>Ga0070706_100000228_pt1 | contig 68636 bp, 55 predicted proteins | sample KBSK5501metaG_FD_65476 | JGI IMG/M metagenome (GOLD analysis project Ga0070706, IMG submission 65476) | Corn, switchgrass and miscanthus rhizosphere microbial communities from Kellogg Biological Station, Michigan, USA - KBS K5-50-1 metaG | ecosystem: Host-associated > Plants > Roots >...
CGGAAGTCAATAGAAATATTTAGAGTTGGAGCCGAGCTTGGACACGGAAGGCGGTTTCAAGCTATTTTCAACGCGTGCCGGGGTGGCGGAATGGCAGACGCTGCGGACTTAAAATCCTCAGTGCGCCGTAGTACCTAGTGCTACCAAACGATACTAAGCAGTATTTACCGACGTTTCAGCCGTTGAAAGTAGCTTACGTCCTGCTTCGTATCACTAGGTGATCCACGCATCTTCCACGCATCTTTGGACCAAAGAAAAAATAATGACTCTCTAAAAATCCGTTCTCATGGATGTAAGACTTGTTGCATTGACAGAGTTCTTCATATCCGTACAATGCCTCGTAATAGGGTTATGGTTGCTGGGGTGAGGACAGTAACCACGGAAAGCTGAATGCTTTCGCCCAACCTTGAGAGGCCGGTCCAAACCGGCCTTTCGGTTTCCTTAAGCCTTTCTCTTTAAAAACCAAGTCTTCAAGATATCGTAGAGAAAATTACCCAATACGCCAGAGACGGCGGCACCAAGCAGGAAGGTTAAAGTGACCGAGAGTCTGTCGCCCACTTGTCCCCAGGTGGGCAGCATCTGCACTATTCTCCCGATATATCCCCCAACATATAAGATTGGAATGATAAAAATGATTGTCGTAAAAATAGATGTGGATAGTAGTCCCACCGAGAAGAAGCGTAACCACTTGGCGCTGTCCATGAGAGTTAAGTCTGCATAAGTTTCAGCTATGGAACGTTGAAACGTGCGCTTTAGCGCCAGAATGAATAGCGATGTGAGGATACAAAAGAACAACAGTTTCGGGGCAACATGAAAGAGCCTTCTCAAATTGAAAGAAATATAAATGACCGGTAAGACAGCCGTGAGAGCAACCCACTTATTAATTTGAATAATTCGCAGCGCAAAAGCCACGTCATCTGATTTAGCTTCCCTTGCCTTCGCAATCGGTTTCTTATTCAGCTTTACATGTTGTACCCGCCGCTCCCTTCTTTTCCGCCGCTTCGTGTTCGCCATCATTAATTTATATACATGCAATTCACCCAAGAACAAAAGAACCAATATCTAGATGTGGCAAACAGACATGGCCCTCATGAAGCACACCGAACAGCTCGCCAAGAAGAAAGCCCTCCTCACACGCTTAGGGTGACGAGCTACAAGGGTAAGACTGTGAGCAGACGACTTGTCCCGATTACCGATCGGCTCCGACAGCCACAAGCATCGAACCGGTTCGCTCTATGCAGGAGGCGTTGTATCGCCATTATCTTGAAGCGAGGTCCAGCGGCCCAACATTCTAGCACTTGGACCAACCTTGTAAGGGCAGTTATCCACAAGTACACTTTCGCTCATGGCTACGACCCGACTTAAGTCTTTTCTGCATCTACACGAAATCATAGAGAAACGTTATCCGGCTAATAAGTCCTTCATCTATCGAGGTGTCAGAGACTCAAAATACAAACTCATTCCCAAAGTCGGGCGAATTAAGGGCTACACCTTGCGGCTCGAAAAAGATATTCTTGAGTGCTTCAAGAGACTAGGGTTCCCATTCTTGGAATACGATTTAGAGAACGATTGGGAATGGCTCGCAACGGCACAGCATCACGGACTCCCTACGCGTCTACTTGACTGGACAGCTAATCCCTTAGTCGCCGCGTTCTTCGCGACAGAGGGATTAGCCAAAAAAGACAGGGCGGTCTACTGCCTGAACGCCACATACATTCTTAACGAAAAACACTGGCCCAATCCTTTTGCGATTAAATCCGTTGAAATTTTTCAACCACAATACATCGCTCAACGAATAAGCGCGCAAGCGGGCCACTTCACCGCCCATCCGAGACCATCAATTCCATTTAAGCGAAGCACGTTGGACAAGTTAATAATTCCATACGAACTTGTCTGTGATTTTCAGGTCTCGCTTTATCGCTACGGTATTCATCGGGGAACGCTATTTCCAGACCTAGATGGTCAGGCGCGAATGATTGAATGGTTGAAAACAGGAGTCCGAAGGGTCTCTATGCCATAAAGCAGTAGATATACTCCACTTTTTAACTCTCACTGTGTGTCTCACTCCCACAGTCGAAAATCTGCGCAACCTTCCTTGACCACAACGATAGGAGTGCTCAGTTCCTTCCAGCAGTTGCGAGAAGCGCTCTAATCTGCCTATATCGGAAAGACTTGAAAGCACGCTTAAAACTAAGCAAGAAGCAAAACTGCGTGAACTCGATGTGAAGTTATAACGAAAGCCCGTGCAGATGCACCGTGCCGCGAGTTGCGGTAGGCTTCTGCTCTATGGCTAAGAAGGCTAATCCTGCTCGACGGCATCATTATATCCCACAACTATATTTAGGCGGCTTCACAGACTCAGGCGAGAAAAACGGCCTGCTATACGCTCACGACTTTCGAGAGTTAAAGAATTGGCAAGCCAAACCTTTAAACGTTGCATTTGTGAAAGACTTCTATCGGATCGATGCGCCAGGCGTCGATCCCGATGAGGTCGAGAAACTGTTTTGGGAGGTCGAAAGTGAAGCGGCGAGAATTCTTAGAAAGATCATTGATTTGCGAATGCTGCCGGCCCGCCGTAAGGACTATTACACCCTTATGCGGTTTATGGCTCAACTCGTGATCCGCAGACCAAGCGTCCGCGAGAATTTTCAAAAGCAACATGACCAACTCTCGCGCATGGCCGCAAAGATGCACGCCAGTTTGCCGGATGATCAGTTACGCGCGCGTCTGGAGCGAAATCGCAAGGACAACCCGGAATTGCCAGAAGTAGACCTTGACGCGTTTCGAGAGTTTGTGAAGTCTGATGCGTACACGATTGAATTTTCGCAAAATTTCCACATTAGCAACTTGGTTAACGCCTTACTTCCCGCCGCTGAGGAAATCGCACCCTATCTAGCTGCCCGACATTGGGTACTTTGGGAAGCTCACGACGGTGCAGGCAACTTCATAACTACGGATCGACCTGTAAACCTAAGCTGGACTGTAGAAGTGCCGCCAATGTATCAGGATAGTCCGGGCTTTGCTATGGAAAACACCGCCGTTGTGTTTCCCCTTTCAAAGCGACTCGCTATGTTCGGAAAGTTTGATGGGCCACGCGGTGCGGTCATTCCTGCGAATGCTAAACAAGTAGCTTTGATAAATCGCTTTATGTCTCGAAGTGTCGTTCGATTCATCTATTCTACCAATGAAAACTTCGCATGGCAGAAAGAGGATGGAAGCATCGGTGACACAAGCGATATGTTCCAAGCGATCAAGGAATACACTGCGAACAATGCAAAGATTAAACCCGCTAACCCTGTTCCCGCTCAGGCTGATCCGGCTGCCACTGTTCCCACTTGGGCTGTTCCCGCTGAGGCATCTGAGGAATGATCATCCGGTCGGAGTATTGCTGTGCTAATCGCTTACTTTGACGCGAGTTACAACCACCCTTCAACTACACGGCCCGACTCGCCATTGCTGCATACAGTCGGCGGATATATCGGCTCTGCCGATGACTGGCGCAAATTCCGCAAAGAGTGGCGCGATGAATTGCGCAAAAAGGGTCTGCCTGACTTCCACATGAACAAGTTTGAGAAGGCTCAGAGCGAAACGATTCAGAGCCGGCAGTTGAAAGCGAGCAATCCCTATCACGGATGGCAGCGAGAAGATTTCCCGGCCTTCCTGCAACGACTGCACAACGTGCTTCGCCGAAAGAATCCAGACGGTTTACCGCGTTTAGAGGGCATCGGTCTGAGCATCAAGAAAGCTGACTATGATAGCCTCTTGCCTGACGAGTTGAAAGATGAGCCGGGCTGCAAAACTCACTATATGTTCAATGTGGCTGCGAGCATGGGCCATGTGGGCGTTTGGGCCAACGACTACAATTATACCGGCCCAATTCACTATGTCCTTGCGAGCGGTGACGGTGAGGATGGAAATATAAAACGGTTCTTTGCATCAGCGTGGAACGATGAGCCTACCCAAAGGCTTTTTCGACTAACCAACCAGATTTCACCCACCGGCTACGAGCTTCGATCCGCACAAGCTGAGCCGTGCCTACAGGCGGCAGACATCGCGGCGTATGAGTTTAATAAGCTCGCTATGCACTGCTTAGAAAACAACTACGAGATAGATCCGAACGCAGCGCGAAAATCAGTAGTGAACCTTTGTCGGGAGCCAAACAATAATTTACCGTTGCTGTTGCCAGGCGAACGAATGAAGCAAGCCTTTGATGCGATGGTTGCAGCCAAGAAACGCCGACCTCTCAGCGATGATCAAAGTTAGGCGGTAGTTTTCATTTTGACCAAAGACCGATGAGTGAAATAAGGTTGAAGGTTGAACGAGCGATCAAGCACATCGACGATCTTGCTGCCGTGTGTAAAGCATTCATGGTTCGATCATGACCACGCGATGCAGTTCGGGCAATGCTTCCTCATCAATTCAACGCCCTACACTCTCGACCGCGAGACCGAGCCAAAGACAGGTTACTACCACTTTAGTGTCACTAACGTGCAGGCACCAACCGCCCGAAGTCGGATTGATCGCCGGCGATGCTATTCACAACCTTCGCAGCGCGTTGGATCATCTCGCGTGTCAAAAAAAGCCGCCAACGTTCCGCGGCCAAGGGACTATTTTTGTGGAGGTTTTTTGTCTTATTTGTTGGGTGTCTTTTGTTTTGAAAAAGAGAGGTCGTTCTTGCAGGCGCTGGCGAATGTCGCGCCATGCAGCCAACTTCTAGGCTTCTATCTAAACTTTAAATGAAAGGTCCAACCCCTTGCAAGTAACCTTCTGTGGATAACTTAAATACCAGGCTTAGGTAAGCGGGAAAAAATATATTACTGGAACAAATGAGACAAACTCGTAGTCCTGATGAAGGGCTTTGAAGGCTTCAAGGTTCTCTGCGTTTACGTTAACGGTTTGACGTTGACCCTTCTCGATAAATGTGACTCTCACAGTGTTGGAATATGCGTACATACTATTTCCCTCTCTTCCTACAGAATCCTCTGAATTATGTAAGACCAGCAGCCGTACATGACATCGCCTTTTGATGGCGGGCGGACTACCCGATTACATAATGCTCGATTATCGGATGCCCGTCCGTTAGAAGATCAAGGTTTGATGAAGGCTAGCGTGCTAGAATCCGGTCTCAAGCTTGATCGTACCGGAATCTGATGGCAGACCATCATGAGCCAACGAGAGCGCATCAAGGACCTCGCATTAACGGCAAACGGAGGCCTCTCTGCTTATATGAGTTCATAGCTTCACGAACATGATTTCGAAAGAACAATTGGCAACTGTCACGGAGGTCCTGGCAACCGCCTCGGTGGTAGGGGTTGGCTTGGCACTCGGCGGCCCAGTTGGCGCTACGGTGATGGCGGGAATAGGAATAAATCTCGGTAGCAATATTATTCAAAGCGGCAGCACGCACCTCAAAGAAAAATGGATCTCCGCCAAGTACGGACTGCTAAACCACGATATTCAGCGAGCCTTAGCACGCGCTTTTGTCAAAGCCCTCATCCGCCTTGAAGCTCGTTATTTTGAATTGCCAGAAGCCAACGCCCAGCCGACTGATAAGAAAGAAGCAATCCGCGGATTATTCAAAGAACTGAAGGACGAGGCTCCCACAGTTTTTGCGGCTTCGGTCGAAAAGATGGTCAGCAGGCAAGAGGTAAGGGAATACCTTTACGGCGAACCGGAGGTAGCCAGAACAAGAGTTTGGGAACGAGTCGAAGGAACCAAACTTCTCTACACCTACTATGGCGATCACTTCAAAGAGTTTCTGCGGGACCACATCAACGATGAACTCGTGTTCTGGTTTGGCGAAGAACTAAAGACCGACAATCGTGAGTGCAACAAAGCCTGGCGCGCCTTTCAGAGGATGCTGCTTGAGGGCATTCAAGCCGATGTTAAAGCTATGAAAGCTGGGCAGGAGGCGATTCAACAAGACCTCCAAAAGTTGAGTGGCATCCAGCAGCAGCTAGATAAAATCCAGGACATTCTTGACCATCGCCTAACCAAGGAAGACGAGCCATTTCAGGGTGGTTTGGAAAAAGCTCTCGACGACATGAAGGCGATCCTTCGTGGTATAGACATCAAGCTTGACGGTGTCGACTCAACAACGAAACGCATCGAGGCAGAGGTTCACAAGGGCTTCGCTGCACTGGGTGTTAAGCCAGAGGCTGAAGTTCCAAAAGTACCGGACGACATTGAGAAGCTTTTTGAGGAAGGAAACCGCTTGCGCGACGAGGGCAAGTATGAAGAAGCACGAGCCATCTTCCAGCAGGCTGTGGAAGCCGGTAATCGTCATGAGCACTTGCTCGCGACCGCCGCCGCCAAGTACTACCTGTCGGTGATTTTGCACGAGTGGGACAGGAACTCTGATGACGCAATAAGCCTGCTTCGAGAGTGCGTGCGAGATTTTAAAACGGTCCGATCGGAGAGGCACGTAGCGAGGGCTTTGCATCTGTTGGGTGAAATTGAATTGGAGCGAGGCAACTTGGATCAGGCCGAAGCGTACCTCTCTCAGAACCTAGAACTTGATAAGAAAAATGACGACAAGCGCGGAATCGCGCTTACGGTGCATATGTTGGGATGGCTCGAAGATCATAAAGGCCGTTTCGGCAAAGCTTTGGAATTCTACGATCAAGCACTGTCGTATTGGCTTGGCATACATCAAGAAGGCGATCCAAAGACAATAAAGGAGGCTATTCACAGTATCGCTGGCGAATACCAGCATAAAGGCTTGGCGCATGAGCACCTGGGAAATATCGAAGGCGTTGAATTCAATTACATGCGCGCCCTCGAGTGGCATCGCAAGTCGGATTTCAAGCCAGACGTTGGCAAAATACTTTTTTTGCTGGCGCGCTTGAAATACCGAGAGGCTCAATACGACGATGGAACTGCATTCTTGGATGAAGCTATCGAGCTTTACACGCAGACCGGGGATCACAGTTGGCGCGGCCGATGTCTGGATTTGAAGGGTCGGATGCATTTCACGCTCGGGCAAAAAGAGAAGGCCACGGAGATTTTCGAGTCGGCGCTCGCCGCAGTTGAGAAGGCGGGTGATCACAAGGAACAGGAGGCCTACCTGAATAAGCTCGGTCGAATTTATCTTGAGAGTCGGAAGATCGACCAAGCCAAGGACTATTTCGAACGCGCCCGTGATCTGTCACTTCGAAACGGATTGCTAGAATCCTACTCAGCTTCAGTTAAGAACCTCGCCGAAATAGCTCACATCAAGAAAGACACCGACGAGAGAAATAGACTTATCTCTGAGGGCATAGCCAACCTCGAAAGGTATCTGCTGTCTGTCCAGGCTGAACCTGAGCGCGCTTTTGTTATTGGACAAATAGGGTCCTTCTACGAGGGCATGGAGCATTTTGAGCGGGCATTGGCCTGCTACCAAAAGGCTAGGAAGGCGTTTGAGTCGCTGTCCGACATTGCTGGTCTCGCCAATTCTTTAGGTTCTATTGCACGGATGAAAGGATTGTTAGGCAGGCTAAATGAAGAATTTGACGCTTATCGGGAACTTAAGAAGATTCTGGACGGCACTCCATACTATGAACTGATCGCTGGAACTGACACGAATCTCGGCGTGCTTCAAATGCGGACCGGGAATCTGTACGAAGCAAAGATGCTGTTTCAGGAGGCAGCGACCCTTTGTCGAAAGTATAACCTTTCACATCTGTCCACGGTTGAAAAAAATCTCGAAAGACTTGATGAGATAGAAGCGGGGCGAAAACCACCGCAATTGAGTTTCAGAGAATTGATTGATGAACTATTTGAGTGGGTCGAATGGTTTCCTGAGGCCAAAGATAGCATTCTCAGGTTGTGGATGTGGGCAAGAGCGGAGGACGTGTTTGGCAATTACAGAAACAACCGTGGTGTTAAGTTGATGGTTTGCCAAGATGACCTCGGCGTCTTTCTGACCACATCCCAGATCTTCCGCCCATATGCCGATCTGTGTTTGCAGGTGGTCAGTTCAAAGTACCCTGGAAGCGCAGTCGATGTGATTCCATTTCCAATGGACAAGCAATTATTCTTCGATTGCGCTGTACCAGTAATGCAAAGGTCCGGCGATGTTGGTACAGTCAAGTTCTTAAGGGGCTCAATTAGTTCGAGGTACACCTTGACCGGGGGCACGCGCGTTCGCTCGCAACTTACCGGAAACGAGGGAGTGACCATTACTGGCTGGTCGCCTGGTCTTCCGCCGCAGGCCCACGAACTGATTCTCTCCAGTTCGGCGGACGAGCTAGTAAATCGAAAAATATTCTTCCTGCCGGGGGAGCGATATCTTGCAGAGGACAAGCTGATACCTGATCTTCATCACAGTACGGAACTAGGCTTGGTTCCAGTCTACTTTGGGTCTCTGCCAGAATCTGAAAACGTCGAAGTTCTGAATTCGGCTTTGATTGCTCTGCCAGCTCTGTCAGACGAAGTCGCTGGACAGTTGCGCGCGCACATAAGGACTGTAAAACGAGCGCTTGTGCAGCTGCTTGCCGCCCCAAAAAATACTATGCAAGCTGAACTCAATGCCTTCGTTTTCGAGCTAGAGGAACTGGCAGACAAGACGGAGGACGCACATGCGATTCGCATCGAAGTCGACGTGCTTGAGTTTGCTAGAGGACTGGAGAAGGATTTGCAGGTCGCGTTCGTGATCCGGGATCATACAGTAACGAGCAATCGGTAGGATGGACGCTAAGATCACCGAATCAGCCGACAAACGTCACAGATCAAACAAAAACCAACCCGACGTACTCTTCCAACTGTGATGATACAACGCGTTAATTACGAAATCCACTTTGCCACGAGGATGACAATAATGCCGCCGAATGGAATCACGTAGGCAAACAGAAAAATGACAATGAAGCCGGTCCTAGACATGTAGAAGTAATCACGGGGTGAGTCGAATGGAGGTTTCCCCAAGGTTCGGTCAGGGTCGATTATTCCTTGAATGAGTCGGTACGGGATAAGAATGAGTCCTAAAAAGGCCGTATAGAGAATTGACAACAATACTCCACCACACATGAGTATTATGGCCGCAATAGGCGTTCCTACAATTGGGATTTTGCCTATCGTGTTTTCTACTCCACCAATGAACCAACCGTCTTTTGGAGCCATTGTTTTGTCGTTAAGTCGAAGTGGCCCACTAGGTGGACCAAGTCCTTAGAAAAGTTGAAAGAAATCCTATTTGCCGGTTTTATTGTAAAAGTCGGCGGCCACAACTGTTGCCGCGCGAAGTAAGAGATATGCGTCGCAATACGATTTCATACTCGCAACATCATTCATTCGAATATCATGTCTGCTAGTTTTGGCGTCTTCAATTTCTTGACCGATTTGCAAATGTCGTTTGAAGGCTGCTTGGTCTGTAATTGCATCCCCCAAATAACGTAATGCTGCGTCGGTGAGAGTTTCGCCTTGGTTCCAATCTCCGGTAATCAGCATTGCCGATTTCAAAGCTGTGAAGAATTTTTCGAAAGCATTTATGGCAAATTGTAAATGTGCATCGCTCTTACTGAATAGGGTGAGACCTGTCAGATAGGCGTTGAGCGGTTCTTCTTCTTTGTGATCACGAATTTTAATTAAATAGGACATCACTAGTTTGATGTTAAGAACGTCGTCAGCTTTTAATGCTCGACGCTCCCATTCAATTTTAAGACTGCTCGGCGGATGAAACTTCCAAAGAGTGTCATTTTCTAAATTGAGAATCCGGTCTGTATAAAAGTAGTTACTGCTTGGTACGTACCACCAGAAGAATCCAAACGTCGCAATGTTCAATGATACCGCGAGGATTTTGGCCGCTATCCAACCATTGTCGTAAATGTTTTCAATATGCACCGCTTTTGGAAGTAAGAATTGGCAAAATAGTTCATTATTCTTATTGCTTTTTGCAAGGAAGATATGAGTAGCGTGTTTGTTCCACTCAGAAATAAAGGAATTTCGAATCGTGTGGGAATCGCTGACAAAGGTGACAAATACTTTCCACTTTATAGCCAGGGATTCGTCAGTTGAGGACGCATCTCTCAACAATTCCTGTTGGAGTATTTGATTCAATTCTGTCTTTTGTTCTTCATAACGGTTTTTGTTCCACTCAATCCATTTTCGAAAGCTTTGTAGTTCCGCTAATTTTGCGTACGACTCGGCGGTAAAGATGAAGGCTCGTCTCTCCTTGTCCTCAAGAGCTAAAACGAACCATTTCGCAATTTCATCTATTTTGGTATCCGGGTCCTTTAACGGTTGAAGTGTCTCAAAGCCGATTCTCGATTCGGCCAAGATAATCAACTGCTCAGCATCTTCACGTTTCAATCTAGAGCGGGGCGGGATTGGATTGGCGGTGTCCACGTAAAGGGACTCAAGTCGGTTTTTGTGAATCTGGGAGGCCAATCCCCTCAGTGAATTGAATTCCACCGGGTCCACCTTATGGCCGGCCAAGTACATTCCAAAGAACGCCCAGAAGAGTTTTTTCGTATGGTCTTCGATATCTGGGTTGTACTCATGTTCTTCAGCGAATCTTCCTAAATGGTATTTGACCTCCATCAGACCAAGCTTTCCGATTTCTTCAAGAGCAAGTACCGCTAAGTGGTAAGAGACGTGGAAAGCGCCGATTTCAATTAACGCTTTCGCAGAGTTGACCAAATCTTCAGCGTTCTTGAGACATGCTTCTCGAATCTTTTTTAAATGGTCAAGATTAGGAATATTCGACATGGTTCCCTGTTGATAACTCTCATTCGGATTATTTCCACCGACGCTATATGTGCCCAAACTGGCTCCATCACTGGCTCGTAGCTTTGTAATAGTGTCAGATGAGAGTTTGACACCCACATATTAACCCCGTCGAAAGTTAAGTGTCGTGCATCTGGAGCAGAATACGTCACATTGGTCTGATTGGCTTCATACCAGTGAAGTGTCGCGACCCTTAATGGATTAATGAATGGATGTGATAATTGGTTGGAAGCTATCGTCAGACTGTTCCCTGATGGCGTGATGGTGATGTTTGAACCAGCAGCAAGTGCAACGTTGTCCGTTTGTCCTTTTAGACCTGTTACTACCTGTCCATTTGCCACCCCCCAAGGGTGTTGTAGTACCAACCGATCGAACCCGGAGAACCACTTCGGCTCGTAAATCAAATGGAACAGTCGCACGCGATATGACAATCCGCCGATGTGATGTGGGAACCGCTATTAAATTTTTGGCTGTCCGCAGAGGGTTCTATGAGACGATTCAAAAAGCTACTCGCGCAGGTTTCAAATCGGTCAGATACCACGCTGTTGTCTGTGGAATCTGCTCGCAGCCGTGCGGGTTGCTCAAACGTCTTCATGTGATTTCTTGAACTGAGCGTAACTGTTCGATGCCAGACCATCTGCTAATCCATCGCGCTCGTATTTCCATCGAAGTGTTTTTCGAACGATTGATGAACCAAAGGCATTACATTATCGATGTCGTCGCGAGACGAAACACGAACTTCCACGTCGCCATTTCCCCACTTTCCGAGACCGGTAATATCTCGACAAATACCTTTAGGATCATCAATCTCATCGAACCGCATATTTAAAGAGAGACGAAGCCCGCTCTTCTGAGGGATGATGTCCACGAAGTTAGTATCTGTCTTGTATGCTATGTAGAGTTTGAGGATCTCTTCACGAACAGAGGAATCAAGATTGAGAATTCGTTTCCGAAGTTCTTCGAAAAGTGCCAGAATCGGGCCCTTCAAATTCTCGGCGTGGAGATCCAGGGTATAAGGAATGAACTGGATTACTTTTTTGTACTCAAGCTCAGCGGCTTTCTCAGGCGGCAGCACCGGTTGAGGCCAGACTCGTACAGCGACCGAAGCCAAGCGGTCCGAGCGGAGAACAATCTGCGACTCATCCCATTTCTCTAACTGGGCAAGACCTCGATTGAGCCGCAACGGACTATCGCGAAACCCACCGGGCATGTCGCGTTTCGTCTGAAATGGTCGATCACTCAACTCTGGGTTGTAGCCGGTCAACGTGAGATTCCCAAGAGTGTGAAGATACTTCGCTTGCACATCCTTCCAGTGGTCGCCCAAGTCTCGTTGCCATTCCTCCGAGAGAGTTGGATTTTGGGGCATTATGTGCTCGATGGTGCAACTTTCGATGTTAACTATTTCCTTGCGCTCAAAATTTTCAACTTTGCGAAGCAGATAGTTCCGATTCCTCAAACTGTAAATGTCTTTAACAATAAGTTCTCGTCGGAATTCCTCATCATTAGGAAATCGCCGATAAGAATCTCTGAGTAGAAAAGCCTCTTTGAGGCTGTCTAAGTAGTCTATTTTGTCGATCTCTTTGTAGAGATTGGCAAAGGTCTTATTCAGGGAATTTGTTGGTATCCCGCAAATCACTCTGCGAAAGACATAGCTCTCAATGAGTCTTACGACAGCCAGTGCAGTATCGCGATCGATTACCCCGCGTTCATAGTCATCGAAGACCTCCATGAGAAAGGGATAAGCAACGTCGACTCGAAGGGTATTGATGTCATCCAGTGCAGCGTTGATGTCCGCGTCTGCATCCTTTAAGAACGCCAGTCTTACAAAATATTTCGAGTAACGATATATCTCCGCAACGATTTCCTCAGTTGTAAGCCCAGCCGTATGCGAATGACTCTTAAAAACGCTGTAAACGTCATTGATGTTTGGAATCCGACCAGTCTTGATGGTCAGATAGTCGCGCATGAAACGATCAAAGTGCGCTGCGTACTCCGCGTGACCGAAGCTTTGCTCCATCGGGTACCAGTACTTGTTGTAGAGTTCGGTTTGTAGGCCTCTTTCCAGACCCATCAAAACGTAGTTTCGAATGAGATCAGCCTGCGACAAACGGAGGCCGGTGGAGTTCAGACTCTCAAAGATAAGTTGCGGATTGTCCCGCTCCCGATCTAAAGCAATATCAACGATGATGAGCTTGCCAATGCCATTGTAGATGTTAGCTAACTCCCCAGGTTGTTTTCTCAAACGGTCGAGGTACAACTCGTAACTTTGCCTTATTAACCCTGAACACTGACTTGGCAATTCTCTTTCCTCCAGAATTCGAATCAACGTGTCGCGGTCACTCTGCGTAAGAACTAGCTTGTAGTGAAGTTCTCCTTCTTCCTCTGCGTTAAAGAGATAATAGTTACCGATTTTCTTGCGGCTTATTTCAATGTCGATGTTCTTTTCCTCAATTACTTTCCCCAATGCGGCTATCAACAAGGAGAGCGTAGTGAGGCGTTGTTGACCGTCAATGACGAGCAACTGAGGGACTGCCGTAACTTGAAACAATCCTTGATCGATGTAGACAATTGAGCCCACGAAGTGGCCGGAGATCTTTTCGTCCCTGCCAGTCCGCCTTATATCGTCCCAAAGTTGTTGACACTGCGTCTGAGTCCAACTGTAAGTACGTTGATAGATCGGAATGATGAATTGCTTAGTACCTTGGAGGAACGGGAGAAATCTGGTTTCTGTCGCCTTCATTTTTGAGAATCCATTTGATTGCTCTCTGTTATACGGAATTCTTTTGATCAAAGGCTAGTGCATTTCGAAGCGGGCTCGCATCTCGAAATTCAGATTTATCCATACTCGTTTCAACTAAAAGGTGGTGCTGCTTGTAAATGAGCTATTGCGGGTCTCATATTATTTCCTCACTCAACAATTGTGCTGATTTGATGTTCACCTTGGTCTTCGCCGCGTGCAAGTAGACTCTTCCCGACCGCATAACTCCGCTCGCAGAAAAAGTGCCGATAGGGTCGTCGTTGATCCAAACTGAAAGTTGTTCATCAATAATTGAGATTCTCATTTTCACGGTGTTGTCAGCAAGGTTAACAACCTGCTTTTCAACTGTCAGGACAGGTTGGCCAAGGCTACGTAAATCAAGCTTCCCATTTTTTCTCAAATAAGCCAGATAACCATCAAAAATGTTTTGGTCTTCGCCGCGTCCACGAAGCCGGACTCCAAACCAGTGTGTCGGGTCGCCATAATCACTGTCGATGCTAAACTCAACGTCAAACGTGCAATTCAAGAGACGGTCGGTGTCCAAGCGTAAATATGTATTGTCCAACGTTAGGTCCGTAGTATTCCAACGCACTGAACTTTCGTGTGGCGTCTCAAACAGTGACAACAGCAATCCTCTATACTGTTCGCCCCCAGAAACATTCCTTAGCTCCACAACCACAGGGCGAGTTCGATAGAGTCCAGCCAAACTGTCCTTTTCCTTATACAGCACCGGTCTTGATGTCAGAACCTTGCCCTGCGGATTTTCGTCTTCAGTCTTGATTGTGCCCTGCATGCGCGAACTGACGTTAATCGCACGTCCAACGTATTCGCGTCTTCCACCTAATTCAGAGTAAATCAGATTACCCTTCTCTAAACCGAATGTTATACCGAGAGGGCTAATGTATTCGGTGAGCAGTGGCGTCACTAATCTGGCGAGTAGCTCATCATATGTTTGATGGAGCTTGACCATGAATCCCAATAGATTGCTTACCGAGTAATCGATATCGAACACCAAAATCCAGCCATCCCCAATAAACTTATAAATGTCGAACTTGTGTCTCGTTTGTTCCTCCCTCAGGAAACGCTCAACCTCGACAAGCAAATTCCACCAGGCTTCGGGTTCGTAATCCTTCAGGTTTTCGAGAATTGAGGTAGAGGAACATAAATCAAAAACGAGCACGTACTTTTGCACAATGATTTGCGTACCGGACGGGTCGCTCATGCCACCAGCATCAACATTTTCCATAGTTCTCATAAATTGCGCGTTCGGTTGCTTCACAGTCTTCAAATTCATCAAGCACGTAGATTGTGAAACCCTGGTGTGTTAAGTGATGTACCATAATTTCACCACCGATATAAACCCGTTCGGCCTTCGGTCGAGTTGCCTGGATAGCTCGCTGGGATTCCATCATTTTCTTAATATCAAAAGGAAACTTATACGGCTCTGGAATCTCGCATTCAGGCTTAACACCAACGCCATACTGCAACCGCTCTGATTGAAAATTGTTAACTGACCTGTACACATAGGTATGAATCTCATCTTCCTCATCGGCGAAACCAAAGTGATATACCGTGGTCGTGAAATCATTCGGTATTGAGTACTCCTGTCTATAACCTCGCCAAAGGCGGGCGAGCGCTTGCGGCGTGTGATAGTCGAGGTTGTCAATTCCTTTAACGATCATTCGGTCATTAACCTCAATAAACCATCTTCCGAGAAAACCACCTGCCCCCGTGCCCGCCATCATCATCCACAGGTGCGGCACAACAAAAGCTTTCGTAGTAAACAGAAATGGCTCACCACCCGGTGACGTGGCGAGAGTGTCCGTGGCAATGAAGACCTGGCTTTCATCCGTATGAAAGATCAGCGATGACATGAAATAATGCTAGTACGCTGGAAACTGGAGCGTCAATCAACTAATTACTCATTGATTGCAACGTCCACGCCAAGCTGACTGAATTGAGGCGAAAGCATGCTGAGGCTCTCCAATTTAAAATCGTTGCAAGCTGTGGAGTAACGCCCGATTGAACCGCCGCTGTTGTTAGTCGAGGTTGTTTACAGCATGTTCGAGGAACCCTCGATTAGGTCGCTCGTAGGATTGTTTAGGTATCTCACATCCAGTGGTGCCGGCGAAACCTTGAACTCCTCATCGCGAAACGTGACGAAGTGAATATCGTTACGCATGCCGCGATCTTTCAACAGACGTTCGTATAGCCGGAGTGCCACGATACTGTAAGTTACGTCCATAACGGCCGGCAGAGTCACAAGCAATGTGCGCTCGTTAATCCGAAACAGACATGAGACCGCGAAGAGAGTGTCATGGGCCGTTCCGTCATCGTAATGGAACAGAAGCGTTCCTCCTGAGAGTGTATCTGGGGTGGTATCGAGCAAGCCTGCCAAAGAGGTGATCACCGCCCCCTTAAAGCGCGAGAAATACTGTCGCGCGCTCTTCTTCGTCCCTCTGGCTTCGAAGAAATCAGCCAGGCTTCTGCGAACGAGGCTACCGATTGGATCCAGTGCATACCGATATCCGACCAGTTTGAAAAACGCCAAATACGCGCTCTTAATCAAGGCCGCTACTGAGGCCAGATCACTTACGGTGATGGTCCATTCCACCTCCACGTCTTTATATTCACCGATTGGCTGGCTGGTCCTTACATAAGGTGAAGCAACAATTTGGCCCGCCGAGTTTTTTAAATCAATGCGCGTAAAACGCTTCGCAGCCGCATCACTGGCAAAGAAGGCCTCCACTCGATCGCCGGTGGGCAACTTAATTACAAACCGTTTCACTTTGGCCAGATGCTCAGCCGAGCTCAAAACTGGGAAGTTGAGGTATTTCACCAAATCGGGTTCTATGGTCGCGCCAAAAAAGTTATCCAGATCACGTCGTTGCGGCACCGTAACGCGCGATGCTTGCTGGAGTCCCTCATTAAGAACGTGACCGGCGCACAATTCATGAAACGGCATGTCCTTAAGGGTAATCGGACAGATCAGGCCGCTCGCCGACTTCCGAGTGAGTTCCTGGTAGTTTCCTCTGAACCTGGCAGTGTTTACAGCGTCAAAACTCATCAACGCTATTTTACCAAATAGATAGACTGTTCTTTTAGGAATTAGCTAAATCGACGTCCTGGAATCACACGAGCATCGTTTCTGACTCGTGTCACCGCACCCAGACGATCGCACCAGTATCGATACATCTTAGTCGGATACTGCATCAGCAACGCGCCACCTTGTGCCGGTTTAGATCAATCCACGAAGTCGTGCCTGGCGTACTGCCGCCTGCTGCTTTTGAGAGCTGTTCATCCGGATCTGTCTTGCCGTCAGCTCCACCTGGTAAACTACACTGACCAGACCGACCACTTCTGACGGTAGCACTGTCTTCAGGTAGGAACCCAACACATCGAGAGAGCGATCTACCCACGCCTGCCCGAATCGGCCGTTGAGTTTCGCCACCACTTGGTCGATACGGTCTTCAAGACTGTCGGGTATGAGTGCCGCATTGTTTTCTTCCCCGCGACCCGCTTGCGCGTAATACAGCAGAAGCGCTCCTCCGCCGATGAATAATAAACATTTCCACCAGTCATCGTTGTTTCTCTTTGCCATTGAGTACCTCCTGATCCGGTTCTCCAGCCTTGCAACTTGTGCCGCAATTTAAATTGGACGAAGTGTACTAACCAGTGTTTCACAGATGAAATGCATTTCGTGTTCAGTTTTGAAACTGTCCTTACTAACTTGTCCGGCGCCGACGGCCCCGCGAAGCGAGTCTGGCTTTCCACGGAGGAACGCCAAAGAGTTGTTCTTCCAGCTTCTTCCATCCTTTAAAGGTTGTCACGGTATCGCGCGGCGCAAATCCCAGACGTTCGGCTTTTATTGCCAGTCCGGCATAACTGAGCGTGGTGCGCGTCTGATGCTTCAAGTGCGCGAGCGTCGCTGGAGTGCATTTCCCGACGCCAACTCCCATGGCATTCAGGTGAGCAATAAAATCAGCGTCAGGGAAAAGAAACTCAGCGGCAAAAACTTCGGCGCCGACTTCGAGCGGCTTGTCCTCATTCGATAAATCGCAATAGGAAAGTCCCAGCTCACGATCTTTAAAATAATGCTTCAGCTCGTGGGCCATGGTGAAGACCATGGGGTCTTCCGGAAGTCCCTTCGCGAGCATTACCGTCATACCCAGCTCGTCGCAAAAGAAGGCACCGCGCAGATTTTTGAACTTGTAGGGCCACAAATCGATCTGAATGCCGCACTTTGAATAGATTCTTCGGAGATCCGTACGTGTGACACGCGGGGACTGCAATCCATTCTCCGCGCGTACTTGCCCGGCGAGGATTTTCAGATCTTCGTAGTAGTCGAATCTATTCACGTCTTCTTTACCTTCTTTCGGCCCGGACCAGGACGACTCTTGCCCTTGTAGATCCGCCTGGCGCGACGGAATTCGGCGTACCGGCGAAGTTCTTCTAAATCTGAAGGGTGCAACTGTCGAGCAGTGCGAAGCAGTGCCATTAACTTCTCGCCCTCCGGTTTAATCGATTCCGGCGGAAGGAAGTGCAGCAAGGGTACGCCAAAAAACCTCGCCAGCTTTTCAAGATCGTTGAGACCTGGTTCATAGACTCCTGTTTCCCATCGCGAGATCGTATTCGGTGCGACCTTTATAGCTATGGCCAGTGCTTCCTGTGAGAGCCCCTCATCGTTGTTGTAGTGGTCTCGTAAGTGTTTGATCTGGTTTGCTACGTAGGTTCGAATTTCCATCAGGGTTTTTGTCATTCTCCTTTTTGCGGACGGGATTTGATCTTTTATGTTGACACTCTTTTTCGCGGCGCGTATCGTACTGAAACAGGATGGTATTTCACCGGCTACCATCTCGCGCCATTATCATGTCAATTATGATCAATGCGCAAGCAGTTTCATTTGACAAGACACTTTGAACTACCGAGCCTCGTTGCGAGGCTGTAACTCGTTAATGTCAGTTGCCATGAGGAAACTTACGGTACCGGTGCGTTAGCAGTTCGGACTCCGTCGAGGAATCGGCACGGGTAGTTATGAGGCCGCGCGTCAAGACAGATGCGTGGAGAGAAAAACAGTAACGGAAACGATTGCCGACGTTTTTCAGCGTCGGCTTTTTCTTTGGAAGTAATGCGCCGGCGTTCAGGAGAATTAACGACGACGTCGAGGAGAGACAATGTACAACTGCGCAAAAGAGATTCTCGGTTATCACAACGACGAGGTGACGCTGCCGCAAAGTGAACGCGATGAAATGCGTGAACGCAGAGATATAAACCGCCGGCGGGTGCGGAATGGTCTAGCGGAGAACAACGACCCGAAGCCCTATGAGTTTGCGACCCAGGGATCGTACGCCATGAAGACGATGATCCAGCATCCGGCCCGGGATTACGATATCGACGACGGCGTTTACTTTGACAAGATTGTTCTGGTGAAGGCTGACGGCACCGACCGGACGCCGCTGGAAGCGCGTCAAATGGTGCGGGATGCGGTTGATGACGGATCGTTCAAAACCAAACCGGAAGTCCGCAGTAAATGCGTGCGCATCTACTACGATGCCGGATATCACGTCGATCTTCCTGTTTACCGCCGCGTTGTGACCAAAGATTTCGTTGGTAATGAACAGGTTCACTTCGAGCTCGCCTGCGGTAACGAGTGGAGGCGTTCCGACGCGCGCGAAGTTACCGCCTGGTTCGATCGTGAGAATCAACGTCAGAGTCCGGATGTCACCAATGGGCGGCAGATGCGCCGGATCACGCGCGACCTCAAAAAGTTTGCGTGCAGTCGCTCGACGTGGCGCGGGAAGATAGCCAGCGGGTTCATGATCACCAAGCTCGTTACGGAGTGCTACCGGCCGAACCTCGAACGCGAGGATCGCGCACTCTACGACACGATGAAGACCATGCGTGACCGGCTGGAGTTCAGCCTGGAGCTACGCCATCCGGTCACACCGAACGAGATGATCACCAGTGGCCCGGATGATCCGAAGGCGCTTTTCCTGAAGGAGCGGTTGTCACAGGCTCTGTCATGGTTGTCGGTCTTGTTTGAAACCTACTGCAGTCGCAAACAGGCACTCGGCGCCTGGGATCTGGTTTTCAACACCAGCTACTTTAGTAACAAACTCGAAGCGGAGGAGGCAGCGAAGAGTAACGTTGTTCCCGTCTACGTAAGCTCGTCAGTTATCACATCTCCCAGCCGGGTGGTAACGCCCCGCCCTCCGTTCGGAGAGGATGCGGCATGAACCACTCGACTTCACGACTGGAGACCAGTATTGCGGAAATGAAACAGTTCTATCCGCAATTTTCCCTCTCCGGGGCTCCGATCGGGACCGGACCGGTGGCGGTGTGGAAAGGATCAGTGCAGGCTATTCAGAGTCATGCCAACATTGTCGAGTTACTGGACGACATCTCGTGTGACCGGCCGGTAGCAATACTTCCGGGTGGCCGAGTGGAGCACTTGGCCGACTGCACTGCCCACCATGAAGAACGCCCGTGGATGGAAGAGATCATCAACCCCTGTGTGCCGTTCAAACTCGAGGTCCGGTATGGTGGCAATTCAGTTCATCCGCAGGCCTATGTTTTTACACCGGCTTTGCCCGCATCGGCGTGGCGACACGTCTTCGGGGATGGCGCCATTTGTCCTTTTGCTCCGTGGCAGCGCGTTTGGTCCTGGACCCTGCACTCGGTGGTCGATTATATGGACCATGTTCTTTTATGGATTATCAAATCGATAGTCTGGCTCCAGACACGTACCTGGATCGGCACAGAAGCCAGGCACGAGAAAGGCTATCTCCTGAGAACGATCCGCCCAAAAGATCAATGCTGGTGTGGTTCTGGAAGCAGATATGGATCGTGCCACCAGGCAAAAGATCAACGTGCAATTCTCGATAGCTTTGCGGTAATTCTGCGCGAGTATCAAGAGCGAAACCGATTTTTTATTGAACCGCTGAAACGTTTGCGGCTGAGCGCGTAGCGCTGCCCATCCTGTATGCCGGAGTAACTATGCATCCTTACGCCACTGATTCTGCTGAACGTCGATTAGTCCCCCTTTATCTGGCAGCCGCCAGCATTGCCGCTGCCTTCTTGTTGCACAAGACTCTGGAAGGAGTGATTCCCTGGTGGATAGACGCTCCGTCAGTGGCGGGATTCTACGCGCTATTTTTTGTGGCCTTTGAAAGGTGGCTGTGGCGCATCCCGTTTCTGCATTCGTCCGGACTGTTACGCGTCCCCAATCTCAATGGCAGGTGGAGCGGATCCGTGACGACATCGTTTGACGGGCATGCAACTGATCACGAGGCTTATCTTGAGATCCACCAGACGTGGACTGGACTAAGTATCTGCCTGAAGACGGACCGGTCTCAGTCACGCAGCCTCATCGGAACTATCACTACGCAAAATCCCACTGCCGGCACGCTCAGCTACGAATACATTAATGATCCCAAAGCAAATGCGGTGGCCAACATGCAGATCCACCGGGGAACAGCACGACTTGATTTAAACACGCTTGGTGACCGGTGGGTTTTGGAAGGTGAATACTACAGCGGACGAGGCCGGCAGAATGTTGGAACTCTGCGTTTTGAAAAGCCACTCAAAGAGAACGCAATTGAGGCTCCGGTTAAACCTGCTGCAATATGACCCGCGGAGAAGGGTAAAAAGGGCATTAGTGCCGCGGCGACACCTGGATGGAGCAACCAAGAACAAGCCGGTCACAGCAGAATACTGTTCGTTCCCCTGACTCTTTCATTCGTTGGACAAGCTAACTAACAAATTATTTAAATAGAGTCTGTCGCATGGAGCAGTTGTTGTAACTCGCTTGGCGTGCCCCAGTATAGGGCGATGTGTTCACGACAGAATCAGGATCAGACTCATTCCACCAAAAAGATTCCAGGTCTGAGAGTAGTTCCTTTTTTTTTCGTCCGAGAAATCCACTTGCTGCCCTCTAAACAATAGGATGTGTTCACGATTTCGGAACGGCAACTAAGCCACCTTCATTGCCAGATCCAGAAATGAGGTCACTTTGTGGCCGGTCCAGCTCGCAATACTGATGTCCCGCACCGATTCTGATTTCTCCGAATCGTTATAAACGACCATACCTCTTGTTTACCGATGGTTTCCATCTCTGAATCCACTCCTTAAATCGAATGAAGGCGAATAAAAGAAACGGTTTGTTTCTATCACCTGGGACCCCCAAGACCACCGCGCCCTCGTTATTGCACTGACTCTATTAGGGCATCTTCACCACTTTCGCTGACGTACAACTGCATCCCCGACGCAACACCTCTCTTAAATTACCTGCAATTACTTTTCACCACCACTTTGACTGAATACTCCCGCTAAAAAATCTGAAGCGGAAACCGAGGCCAGCCACACTGAAATCACAACCAACCACTAACTGTCTCTCATATGAGCGCTCAATCACCCAATGCAGTCACCGCTCTCGTGCCCAACATTTGTGATCTGCCCGAACTGATTGAGACTTGCCCACCCCAGTCACAGCATCCTCTTGCTGAAGTTATCAATTTTCTCAATCGCGAACGACGCTTACCGAGGATAGGAGATGATCGCGCACCGTGGACCTATTGCGGTTGGATGCTTCCCTACGTGATCTCTCTGCACGCGCATCCATTGTTCGGTAAAGCGCTCGAAAAGAAATCAGGTGAATTAGCTACGCCAACATTGAACAATCTGTACGAACGCGGAATTGGCCATTGTCCCGATCGTTGGGGCTATCACTTGAGAACGCTTGCTGCCGGCGCGCTCTTAGACGAACCAATTCCTCACATTGAATTCCGCGGAGAGTTTGAAAACAGTGTCCGTCGCATTTGGGAAAGCGAAAGCGAAGGTATTGCCGGATGGTGCCACATTGTGGACCACACTGACGGTTACAGTTGGGAGTCGTTCCGCCATCTGGTCGACTGGCTCGCATTCTCGCTAGGAGTCGAAACAGAACCTGCGCGGATCAGCACTAATGCGAACGAACAGCTATATCGCAGAGTCAATATTGAACCTCTGTTACTCCAGCCGTGCGATTATCTCGGCGCGGCTCTCGCCGCACGGAAGGGCGCCGGCAAGGGTTGGAATCCAACAGCATTCTTCCCAACTCCCCACCACCTGGTCGAAATGATGACTCAGATGACCATGCCGGAACAGGGCGATAACCGATCCAAGAAAGTCTACGATCCAGCGCTTGGCACGGGACGCATGTTGCTTCATGCCAGTAACTACTCACTTCGCTTATATGGCCAGGACATCGACCCGCTCGTTGTGAAAATTTGCAAGATCAATGGCGCGCTTTATGCTCCCTGGATGTCGTTTCCGTTACCTAGATCTATTTTTGGAAACGACGAACCCGAACTGATCGAGCCAGCTCTGGAACCTAAGACTCAGATGTATCCACTGAACGCGAGAACGCAAGGAACATTGTTCTGATGCACAGATTAGTGAACCATCACAATACTGAAAAGCTCATTGGTCGCTGCTATTGCGATCGGTGGGAAGTGTTTCTAAATCGCGTCCGTCCAATCGTTGGCGATAATTGGATCGTCCTAATCACTGGCAACCCAGGATATTTGCGTAAGGAGATCATTGCGAGGTTTCAAACCCACGCAAAACGTCATTCAACCCGACAACCCAATTGAAGCTAACGTACACAACCAATGCCTACAATTAGGCTTCTATCGCAAGCGCGGCGCTCAAGATACCCGCGAGTTCGTGCGGCTCAAACGGCTTTGCAATATACCTTGGGCACCAGCAGCAAACGCAGCCTCTTTGTCCGACTCTGCAACGGCACCTGAACAAAAGAAGATCACAATCTTTTGGTTAACCGATCGAATTGCTCGGCATAATTCGATACCGTTCATCTTGGGCATAACGTTATCCAACAACAATGCATCAAACCTGCCTGTGGCCAGTAGCTCGACGACGGTACATGGATCATCTGTAACAGTCACACGGAAGTCCGCACGGCGAAGTACGATTTCGACCAACTCTCGAGTATCAGGATCGTCGTCTGCAACTAGAATATGAGGCATCTCCATAGTTTGGCTCCGGTCGCTAAGGGCGACTGACACTTCTTGCCCGACTCACTTGGTCCCACACACTCTCCCTCCACCCGCTAGTTCGAGTACCACCGCTCCACTATTTAACTAATCGCGTGGACTTCAGTTTTTGGACCGAGCATTTGCTGAACGGAGTGTAAGATCTGTTTACCACTAAAAGGTTTTGTAAGGAAGTTGACTCCCTCAATAAGAACGCCGGGTTCGGTGATCACATCTATGGAATGCCCACTAATGTACAGAACACGCATCGTGCCTGAGATGCGAAGCGCTAGATCACGGCCGTTCATCTGAGGCATTTTGACGTCGGTAATAAGTAAGTGTACGTGGTCGTGTTGGCTTAGTAATTCAAGAGCATGTACGCCGTTGATTGCTTCAAGTACTGTGTATCCCGCGTTAGTGAGGGAATCGTGGACTATTCTGCGAACAAATTCATCGTCTTCCGCAACCAGAATTGTTTGCGTACCGTGTGATCCTTCCACTGGCTCGCATGTGATGTCGAGAGGAGGCTCGGAAGCTGGGCCTTTCGCCACGGGAAACTGGATATGGAAAGTAGATCCGTGTCCCTCCCTGCTGGATACAATAATAAAGCCCCCGGATTGCTTAACGTAGCCGTAAGCTGTGGCCAAACCAAGACCCGTTCCTTTACCTTCGGCCTTTGTTGTGAAAAACGGCTCGAATATGTGTTTTTGTGTCTCCGAACTCATCCCGATCCCCGTGTCGGTAATCGAGACTTGGACGTGAGGATTGTTCTTCTGTTTCTTTGCGTACTTCCGATCAAGGTAGACGATCGACGTTTGAATAGTCAGAGTACCACCACTTGGCATCGCGTCTCGTGCATTTACCGCTAGGTTGATAATTATCTGTTCTAGTTGATTTTTATCTGCCGTAATAAGTGGTAAATCTTCTGCCAGGTTGGTATCGATCGTAATGTCTTCGCCGATCAAACGAGAGATGAATTGATCCACGATATGATCTATTACCGTATTGACATTAAGGTTGACTGGCTGCAGGACTTGTTTCCGCCCATACGCCAGGAGTTGTTCTGTAAGCTTCGCGGCTCGCCTCCCAGCTCCCATAATTTCAACTACATATTTCGATAATGCATTCGAGGTTCCGAGTTCACGTTCTAGCGAATCGCAGTTCCCATAGATTGCTGTGAGTATGTTATTGAAGTCGTGCGCTACGCCACCGGCCAGTTGTCCAATTGCGCCCATTTTCTCTGCTTGGCGAAGTTGTGCCTCCTGATCACGTTCTCGATTAAGGAGTCGTACGTTTTCGATAGTATTAGCAGCTAAGTTTGCAGCCATTTGGACCGCGGCAATATGTTCCGTTTGATAAGCGTCGTCATCCACCGACTGAATTTCGAGTATGCCGATGGTCCGACCCATGATCGTCATCGGGACAATCATTGAGGATACATTTAGTCTTTTTGTGTTCTGGAGAAGTCGTAGAATAGATTGCTCTGGTGATGACGTGGAGGTAATTGTTTCGGCTTTGAGTATCGCTCGGCGCAGATCGGAATTATTCGTGACCGGAAATGGCTCCGCATTGCTTAGGTTGACGTATTCTCCTTCGCGCCAGAGAAAGTGTGGCGTTAGCTCGACTTGTTCATGATCATAGAGGGCGATCCCCAATGCGTTGCAAGGAAGCGAGATCTTTGTGAATTCAAGCAGTGCGTCAAAGATTTGCTCTAACTGGCGCGCTGAAGCAAGAACTTGCGCCAGTTGAGCGATTCGCTCGACCAAAGTTTTGTATTCAGTTTTTGCACGCCGCTCTAGTTGTAGAACCTTCTCCTCCTCTTCCTTTCGCGCGCTAATGTCGCGAGCGATCCCTTGGACGCCAACCGGTTCGCGATTCTTATAAATTAGTTGGGAGTTAACTTCGAAGGGGACCGTCCTCCCATCTTTCGCTCTGATACATAATTGGTAAACAGTATTTGTGGCTTCCCCCTTCAGCTTCTTTCGAAGCATCTCGTGTGCGAGGTCTACGTCTTCAGGACTTGCAAGGCTTCTGAAATCGACGTCGGCAATTTCCTCAGATGAGTAACCGGTGATTTGTTGTCCGATTGCATTAAGCGACGTGTAACGCCCCGTTAGATCATGCGTGTACACAACATCATTAGCATTCTGGAACAGGTCAAAGTAAAGCTGTTGTGAACTTTGCAGCTCATCCTGCGTCCTCTTACGTTCGACGAGTCGCGCGATCCTGGCTGCGAGTGTAATCGATTGATAAGGAGCTTTGAGCAGATCGTCTTTGGCTGAATCGACGACAAAGTCCTGCGGCTTTGCGTCGCTGGCGATGACGAGTATGGGAGTGTTAGCTAATTCTTGGACAGACCTTATGCGATTACGAAGGTCTATCGCAGTTTCTTGTTCCGTTACTTCAATAATAATCAGATCCGGCTGCTGCTCAATGGCCAGTTTGAGTGCACCGCTAACATTCGTAGCTGGTAGGACCACGTATTCCGCCAGCTCGATGGTAGAAGCCAGCACTCTTAGTAGGTCTTCACGGTCGTTTACAGCAAGAACAGTGTGGGAGGGGCCTTGTGTCATCGCTCTAACCTTGATGCTTAGTTACATGTTTGTTGTAGTCAAGTCGCCATTCACGATCAAAGAACAAGCTACACCTTTAACGCCGGTACAGCCTTTGGGGAGACTTTTTTCTTAGCGCCAGGGATGGCGCGAGCGAGCGACGCTGCAAAATTCTAACAGGTTTTTGTAGATAAAATTTTGCCTTTTCTCGCAAAGAGGATCGCAAGAAAATAGGCAAGGGGAACTAACTCGCGTGCATAGTTAGTGATGTGCAAATCACTGCTTGAAACATTTTTTTGATGTCCTTCACACTTTTGGATGTGCGAAAACAATTTTCGGAAACTCGAAATCACTCTCGACGTTTTTTGTGGCGATGCAAGAACTCTTGCTGCACGTAACACAATAAATCGTCTTGCCCCATCAGACGTAAAATCAATTAGCAACGCAGCCATAAATGTTAATTGACCCAACCATAACGAAAGTTTAGACTCCACGCATTGTAGCCCTTCGGCCCAGACGCTGGTTTCAGCGAGAAGGGTGAGAGTCACCACACGACAAGGACTACCCGCCATTAACTCCCAAAGGCGCACAGTGGAATTGTCTCTTCAACGTGGTCGAACCTCATCCCTCTAACATTTAAATGAACGTCCCTTTACTCCTGATCGTTTTCGTCAGCGAATATTATGTCAACCAAACTACCCTACAAGCCTTTCGATTTTTCCGCCAAGGCACTGCGGCCAGCAATTGATCTAATCACTCAAGCACTCTTCGTCATTGATTCATTCGATAAAATAATCCTCGCAAATGACGCTGCCCAAATGATAACCGGCCTTCCAGAATCTGCACTCCTAGATAACGCGATCGCGACCATACTCTCCATAGACAATTCCCACAAAAACAGACCGCATCACATTAACCTTCCAACTGCGGAACTGTTGACTCTACCCGCAACGGTGCATGGCCTTCAGTACTCGGCTACTTTTATTCCGCTTACTAATCTTACTTACAAGACCGAATTAACACGACCGGCGGCTGCTTTAGTGATAGTAACGTCGAATTCCTCTCCGTTAGTTCACACCCACACTGCCACAACCATCTATGTCCAATTTATTGGTAATTTGACTTTGAGGATTGCCCACGATCTCAGCAACTCTCTCACATCTATTATTGGAAACGCCGAGCTGCTTAATGAACAGTTAACCGATCTTTTCAACTCACCCACCCCACAACGATGCGCTTCACTTCGGGACAATGGCCTTCCTGAGCTTCTCGACGTAATTCGTAAATCTCGTGAGATGGCACAAGACATCACTTCTCTTCGAGAATTCGCCCGCCAACAGCCCGTCAACACACACACTTTAGAACTTAACAACGCAGTCAACGAAACTCTCACCCTTGCTAAAAGTTTGCTTGGCACGAAGATACGGATCGACTTTCTACCATCTGAGAAGCTTCCACCAATCTACATGGACCGCTTCAGATTTGATCAACTTCTGCTAAGCATCTTACTTACTTCAAAGAATGCAATGCCTCCATCTGGAGGTCTGATCCTCATCGAAACCGGAACTGCCACCCTCGATCAGGAATTCACTCTCACGCATCCCGGCGCCCGTTCAGGAACTTACACTCGATTGAGCGTTACGGACTCAAGCCCGGGAATGGACTCAGATCAAGTCACGCGCTTCTTTGATTTTCCAGGGAAGGAAATCTTTGATTCCGCCGATTTAAGCATTCCAATTGCCTATTCAATCGTCAAACGATTTGGTGGTTATATTACGGTAGAGAGCTGGCCCGGAAAGGGGACCAGATTTGATATTTATTTCCCATCAATTCCCACGTCTGACGACCAAGTGCTGGATCTCGCACCACTCGAATCAAAACACTCGACCATTGGCATTAAGAGTTCGCTAATACTGATCGCTGACGATGACTCAGATATCCAAACGACAATTGCCAGATATCTTTTCAAAGCCGGCTATCAAACCGCATCTGCGGCAGACGGCAAAACCGCCTTGCACCTCTATAGAAAACTCACAGCGGAAGGCAATCAACCAGCTTTACTAATCGCCGACCTGGGTCTGCCCGAGATGGATGGCCGCACATTATCCACAATAATTCAAAACGAATTTCGCTCTGCCCCCGTACTTCTCACCAGTGGATTCAAAATCGAAATCAACACCACAACAGGCAAAACGCGAGACGGCTTCCACTTTTTACCAAAACCATTCGAACCCAATGCTCTATTAACTACAATAGAACGATTGCTCAACCCAACATGAGCAACGCCGTCTCACCGCGACCACGCTTTGCCTCAAAAGTAGGATTATGGTCTGACTAATGGGGCAGATGGCGTTCCTGCCCAAAAGTCACGGCAGACTTGAACGCTTTAAATGGTTCGGCGTACGGTATAGCGAATTCCTCCCTGCATTTGCGGCGCTTGTCGAGCGTTTTGCCAGGGGGCAAAGAATCTTGATCAGATTTTCATTCCATACTGCGAACTATCATTATCAGAGTTAGTCAGACGTTTCGTGTTTGAAACGTTGCCGGCTAGAAAAGAAGTACCATTCCAAAGCATTTGCTGATGTGATATAAGCCTCTCGTTTCCAATCTATTTCTCAGCTTCTTTACCTCAAACCTTTTTGGAGGCTCGCACCATGAAACGAACATTGACAGTAGCCCTGCTGGTGTTGATTCTGTACCTAGCCCCGGTCGTCGGTACGGGAAAACAACCCCCCTGCGCGAAAAATCTGACGAAGTGTAAGCTCGAAGGCTGCAGCAAAGACAATGGCCACGACCCTGACCTAAACAAGCTGAAGAATCTAAAATCGAGCACTAAGCCTGTACTCGATCGCACTCTCACCTCGATAATTGCGCGCGAGCAAAAAGTCGAAGACTCTGGATATAGGCGTGGGGATAGTCGAGCCCCACTGAAAGATCTGGACGAAGGGTCACAAGCCAGAGTTGTGGGCTATCTGCTGGCAGTAAAAAAGGAACACGGCGAATCGTGTAACTGCCATCTCGATATTGTTGACGTAACAACGGACAATCACTTGGTTCTCGTGAATCCGGACGTGGTCACCGATAATCCCCTTCCAGAACCCGCAACAAAGAAGCAACTGGGGGATGTATTTCATGTTCGAGAAGCGCAGTCAGTAACCGCAGAATTTACGCCGCGCGTTAGAGCTAACCACCACCCAAACTTTACCAGTGCCCTTCAAAAAAGGATTAATAAGACTAAGCAGGGCGCGCTGTGGGTGCGTGTGACAGGTCAACTATTTTTCGACTCTGAACACTTCCACAATCTCAAACTCAATCGTGCTACTCAGTGGGAGATTCATCCTATCCTGAAACTGGAATATTGCCCGGCGGGTAAGACATGTCCTAAAGACGGTGATACTAACTGGGTAAACTTGGACAAGCAGCCTTAAAAGAATTCTGTCAAGAACCTGAAACGGCGGAATCGCCTCACTACACTTAAGGTAAATCATGAAAGCGAGAAAGTCGGAAACGGTAGAGTTTTTTGGATGACATCAAGAGCCTTACAAACATTTGAGCATGCGATTCAGGACGCGGACGATCTCTTAAATCACTTTGATGCATTGAACCAACACCCTCCACCACCGGAAATAGAAGTTCTCAAGCGCGCTAGCCTTGTGATGGCGCTAGCGGCACTGGAAACCTATGTAGAGGACAGAATTGTGGAGGCTGCCGATGCAGTATCGGGCCGCGGCTCAGAGGCGAATCATCTTGTTAAGTTCTACAAGTCGTCCCTCGAAAACGATCTGAAGTTCTTTCATACGCCAAGTAGTGATAGGGTCAAGGCAATCTTTGTTAAGTACTTAAGCATCGATGTGACGGAAGGCTGGATTTGGAACCACTACGATCCAACTCGCGTTCGCAGTGAACTCAACAAGATTACCAAAAAGCGGGGTGATATTGCTCACCGATCCTGGAGGCCTGTCGCGGGCCAACCTACTCCACACGCGGTTACGCGAGAAGATCTACGAAAGAGTATTCGTTTCATCAAGGATCTCGTGAAGGCAACGGATGCTTTTATCAGCGAACAACTCTAACAATTCATCCAAGCTGAGGCCGCAAGCAACGCAGCTTAATTCAGACGTCACCCGAAAATCTCGTTATAAGTGGACCTAAAAGGGGAGCGTTACAGACCCACAAAGTTTAGTCTCTAAGTACGAAGTATAAAAAAAGTGAGAGTCGATTTGCCTGTGATAAACACAATCGTTCTCGTTATAGTTTTTGCCTTTGCCTATGCTCAAGATAGTTTGGTAGCAAAGGCGAAAGGGTCGGTTGTCACTATCCCCTGCTCACAGGTAACTGACCGCAACTCCATAAGTAAGATACAGAGTGAGAAAGTCGTTATTACGGGCGCTTGCCCTGATGATCTGGATCTTTCGTATCTGAAAACCGATTCATCCCTTGCTTTTATTGCTGTGAAGGCTGGGAAGATAAATCTGAATAATGCGCGGCTGGGTGGATCGTTAGAGATTCAGGATTCCTCGATAGACACTCTAACCGCAGTGGGAGCAGAAATAGGATTCGACCTAACTATTTACTCCACCCTCGTCAAAGACAAAGAAAAACGCGATGGCAATAATCATGATGATGACGATAATGGATGTTTAGGATTTAATATTGCAAACCGGCTACCTTTTAGCTCTTTGAACTTTAGCAAAGCGAGGATTCGTTCAGTAACATTTCTCGGCTTGGAAATTAAAGAAAACATAAGCTTAGACGGCGCGCATGTTAGCGGCCCTGTAACTTTGCTCCTTTCCAAAGCACGTACAGTGAATATGCAGCATTTAGACGCTGAAAGCCTAGATGTTAATTCGTGTGAATCGGATGAGATGTTGATTGCGCAAGCGAGAATCGACAGGAGTCTTGCGGTCGAGTGCAGTGATGCGAAAACCCTCCGGTTGTGGTTCACAACAGTGGGTCAAGCGATAAACCTTCAGGGAACAAAGATCGACATACTTGATGCATTTAGCCTTGAGTGTGCAAACTTGGAGCTATCAACCATTCGAACTGATGAGAATCTAACCTTAGATCTTTCATTCTCACATCTGAAGCTCATGGCACCACCTCTTCAAGATGGCATCGTGTATAAAAGCGTTAACGCCGAGGGTTTAGTGGTGGATGCGTTCAGAATTCCAGGTGCGTCAGATAAGGCAAATGTCCTTAAGAATTTTGAGAAGTTTGTTGAAGCTGGTGCAAAAAGTGATCTTACCTTTCCAGTCCGGACGGCCAAGGTTCTCGCGAGTTCAGGTCAAATCTCATTCGCGGACAGAGCGCTTCGCTATGGATCTTGGCTGAACGTGATCCGTTCATATGTCGGCCAGTCTGGTCCGCTCTTGGTTGTCGTTCCTGTCTTTTCGATTCTACTTGCTTGGTTTGTACTCGAGTATTCGATACGAAAGAGATCGACCAACGTCTCGACTCCTCCAGGCCCACATACAGGCATCGAGTGCCTCTTGCTTTCAATTGATCTATTTATTCCAAGTTTAGTGGCCTTAGGTGTTCAGTCAAAGCACGAAGAATATTTGAAGAAACTGACTTGGCAAGGGACGTCTTTGTTAGTTCTTTACCGATTATTCGGATGGGCCTGCGTTTCCGCTCTCCTATTATGGGTTTCGCTGCGTTGGTCGTACTAGATTATCTAATTCGGCGCGTGCGTGGCTGCCGCTATTCCTAATCCTATGATTCGCTCATAGATTTGTCGAACTGTGCTCCTAGCCTCAACGTACTAACCACCAACAATTTTCTTGAGAAGGTGTAGTAATCGTGATGAAACGAACAGCCACTCTTTCTCTCTCCCTAATTCTAACGTGCGTGCTGTTTGCAGGCTGCTCATCGGCAGCAAGCCCATCCGGGATTTCCTTACCGTACCGTCGTCACACCAGAAACATAGAAACCCCTATAATCTTCGAGGGGCGAGTTATTGGTGTTCAAGACGGCGATACAATCACCGTCCTCGATTCCTCTAATGCAAACCATCGAATTCGCCTTCTCGGGATAGATGCACCTGAAAAGGGCCAGGCTTTCGGCGACAGAAGTGGAGAGAACCTATCGCAGGCAATTTTCAATAGAGTGGTGACTATTGGGTGGTCGAAACACGATAGATATGGGCGCATAGTAGGAAAGGTAGTGCTCGAAGGACAGGACGTCTGCCTTGAGCAGATTAAGGCGGGCATGGCATGGCATTACAAGTACTACCAAGACGATCAAACTCGAAAGGACCGAGAACTGTACGCTGCTGCTGAAAATGCTGCACGTGCGACCAACGTTGGACTCTGGATTGATCCTAATCCTATTCCACCTTGGGACTTTCGCAGGCAGCGGTAGAAGGTCCAGCATCGTCGATCGCATCTTCGATGGCGCTGCGGCCATCCATCTGAATGTCGAGCTAGCTCCTTTCCCGCGCCCACCAACGGCTCGCGGAGCGCGCCACGCACGCGATCCAGCGGAATGGAATAACCTAATTGCCACAACGGCAGGTACAAGTGTTCAAGACGGTCTATAGCTCTTGAGTAATTCAACAATGGATTCCGCCTGTTTGAGTACGTCGGCCGGATTGGACCAATAACCCTTCTTTAGCAATGTGAACGGTTCTGTGTCCCGTCAATGAAAGTACCTAAACATCGATGTGACAGAAGGCTGGACTGGAATCACTACGATCCAACTCGCGTTCGCAGTGAACTCAACAAGATTGCCAAAAAGCGGGGGATATTGCTCACCGATCCTCGAGGATCGCAACGCCACACCAAGACTCTCAGGCTGATTAACTCTCCCCGGTGCAGGTTGGTTTCGAGGACTTCTTTCCTGTTCCTGCTGAACGGCCGCAAGCCAGACGTTCCCCCTCGAATACGTGCGGAAAATAGTCGACCATCGCCAGCTTGAGAACAGGTATGGACCGTCGTATTGGGGACTTTGTGTAATACCTTCAGCGCCATGTGAGGACGCCCAAAACGCCGCGCTGGTTCAATCACCCCAAGCCGCGACCACACATCTTAATCACTGATTGCCCATTCGGCAGCAAATCTATCCTCCCAACCCTTTTTCTTCGATAGCCTCATAATTGTCGTCCGGTTTATCTTCAGAATGTCTGCAGCTTTTGATTTATTTCCACGACACAACCTCAAAACCCGCAAAATATGGTCGTTGCTCGCATCTTCGAGACACCTCAATGATGGATTCCCCACAACCGGCAACTCATCAGCTCTCAAATCACCGTGGGCAACTTCGCTTGGCAAATCGCTAATTAAAACGATTCCATTACAACGCTGTACTGCCGAATCTACAGCAAATTGAAGCTCTCGCACATTGCCTGGCCACTCATAATTTTGCAACGCCGTCATCGCGGCGCGAGAAAAGCCGACCAGTTTTTTTGTCTCCTTAACCGTGACATTTGCGAAATAGTTCGCTAAAGGTTCAATGTCCTCACGCCTTTCTTTCAAGGCAGGCAAAAAGATCTCTGAACCCTTCAAACGATAATACAGATCTTCCCGGAATCGACCCGCAACAACCTCTTCAAGAACATTTCGATTACTCGCGGCAATCACGCGCACGTCCACAACTACCTCGTGATTAGATCCGACTCGACTAAATCGTCGCTCCTGCAGCACTCGCAGCAGCTTGACTTGAAACGCAGCACTGGTTTCTGTAATTTCGTCAAGAAAAACAGTTCCACCGTCGGCTTCTTCAAAGAGTCCCTTACGATCATTCACAGCTCCGGTAAATGCGCCCTTTACATGACCAAACAACGTACTCTCGATCAGATCTATATTCATCGCGCCACAATTGATCCCGACGAAGCCGCGATCCGCCCGAGTACTCCTCTCATGTATCTTGCGAGCAATCAGTTCCTTACCAGTCCCTGAACCACCACTCACCAGCACACTTCGCGTCATCTTTGCAATCTCAAGAATTTCCAACCTAAGCTTGATCATCTGTGGACTGTGGGCAATCAACGTCACCCCAGACTCCTCATCACCCAGCGGTGAACCATCAATGATCGGACCAGCCAGTTCACCATCACGAAACGAATCAGATAATCTTGGATATCTCTTAAAAAGCGCTTTTCTAATATCGCTAATCGAACAAGGTTTTGGAAGGTACGCAAAAGCACCTCCCTTAAGTGCTTTTTCCGCGTTTGGCCCATTGCCCATGGCAGTGACAATCGCAACTGCAAGATTCGGAGACCATTCCAAGATCTCTTGCGCAAAATCCACACCATCACCATCCGGCAAGCATCGGTCGAGAAAGACAAAAGAAAACTCTTCGCCTGCTCTAAACCGATCGCGAGCATGGCGCAGCGTTGCCGACTCCACAACCTTGACTTCAAACTTTTCCAAACACCGCCCGATCACCGATCGAACGTCTTCGTCATCGTCAACCACGAGTACAGGCAGGTCTCTTGGGTAATCCGCAACCAAAACCTCAAGCGAAGGGGCAGCAGCAGTTGCAACACTTGTCATAGAGCTATCTCCGATGCTTTCAATCGAGCCATCCGCAGCGACCGATAACGTTCGGCAACTTTACGCACGTAATTCAGAGTCTCAGCATAAGGCGGGATTCCATTGTTCCGAATTCCCCGCCTATTAATCACTTTCCCGTTACTTAGAACTACTGTCCTACCATATAGATAAGCCTCAACTGAGCCTTCCCCTGCGTTGTAGCCAGCGAGCGCCAACGCCACATTCCCACCAAATCGGTCCAGCAACCACACTAGATAAGCCACGCCTCCACGAATTGAATCTTCCGGGTCGTGAGGATCCAGAACATTGAATCTGGCCGCAGTCTCAGGCATAAGCTGCATAAGCCCCCGTGCCTTCTTTACCGAAACAGCACCGGGCCTAAAATTGGATTCCTGCCAAACAACAGCCAAAACAAGATCCGGATCAATCTTAAAGCGTGCCGACTGCTCGTATATGGTCTGTTCCAACCGATTCAGACCTTGCTTTCTATTAACACTCGGCCTTCCAAACACACCCTGCGCTTCAAGTCTCTTCCACGTTGCGCCAGGCGCCGATTCTTTTTCAGCCCGCATCTCCGCAAAACTAACATCTCCATCATTGATACGCAGGGTCTGGGCCATAGCCCAACCTGATCCCAAACACAACACCATTACAAAACCGGAGACTCGAATACTAGCGGCTAATGACATCATCGATAGTCCCTCACAAATGACGATCCAACCGCTGCGACAACTGCAAATCAAAGTCCAAAATAAAATCTTGAAAATTCCCAACAAGCTCGTCTGCTAATTAATCTGACTGTCGCAATCGACCTCACCTCAACTTAGCTACTGTCATTTGCTGCATCACTCGCATCACCGAAAACCAACGAATTAGACCATCTACAATAGATAAAACACGCGGCACAGAACATGCACTGCACCTGATTCGCGTCCGTCGTCGAAAGTAGACGGACTATATCACGAGCTTTGAATGAGGAATTGAAAACATTAGTTCACTATCGCCCGACGCACCTTTGATGCTCGTACGCGTGAACCTCCAACAAGCAAGGTCCCTTGCAATCGTGCGGCTCTGCGACCTTTCCATTACTGCTATCGTCGAACATGAGAGGGTCATCGACCACTACAACTACCACTGCCCGAAATCACAGCGCGGGCTTCTCGCTAGTCGAGCTTGTGATCGTTTGCGCGATCGTCAGTGTCCTTGCAGCAATGGCACTCGCATCGTTTGCCAATCGCGATCAAGCCGCACGCTTTCAGGCCGAGGTCGCATCCCGTATACGTGAACGCCGCGCATCAGCGATCCGAATTAACGCACTAACCGAACCGACGTTAATCGAAAACTTCCGCCAGCCCCCGATCTCCATTGACTTCGCTAACCTTCAAACAACTGCCACGCTCGTTGTAGAAGGCCAAGCTGACCGAACAACTTTTCAACCCCCTGCGTCTCCGGGCAGCGAGGGAACATGGAATTTCGTCTACCATGGTCGTCAACTTCAGATACCTTCCGGTTGGCGCATCGCCACCTCTGCTTCAGAACTCTCCCCGTTACCTTTGATACCCTTTGGCGTACCAACAACATCCATCAATTTTGCCCCCGACGGGCAACTCGACGCTGATTCACTTCCACCCGCAGCTTCAAACACTAACCCCAATGCTGAGAGTCCTTTCCCAACGATTTACCTAACAAACGGAAATGCGGGACGGGCCGTTGCGGTTCACCCCTCCGGACTCCTCGAGCTTTGGCAATACGACGACGCCAGCCGCCGTTGGATCGGTTTCTCAAACAGGATTGTTACTGGTTCGCCAACTCCGTGAGGAACATGCGCCAAATAACGAAACACAACTCCGGTTTCAGTCTACTTGAGCTGCTCATTTCGATGGCGGTGACAGTAGTTGCGGTGCTCGCAGCCATCGGCCTGATTACTAAATTCGCGCGCAGCGCAGCTGCATTTACCGAACTCAGTACGATGGAAGAATCGCGCAGTGCGGCACAAACCCTACTGCGGGCAGATCTGGATAATGCTGGACACAACCTAACACGTCCCTCACCACCTCTGGCAGGAACCATCTTCGCGATACCAACTTCATCAGAAGCCTACTCATGGTCCAATGGAACCATCACGAAAACCGCTCCTACCGGATGGGCTGATGCCGCTTCAATAACGCATTCCCTTGCCAACGGATTAGGCTCCTTTTCTTTTACTCCGACATCAACCGGCGCGACTGCCTACATCACATCGCCCAACGGAGACACCTTCGCAATCCTCATCGGTTTTGGAGCCCCTGAGATAGGCGTGTGGATGGGCATCTATGTTAATGGAGCCGAAGTGGCCGCTACTCTGGGCCACTCACAAAGTGAAACCATCTCTCCGCATTTAGCAGGCGACTCGTACACCTTCAAGATCGAGAACGGTGAAACTAATCGCATTGCAAAACTTTATCGGCTACGAAATAACATTCCGGCACTCTTATGGACCAACTCAGTTCCCGTCACTTCTTACCCAATATCTTTCGGACTAAACATTTACGAGCAAAACAAATCCTTTACAAACGTAATCATCGCCGGCGCACCCTTAATCGCCCTCTCAGATAATTCAACAGAACTTGCCCCACTACCATTCGATCTCGGCACCCAACTCTCGGCACCTCTAACCATAACCGGAGGAGGCTCCGGCATCACTGTACTCTCAGGGGATAAAACTACAGATGCCGTAACTACACTTACTGAGCTTGACAGCACATCCTCCGAAGTAAGCGTAAGACCTCCGCAACGAGGACGTTTCAATACCGGCGATTATCTTTTGATCATTGACTGGGGAAGCCTTAATCCCGCTGCGCCTGGCGGCGCCGCATCGAGCCTCTGCCGCGTTACGTCCGCAACTACCAACGGAAACCAGCTTACACTCGCGATTGCGAGAGTTCGTCAAGAAAATCCAGCCTGGGCAAGGCTCTACTCTAAAGACGCCGAACATGCCCACAGATATGCAATAGGCTCGACCGTCGCCAAATTAGGACCGCCAGTCTCTTACACGACCAGTAGTGATGCCCGCCTCGTCCGAATGGAAGCCGATCGCCCTTCAACGCTTGCATTCAACGTCCGGCAGGCGACTTTCGCTCACTTCATCGAATTCAACTCCACCGCCAATGTTTTCCGAGCCGATATAACAGTCGCTGCCGAAGGCGTCGAAACTAATAACACCGCTTCAACAGAATCGCGCGGAACGATCCAATTTGAATCAAGACCCCGCGCGATGAACCTTGCCTCAAATCAACTCAACTGAATCAGGAGTCCATGATGTTCAACCGCAAGCGCAATCACTCATTACCACCGTCGTCCCCCTGCGGCTTCGCCTTCGACGATCGCAACGGACAAATCATCATCGCGGAGTTTGCAGCCGCCGGCGGCTTCGACATTCACAAAGCCGTAATTGGCGAACGCCGAGCCGTCAACTTACTTACTAATGATTTCAAAACGACTCTCACTAAGGGAAACGCACACACAGAACCATTGCCCTTGGGTCTTAGTCCCGGCGCTTCCGACGAAACAATTCTCCGAGCAATTCTTGAAAAGACAAAGGGCGACAAGACGTTGCTACCGAGCTTCACCCGCACTCCCGACAATCGAATTATCGTGACTCAAGTAGACGCTTCCTCCGTCGATCGAATCGTTCATCGCACTGAAAAATGGCTTGAGGAGCAACAGCCAACCCATACAAGAGCTGACGAAAAGATGATCTGCGCGGAAACAAGAACACGCGCAATTACCCGCGTCTGGCGTGCAGCGGAAGCCGAGACACCCGCCGGAACCACAGCTATTCTCCTCCTGAGTGAAGATGACTACGCAATCGGCCTCTGGTCTGAGCGCTCAGGACTCGTTTACGAAACAGAAGAGGACTTTGAACCTGGAGCAAGCACTGAAATTAAGTGTTTTCACACTCGTGACACCCTTGCGAAATTCATAACCGCCGCCAGCCTGGCTAAACTAAAACTTCCGAACGTAACCACTGTTGTCCTCTCTGCATCGGACAACTATGGAGATTCGATGCTGTCCCTCCTGAAGGATTCCGTCGAATTCAATTCCGTTTGTGTTCAACCTCTGTATCTCGCCAACAACTCGACAACAACTCCACTCGATCAGGCAACTGCCCTTGCTATCGGCGCCTTACTCGATCACGCCGCAGTGCCACCATGCGATCTCGCCGTTGGACCCGAAGCCCGACTCAATCAAATTGAAACCGCGCGTCTACTGTCGACAGCTTCCCAAACGGCCGCAAGCTTCCGCGTCGCGCTGGTTGCCATTCTTCTACCGTTCGCAGCTGCTCTCGCTATCGTGATCGCACTGTTCGTGGATAATTCAGTCGAAGCATTACGGCTTCAGGCCCACATAGACGAAGAGACTACAACTGCGCAAAAGCTCGCTCAGGAAAACAACAACTACGAATCATCAAAAGCTAACTTTGCTGCATTCCAGTCGCTGCTCGACAACTTAATCGCCCTCAGAAAGAGACAACCCGCAACTCACCAACTGCTCACGGATCTCAATAGCCGCTGGCCCGACGAAAAAAGCTGGACGATCCGAGAAATAAATGTCAAAGGCGGCAACGTTGAGATCAAAGGAAAAACTAAAAACGAACAGGCAATTACTTCTTTTGCCAAATCACTTGAATTCAGCAACGGACTTTTCTCAGGGATACTAACGCGAAACAACGTCACCAATAATTCAATCAACGGGGCCACATCGTCGGCTGTCCAGCAAGTGTCTTCATCTAGTGTGATCGAGTTCACGATCACATCAACTTACGCGCCACTCGCGCTCCCAAACAAAGCTACAGCAACTCAGGCAACACCAGTCGCCGCAACAAACAATTCCCAAACCACCGCAGCCGGGTCGAATGTGACTTCTCCTATAAGTCCATCGAACTTGCCCACCCCAACTTTGTCCCAGGAAAAGAACAATGACTAAGCTTCAAAGAAACTCAAAACGTAGCAAGCAAGCACGCACCAACAATGTCGGCGCCAGACTCAGAACGACAATTCTCAAGGCCGGCTGCCCACGACTATTTGTCATCGCTACGCTATTCGCCGCAACTCTCGCGTCCCTTGTTTACTATCAGTTTATTTCCGCACAGACGGTAGCTAACAACGCCCTCAACCAGACCCTGATTGAAAAGCGAAAGCAAAACGCCATCGCTCGCATGGTCCAGGAAACAAAACCTGAATTCCTTGATCAGTTTCGTCGTCTAGTCAATAACTACAGCACCGCGCGAGAGCTACTCCCTGGCGAAGCGGAAGTCTCAAACGTCCTCGACGCCATACAACAGATGGCGCGAACAAATCACGTCCGCGTAACCATGTTCGACGCATCGAAGCCAGGAGCAAAATTCAATAATCCCGCGGCCACAGCCACAACCAACACTGGCCCAACCCCGGCCAGTAAGTCTCCCCAGACATCACGACCGGAAATCACTTTGAATGAACGCGTCATGCCGGCTCAGATACAGGGCACTCACGCAAACGTCGCACGCTTCCTAAGTGATGTCGCCAAATATCCTCGAATCATTTACGTTCGAGATCTCTCGATCACATCCCTGAATAGTCAGGAGACTGTGAACCTAACGCTCGTAACCTACGACGCTCCCACATCCGGCATACTGCCACCAATACCCACGGAGCTGCGTGCCGAGTTTCAAACCCACGCTGGACAACTTCCTAACTAGACCACTCCAACACAGACCCCCAAGGAAATCATCATGAACAAGCTAAAACTGTCTCTTGCTAACCCTTTTTTTGCCATTCTCCTGCTAACCGCAATCTTTGTGCTTACAGCCGTCGCGACTGTTGCCGCCAATCGCCTCCTGGGACGGAAGTTCGACAACCAACCGACACAGGCTGAGCTATCGCAAGCGCGTTCTGACGCGATCGCGGCGATTCCACAGTTGCCAAAAGACACGGAAGAGAAACTTTCGGCGGCTCTTCACCCCGAACTAACTCCCATCACTACCGCCTTCGTCGACCCTCTCATAGACCGGCTCGGCATCGATCGCAGCACCCAGGCAAATGCCCCCCGCGTTTCATCATTGCCAGCATTAGCAACTTCACCGTTACTCCCGACAACACCTGACAAAGTTGCTCGTTTGATCCAGTGGCAACAAGCCGTCAGAAGTGCAAACGCAGGCGGATTGCCTACACCATCGATCACTACGGCTTACCTAATCTCAGAACTAACTCCCGCTGGTCGAATCACAACCTCAGGAGCGCAAGGCGCATGGCTCTACATCGAATCAGAAAAACGTCAGATTGCAGCCAACGTGGGAGCCAAGTTCTATGACGGAATTCTGACAGGCATAGATCGTCAAGGTGTCGTTTTTCGGACCTCGACGGGACAAACGAAACTCATCCAATGGGATCGTCAGGAAGAGTTTTCGGCGAGACCCACAGCGTCTCCATCGGAACGTCCAATCCAACCGATACAATCTAAGCCAGCCTCAGAGACAAAGCCGGCTGACAATTTCACACCGGCCGCACTGGCTCGGCCCAACGCTAACGGTCGGCGCGACGATTATTCAGACTTACAAATCGCAGTTCGTGATCGCTACATTCAGAACACAAACCCAAATACTGTCACTAAGACTGACTCGCCATCGAACCAGATACTCACACCAACTCACAAAACCCCTACTCCTTCGCTGACAACAATCCCTAATCCTTTTTCCACAAACACTGGACGCACAAACAAACTCGATTACGCTCACGCTCCTCAAACAGGATCGCGCACAACCCTGAACTTTAGTACCGCAACAGCCGCTGCTATTTTCAATCTTGACGATTCAACCGGCCTCGGTGCTAACCAATCGTCAATTCCGCCTGAACAACCACAAGCAAACGAAGCACCTGCCCCGAGTCCCAACCCCACACCTGAAATCGTTAAGGAAACCCTTGGACCAATCGCTCCAAAATCACAACCTGAGCCACGCAAGACTCTCTGCGATCCCGCATACCATGGTGAAAACATCACAATTACAAACGAATCGAATCGCCCTTTATCACTGCTTACCCTCGTCAACCGACTCAACGAGGCATACGGCGCAAACCTCGTCCTCGATTATGACGTGCAGGAAACACCTGTACGCCTGACTATCAGCAACGCTCCATGGACTTCTATCCTTCGCACCCTTCTCGATCTCAATGACCTCGACATGGTTTGCCTCGATGGAGGCATAGTTCAAATCGCCAAGCGCACCAAGATCGCATCAATGGGCGATCTGCGCCGACGTAGCGCACCAATTATTCGTGAGGTTTTCAAACTCAAATATCTACAACAGACTGCCGGCGGCCGCGCTAACCTCGCTGGACAAACACAAACCACCAACGGCGCCACCATTCAATCGCTAGAAGACGCCATTCGCGACATCCTCAAAGCCGGTGGCGACCCTCGTGGAGAAGCTCGTCGCGTTCCTGGTCGCAATCAATTGCTTGTCGCTGCCACTGCCGAGCAGATGCAGGACATTCGAGATCTGATTGCTCGCGTTGATCGACCCGGTTACCAAGTCAAGATCTCTGCACTCGTCTACACGGCAAATGAAAATCGACTGCGAGATATCGGTTCTCAACTTGCGATTGTGGTCGGGAATTCGAGTGGAACAAACTTGGGCGGAGGCACAACCCTACCTAACTCAAACACTGGCACTGGAAGTGGCAGCGACAACCAACAGCCAAGCGGACTCAATCCGGGCGGCATTCCCGGACTCGCAACCGGTATGCGCGTTCCAACTAATGCTCTCGGCGCTGCTAACCCACTTGCCACTTTCGGTGTCACCAGTGTTTTTGGAACTGCTCAATTCGCCTACCAGTTAACGTTGGCCCAACAAAAGGGCGCAGTCAATATTCAATCTCGACCCTTCGGGATCGTCGCCGATGGCGACACGTTTGATTTAGTTGCGGGCACACAGATCCCCGTAGTAACGACAACCATCGCCGGTGGCGCTCCCTTTCAATCCGGTCAGGTTCAGTTTATTGAAGCTTCACGCATTGCTCGGATTACACCTCAAGTCGCTGAAGACGAAACTGGTAAACCGAATTACGTCACTCTCAATATCCAGCTCGAAAACAACAGCGTCGATACCTCACTTGGAACTTTCAACGGAGTCCCCGGCGTCAATCGCCAAAGCCTCCAAACTGTCCTCCGATTAGGTGACCGCGAGACTGTTGTGATCGGCGGCCTTGCCGCTGATCAAGTCGCCAATTCTGAAACCAAAGTACCTGGCCTGAGCGCAATACCTCTACTTGGCAATTTATTCAAGCGTCGCGCCAATCAGGAAAATCGAGATCGCCTTTACTTCGCTATCACAGTCGAAGTGATCCCTCAAAATTCGGCCACGCCGAACTTCGTGGCCCCGGCAGATGCGATCACGACGCCACCCCCACCACCACGCGCGCAGAAACCGTCACCCTACGACAAACGCCAGTAACTCGGGAACACCAAGGAGATTCCGCCATTATGGAAACAACAACAGACCGCCCCGGCCCTTTTACTGGGATTGGCACAACATCCGAAATCGAAACCGGACTTGATGAAGCATTCTCCGCACTGATTCCCATTCGCGACGTCCACGATCCTGAAATTCTCAAAGACCTCGCCAAGCATCTTCCGCGACAGGTAGCCATCGAGAATCAGGCTGTCTTACTCGAATGTAACCAGGAAGGAAATTATGTCGTCGGTATGTCCGATCCGCTTAACGCGGTCAATCTTCGCAATGTCGTTCGTGCTCTACGAATACCGTCCAACAGGGTGAGACCTCGTCTAGTTATCTCGCAGCGCCTGACGATGCTTCACGAAATCGCCTACGAAGAACGAGGCGAACAATTACTCAAACCTGAGCCAGAACTACACCGCCGCGAATCTACTCGTGACACTATCGATTGGCAGTCACTGGATTCAAATGCGGCAACTGCTACTGGCCAAGCGAACTCCGCCGAACCTGATATCGAAATCGGACTCGGTACCGGACTGCGTGCCACCGCAGAGAAAATCATCCTCGAAGCAATCAACCGTCGTGCGAGCGACATTCATGTAGTTCCCGGTGAGAGAACCGGCGAAATAAGGATTCGCACCGATGGAGTTGTATCACCCCTCATCACCGAAATCCCCGCCACTCGGATGGAAAACTTAGCCAACGCCTTTAGCGATATGGCTGGCGTTAATGGTTATGAACTCCTCCAGAAAAGCCGGGGCGCTGAAATTAACATCACCGTCCGTACAAACGCCGGCAAAAGAGAACGCATGACGCTGCGTTTTCACGGTACCCGCTGCTATTACGGACGAGCGATCGTCATTCGCATCAACCGATCCGTTTTTCGCAACTTCGATCAAATCGGAATAGAACCAAGCCAACAACAAACACTTCACCGCGCGCTCGATCATAAAAATGGAGTGATCCTTGTCACTGGGGCTACCGGATCAGGTAAATCAAATACACTCGAAGCCATGCTCAGGAAGCTCGAGCATGTTTGTCAGTACCGCAAACACATCATTCAAATCGGGAATCCAATCGAATTCCCCAACGAGCGACGTACGCAACTCCCTGTCGATGGTGATGATGCCTGGGGAGAAGCCTTGAAGTCCTCGATGCGAATGGACCCCGACTATATGTCGCCTGGTGAATTCCGCGACTCCGATGAAGCAGCGATCGTCTTTCAAGCAGCGGCAACTGGACATCTTACTCTCACGACGCTTCATACCAACAATGTCGCGCAAACCTTTTCGCGGCTCGATTTCCTAAAAGTCGGCCGGGACAAGCAAGCAGATCTTATTCGCCTCATCGTTTCACAGGAACTGGTCCCATTACTCTGTCGCAACTGTCGCAAACCCGATCCACGCGGTCGCGAAATCGCTGAACGTCTTGTCGAAATTGTTTTTCCAAACAGACCGGATCTGAAAGAAGCAATCGCAACTGCGCAGGGCACAACTCCTTTCTTTCATGCAGAAGGATGCCCCGCCTGTCATTACCTCGGCGTAAAGGGCCGCACTTGCATAGCCGAAATGGTGGAAATCACGCCAGAGATCAGCCGCATGCTTCGCAAAGGAATCGAAGGCGAAGAAATTGTCGACTATGCCATACGAACGCAGGGAATGATGACGCTCGCCGAAGCCGCCGCCCGCAAACTGTGTCGCGGCATGATCTCCTCAGATCACGTGCAGCATCTCCTGATGTCAACCCACCGTGCAGCTCCGGAACAAGAAACTCATGCGTGGCAAACCAACTACGAAAACGGACCAGCTCGCAGCGCAAATCCATCGGTGACTGATACCTACAGTGAATCAGATATCAACAATGAATCAGACACCGTCCTGGGAGACGTTATTGACGTGGAATTCACTGTGCCGCCACAGGCCCACACACAATCTACTCATCAAGCGGCCGCCGCTGGATTCTCTATGATCGAACTTCTCATCGTTGTCGCGATCGTGTCGATACTCGCCGCGATCGCCATCCCAAGCTTCATCGCATCTCGCCGCGCCGGTTATGAGAATACGGCTAAGCAAAAGCTTGCCGCTATCGGCCAACAACAGACAGCCTTCAAAACGCTGTTGGGCAAACGGCGCTATGGCACCATTGCAGAACTGCAAGCAGCTACTGCCGGAGGTTCCACGCTTCTCACCGCAAACGACACCACCGTAACTGGCTGGACGTTCTCCGACGAGGGCGCCGCTTCGTCAACAACCTTCGGCGCTAAGGTAGTTCCAGCCCAGGGTAATCCCGCTACTTACAGCTTTTACATTTCTGAGGATCAGACTCTCCGCCGCTGTGCTCTGACTGGCCCATGGACCAAAGCAGCCTGCACCGCCGTCGATCAATAGAAGGACCATACAATGTCAACCCAAACCTTCCAACCACAAACAAATCTACTCGATGCTGAACAGGTCCGCTACGACTTCCAGGGCACTAACATACTGGGAGCATCGCTTGTCAAGCACTACATCTACGCTGCAACACCAGACCACGCAGAGGCAATTCTTACTCGTGCCAAGATCGAGGTTGACGCGATTACGCCTCACCGCGAAGGATTGCGGCGAAGAAAGCGCGCCTTGAGCCGTGAGGAACTTGGGACTTTCGCTATTCAGCTTGCCGAACGAACTAAAGCCTCAGATCCGATTCCGAAAGCCATTCTCGATATTGCTCGCTCAACCACCAATCGCCTCCTTCGCGAAGCACTTCTCGAGGTTTACGCTGAGATAAAGAAGGAATCTGTCAATCTCGATCAAGCATTCAACATTCGCGCCGACGTATTTCCGGATGCCTTTCGTCACATTATTCGTGTGGGCACTACCAAAGGCGATCCCTCCGACATGCTCTCAAAGTACGGCGAACGTCAGTTACTCACGGCGGAGAACATGGCAAAAGTCAAAGGTGCGCTCATCTATCCGTCGGTAGTGCTCTCACTCGCGACTGCGATCGTCATGGTGCTTTCCTTCTGGGTCATTCCACAAATGGAACGCATGTATGAAGCCCTGATTGATCCAAGATCCGGCGCCTCTCTTCCATGGCTCACAAAAGCCTTGCTCGCATTCAGCAATTTTCTCGTTAGCTTCTACGGCGTGATGACCATGGGGCTTGTCGTATTAGCGATCGTCATGCTCATCCGCTGGTTGCGCACGGATAACGGCAAAGACTGGTTTCAACGCAAGAGTCTCAATTGGCCACTAATCGGAAAGCTCATTCGTGAATTCAACGCCGCTCATGTCATCGATCTAATGGCCATTCTCGCGCCTGTGCTCACGCCCACAGAGTTTTTGCGCGAAGCGTCGGCTGCCGCACTCAATGTCGTCTATCGCGAATCACTCGATGCGATCAGGGAATCATTTAGAAGTGGCGCACTCGATCTAACCACGGCCATGACTCCCTATGCTCGACTCTTTGGAGACGAGTTTGCAGCAGCGGTCGCGACCGGAGAACAGACAGGACGCCTTGCCGCCCAACTTAGCAATTACGCGCGTCTCGTAGACCGCCGCGTCCAGGAATCAACTGCTCGATTATCGAAAACTGTAGAACCAATGACTTTGATAATTGCCGGAATTGTCATCGGCTTGATTGTCGTCGCCGCCTACTGGCCACTCTTTTCCCTGGTCGGAGACCTTGCAAACAACAAATAGGAACAACCACATGAAAAGCAAACTCCCTGATGCGCATTTGACAACCAGCCAGCGTGGAGTCGGTCTGTTAGAAGCCATCATCGGTCTGTTCATTCTTACCATCATCCTTTTGTCTGGTGCTCAACTCTTTCGCGTACATGTCGAACACCTTGCTCTGGTTGAGCGCGCCCGGCGAGCAGATGAACAAGCTCATAACACGATGAATGCACTGGCAGCACAGAACTACTCTTCCCTGGCAGACGGAAACCCATTTAAATCGAAGGGTTCGCAAGACACCTTTGCAGAAGGTGAACCCGTACAACTGGATCAAGGCATCTGCATCCCACAAGCGAATTGCGATCGCATCGTAAGAGTTCCTCACACATCCGATACTGGCTCTGATTTCATAAACATCGGATTGAATCAAACTCCACCACTTAACTCTTCTGTTGTTTATTACCGCGCCTGGAGAGTCACAACCTTAGACCCGGATAAGAGGCTGCGCCGAATAACGCTCGCAATTCTTCCCGTCGAGCCTAATCAGAACCAGAACACTCCGATCGAGCCACTAGCATTGCGCCAGACCGATGTGGTTCAACGCCAGTAACTCCGCACTGCTAATCGCATAGGTCAATCACTAACAAAAGGTAAAGGCAATGAGTACAACCGCAACCTCCCGACAACTGACTAAAGATGTCTCTTTTATCCCCGGCTCAAGTGTAGAAAAAGAACACGTACTGCTTGTGGTGGATGACGAACCTACCGTTCTGAGTATGGCAACTACCGCGCTGAATGCCGCCGGCTATCAATGCCTCACCGCGCGCTCCGCGGGTCAAGCACTTATTGCGCTCAACAACCCTAACTACATCTTCGATGTAATGATCAGCGATGTCCTCATGAGCGGAATGAATGGAATCGATCTGATGAAACACGCGAACCAGATTGTTCCTGCGATGCCAGTAATTGTGATGAGCGGATCTCACGAAATAGAGATCGCAGTCCAAGCACATCGTGCCGGCGCCGCTGACTATTTGATCAAACCCTTCCGCCAAGCTGATTTAATTAACGCTGTCACACGCACAATTACACGACAAGCCACAGTCGCCCGCACCCAACCAAGTCCTCACGACTGGAATACTGCCGCTCGCGCCTTCGCGCTCGCGCTTGATGCGCGGGACAAAGAAACTGAAGGTCATGCCGAACGCGTTGTCGCATTCAGTGTTCGCCTCGGACAGGAGCTTGGCTTATCTGGGTGTGATCTGATTGCCCTCGAACTTGGCGCGCGCCTCCACGACATCGGCAAGATAGCCGTACCCGATCATGTCTTGAAGAAACCCGCACCATTGACTGAGGACGAGTGGGCCATCATGCGTATTCATCCAGTCAAAGGACAAGAAATGGTGCGAGCCATGAAAGACCGGTTGCCAGAAGACGCCGCACTCATTGTCGGACAACACCATGAACAGTGGAATGGTGAAGGCTACCCACTTGGTCTAAAGGGTGATCAAATCTGTCTGGGCGCACGCATCTTCTCTGTTGCTGACACCTTCGACGCGATCACCTCAGATCGCGTTTATCGACGTGGCCGACAGTACCAGGACGCACTGGAGGAAATACTTAAGTTCAGTGGCATTCAATTCGATCCCACCGTCGTCGATGCCTTCGCCAATATAGAACCAACCGACTGGGAACGCCTGCGCAGCCAGTGTCTGGTCCAACCGTAAAACTCGCTCAGTTTCTATTCACACCATGCAAACAAACGACTTTCGCGAACCCACTCCCAAACTTACCGAGCTGCTACAGTTGCTCGTCAATCTTAACGGCTCAGACCTACACATAACTACTAACACACCGCCTCGCGTACGAGTGAACGGCGATCTCTGCGAACTCTCTGACTACCCGAGTCTCACGGCTGAAGACACAAAGACCTACGCCTACAGTTTCATGAGTCCTCCGCAAAAAGCGGACTTCGAAGACAGGCATCAAATAGATCTCTCTTTCGGCGTTCAGGGGCTTTCGCGCTTTCGCGTCAATGTATTTGATCAACGTAACGGTATTGCCATTGTCTTTCGAGCGATACCCTTTGACGTCGTTCCCGCAGAAAAACTCAACCTTCCCAGTCCACTCGTCGAACTTTGCCAAAGACCCCGCGGCCTGGTTCTCATTACCGGTCCTACCGGCTCTGGCAAATCCACTACACTCGCCGCCTTGCTGGACAAGATAAACCGTGAGCGTCCAGGACACATTCTTACTATTGAGGACCCAATCGAATTCATTCACGGTCATAAGAAGTGTGTGGTAAATCAGCGTGAGGTAGGACCCAACACTGCAAGCTTTCCCGATGCTCTTCACGCCGGACTCCGACAAGATCCGAATTTTGTTCTTGTAGGGGAAATGCGCGACCTCGAAACTATAGAATGCGCGCTTCGCGTCGCCGAAACTGGGCATTTAACTTTCGCCACTCTTCACACCAATACGGCAGCCTCCACCATCACCAGAATCATCGATGTGTTCCCAGCTAATCAACAAGCCCAAATTCGTACTCAACTCAGCAACATTCTACTCGGTGTCTGCTGCCAGCAGCTCTTACCAAAAGCTGACGGATCTGGCCGCGTCATGGCTATCGAACTCATGCTTCCCAACTCGGCGATCAGAAACAACATCCGGGAAGACAAGATCCACCTTATCCAAAACGTAATGTCCTCCGGTCAGGACCAACACGGAATGGTGATTCTCAATCAATCATTGGCCCACCTGGTCGCTGAACGAATCGTTACCTTTGAGGCTGCCTGTCTCCGCTCAGATAACGTCGATGAATTAAGAGAAAAGCTCGGTCACCTGAAAAATACTGAACACGTTCACGTCCCGTCAGCTCCAACAAGCTTCCACTCTAATAACCGAGCCGGAGTTTTCGCATAAGCATAAGAGGTAAAAAAATGAGAAACATCATTCACCAAGAATCTCTCGCGACCAAACGTCCAACCGAACGTGGTTCCGCTCTCGTCGTCGCCCTCATGTGTCTCGTGGCCCTCTTTGCTATAACGTTTGCCGCCACGAAAATTCGCGTTGCCAGCGCACGCGATGTAGAAGATACCAACACGCAAGCAACTCAATACTGGCAGGCACGTTCCGGCGCCGCCACTATTCAGGCGTCGCTAATAACCGATATACCCGCCGTATTTGATGCGGAGATGCTTCGTGCGCAAACCGCTGTCGCTGGTTATCCACTCCCCGCATTCGACCCTCCGAATATCGCTCCCAATTTGAGCCGACCGGTGCTCAACGCAGACGGTTCGATCACAAATAGCAATGCCAGCGACTGCACCAGTCTGCTTGGAAACTTAAATAAGTGGGCAGCACGAAAAGGCGCGATAGCTGAAAACTACGCACGCGAACACGGATACGGATCTGACAAGACCAGGGTTGCCGTCTTTCAGGAATCGCTCAGACAACTGCTCGTGGGAGCTGCTGCTAACTCTGAGCCTGCATACATTCTCGAATACCAAATTGACTCCGCCGTGGGGGAACAGGGAAACGCGCGTGGTCGCGTTCGCCCTTCCGGGACCGTCATGCTTGGTCCAGCTCAGCCCGGATGCAATACAACCGTTTCACTCTCCGCTAATCCTTCAAACATCGTGGTCGGCTCTTCATCGTCTCTTACAGTTACTTACACTAACGCAAACCACATCTGGATCACGGATCAAACAGGTGGCACCGTCGCCGGCACTAATACAACTGGTCTAACAGAAACCAATGCCTCTCAAACACTAAACTTCAACGTCTCACCTTTGGATAACACAACTTATCGCGCGCACGCCGAAGGATCTGGATGCCGCGCAGTCTCCGCTGAAACTACCGTTATTGTTAATTACCCACCCCCCCAAGTAATTCAATTTAGCGCAAATCCCTCGTGCATAAACCGAGGTCAATCTGCCACGCTCACTTTCCAAGTGCGATATGCCACCTCGATCGCAATCGTCGGTAGCAACTTCGTTCAAACCTTTCCCGGCAACTCCGGAACTACCATCACAACCGGAAGTATGGTTGTTTCACCTACAACCGACTCGACCTACACACTTACAGCGACCGGTGCAGGCGGAACCACCACTGCCACGACCTCAATAACAGTCATACAACAATTTTCAATCGATCAATTCGAGTCAAGCAGTTACTGCGTTATTCCGGGCAGCTCCGTAAATCTATCCTGGACTTCCACCAACGCTGAAACAGCCACCATCACCGACAGTAGCACTGGCCTGTCCCTACCAGTATCTTCAAACGGCACGCGGCCTTTTACCGTGAACTCACCTACAACCTTTACTCTCACCGTTAGTCGCACCGGCTGCTCGGGAGTGGAAACATTCACACGTCAAGTCACCATTAACACTACGCCTTCACCATCGGCAACATTCGCGGCAAATCCCTCAGACCTCGAGTTAGGTAACAACACAACTCTTCAGTGGTCTACCACGGAGGCATCGACTGTAACCATTACGCCCTCACCGGTCGCGGGGTCAGGCATGTCAGGACCTCAAACCGTCAGTGCTTCGGGATCGCTCACTATTAGACCAACCGCCATAAATCAGAGCCCTGGCTATACCTATACGCTGAGGGCAACCAGCGACGGTTGCTCGCCACAAACAATAACGAAAACAGCCGTAGTAATCGTGCGGCCTGTAGCGGTCGCACCAGCCTGCCCAAACGTCATATCGTTCACGGCCGATTCATGTGTGCTGAGCGGTGATACCTCGACGCTTCGATGGAATGTTGCCGACTCGGATTTCGTAACGATCTCAGGACCTGGCGTCTCTCAAACGTTTTCGAGTAACCCAAATGGAACCGGCTCACTTGTCGTTAATCCAACCGCAGACTCAACCTATACCATCACAGCTACCCGATCGGGATCTTGTACTGCTGCCTCTCCTCCATTTCCGACTACCGCCAGCGTAAACGTTCGCATCAAACAACCACCAACGGTGACCAATTTCTCTGGTTCTCCAGCTTTAATAGACGCGGGCCAAACATCCCGTCTCACATGGAATGAATCTTCAAATATCGCTACTGTCCAAATTACGGCTATCGGAGGTGACACCAACACGTACACAGTTCCGCTTGGACAACGTTTTTTAGATGTACGGCCAGCCTCGACAGCCACGTACACGATCACAGTCACGAGTAACGACTGCGCCGCTCAGACGGCAACGCAGTCAGTTACCGTCACAGTAGCGAGCTGCCCCACAATCAACTCTTTTACTGCAACGACGACCAGCATCGTCGCCGGTGGAAGCAGCATCCTTCAATGGTCCACGTCGAATGCTGCCCAGGTGCTACTCAACGGGAATCCAGTCAGCACCAGTGGCAGCCTAACCGTCACGCCCAATACCACGACTACATATCGACTTACCGCCGTCAGCTCCAACGGTTCCTGCAACGTCGAACAAACTATCACCATAACAGTCGCCGGCTGCCCAGCTCCGCAAATTAATACATTCAGTTCAAATCCAAGTACCGTACTCAGTGGAGGCAATCAGATGGTCCGCCTTGCATGGTCCATCACAGACAATTCCGGAACGGGCATAACTGTAACCATCAGTCCAGGCATCGGCACCTTCACCATTGCCAACGGCTTTGTTGATATCTCTCAGCCTCAGGTCAACACTCTCTACACGTTAACCGTCACAAACGGCTGCGGCGCTTCCGCGACATCCCAAATCGCTGTTACCGTCGCCACCTGTTCAGCCTTCTCAGATCCTTTGCCACCGAGCCAGATTCCATCTGGGCCGGAAATCCTCTATCTTCGCGGGCGGCAATATGTGACGCCCTGTGTCAATGATCCAGTCTTTGGCAACAGTTGCTTATTCGTCGATACTTCCGCGGCTGAATTTGCTTGGGATACAAAGAACGCAGATAACGTCACCATCAACGGAATTTCCGTGCCCACTCAAGGCGTAACATCAGAGTTTGTGCCCTTCGTCGGAATTCGTCCTGCGACTTTCTCGGCCCATCCCACAGCGGATACAGTCTTCCGCATGGAGGCTTGGAACTCATCCAATCCTGCGAACCGAGCTGCTATGGAGGTGCTCATCAAGTTTGTGCCGGCAGTCGCTGCCGGCGAGGGGCCGCCGGTGATCACTATAAGTAATGACGGCGTCAACCGAACGCCAGGCACTCTGGTATCGATTCCTTACGACGCCTTTGTCCTGGACAGTTCCTTTAACGCAGTTCGATCTGGAGTCTCGGTTGATATCGAGGGAGTCGCATCGGGCCTTCCTGCTCAGGGAACCGCTACAATTACAGCCCCGAGCAAAACCACGGACTACAAGTTCATTGCCAACTATCAAGGCCGTCAATCTAAAAAATACGTCACGATCATCGTCGAAGACCCTAACAATACTGGCCCAGGTTGGCAGGGCATCGGTATGGTTCCTATTCCCGGCATTGTAGCGTTTCCTGCGCCGGCATCAGTCCGAATGCGCATGCTCTCTAATGGCGCTCTTCATATTCGCTATATCCTGAACGGCTCATCAACCGGCGTTGGCGGTGGCGCTGATCCAATGTCAGGCGGCTCAGTGCCTACGCCATTTGGCGGCTTTGCGTCAGGATTCGCCGAAGTTTACAAAGAGGGTATTCCCGTTGCAGAGAAAATCTACTTCGGTTTCGTTCCGCAGAGCTCGGAAATGGCTCTTGGAGAAGTCATTATTCCAGCCGTCTTTGTACCAAACGCGGGATGCGGTCGAGTGGACATTAAGTTTGTTGGTATTGGCAGCGCTACAAACGGCTTCTTCAGCAGTACCCAATCCGCTCCGGTCGAACTCTTCGACACCAGAACTGGATTCGTAAGGCCAGACCCATTTGGGAACGCCTCGTTTACCTTCGTAAACGCTTGGACAGAAGCCGCGTGGCAAAGTCCGTAAGGACATTCATATCCGCGAAAAAGCACTAACACTAGCCGCAAATTTCAACCAGCGGCCAATCCGCGATCTGCTTACAAGCGAACTCGCGATCCACCTCAAACTGGATATGAATTCAGACAACTATGCAACTGCATTACAAAAACATCATTCGCAAGCCCGCTTACACGTAATCTCCGAAATTAGAAAACAATTCTCTACCAAGCCTTGAATGGCGTCAGCACTCGCGAGTTAAAAATTCATGCGGTAAGCTATTAATAAATAAAGCGGAGCAAGGGGAGAACGATGTTAGACAACACACTGCAATCCGACGATAGAACGCCCATACAGGCAAAGCACATGCAAGTGACTTGGGAACGCTCATTCTTTGCCGCTTTGCGAGCTTTAAGGCACTTATACTTTCAGCTTGAACACGCAGGTTTGGAGTTGCACTCGAATTGCGAACTCTGCGACGAGATCAGGAACTTTCTCGCGTTGCCCAACTATCGCGCCGATAACATACAGAATGACAATGATTGGCAACCATTGTTCATCGTCGCGCGCGATGTGTTGACACATCTATACACGAAACTTGATGCAGATAACATGACACTACATTCCCCAACGTGCCACGGTTGCATCGAGATACGAGAATTCCTTTCCAATCCCGAGTATCGAGGCAAGTTAGACGATCCGTTGCAAGTTGATATGCACAGACCGCTAAATTATGCGCCCCTTGGTTGGGTCGATGAAGATTATGAGTCCTCCCTGAGAGGTTCTTGAGGTTTCACGGAGCACCCTAAGTTACGTGGTAGGCAGTCTCAAAACACGCGGCACGATCGCCATGAGTCATTTCTTTCTTGGAAACAGCTTCAGATGCGAACATAGTTTGGAAATGAGGCGGATCGGGAGCCAAAATAAATCCCACAACCAAGTGTAGGCATCGCTTACGATCTGTCGGCGACTGCGTTCTGTTTCCGCAGTATTGACTTTATCTTGGCCGAACATTCTGTTCTCGGAGGACTTACTAAGCGAAAGTAGCGCCCCTCTGTCGGGCTTGTTGTGATTCGCTTGGGCGTTGGTCTGCCTCATGAGGTTGCTTTGCCGTATGTTTGAGAGCATACGGCGTAGATACGCGTCGAGATCTTCAATTAGCGCGTTTGTGTTAGCGGTGACAAACAATGCGTAGCAATCCTGCATTAAAGCGTCGGCTTCCACGTGATCATTAGTCAAAGAATAGGCCCATCGAAGTAAAGCGTCGTAGCGTGACAGAAAGGCTTCTTCACGTTGACGCATCGCGACGTCTTCTTTGTTTGTTGCCACCGGTGAGTTGTCTTCCCCTTGAGAACTAAAAGGATGCCGAACGGATCCAGGAGGTCTTAGTAGAGCTATTTCTGAATGCTGTCATTCTGGCTTGGATGATCCATCGGCTTAAAAACCATTTTATAACACAGCGTACATTGCACTAATACCTTCCCATTCATAGGCAACATATAAGTGAACTTGGTCCAATCACTGTTACCGCAACGTCCGCAGATAATATGATCCTCGAACTGCCGCATTTCATCCGATGGTACGGTGACTTTGATGCTGGAGCCTCCTGTGCAGTCGAAACTACTTCATTTTATTTCGACTGGAAGCGGCGGCATCACCTTGCTATCACCTTTACCACGTAATACATCTGCCCACTTTACTCCACCGGACTGTGTTGACTGTGCAACGTGATCGACTTTCTGTTGATCTGTCATTCCATCCCAAGCCCGATAAAGAACCTTTGTCCACTCTATCTGATCGTGCCAGCAGGCTTCTGCTGCTTTCTTTTTGTCAACTTCTGCTTCTTTCGTTTTTTCAGCGAAGCATTCATAGAACTTTTTCGTCGCTCTGGACTCGGTGTAAAGATCAAATCTTCCCTCAGCATAGCCCACTTGATAAGCGTCGGACGGAGTTGACGGACTCGACGACAATGCGATCGTCATGCTGATGAGAGATACAATCAGTGCGAGGATTTTCAACGTCATGCCTTTACCCTTTTCTTTGTATGTTGGCCCACTTTCTTTTTGTGCTTGAGTTCTTTCCCAAGCCGTTTGCGAAAAGCCTCGGCGCTAACAGCATCGTCAATTATCAAATTCATAGTTACTTTCGCTAAGCGGGCATAGCCGTTCACAATGAGCAGATCCGGTTCATGCTTTCCAAGCTCAAAGTTTGGAACCCAATGTCGCTTAATCTCAATCTGCTTTTTGAGATGTGACTCGATCTCTGACATAAGTTGTTCTGCCATGTGAGCGTGATCGAGTTGCAAATGCTCTCTGATTAGACGAAGTTTTTCTGGCAGCAATTTTGGACGGTTGCGAGCATAACCCATTCCGCTGCGGAGCCTCCGTTGTAAGGAAAAGACGCAGGGGCATGAACCGCTGAGATGTCAATCCATGCCCCACAAGGACTCATCCCACGGTGAGTCCTTCCCCCAAAGTAACATTGGGAAAAAGGCGCTTGCGTTTCTGAGCAAAGCCTGGGCTTCGCAAGCGCCCTCGCCTTACGTTCATCCAGCAGCCCCGACACGCGGAGCGCGAAACAAGCGTAAGGACTTCCGATGATGACGTCGTCGGGCGATGTGCTTGACGTAACCGGTCCTCAATCAGTTCGACAAAGCACGGTCTTCATCGGAGGAGAAAAGAAGTGTCGTACCTTTCAACAAGATGAAAGCGGCAGCTCAGCTTGCCCCCTCTCCGAACTACCGCTCTCAAGAGGAACGCACCGCAACACCCACCTGTTGCCTCTGGACATGCGCCCCGATTACCGATGATGGACCTGTTCGGGTCGTGCTCGACGCACCGCCCTCTCAACTGCTTTCTAGTACGACAAGCACGTCACAGTCTTTCATCGGAGGAGAAGAAAAAGATGCGGGGCGCGAACGGAAAGTTCAACACAGCGAGTGGAGAGTTTCAATTCATGCCCCTTGCCGCAAGGTGGTTTTGCTGCTGGCCCTATGCTCCCTCGCTGATTCACGTCGATCAGCACCAGCGCAACGTGTGCGCTGTAGTGGTAACGTGGTGAATACAACGGCACAAGGCCAGCAACGTAATACCCCCCATGAGGTGCGCGAATTGTTCCGCAGCGAGTTGTGGATTGCAAGAGGCAACAAGAGGCGACAAATTCCGATGTGAACAAATTTAATGCAAGCACGCTTTAATCGGATTGAGACACACTTATCCTGTCCCGCGCGGTGCGCGGTGCTCAGTTGAGAGGAAACCTAAAGGTCCGTTAGTGGTCTATCTCAGACCAAGCATCGTCAGTATCACGTAAGCGAATAACGTGCTTGAGACACTCGAAGTGCTCGACGTGCTGGCCGTGCTCGACGTTGTTGTTGTTGGCGCTGGCGGCGCAGGCGCAGGCGCTCCATTGGTTGGTACATCGCCCGCCAGAACGGTCATAGACATTAGTCCTGTGAGAGCGACAACTAATACAAAGCGTTTCATGTTTTGAGTCTCCTTTGGATTTGACGATGCAAGCTAACTTGTATCAGAAATGCCAAGAAACGGAACATAGAAGGGCTTTGCAAGAGATGTTGCAAGTTTAGGCTGTGCGAGGTTAATATCCAGCCCGCGCACAGGTCTTTACTCACCTTTAACACCCTAAAGGAAGGTCTATCTTGAGGTTAGCCTCACGAAAGCTGGACGCGTCGCATCTGTCTCGTGATGAGGCAGCTCTTGCCAGATGCAAGATCGCACTAGAACAAAGAGACAACGGTGACGCTAAGGGCGCTCTTGAGATCATGCGCCCATTGTGGCGTGGAGTTGGAACACGTCCCAACACCGAAGGACTACAACCGGAAACCGCTGCTGATGTTTTGTTTTGCAGCGGCGTTCTCACCGGCTGGATTGGAAATAGCAATCAAATCAAAGATGCACAAGAAGGCGCGAGGGATTTGATCAGTGAGAGCATCACTTATTATCAGTCGAACGGCTGCCTAAGTAAGACAGCCGAAGCACATTCAGAGCTTGCGTATTGCTACTGGCGAGAAGGTCAAGTAAACGAAGCACGGATCATGCTTCACGAGGCATTGGAACGATTACCACCGCAATTAGGACTCAAGAGAGCACGGGCACTTCTCAGACTGGTCGATGTCGAACACTCGGCAGCGAGACATTACGACGCACTGACAATTCTCACCGACAATTATGATCTTTTTGCGAGCGTCACCTATCCGGCTGTCAAAGGTTCATATCACAATGAGCTTGCTATAACGTGGGGCGCAATCGGATCTGCGGAAAAGCGGCCTGATTATTTTCAACATGCGCTTACTGAATACAAAGCCGCAGCGCACCAGTTTAAGTTAGCAAAGAATCATATCTATCGTGCGAGCGTCAAAAACAATGAAGCTCGTGTGCTTACAAAGCTAGGCAAGTTCAAAGAAGCCCACAGGCTTTCTGACCAAGCGCGAAAGGTAACTGTTCGATTCAAAAATCGAACTCTCACGGCACAGTTTGACAGCACTCGTGCGGAGATACTGATAGCAGAGGGCAAATTCAAAGCTGCCGAAGCGGTTGCCCGCAGAGCGGCATCAGCATTAGCGAAGGTCAGGCACAGATGTTGGCATGCAGATGCACTTATCCTACAAGCTATAGCTGAGGCCCGCTTAGGGAAACATGCGCGCACGCAAATCATCTTACAGCGTGCGATAAAAGTAGCCCACGAAGCAGATGCTCTTAACAAGGCTGGACTAGCGGCTCTTACGATGATCGAGGAAGTTGATGACCTTTCACCTGAAACTTTACAGGCGGCGTATCAGCAAGCGCGTGAGTGGCTGAGAGATTCGCAGAGTCGGGAAGTTCTATCGCGATTGAGTGCGGCGGGAGGAAAACTCGCAGACAGTCTGTGTAGAGAGATGTCCAGAGATGAAGCGGTTGACGCGCTCTTAACCAAGCCACTCGATTTAGACCAAAGGCTATTGGAGTGTGAGCACGAAACGATCAAACAGGCTTTAGTACAAACGGACGGCTCAGTAGCTCAAGCTGCGCCTCTAATAGGTAGAACTTATCAGGGTTTGGCCCACATGATCGAGTCAAAACATCCTGATCTAATACCGGTCAGGACGCCAGTGAAACGCAGACCACGCCGGAAAGCGAGTCAATCAAAATCATCATAACCGGGCCTCAGCTAGGCTGCGGCTTCTCCATCGACATACCGAGAGCCTTCATTCGCTCGTGCATTTTCTGACGAGTCATACCCAACATCCGTGCGGCCCCCGTTTTATTCCAATTTGTAAAGTTCAATGCGTAACTGATATGCCATCGCTCTTGGCAATCCTGTCTGTCCTTCAACGTCTCACCAACACCCAGAGGTGAGAACTGATGCTCATCCACAGAAAAGCCAGGATTGTTACCGCTCTCTCGCACCGCATATTCAAAAGCAGAGAGATTTACTTCATCTGGCGTTTTCACAATCGCGCAGACCCGCTCCACTACCGTTTGCAATTGCCTCACGTTCCCAGGCCACTGCAAATCTGTTAAGTATGACAAGACCGGTTCTGGCAATCTGTAATTATGCTGATTCGCAAAATACTGCGCCATTGAAGAAATATCGGCTCGCCGTTCTCTGAGAGGCGGAATCTGCACTATCCAAAAACGATCTCTTAAGTCAGCTTTGATGCAATCTTCTTCATTCACACCACGATTAGTTGCAGCAACAAACCGCACGTTACACGAACTCTCATCTGGACATCCTACAACGTTGTAAGTACGAAACTGGACCACTCGCTTCAGTAACGCCTGTGTCTTTTCATTAGCCTCATCGAGTTCATCCAGGAACAAAGTCCCGCTTTCAGCTTTCTGAATGTAGCCAACGCGATCAGCAACCGATCCAGTAAATGATCCTTTTCTTGAACCAAAGATCTCAGCAGGCGCCAATTGATGCGCAATAGCTCCGAGATTCACAACTTGAAATGTCTCACCATTACGCCCCGACCACTCATGAATCAAGCGGGCGAGAAGCTCCTTGCCGGTTCCCCTCTCGCCGATTAAGAGCACATGAGTCATCTTCTGATGATTCTCGCAACCATCAAGCACCGCTATGTCACGAAGTTGGCTCAACACACTCTTCATCTTCGGATCATCCGCTATGAATCCTGCTACATCGATCTTGCCCATCAGCTTACTTCCAGGCAACGTTCGCAATCTTTGTCCCGCCACCTTCATGATCACGTCCACACTCTCAGAGCTATCCACAGTAAGATTCTTGGCGAGCCCTAAGACGAGACTTAACTTTCCCACTGGATACGTTCCCCAAATGTCGCAGAACTCCGAACTCAAGCCACACTCGCGAAGCCGCTCACCAGACTCACTCGAAACAATCTCAATTCTTGATTCGCTCAAACCTATCGACGCGAGACATTCAACCACCGACAATTCAAGAGAAACCACGTCCTCACATGACAACAACGGCAAGAGTGAAGATAAGCCCCCACAAGCGGAGACGTTGACCAACTGCTCCTCTTGATTTTTCACTCTTTCATCAACAACCTTCTGCCGCGACGTCGATGATTCCCAACTGGCGAAAGCAGCATCTAAATCCAACTCATCCCCACCCACATCGACGTCACTCTTTCCACAACGCATGTGGTCCAATCGCTTTGTCAGATCAAGATTGAATCTGTTTGGCCTCAGATTGATCGCCTCAGGAATCCGCACTGCTTCCGGACCACCTTGAAACTGTCGCGCGCCGGCAGCGGGTAAACCAGCGGTACTGATTCGGAATAACTCAAAGATCACATCGCTGGCAGACATTTTCCTTAAATCGTCTTCGCTGGATTCCAAAACCGCATCAACGTAAGAACCATTATTCAGGTAAATCGTCCCGCCCTTACAACGCAATGCACACTCTGAGATCGCTCCAACATCAACTGCTTCCCTCAGTAACACTGGATCACAACCGCTCCAATCCACCGTCAGGTGGCCGGTCTTGAGGTTGTAATCGAACATTCCAGTAACTTCTTCTAAACGGAAATACTCGAACAGAAATGACATTGGTAAAAATTCTGGACTCGACCCTGTAGACCGCTGAACCACCCCAATGCTGTTCATGTCCTTCACTTCAACTAGACTCTGATCGAGAGCGGCAATTAGCTCATGAGGCAATGGCAGCTTTTCCAACATGGCGCCGACTGGAACCGACGCACCTTCTCTTAAGTAATGCTGAACAACTTCTGGCTCTGGTCCATAGCCACGCCACCGGAGAGCTTCCGCCTCACTTATTCCAATGATGTGCCCCATGTCACCCGCAGCCGCAGAAATCCTTGCACTGGTGAGCGCTTCAACCGATGATTCACTTCGCAAGATGACGTGACACTGATACAGCTGAGCCAGTGCCGCGGCCCCTCCACTGTCATTGAGAGATACGCATGCCAATGCAGATAACAGTTCGAATGACGCACTCTCGTCAGGTGTCCTGCATCCACAACTCCGCGCATTGGCCAGATCTTGTAACGCTTGGTCCAACTCGCTCTCCGACAACGAAACCTCAGCCGAAACCAGCCACGTTGCCGCCGTTACGTTCGAAAGATCCTCATGATCTATCGTCTCTGTTATTTGGCCCAAGCCCCGCAGCGTCTCCATCACCACACGTTCCGTCAGCGTCACCTCAGTACGCGCCTCTTTAATGTCACCACGGTTTAGAGCAAGCCGAGCTCTGAAGCGCCTCAGAGAACTCAAAAACGAATGCTCCAATCGTTCCTTATCAGCGAGCAATTTTCCCGCTAGCCGATATGCTGCGCGCGTCTCTCCTGCGCCCTCGAGCAAAAGCGCAGCAAGCAGCAACAGCTCCCGTTCTCGTGCGGTTTCCAAAACATGTTCACTGACTAATTCCTCAATTCGCGTGACCCGTTCATTCATCTTTGAATAGTCGCCGCGCCGTAGTTCCTCACGAACCATTTTTTCGATCATGTTTGCGGAGCTGCCCGCCTGATTGGCCAACCAACGGGAACCCGAAGACACCCCGAAAAACTGTGATTGTTGCGTAGACATAGAGGCTTAATCGAGAAGCAAAGAATCGAACGCCGCCAGGGACGGCGGCTTAAGCACACATAGTCATTGCATCGCTCGTGCCGCACTCACACCAGCCGAAAACAGAATGGAGATGCTTCTTGTCTATGAATTAGGAGTAATTTACTGAGGAAAACGTCCAGGACACGACAACCAACAAATAACTGAACCGGACGCTCTACCGTAAGTGATGCATTCCACACGCCACCCACTGCGTGCTGTCACTTCCTGCAACAGTGTCCCGTCACAACCGGAAGACCCGACAACTTACACACGTCACACATAACTTTGCTGTCGGTAAGGGGCGGCTCAGAAATTAACTACTTGATCGTCACAGAGCCGAAGAACAAGCGGAGAGTTAACCGCGCAACTTCAACTACTCTTTCGGGAATGAGAATACTGACATGGCCAAACGTAGTCCAAAAAATAAGCAAGCGAACCTTCAGAACAACACGGCGGCCACCACCACGATGCCGGCGCCAATGCAATTTTCTATTAATGCCCACACACTCCAGACCGAATTAAATCTTGTAAGTGGCGTTGAGGATCGACGCAGAACCATCCCCGTACTACAAAACCTGAGCATCGTCAGCGATGGTCCCACATCACTCAAAATTACGGCCACCGACCTCGACGTCACTCTTGCGTGCCAAGTGGAGGCCGTCGTCTCTCAACCCGGCTCCATTCTCGTGCCGATGGCCAGATTGCTTGATATCGCAAGAACCTTTCCTAAAACTGCGAACATTTCATTTCAGGCTCTTGAACAAGGCGGCGCCAAAATAACGTGCGAGAGAGCGAAATTCACACTTGTTGCCCCCGAGTTCAATTCGTTCCCTGAACTACCCAAAACGAACGAAGGCGAAATCGAAATTCAAGCAGAGACTATTGCGAGCATGATCGCTTCCACAATTTTCGCGATCACTCAGGAAGAGTCACGCTACACGCTTTCCGGCGCAAAATTAGAGATTGATCAAACCGGACTGAGAATGGTCACCACGGATGGTCACAGGCTTGCCAAATCAGAAGTCAACACCACCACCGCTAAGAACCCACTTGGCGTGCTGATTCCCAAAAAGGCCCTTGGCGCTCTGAAGAAGATCTGCGCCGCACACGACGGACCTCTTAAATTTGCGACTGACGAGAACCACGCTTACTTTCACGTCGGTTCCAGGAACCTAACCGCGAGATTACTCTTTGGACAGTTTCCCAACTATGAGATGGTAATTCCCAAAGACAACAATCAATCGTTCACCACCAACGTGGCTCTCTTTCGCGAGACACTCAGACGCGTCTCGCTCATGGCTGACGAAAGAAGCCATGCCGTACGTCTCGACATTAAGACCAATACTCTCCGCTTCAGCGCAACCCACCGCGACGAAGGAGAAGCTGTAGAAGATCTCCCCATCGCTCTCGACACTGCTGCCGCCGCCGGCACCACCGAGAAACACAACACCCTTTCGATCGGTATTAATTGTGAATACCTGCTGGACGCGCTCGGCTCAATTACCTCAGAGCAAGCGACAATGTCGTTCAAGGATCAAAACTCCCAAGTCATGATCTTTCCCGCTACTCCTACACCAATCCAAGTCTCGAATGTTGTTATGCCCATGCGGATCTAGGATAGTAGTCAATCAGACTGTTTATTAACCCCATGCTCGATTCCCTGTAGTATTTGCAGTCAAGAATCTGTCGGTGAGAGATTGACTTGTGATGGTGAAAGAATGCTGTGCTAGTTCAATCACTCTGAACATCCACGTCGCTTAGGCGACGTTCTGCGGTTCCGGTAATGATTTAAAACATGAAGGCATCCCGCCCCAGAATGTGGTAAAACGCCCCCTTAACTCGCAGAGCAAATGTTGCACACCAGAAATTTCTTGACAGTTAATAGGGTCCTCACTAAGATTCGGCCTTCCTCACGCCAGCCCAGAACTAAGTAGATCTCCCAGAATTTTTTATTTTGGTTTGATTCCCGGCAGCTCCTGACCTGCCGAATGTTAGTTCGAACTGGCGATGTTTGTTTCCTTACATTCCACTCTTGAGCTTCATTTATCAATCGCTTCTCCACTCTTCATGCGACGCGCGAGGAGTCTGACTGTGCCGCAATCGGGAAATCGGTTGCTATAGAACGGACCATTGTTTGCGCCTGATGTCAGTTTCCTACATCTGGACAAAAGGCGATTACAAAGACGAAGTAACCAATTGAGAGCGGAACCATGGTTGCACCTCAACCAGACCTGGACCTGTAGAGGTCCTAGCGCAATGACAGATCGAAAGGAACCATTATGGACCTCACCGGCAAGCGTATTTTGGTGGTAGGAGGCGCGGGTTTTATCGGCAGTCATATAGTCGATCAGTTGCTACAAAAACCTGTCGCTGAAGTTGTTGTTTACGATTCCTTTGTTCGGGGAACTCCCGAAAATCTCAAAGGAGCCTGTGCCGACCCCCGCCTTACTGTGCTCGACGGGAACCCCGACGTATGCGACTTCGAGCGACTGACTGAGGCCATGGTCGGTATAGATGGCGTCTTCAATTTGGTAGCGATCGGTATTCTTGCGTGCAATGAATCTCCTGATAGGGCCGTGAGCGTCAACGTGCAAGGCAACTGGAATATTTTTCGCTCGGCGTCATTGTGCGGAGTAAGGAAGATTGTTCATTCATCGTCTGCAAGCGTCTATGGTGACGCTCAACAACTGCCCATGAATGAAACGCACTCTTATAACAATCTCACTCTTTACGGCGCGACCAAGATTGCCACCGAGCACATGCTCCTGGCTTGCGGCGAAATGTTCCGCTTGCAGTGGATCGCGCTGCGCTACTTCAACGTGTACGGCCCCAGACAGGACTACAAAGGAGCTTACGTCTCCGTCCTGCATCGCATTCTCGATCGCTTGTATGTCGGGCAGCCACCGGTCCTCTTCGGAGATGGAAGCCAGATGCTCGACTTCGTGCATGTCACAGACGTGGCGCGCGCAAATGTAATGGCGATGGAAGCCGACACCGCCAAGGGTTTTTTCAATGTGTGCTCGGGAGTCGGAACAACGCTCAAAGAAGTAGCCATTCTGTTGATGGAGCTGACCGATATTCACCTCGATCCAGAGTACCGCCAGGCGAGTACCGGCACGGCTCTCGTGTCAAAGCGAATCGGTGATCCGCAACGAGCTCGAGCGGATTTTGGTTTTACTGCTCAGACAAACCTCGTCGAAGGCTTAAGAAATCTAATCCATTGGCGTCAACTAAATGAGCACCTCTTGCCCCAACTACAAAAGTCTGTTGAAGCGAGCTCAATGCACTGACAAACTGAAACCGAGTCAGCTTGAACCCCTCATCATCGGGGGAGCGAGGCTGTGGCAAACAGACGCTGAGTTTGATCGGACACTCAATCTCGACCTTACCTGAGAGACGATGATGGCTTCTCGATATCTGGAGTTTGAGAAAGGGTAACGTACCAAGTGAAAAACTCCCTCGCTGACGCTATTGAGCCACCGGTTCGAAGGCTGTCGGCCTTGCTTGTTCCAATCCGGCTCGGACCGTTGCGCTACGCACGTTTCCGCTGGCTCTGGATAGCGGGTGTAGGGTCTTTTCTAGGTACATGGATGCACAACGTGGCCGCACGATGGACTGCCGCTACACTTTCCTCGTCGCCGCTAACAGTATCCGCGGTGGATACCCTACAAGTTCTTCCCGTGGTGCTGCTCTCGTTGGGTGCAGGCAGACTTGCTGACACAATTGACCGGCGCCGACTTCTTGTTACTACGCACGCATCTCTCGCTGCTGTCACCATCCTGATGGGTACCTTAGCAACGGTTGGACGTCTTGGTCTGCCAGCCTTGCTTGCGCTGACTGCTTTTATTGGTGTGCTGGGTGCGCTCAACGGTCCTGCATGGCAGGCAACGGTGCCACGCCAAGTGCCCGATGACGAAGTCACGAGTGCTGTCGTATTGATTAGCACCGGCTTCAATGTCGCCCGCACCATCGGGCCGTCTGTCGGGGCGTGGGTGCTGCTGAATTTCGGTGCGGCCTCAGCGTTCTTTACCAACGCCGCCAGTTACGTGATCATCGGCCTCTTGATATGGCGTCTCCCACCGCAGTCGCCTCATGTTACTCAAGTTGCGCGGCCCTCATCTCTCGCCGACCCTTCATTACGCCGACTCTACACTATCGTGCTGTTCTTTGGGTTCTTTGCAATGCCCTCTCTCTCACTGCTGCCGATCGTTGCTCGAGATGCCTTGCACGGAACCGCTCAAACCTATGGCACTTTGCTCAGCGCCTTTGGACTTGGAGCAGCTTGCATCGGTCCGGTTATAGCGGTCTCCTCCCGCAAACTCGGCTACAGCCACTTCGTAGCACTGACATGTCTTGCGAGTGCCGGCGGCCTGGTCCTCTTATCTATCGCGCAGACGTCGCTGTCTGGAGCGACCGGTGCTGCGCTGTGCGGCATTGGATGGATTGGCGCCATCAGTACCACGAATGCAGCGGTAAATACCCGAGCCCGAGTCGAGGTGCGCGGTCGCGCTCTCGCCTTCTACCTTACCGCCGCCGTTGGTGGGCAAGCAGCGGGGAGTTTCATTGGTGGTTTGATGGCCCATCGGTTCGGGCTTTCACCTGTTTTGTATGCCTGCTCGCTATCCCTGATCGTGCTGGCAATCGTTGTTTTTAATCTTTCGATACGCACCGAAGAATTGCGGCAAAGCAATAGCGGACAGTGACAACCTGCCTTGTTCATCACCTTCACCCAAGGGAGGATCAAGATGCGTTTGGCTCAAAGAAAGATCGCACGGATTGCATTAGCACTCACATTGATGTTCTCTGCCTGGGTCATTCAGGCGCAGCAGTCGTCTGGCACGTTACGTGGACGCGTTGTAGATGAGCTTGGCGGGTTGGTTACCGGCGCGCGAATTACGGTAAAGGATGCAAGCGGCGTAGAAAAAACTGCTGTCACCGATGCGAGTGGCAGTTTTCAGCTCTCCGCTCTTGCGCCCGGCAGATACGTATTGCAGGCAAGCGCCCCCGGGTTTGCTCTCTATGAGAAACGTGATTTGGAAGTTTCTGCCGGAACATCTACGATCTTTACTATTCCCTTAACCGTAGCGCCTCTCCGGCAGGAGGTAACCACCAATGCAAGTCCAGCATTGAACATAGACCCCGAGAGCAATGCCGGCGCGATTATCCTGAAGAGTAAAGAGCTGGATGCACTGCCGGATGACCCAGATGAACTCGCCAATGCGCTGCAGGCGTTAGCCGGACCATCCGCTGGACCCAGTGGTGGTCAGATTTTCATAGACGGCTTCACCAGCGCGCGACTGCCCTCCAAAGAATCTATTCGTGAGGTGCGCATTAACCAGAATCCGTTCTCTGCTGAGTTCGAGCGCATTGGTCTGGGTCGCATTGATATCGTCACCAAGCCGGGTGCAGATAAGTTTCACGGTCAAGGCTCCTTTAATTTCGGCGATGAGAGCCTCAATTCGCGTAACCCATTTGCCCCCACGCGCGTGCCATTTCAGGAACGTAATTACAGTGCCAGTGTTAGTGGTCCAATAAAAGCCAGAAAAGCCTCATTCTTTGTCGACTTCGGACGTCGCGAAACCGATGGCAACGTAATCATCAATGCATCCATCCTCGACTCAGCGCTCAATATCACAAGGTTTAATAGTGGCGTATTGACACCTCAACGCCGCACGAACTTCAGCTCTCGTTTCGATTATCAGGTAAACAGGAAGAATACGATCATCGGCCGCTATACTGTTGGGCGTGCAACCTTCAAGAATTCTGGTCTAAGTGATCAGACATTGCCCTCTGTGGCCTACCCAAGCGCGAGTACGGAGCAGGTCGTCCAATTGACAGAAACAGCGATTCTTAGTCCGAAGGTCATCAATGAGACTCGTTTCCAGTATGTACTCAGACATTCAAAGGCGGATGGTGATAATTCACTCCCAACTATCAATGTGCTCGACGCGTTTACGGATGGTGGCGCCCAGATCGGGATGTCATCCAATAGTGATCACCGGTGGGAGTTGCAAAACTACACGCTGTACGCTCCCCCTAATCACACCCTAAGAATTGGCGGACGTCTGCGAGGAGTGCATGTCACAGACTCATCCCCCTTAAATTTCGGCGGCACCTTCACTTTTGGCAGCGGTAACGGTCCTCAATTAAGTTCCGACAATAAAGTGGTACTTGACGGAAATGCCCAGCCTCTATTTGTCAAGGTCACCAGCATAGAGCGCTACCGCCGCACGTTGCTGTTTCAGCAACAGGGATTATCCGCAAGCGAGATACGTGCTCTCGGCGGTGGCGCAACTCAGTTTTCAATCGCAACAGGCAGTCCCCTCGCAAAAGTAAATCAGATTGACTTCGGACCCTTCATTCAGGATGACTGGCGCTTACGGCCCAATTTCACACTCAGCCTCGGCTTGCGATACGAAACACAAACCAACATTCACGACAGAACTGACTTCGCGCCGCGGGTCTCTTTCGCGTGGGGCTTGGGTGCGAATAAAACGCAGTCGCCGGCAATGGTAATGCGGGGCGGCTTTGGAATTTTCTATGATCGCTTCCCAGAGAATCTCACCCTCTATGCAACACGATTCAATGGAATCAATCAACAGCGATTTGTCATCAATAATCCCGACTTCTTTCCCACGGTCCCATCAGGTGAGTTCTTCGCATCCTTACAGGTGCCGCAAACGATTACTCGTGTAGCCCAGGATCTCAAAACGCCATATACGATGCAGAGTGCAGTTAGCGTTGAGCGACAACTTCCCTTAAGACTCATAGTCTCCGCGACATTTATAAACACAAGGACAGTCCATGGCCTTCGCTCGCGCAATGTAAACGCACCGTTGCCAGGAACTTTCGACCCGTCTGCTCCGGGCAGTGGAACACGACCTTTGGGCGATGTCGGCAATGTCCTCGAATATGAATCCAGCGCCTGGCTCAATCAAAACCAGCTACTCATTAATATCAAGAATCAAGTCAATAGCCGTTTCTCGTTCTTCGCCACCTATAACCTGAGTAAAGCAAACGCAGATTCGGATGGAGTGGACA
>Ga0070706_100000232_pt1 | contig 68304 bp, 66 predicted proteins | sample KBSK5501metaG_FD_65476 | JGI IMG/M metagenome (GOLD analysis project Ga0070706, IMG submission 65476) | Corn, switchgrass and miscanthus rhizosphere microbial communities from Kellogg Biological Station, Michigan, USA - KBS K5-50-1 metaG | ecosystem: Host-associated > Plants > Roots >...
TGACCACGCGCGCGATACCGCGCACCTGGGTGGTGAGCTGGCCGGCCATCAGGTTCACGTTGTCGGTGAGGTCCTTCCAGGTCCCACCCACGCCCTTCACCTCGGCCTGGCCGCCGAGCTTGCCGTCGGTGCCCACCTCGCGGGCCACGCGCGTGACCTCGGAGGCGAAGGCGTTGAGCTGGTCGACCATCACGTTGATCGTGTTCTTGAGCTCCAGGATCTCGCCCTGGACGTCGACCGTCACCTTCTTGCTGAGGTCCCCGGTGGCGACCGCGGTGGTGACCTCGGCGATGTTCCGGATCTGGCTGGTCAGCTGGCCCGCCAGCAGGTTGACGTTGTCGGTGAGGTCCTTCCAGGTCCCCCCTACCCCGCGGACATCGGCCTGACCGCCGAGCTTGCCCTCGGTGCCCACCTCGCGCGCCACCCGCGTGACCTCTCCGGCGAACGAGTTGAGCTGGTCGACCATCACGTTGATCGTGTTCTTGAGCTCCAGGATCTCGCCCTGGACGTCGACCGTCACCTTCTTGGAAAGGTCGCCGTTGGCGACCGCGGTGGTGACCTCGGCGATGTTCCGGATCTGGCTGGTCAGCTGGCCGGCGAGCAGGTTCACGTTGTCCGTCAGCTCGCGCCAGACGCCGGCCACGCCAGGCACCTGGGCCTGGCCGCCGAGCTTGCCGTCGGTGCCCACCTCGCGCGCCACGCGGGTCACCTCGCGGGCGAAGCCGTTGAGCTGGTCGACCATCACGTTGATCGTGTTCTTGAGCTCCAGGATCTCGCCCTGGCCCTCGACGGTGATCTTCTTGCTGAGGTCGCCGTTGGCGACCGCGGTGGTGACGTCGGCGATGCTGCGCACCTGGGCCGTGAGGTTGGAGGCCATCAGGTTGACGCTGTCGGTGAGCTCGCGCCAGACGCCCGCCACCCCGCGCACCCGGGCCTGGCCGCCGAGCTTGCCCTCGGTGCCCACCTCGCGGGCCACGCGGGTGACCTCGGAGCTGAACGAGCCCAGCTGCGCCACCATGGTGTTGACGGTCTTGGCGAAGCGTGCGAACTGGCCCTGCAGGGGGCGGCCGTCCACGTCCGTCGCCATCTGCTGGGAGAGGTCGCCGGCGGCCACGGCGCCGATCACGCGCGCCATCTCGATGGTCGGCGCGGTGAGGTCCTCGATGAGGGTGTTCACGGATTCGACCTTGCTCAGCCAGCCGCCACTGACGTCGCCCAGGTTCGCCCGCTGGTTGATCTTGCCTTCCTTGCCCACCACGCGTCCGACACGCTGCAGCTCGCGCTCCACCCGGGAGCTGGTCTCGATCACTTCGTTGAGTGCGTCGGCGATCTTCCCTGGCATGCCGGTCAGGTCGTCCGGCAGGCGGGCGGCGAAGTCCCCCCGCTTGAAGTCGGTCAGCACCTTCAGGAGCAGCTTCTCGTCGAGACCGTCGAGCTTTCGCTCGACGCGCTCCCGAGGCGCAGTCAGGGTGGCGGCCATCTGGACTTCCCCTCCTTTTAGATCTGCACGCATGTACGGATACCGGTGGGCATCGGTATCAGATAGAGGGCATTATGCACGGCCCCATTGACTATCGGAAGAGGTCGCAAAGCGAGATAGCGGCGGCCTCACGTAGGCAGAACTCACTGACGCCGCCTCCGCGCATGGTGCTATGCCTTTTCGGCAACAATCGTGAATTCGAAAATAGGGCGGCCATAGGCGCGCCACGGTAGGAGAGGAAAGACACCGCATGTTCAACGCCTGGGGCCGCCTGGTCCACCGCTTCCGCTGGGCCGTGCTCGCGATCTCGACCATCTGCCTGGGGATCTCGATCGTGGGCCTCTTCACGGGCGGCCAGTTCAGCACCGGCAACTCCAACGACAACACGCTGCAGGCGGCCCGCGCCAACAACCTGGCCAACCAGGAGCTCAACCGGGCCCAGGCCGCCGGCCAGCCCTCCGGCGGCACCTTCCTGCTCATCTTCAAGAGCGGCACCCTGACCGCCGCGGACCCGGCCTACAAGGCGGCGCTGGAGTCCGCCGTGCAGCCCCTGAGCTCCGACTCGCGCGTGGTCAAGGTGACCACGCCCTACAACCAGCCGGGGGTGCCCGTGGTGCCGACCCTGGTCTCCCGGGACCAGCACCAGGCGCTCGTCACGGTCGAGCTGCGCGACGTCGGCCTGAAGGCGCAGGGCTACGTGAACCAGGTCGCGGGCGAGGTCAGGTCCGCGACCCTCGGCATCACCGTGACCGGCAACGTCCCCATTCAGAAGGCGTTCAACACCACGCTCGAGTCCGACCTCACCCGCGCCGAGTACATCAGCCTCCCGGTCTCCCTGATCCTGCTCCTGCTGATCTTTGGGGCCGTGGTGGCCGCTTCCCTGCCGGTCGCCGTGGGCGTGCTCGCGATCCTGGGCGGCGTGGCGGCCACCCTGACGCTGGCGCGGTTCACGGACGTGTCCCAGTACGCGCTCAACATCGTCACCCTGATCGGCCTCGGGGTCGCCATCGACTACTCGCTGTTCGTGGTCAACCGCTATCGCGAGGAATTGGCCGCCGGCCAGAGCCCCGCCGACGCCATGGGGACCACCATGGCCACCGCCGGCCGGGCGATCACGTTCTCGGGGCTCACGGTGGCGATCGGGCTCTCCGCGATGCTGTTCTACCGCGGGACCTTCCTGGCCTCGATGGGCGCGGCGGGCGCCCTGGTCGTCTTCATCGCGATCTTCTACGGGCTCACCTTCCTGCCCGCCCTGCTGGCGGTGCTGGGCCCCAACGTGGACCGCCTCAGCATCTTCCCCACTCGCATGCGAGGAGGGTTCGGGTTCTGGAAGGGCCTCGCCGGTTGGGTCATGCACCGGCCGGTGCTGGTCCTGATGCCCACGCTCATCTTCCTGGTCGTGCTCGGGCTGCCCTTCACCCAGCTCCGGATGGCCAACGGCGACGTGGACGTGCTGCCGCCGCGCCTGGAGGCCCGCCAGGGCTACGACACCCTGGTCGAGGACTTCCCCGGCCGGGACCAGAACTTCTATGAGGTGGTCGTCTACTACCCGCAGGGCAGCCCCCTCTCAGCCGACCACGTGGGGGCGATCTACGACCTCAGCCGGCGGCTGGCCGGGCTCTCGGGCGTGCTCCGCGTGGACGGCCTGGTCGACGCCGACCCCTCGCTCGGCCGCGCCGACTACATACGCCTGTACAGCGGTCCCGCCGAGATCCTGCCCGCGCCGCTCCAGGCCGGCCTGGCGCGGAACACGGGCCCGCACCTGACGGTCCTCACCGTGGCCAGCAACCTGCAGGCGAGCTCGGACCCGGCGCGCACCCTGCTGTCGCAGATCCGCGCCCAGGGCGTGGGAGGCGGCGGTGAAGTGCTGGTCACGGGGCAGACCGCCTTTGACGTGGACGTGATCGACTACGTGGTCGATCACACGCCGCTGGCCTTCGGTTTCGTGATCGCCGTCACCTACCTGGTGCTCTTCCTGCTGACGGGGTCGGTGGTGCTGCCCCTGAAGGCGATCATCGCCAACATGCTGTCGGTCTCGGCGTCGTTCGGCGCCCTGGTCTGGATCTTCCAGCAGGGCCACCTCTCGGGGCTGCTGGGGTTCACGCCGCAGTCGATCGACCCCACCACGCCGGTGATCCTGTTCAGCATCGTCTTCGGGCTCTCGATGGACTACGAGGTGCTGCTGGTCAGCCGCATCCACGAGGAGTACCTGCGCACCGGCGACAACCGATTGGCGGTCGCCGAGGGGCTCGCCAAGAGCGGGCGCCTGATCACGGGAGCCGCGGCCATCATGGTGGCCGTGTTCATCGCGTTCGGCCTGGCCGAGGTGGTGATCATCAAGGCCATCGGCATCGGGCTGGCGGTGGCGGTGGCGCTGGACGCCACCGTGGTGCGCGGCCTGGTCGTGCCCGCCGTGATGCGGCTGCTCGGGGATTGGAACTGGTGGGCGCCGCGGCCGGTGCGCCGGCTCTACATCCGGGCGGGCCTGGCCGAGCTCGGGCTGCACGGCCCCAACCGGCCCCGGCCGGTCGGCGAGGCGGCGGCGTGACGCGGGAGCGGGTCGGGTCGAGCTGGTTCAACAACCGGGTCGTCTCGCCGCTGGTCATGGCCTCCGGCGCCACCGACCGCCTGGCTGTGCGGGGGCGCCGAACTGGCGCCGAGAGGACGATCCCCCTGCACGTGCTGGAGGTCGACGGCGAGCGGTACGGCGTGGAGGAGATCACCGGTGCCGAGCGCGCCCGCCTGATCGACCTCTACAAGGAGCGCCGGGCCCCTGATGTGTCGACAAATCAGAACAGGACAGCGGTCGGAGCGCCAGTTGTGTCGACAAATCGGGCATGCGCGCCCTCGGCTCGCGCGCCGGTGGGGTTATTTGGCGGGCACCTGCGCCATCGCCGCCGCCAGGCGGTGGAGGTCGTCCATCATGCGGTCGAAGGCGGCGAAGTCCAGCGACTGCGCTCCGTCTGAGAGCGCCTCGTCCGGGTGTGGGTGCACCTCGACCAGCAGCCCGTGCGCCCCCGCCGCGACCGCGGCCAGCGCCATCGGCCGCACCAGAGACCACTTCCCCGTCGCCTGCGACGGGTCGACGACCACCGGCAGGTGCGTGAGCTCGCGCGCCAGGGGGATCACGTTGAGGTCGAGCGTGAACCGGGTGGCCACCTCGAACGTCCGAATGCCGCGCTCGCACAGCATCACGTCCCGGTTGCCCTGCGACAGCACGTACTCGGCGGCCAGCAGCCACTCCTCCACGGTGGAGGACATCCCGCGCTTCAGCAGCACCGGCTTGCCGACGCGCCCGACCTCCTGCAGCAGCGCGTAGTTCTGCATGTTGCGCGTGCCCACCTGGAGCACGTCCACGTAGCGCGCGCAGAGCTCCACGTCCGCCGGCGTCACCACCTCGGACACCACGCGCAGCCCGGTTTCCTCGCGCGCCAGCGCGAGCATCTTCAGCCCGCTTTCGCCGAGGCCCTGGAAGGAGTACGGCGAGGTGCGCGGCTTGAAGGCTCCGCCGCGAAGCATGCGCGCCCCGCGCGCCGCCACGTGGCGGGCAGTCTCGATCAGCATCTCCTCGCCCTCGACCGAGCAGGGACCGGCCATGACCACCACGTCGTTGGCCCCGCCCACCGGGACCCCCCCCACGTCGACCACGGTGTCGGCGGCCCGGAACTCGCGCGAGGCGAGCTTGAACGGCTTGGTGATGGGGATGATCTCCTTGATCCCCGGCAGGTGCGAGAAAGCCTCGCGGTAGGCGTACGCGTTGGACCCGATCACCCCGACCAGCGTCCTGTCCTCGCCCCGTGAGAGCTCGATCTTGAGACCGATCTCCTTGACGCGCTCGACGACGGCGTCGATCTGCCTCTCGGTCGCCTGGTGCGTCATCACGATGATCAACGGGGCACCTCCAGGCTCGCGCGCATGGCGTCGAGGTCGGACTTGATGGCGGAGGCCCCGCGCAGGTACGCGTGCCGCATCTCGCGCTGGCGCTTGTCGGTGTTGTAGAGCAGCAGCACGCGCACACACTGCGCGACCCCGCGCGGGTTGGGCAGCTCCACGTTCATGTCGTGTCCGCAGAGCAGCGGGACATCCACCCAGCCCAGACGGCGCGCCGCCAGCGCGGGGAACTCCGCGTTGAGGTCGGGCGTGGTCGTGAAATAAGCGAACGCGATCTCGTCGCGGTCCAGCTCGTTGAGGGCGAGCAGCTCCCGCAGCAGCGTCTCGGTCGCCTCCACGATCGCCTCCGTGGTGTTGGCCTCGGCCGTGATCGCACCCCGGATCCCCCTCACCGCCATCCGTTCACAAGCTCCTCGAACACAGGCTGCGGGTCGCGGCCCTGGTGCACCTCGTTGAGCAGCACCGACGCCACCACCGCGGCGTCGGCCTGCCCGCGCAGCGCCCTCACGTGCGCCGGGCGCGAGATCCCGAAGCCGGCGGCGACCGGCAGCTCGGTCAAGCGGCGCACCCGATGCAGCAGGTCCTCGAGGCGAGGATCGAGCTCGTGCCGGATCCCGGTAACGCCCGTCACCGTCACACAGTAGACAAAGCCCGAGCTGGCCTCGGCCGCCAGCTCAATCCGCGGGTCGGGGCTGGTGGGCGCTACCAGGAACACGGTGGCCAGGCCGGCCGAACGCAGCCAGTCCGCGATCGGCCCCGACTCCTCGGGCGGCAGGTCCACCAGCAGCACGCCCCGCGCCCCCGCGCTGGCGGCGTCGGCCGCGAACCGGCGGGGGTCGTAGGCAAGGAGCGGGTTCACGTACGTCATGAGGACGACCGGCACACCGGCGGCGGCGACCTCGGAAGCCACGCCCAGGGCACCGGCGACCGTCATCCCGCCCTCCAAAGCGACCTGCCCCGCGCGCTGGATCACCGGCCCGTCCGCAAGCGGGTCGCTGAACGGGATCCCGACCTCGATGGCGGCCGCTCCCGAGCGGGCGTACATGCGCCCCAGCTCCACCGACCGCGCCCGGTCGGGATAACCGGCCATCAGATAAGGGATCAGCTTGACGTCGCCGTCAGCGCGCACCGCCGCCGCCAGCGCCGACTCAGCTCGCGCCGTTGCCACCGAACTCCTCCACCGAGTCCATGTCCTTATCACCTCTCCCGCTCAGGCAGACCAGGATCCGCCCGCCCGCACCCAACTCTTGGGCGAGCCGACCCGCGTAGGCGAGCGCGTGCGCCGGTTCGAGAGCCGGCATTATGCCCTCCAGGCGGGTGCAGAGCCGAAAAGCCGCCACCGCGTCCTGGTCGTCGACCGCCAGGTAGTCGGCCCGCTCCATGTCTCTGAGGAACGAGTGCTCGGGCCCCACGCCCGGATAGTCGAGCCCGGCCGAGACCGAGTGGGTGACGGCGACCTGGCCGTCGCGGTCCTGCAGCAGGTAGGAGTACGAGCCGTGCAGCACCCCCGGCCGGCCGGCCACCAGCGAAGCGGCGTTGGAGCCCACCTCCATCCCCCGCCCCATCGCCTCCACGCCGACCAGCCGCACGTTGGGGTCGCCCAGGAAGGCGGTGAAGATGCCGATCGCGTTGGAGCCGCCGCCCACGCAGGCCACCACCACGTCCGGCAGCCGGCCCTCGGCCACCAGGTACTGGTCGCGCGCCTCGTCGCCGATCACGCGCTGGAGGTCCCGGACCATCTGCGGATAGGGGTGGGGCCCGACCGCCGAGCCGATGATGTAGTGGGTGTCGCCCACGTTGGTGACCCAGTCGCGGATGGCCTCGGAGGTGGCGTCCTTCAGAGTCGCAGAACCCGCTGAGACCTCGCGCACCGACGCGCCCAGCAGGCGCATCCGGCGCACGTTCATGGCCTGCCGGCGCATGTCCTCGGTGCCCATGTAGACCACGCACTCGAAGCCGAAGCGCGCGCAGACGGTGGCCGTGGCCACCCCGTGCTGGCCGGCGCCGGTCTCGGCGATGATCCGGGTCTTGCCCATGCGCAGGGCCAGCAGCGCCTGCCCGAGCGCATTGTTGAGCTTGTGGGCGCCGGTGTGGCAGAGGTCCTCGCGCTTCAGGTGGATGGTGGCGCCCCCGAAATGCTCGGTCAGCCGCTCCGCGGCGTAGAGGGGCGTCGGCCGGCCCACGAAGGCGTGCCGGTGGCCGGCCAGCTCGAGCTGGAACTCGGTGTCGTCGCGGGCCTCCAGCCAGGCGTGCTCGAGCTCCTCCAGCGCGGCCATCAGGGTCTCCGGCACGTACTGGCCGCCGTAAGGCCCGAACCTGCCCTTCAGCATCGGCCGGCCTCCCGGACCGCCTTCACGAAGGCGCGCAGGAGCTCCGGGTCCTTGACCCGAGGCCGGCTCTCGACACCGCTGGAGACATCCACCCCGTACGGACGATAGCGTTCGACGAGGCCGCCGACGTTCTCCGGGTTGAGGCCGCCGGCCACGATCACCTGCCGGGAGGCCAGCAGCGGCCGGGCCCGCTCCCAGTCCCAGGCCCGTCCGGTGCCGCCCCGCTGGTCGGAGCTCCAGGAGTCGAGCAGCACCGGGTCCGGCCAGGCCTCGGCGTCGGGGATCACACCGTCGCGGACCTTCAGAACCTTGATCGGCGGGCGCGGCGACGCGAATCCAGGCGGCTCGGAGCCGTGGAGCTGGACTCGGTCGAGGCCGACCAGCTCGGCGATGGCCGAGACCTCCTCCGGGCTCGAATCGATGAAAACGCCCACGATCTCGGGCCGGTGCTCCAGCGAGTCGACGATGGCGCCTGCCTCTCTGGTCGTGATCAGGCGCGGCGAGGGACAGAAGTGGAAGCCGATCATGTCGGCACCCGCCTCGACCGCGGCCTGCGCCGAGGCCGCGTCGCAGATCCCGCAGACCTTGATCAGTGTCAGGCCGCGAGCTCCCTGATCAAGGCCGCCGGGTCGGGGGAGCGCATCAGCGCCTCGCCAACCAGGACCGCATCGGCACCGGCCTGGCGCAGCGCCCGCGCCCCCACCCCGTCGCGCACCCCGCTCTCCGCCACCAGCACGACCGCCGGCGGGATCAGCGGCCGCAGGCGTGCTGTCAGCCCGGTGTCGATCTCGAAGGTGTCGAGGTCGCGGTGGTTGACCCCGATCAGCCGCGCCTCGAGCGTGAGCGCCTCCTGGACCTGGGCCTGCTCGTGGATCTCGACCAATGGCTCCATGCCCAGCCGGCGGGCGTAGATGACGAGCTCCTGGAAGCGCGCCGCCGGCACCGCGCCCACGATCAGCAGCACCGAGTCGGCGCCCAAGGAGCGGGCCTCCGCGACCTGGTACTCGTCGCTCACGAAGTCCTTGCGCAGGATCGGCAGCGAGCACGCCGCCCGGGCCTCGGCCAGGTGCTCGGGACGCCCGCCGAAGCTGGTCTCCTGGCAGATCACCGAGATCGCGGCTGCACCGCCCGCCTCGTACTGGTGGGCGAGGCGGGCCGGCCGGTACTCGTCTCCTTCCGCCAGTAGGCCCGCCGAGGGCGTGCGCGCCTTCATCTCCGCGATCACCCGCAGGCGGTCGCCGCGCAAGGCGGCGGCAAAGTCAGCGGCGGCCGGTCGCTCCCGGGCGCGTCGCTCGACTTCAGCCAGCGGGACGCGATCACGCCGGGCTGCGGTCTCCTCCGCGCTCTCGCGGACCAGCCGTTCGAGGAGGCCCGTCACTAGGCGACCGCCACCGCCTGGGAGACCGACGCCCAACGCTCGAGGGTGGTGGCGGCCCGGCCCTGGTCGATGGCCTCGGCGGCCAGGGCCATTCCCTCCTTCCAGTCGCCGGCCAGTCCGGCCACCCGCAGGGCGGCGGCGGCGTTGAGGAGCAGGATGTCGCGCCGGGGGCCGGGCGCGCCGGCCAGCAGCTCGATGGCGATGGCCGCGTTCTCCACGGCGCCGCCGCCGCGCACCGCCTCTCGGGTGGCACGCGGCAGCCCGAGCTCGACCGAATCGAGGACGTACTCCTGCCGCCGCCCGTCCTCCAGCTCGATCACGCGCGAGGGGGCCACGGTGCTCAGCTCGTCCATGCCGTCCTCGGCGTGGAAGACCAGGGCCCGCTCGACGCCCAGCCGCGAGAGCACGTCGGCCATCACCGGCGGCAGGGCCGCGTCGGCCACCCCCAGCGCCTGCCGGCTGGCCCCGGCCGGGTTGCAGAGGGGCCCCAGGATGTTGAAGACCGTGCGCACGCCCAGCTCCCGCCGGGGGACGCCGGCGAAGCGGAACGAGGGGTGGAAGACGGGGGCGAACAGGAAGCCGATGCCGGCCTCCTGGATGCAGCGCGCCACGCCCTGGGGGCCGAGATCGATCTTCACGCCCAGCGCCTCCAGCACGTCCGCGCTGCCGCAGGCCGAGGAGGCGGCCCGGTTGCCGTGCTTGGCCACCCGCGCCCCGCAGGCGGCGGCGACCACCGCGGCCAGGGTCGAGATGTTGAAGGTGCCGGTGCCGTCGCCGCCGGTGCCGCAGGTGTCGAGGAGGCCGTCACCGGCGTCTATGGGCGTGGCCACGGCCCGCGCGGTGCGGACCAGGCCGGTGAGCTCCGCTGCCGTCTCGCCCTTGATCCGCAGCGCGATGATGAAGCCGGCGATCTGGACCGGCGTGGCCTCGCCGCTCATGATCAGGCGCATCGCGGCCGAGGCTTCCTCCTCGGTCAGCGACTCGCCGCGGACCAGCTTGCCGATCGCCTCGATCATGCGGCCAGGCTCCGGCGGCGGAGGAAGTTGACGAGGATCCGAGGGCCCTCGAGTGTCAATACCGACTCGGGGTGGAACTGCACGCCGAAGGTGGCGTGGATGCGGTGGCGGAGGCCCATCACGACCCCGTCATGGGTCCAGGCGGTGACCGCAAGGTCGGCGGGAAGGCTGCCGGGGTCTACCACCAGCGAATGGTAGCGAGTGGCCTCCAGGGGGTCGGGAAGCCCGGCGAAGACGCCGCTGCGGTCGTGGCGGATGAACGAGGTCTTGCCGTGCACAGGCTGGTGGCGAACCACCTGGCCCCCGAAAGCCTCCGCGATCGCCTGGTGACCGAGGCAGACTCCCAGGATCGGCACCCGCCCGCTCAGCTCCTGGATGGCTTCCACGCTGATGCCCGCGTCTGCCGGCGTGCCCGGGCCGGGTGAGATCACGAGGGCGGAGTGCCCGGCCAGCTGCTCCAGGCTCACCGCGTCGTTGCGGTAGACCGCCGGCGGCGCGCCCAGCTCGGCGAGAAGCTGGACCAGGTTGTAGGTGAAGGAGTCGTAGTTGTCGATGACGGCGACGCGGCTCATCCGGGGTCCCCGCAAAATCGCAGATTTTGTGGGGTGTTCACGCCATCTGCTCCGCCTGCTCGATGGCCGCGAACAGCGCGCCGGCCTTGCTCAGGCACTCCTGGTACTCGAACTCGGGGTCGGAGTCGGCGACCACGCCCGCGCCCGCCTGCACGTAGGCGATGCCGCCCGCCACCACCACCGTGCGCAGCGTGATGGCCATGTCCAGGTTGCCGCCATAGCCGACGTAGCCGAGGGCGCCCGCATAGGGCCCGCGGCGGTCGGGCTCGAGGCCCGCGATGATCTCCATGGCCCGGATCTTGGGCGCGCCCGACACCGTGCCCGCCGGGAAGGCGGCCTTGAGGGCGTCCAGCGGGTGCCGCCCGGGGGCCAGCTCGCCGGTCACCGTCGAGCTGATGTGCATGACGTGGCTGTAGCGCTCGACCTCCATCAGGCGCTCCACGCGCACGGTGCCCGGGGTGGCCACGCGGCCGACGTCGTTGCGGCCCAGGTCGACCAGCATCACGTGCTCGGCCCGCTCCTTGGGATCGGACAGCAGCTCCCGCTCCAGGTCGGCGTCCTGCTGCGGATCCGCGCCGCGGCGGCGGGTGCCGGCCAGCGGCCGGGTGGTGACGCGGCCATTTTCGACCCGGACCAGGACCTCGGGCGAGGTGCCGACCAGGAAGCGGCCGTCCCCCAGGGCCAGGTGGAACATGTACGGCGAGGGGTTGAGCGCCCGCAGGCAGCGATAGACGTCGAAGGGCCGCGCGCCCAGCGGCTTGGCGAAGCGCTGCGAGAGCACGACCTGGAAGGCGTCGCCGGCGAGGATGTGCTCGCGGGCCGCGTCCACCATGGCCCGGTAGGAGCCGGGCGAGAGGTTGGCGGCCCAGGCGGCGCCGTTGACCTGGGCCCGGTCCTCGCGCGGCACCGACTCGGCCGCCAGCCGCTCCTCCATCTCGTCGAGCCGCGCCAGCGCGGCTGGCCGGGCCTCCTCGGCCGGCCGGTAGAGAGTGAGCAGGCGCACGTGGCGGGTCAGGTGGTCGAAGACCGCCAGGTTCTCGGCCACCAGGAAGGCCGACTCCGGCATCTCCGGGGCGGGTCCGAGCGCCGCGGGCAGCCGCTCGAAGTGGCGGGCCGCCTCGTAACCGAGGTAGCCGACCGCCCCGCCGGCGAAGCGTGGCAGGCCCGGCGTGGGTGCGAGTCGGACGTCGGCGATCTTCTTCAGGGCCGGCAGCGGGTCCCCCTCGGGCAGCTTCAGGCGCCGGGGCCGGAAGCCGACGAAGGAGTAGCGGGCCAGGCGCTCGCCGCCCTCCACGCTCTCCAGCAGGAAGCCAGGCTCGCCGGGCGGGCAGAGCAGCGGGTAGGCGCGGACCGGCGTGACCAGGTCGGCCAGCACGTCGCGCCAGATCGGCACCAGCTGGTGCTCGGGGTTTCCGCTCATCTCATCTCGTCTCGTCTCGTCTCGTCTACGGCCCGGCCCCGCCGGGTGGTCGAGTTTAGCGGCTGTGGCCCGCGGCTTTGTCCGCCTTCAGCTTCCGCTTGACCTCGCGGGCCTCGACCATCGACTCGGCGGAATCGACGTCGGCGACCGTGTGCCAGTTGGCGGCGTACTTCTCGTAGCCCTCGGGCTTGATGTCGAACTTCTTGGCCAGCACCGCGATCAGGATCTTCACCTTCATCTCGCCGAAGCCGGGCAAGCGGCCGATGCGCCTGGCCAGGTCGTCGCCATCCTTGGCGCCCCGCCAGACGGCGCCGGCGTCGCCGCCGTAGTCCATGACCACCGCCCGGGTCATGGCCTGGACCCGCTTCGCCATGTTGCCCGGGAAGCGGTGGAGGGCGGGTCGCTCCCGAAATACCCGGTCCAGCTCCTCGGGATCCATCGCCGCGATCTCCTCGGGATCGAGGTGGCCGAGCCGCTGCTTCAGGTCGTACGGGCCCCTGAAGGCTTTTTCCATCTTCACCTGCTGGTCGAGCACCATCCCGATCAGCAGCGCGTAGGGGTCCTCCTCCAGCAGGCGGTTGGCAGCGGGGTCCTCGGTCCAGACGATCGGCAAGGCGCCGACAATTATCCGATGCTCGGCACAGACCGCGTGCACGCGTTCATCTACGTGGATCCAGAGGCGCGCGGCGGTCCCGGCCGGTTGGAGGGCATGACGTTGGGCGTCAAGGACACCCAGCCCGTGGCCGGGATGCCCTGGACCTACGGGTCGCCCAAGTTCCGGGACCGGGTGGCCACCGAGGACGCGATTCCGGTGGCGCGCGCCCGTGCCGAGGGAGCCGCCATCCTCGGCAAGACGAACCTGCCCGAGCTGGCGGCCGCGGTCGGCACCACCAACGAGCTCTTCCCGCCCACCCACAACCCCTGGCGGGAGGGCTGGACGCCGGGCGGCTCCAGCGGCGGCAGCGGTGCGGCGGTGGGCGCCGGCCTCTGCACCTTCGCGACCGGCGACGACATGGGCGGATCGATCCGGATCCCCGCCTCCTGCTGCGGCGTGGTCGGGCTGCGGCCGTCGCCGGGCCGGGTGCCGACCGAGCTGCCCGACCCCACGCGCCTCTCCGTGCGCGGGCCAATCGCCCGTTCGGTGGCCGCTGCGCGCCTGCTCTTCGAGGTGATGAGCGGCGAGGCCGCGCCCGAGCTCACCTCTCCCCGGCTGCGGATCGGCCTCGTCGAGGAGAGCCCGATCGGCATGGACCCCGCGGTCGGAGCCGCGGTCCGGCGAGCCGCCGCGGCGCTCGAGTCCGCTGGCCACCAGGTCGATCGCATCGCCTGGGACCCGATCCCGGTGGCCGAGGCCTACCGCGTGGTGCGCCCGGCCAGCGTCTCCGCCATGCCGGGCGAGCCGGCGGAGTACGGGGCGGCGGTGCGCGGGCTGATCGAGCAGGGGCGGGCGCTCTCGGCGCGCCAGTACCTGGAAGCCCTGGCCGCCGGGCTGGCGGCCGTCTGGGACCTGGGGCGGGATCACGATGCGCTCCTGACCCCGACGCTCGGGCTGCTGCCGATGCGCATCGAGGAGGTACCCACCTTCCTGGCCGAGGGCTGGGACGCCTACACCCAGTTCGTGCTGCCGGTCAGCTTCGCGGGGCTGCCGGCGGTGTCAGTGCCCGCAGGCCTGGCCGGGGGCCTGCCGGTCGGAGTCCAGCTGGTCGGGGGCTACCGCCAGGAGTGGCGGCTGCTGGCGCTGGCCGAGGAGCTCGAGGCGCTGGACGGGTTCGGGTTCCAGGCCCCGCCCGGCTTCGACTAAGCCCCTTTGGCCTCCCGCCTCACGAAATCCTCGATCCGCTCCAGTGCCTTGCGGAGGTCGGCCTCGCCCTGGGTATAGGCGAGGCGGATGTAGCCCTTGCCGGCGGGTCCGAAGGCGGTGCCCGGGAGCACGGCCACCCCGGCCTGGTCCAGCAGCCGGTCCGCCATCTCCTTCTCCGGCATGCCGGTGGCCTCGATGTTGGGGAAGGCGTAGAAGGCGCCGTCCGGCCGTGCGCAGCGCAGGCCCGGGATCCGGTTCAGGCCGTCGACCACGAGGTCGCGGCGGGCGCGGAACTTCTCCACCATCGCCTGCACCGCGCGCTCTGACTCGGGGGACTCCAGCGCTTCGATGGTGGCCATCTGCGTGAAGGCGGCGGCGCAGGAGCTGGAGTTGATCATCAGGGTCTCCATCTTGGCCGCCAGCTCTCGCGGGGAGACCCCGTACCCGAGGCGCCAGCCGCACATCGCGTAGGCCTTGGACATGCCGTCCATGAGCACGGTCCGCTCCTTCATGCCGGGCTGGCTGAGCAGGGAGACGTGCTCGAAGCCGTCGTAGACGAGCTGCGAGTAGATCTCGTCAGCGATCACGAGCAGGTCGCGCTCGACCGCGAGCCTGGCGATGAACTCCACGTCCCCCCGGGTCAGGATGCCGCCGGTGGGGTTCTGGGGCGTGTTGACGACCAGGAGGCGCGTCCTGGGTGTGACCACCGAGGCGAGCTCCTCCAGGTCCATCCGGAACCCCCGCTCCTCCCGGAGGCGGACGGGGACTCCGACCGCGCCCACGAAGTTGACGAGGCTCGCGTACACGGGGTAGCCCGGATCGGGGTAGATCACCTCGTCGCCCGGCTCGATGCAGGCCAGGAGGGTGAAGAGGAGGATGTTCTTCGAGCCCGGCACCAGCACGACCTCGGCGGGATCGACCTCGACGCCGAGCCGTTTGTGGACGAAGCCCGCGACCGCCTGGCGGGCTTCCAGGATCCCGCCCGCCGGCGTGTAGTGGGTGTAGCCCGCCTGGAGGGCGCTGACGGCGGCCTCCACGATGTTGTCAGGGGTCGCGAAGTCGGGCTCGCCGATCTCGAGATGGACGATGTCCCGGCCCTGCGCCTCCAGGCGCCTGGCCTTGGCCAGGACCTCGAAGGCGCCCTCGGTGCCGATGTGGTCCATCCGCTCGGCGAACTTGATCGGCATCCGGTTCAGTACACGCCTCGCGTGGTCCCGCCGTCGACCACGATGGTCTGGCCGGTGAGGTAGCCGGCGTGCTGGGAGCAGACGAAGGCGCAGACGGCGCCGAATTCGGCGGGGTCGCCGATCCGTCCCATGGGGACCGACGCCTTGATCGAGCGCTCGGTGTACTCCTCGCGGCTGATGCCCTCCTTCTCCGCCGCGGCGCCGTCCAGCTGGCGGACGCGGTCGGTGAGGAAGCGCCCGGGGGCGACGTTGTTGACGGTGATCCGGTGGGGCGCCAGCTCAGCGGAGAGGGTCTTGAGGGTGGCGACGACCGCCGAGCGGAAGGCGTTGCTGAGCAGGATGGTCGGGATTGGCTCCCGGACGCTGGTGCTGGTGACCACCACGATCCGGCCCTGGTCGGACTGCTTGAGGTGCGGGAGGGCGGCCTTGCACAGGCGGACGGTGCTCATGAGGGTGAGGTGGAAGCCCTTCTCCCACTCTTCCAGCGGTGTCGACTCGAAGGTGCCCGCCGGGGGCCCGCCCGCGTTGCACACCAGGATGTCGAGCCCGCCCAGCGCCTGGGCCGCGGACTCCACCAGCTTGGCGGGGGTGTCCTCGCGACTGAGGTCCGCCTCCTGGAAGCCGGCGGCGCCGATCTCGCCTGCCGTCCGGGTCAGGTCCTCGCGGCCCCGGGCCGCTACGTAAACCTTGGCGCCCTCCGCCGCGAGGGCTGCCGCACAGGCCCGCCCCAGCCCCTTGCTCGCGGCCGTGACCAGCGCGCGCCGCCCGTCCAGCCCAAGGTCCACGAGTGGAGATTAATTAACGACCGACGTTCCCCGCAGGGGGCGGCGGGCGCAATGCTGCGCGTGATGCCGCGCACGGCACTAGTGCCGCCGGAATTGACCAGGGGCCCATTCACCCTCGGCGAAGCTCGGCTGGCCGGATTGACCGCTCATCAGCTCCAGGGCAAGACCTGGCGACGGCTGGGATCGGGCCTACACGTGCTGGCGTCCCTTCCTGAGGATCCGGCCGCCGTATTGGCAGCGATCGCACGGCGCCTGCCTCCGGCTGCAGCTTTCTCCGGCAAGACCGCCGCCTGGTTGCACGGGCTCGACGTACCGCCGTGCTCTCCGATCGAGGTGACCATTTCGCCCGACTGCGGCAAGTCCTCCCTGTCCGGGGTGACGGTGCGTCGGGCAGCCCTGCCGCGCTCCGAGCTGGTGGTTCGGCGCGGCGTCAAAGCTACGTCAGTGCCGCGTGCGCTGAACGACTTGGCGATACATCTTTCGCTCGTCGAGGCCGTGATCGTGGCGGACATGGCCTTGCACCTGCCGCTCTTAACCTTGGCGGGGCTTCAAACATGGATTTCCGATCACGCCGGGTGCCGAGGTGTCGGGCGTCTGCGCCGGGTGGCCGAGCTCGCCGAGCCGGCGGCGGAATCGCCGATGGAGTCGCGCCTACGGCTGCTGCTCGTGCTGGGCGGCCTGCCTCGGCCCCAAGCGCAGGTGCGCCTTTACAACGAGGACGGGCAGTTTCTCGGCCGCCCGGACCTCTATTACCCGCAGCGCCGCCTGGCTATCGAATTCGACGGGGGCACACATCGCGATAGCCTGGTCGCCGACAACAGGCGTCAGAACCTGATCCTCAGCGCCGGCATCGGCCTCTTGCGCTTCTGCGGCGCGGACGTGCTGGGGGCACCGCACTCAGTGCTCTGGCAGGTCCGCTCCGCTCTCGCAACTGCCGCGAAGTTACCGCTTCCGTGGCCCGGGAAGGGCGATTTTTCCGGCAGTTGGCGCGGCTAGCCGCGTTTTACGTCTACCCACCACTCGGTTACGTACTGGAAGCGATCGACGGGCTCCACCACCGGGTTCGTGCGCACCCCGTGCACGCGCCTGGACACGATGTAGGCGTAGTGCGGCTCGTACAGGAACGCCGCGGGCGCGGCGTCGCTCATCAGGTCCTGGAAGTCCGCGTACGCGGCCTTGCGAGGCTTGCGATCGGCGGTGGCGCGGCCGTCCTCGAGATCCTTGTCGATCAGCGCCTGCTTGGGCAGCAGCGGGCTGGAGAAGTTCAACGCATCGCTGCTGTTGGACGAGTGCCACAAACCGAACTGGTCGGGATCGGGCCCGTTGTCGAACGCGACCAGCGCCATCTGGTACTTCTTCCCGACCAGGTAGCGCGACACCAGCACCGTGGAAGGCACCACGTCCACCGTCAGCTGCACCCCCACCGTCGCGAACTCCTTGGTCAGCAGGTCGGCGACCTGCACGTAGGGATAGGAGTCCGCGGTCACGATCGAGATCGAAAAATCCTTTCCGCTGCGCTGGCGCACTCCCCCATCCGGCGGCAGCAACCAGCCCGTGGCATCCAGGGTGCGCCTGGCCGCGGCGATGTCGAACGGGTACTTGCCCGCGGCATCGCGATCGTACGCCCAGTCGGTGGGCGGGATGGGCCCAGGCGCCGCATCCGCCCTCCTGTCGAGCACGTTCAGGACAGCACGCCTGTCGATCGCCTGCACCAGCGCCTGGCGCACGGCGGGCGGATTGAAGTACACGGACATCTCGGGGCTCACGTTGAAAAGCGCGGCGGTGAAGCTGAACGTCTTCAGCTCGTTGATCTGCAGGTCCGGCCGCCTGGCCAGCGTGCCCAGCTGCGGCGGCTGCAGCGCCCCCACCGCGTCGGCCTCCCCCCGGGACACCGCATCCACCGCATCCGCAAGGGTCGGGTAGCTCCGAAAGACCAGGTGATCCAGGTTGGGGGCGGCGGCCGCGAAGGGGTTGCGCTTGAGCGTCACCGACTTGTGGTTCTCGGAGATCGAATCAACCATGAACGGCCCGGTCCCGAACGCCATGGCCGCGCTGTGCGGATCCAGCGCCATCGCCTCTGTGGGCACGTCCTTGAAGACGTGCTCGGGGATGATGCCCTGGCGCAGCGCGAACGGGAACGAGGAACTGGGCGCCTTGAGGACGAACCGGACCTCGTTGATCCCGTTCAGCTCCACCCGCACCTCTTTCCAGAACTGACCCTGCGGCTGGTCGTAGGCGCGGTCCTGCATGACGTGGAAGGTGAACAGCACATCGTCCGCGGTGAACGGCTGCCCGTCCGCCCACTTCAGGTCGGTGCGCAGCTTGAAGAGGTAGGTCGTGCGGTCCTCCGACACGCTCATCGACTTCGCCAGCAGAGGCTCCACGTTCTGCCCCGCATCCACCGTGATCAGCCCCTGGAACACCAGGCTGTCGATGTCGCGCGCGTTGTCCTCCACGGCGAACAGCGGGTTGAGCGACTGCGCCTCCCCCACGATCGCCTCGACCACGGTGCCCCCTTTCTGGGGGCCCTGCTTGAGGATGACGGCGGCCGGGTCGCAGGCAGCCGCCACCGCCAGGCTGAGCGCGGCGAGCGCGATCAGCCTTACGACCGCGCCCTCGGGGGCGCGACCCCTACTGGCCGTGAGTGCTGACCCAGATGTTGGCGACGGAGACGATCAGGAACCCTGCGACCAGGACCCACGACGTCCAGTAGAGCTGCCGCTCCAGGCCGCGCCGGGTGCGGTAACCGCCACCCAGACCCCCGTCGCCGCCGCCGATGGTGCCCCCGAGGCCCGTGGCCTTGGGGGTCTGGACCAGGATGCACACCATCATCAGGACGCCGATCGCGACCTCGAGCACGATCAGCGCGCTGCGTACTTGAGCCATGACGAAACCCGGAGTTTACCCGGCCTGGCCGAGCCTCTCCTCGACCGCCCGCCAGTTGACGGTGTTCCACCAGGCGGCCACGTAGTCCGGCCGCTTGTTCTGGTACTTGAGGTAGTAGGCGTGCTCCCACACGTCCACGCCGAGGATCGGCACGCCGCCTTCCATGATCGGGTTGTCCTGGTTGGGGAACCCCTTGATCTGCAGCTTGCCGCCTGCCAGGTAGGCCCAGCCCCAACCCGACCCGAACTGTCCGATGGCCGCCTTGGAAAGCGTGTCCTTGAAGGTGGCGAAGTCGCCGAAGGCCTGGTTGATGGCCTCGGCCACCTGGCCCGAAGGCTCACCCCCGGCGTCGGGCCCCATGAGCGTCCAGAAGATCGAGTGGTTGAAATGGCCGCCGCCGTTGTTGCGGACCACGGTCCGGACGTCCTCGGGCACGCTGCTGAGGTCGCCGAGCAGCTCCTCGATCGACTTCGAACCGAGCTCCGGGTGCTTCTCGAGCGCGCCGTTGACGTTGTTCACGTAGGCCGCGTGGTGGCGGTCGTGATGGATCTCCATGGTCTGGGCGTCGATGTGCGGCTCCAGCGCGTTGAACGGATAGGGCAGTGCGGGCACCTCGAAAGCCATGCTCTAGGACCTCCTCATGTCTTGGACGAGATATGGCCGTAGACCTCGGCCACCGTGGTGATCATCTTGGAGAACTCGTCTGCCTTGAGACTTGCTCCACCGACCAGGCAGCCGTCGCACAGGGGCAGCTCCACGTAGGACTGGATATTGGCGGCGTTGACGCTTCCACCGTACAGGACGCGCACCTTGCGGGCGGCGCCCTGCCCGATCACGTCGCCGACCGTGCCCCGGATCAGCCGCATGGTCTTGTAGGCATGCTCCGGTTCCGCGTTCTTGCCGCTCCCGATCGCCCAGACCGGCTCGTAGGCGATCACGAGCTGCGCCGAATCGTCGGCGGCCAGCAGGGACAGGCCCGCCCGGACCTGGTCACCCACCACCTGGTCGGTATGCCCGGCTTCGTAATGCTCGTCCAGCTCCCCCACGCAGAGGATCACCTGGAGCCCGGCCGCGATGCCGGCGGCGGCCTTCTTGGCGACGTCCTCGTCCGTCTCGTGGAAATGGACGCGCCGCTCCGAGTGGCCGACGATCACCCACTGGCACCAGCCGGAGAGCATGGCCGCCGAGACCTCGCCCGTGTAGGCGCCCGACTTCTCCCAGTAGCAGTCCTGGCCGCCCAGCTCGATGCCGGTGTTCTCGATCAGCTCGGCCACCCCCAGGAGCCAGGGAAAGGGCGGGCAGAGCGCCAGCTGCACGCGGTCGGCGTGCGCCTTGTAGACGTCCAGGATGGCCCGCACCAGGTCGGCCGCGTCGGCCGCGCTGGCCGGGTTCATCTTCCAGTTCGCGGCCAGCAGGGACTTCGCTCCCTCCAGGTGAATCCCCATCAGGTTTTGTCTCTCAGGACGGCTACGCCGGGCAGTTCCTTGCCCTCCATGTACTCGAGGGTCGCGCCGCCCCCCGTGGACACGTGCGAGAACGGCCCCAGGCCAAGCTTCTCGACGGCCGCCGCGGTGTCCCCGCCGCCCACCAGCGAGTAGGCGCCAGACCTGGAGATGGCCTCGCCCAGCGCCCGCGTGCCCTCGGCGAAGTCGGGCACCTCGAACACGCCGGGGGGCCCGTTCCAGACCACCGTGCCCGCGCCCTGGAGGCGCGCCGCGTAGAGGTCGCGGGTGCGCGGCCCGACGTCGAGGACCATCCAGCCGGGCTCCACCGCGTCGATGGCCACGGTCCGGGTCTCCTGGCCGGGGTCCATCCTGCGGCCGACCACGGCGTCGACCGGCAGCACCAGCTTGTCCCCCGCCTCCCGCTCGACCGCCCGGGCCTCGTCCAGCGCCTCCGGCTCCACCAGGCTGGACCCCATCTCGATGCCTCGGGCCTTGAAGAAGGTGTTGGCCATGGCTCCGCAGACGATCAGCACGTCGACCCGGGGCAGCAGGTGCCGGAGCACGCCCGCCTTGGTCGAGACCTTGGCGCCGCCCACGATCGCGACCAGGGGCCGGCGCGGCTCATCGAGGGCCTGGTGCAGCGCCTGCAGCTCGGCCAGCATCAGGTCGCCCGCGTAGGCGGGCAGGTACTGCGCGACACCGACCACCGAGGCGTGCGCGCGGTGGGAGGAGCCGAAGGCGTCGTTGCAGTAGATCTGGCCGAGGTCGGCCAGCGCTCTGGCGAAGATGGGGTCGTTCGCCTCCTCTTCGGGATGGAAGCGGACGTTCTCCAGCAGCGCCACCTGCCCCGCCTGCAGGCCGCCGACCGCCTCCTGCGCAATCGCGCCCACGCAGTCGCGGGCGAAGACGACGGGCAGCTCGAGCTGCTCGGCCAGCCCGTGCGCGACGGGCTCCAGCGAAAACTCCGGGTCGCGGCGGCCTGCCGGGCGCCCGAGGTGGGAGGTCACGACCACCCTGGCGCCGCGGCCGGCCAGCTCCTTGAGCGTCGGCGCCGCGGCCCGGATGCGGGCGTCGTCCTCGACGCGGCCGGCTTTCAGCGGCACGTTGAGGTCCTCACGCACCAGGACCCGCTTACCCGCGACGTCCACGTCGCGGATCGAGGCTTTCACGGCCCGCAGGTCAGAGTGTCGAGCCCATCAGCGTGATCAGGTCGACCATGCGGCAGCTGAAGCCCCACTCGTTGTCGTACCAGCTGACGACCTTGGCCCAGTCGTCCCCGAGCATCGCGGTGAGCGGCGCATCGACGATCGAGGAGTGCGGGTCGGTCTGGAAGTCCGAGGAGACCAGCTCCTCGTGGGAGACCCGCAGGATGCCCCGCAGCTCGCCGTCCGCCGCCTCTTCGAAGGCCGCGTTGATGTCCTCCCTGGTGGTGATCCTGGACAGCTGGACCACCAGGTCGATCACCGAGACGTCGAGCACCGGCACCCGGAAGGAAAGCCCATGGAAGCGCCCGCTGAGCTCGGGCAGGACCTCGGCCACGGCCCGGTTGGCGCCGGTCGAGGTCGGGATGATGTTGTCGGCGGCCGCCCGCGCCCGGCGCAGGTCCTTGTGCGGCAGGTCCTGCAGCTTCTGGTCGGACGTGTAGGCGTGGATCGTGGTCATCATCCCCTTCTCCACGCCGAAGCTGTCGTTCAGGACCTTGACCACGGGCACCAGGCAGTTGGTCGTGCAGGAGCCGTTGGAGACCACGTGGTGGCGCTTGGGGTCGTAGCCCTTGTCGTTCACCCCCATCACCACCGTGTAGTCCTGGTTGGTGGCGGGCGCCGAGATGATCACCTTCTGGGCGCCGCCCCGGTCGCGATGGACGGCCGCCTTTTGGGCATCGGTGAAGAGGCCGGTCGACTCGACCACGATGTCGACGCCCAGCTGCTTCCAGGGCAGCCCGGCGGGGTCCTTCTCAGAGAGGAAGCGCACCTGGCGCCCGTCGACCAGGATGTGGTCGCCATCGGCCTTGACCTCGGGTCCGAAGGTGCCCAGGGCGGTGTCGTGCTTGAGCAGGTGAGCGAAGGTCTTGGCGTCGCCGATGTCGTTTACGGCGACGATCTCGAAGCCGGCGCCGAGGCTGTGGGCGGCCCGGTACACGTTGCGGCCGATGCGCCCGAAACCATTGATTCCGACCTTGACGGCCATGCTCGCTCCCCAGCTTGATTATCCCCACCGAATCTGCGATTCGGCGGGGACCCCTACGACGAACGGAATCCGACGCCGTAAATGTTAGGCGGAGCGGGTGACCGGCCTCGCCGAGTTCGAATCGGGGTCGCTGAGGGCGTCGGCCATCTCGACCAGCCGCCGCAGGCGGTGGTTGATGGCCGACTTGGAAAGCTGCATGTGCTCAGCCAGCTCGGTGAGGTTGAGCTCGGAGTTCTGGCGGCGGGCAAGGGCCATGTCCTGCAGCGCCGGTGAGAGCCCGGCCAGCAGCCCGGCGCCGTCCAGCTTCTCGATCGCCGCCACCTGGCGCAGCGCGGAGCCGATGGTCTTGTCGATGTTGGCGGTCTCGAAGTTGAGCCGGCGGTTGACCTGGCCGCTCACCTCGCGCACCACCCGGACCTTCTCGAACTCCATCACCGCGCGGCTGGCCCCGATCAGGCCGAGGGTCCGCACGATGGCGTCACCCTCCTTCAGGTAGACCACGTGGTGGCCGGCGCGCTCGATCATCCCGGCCCGGATCCCGGCATCGTGGAAGAGGCGGAGCAGCGAGGTGCCCCAGCCGAGCGTCGGGACCGTGAACTCCATGTGGTAGCGGCCGCTGGGCGCGTTGACCGAGCCGCAGCCCAGAAAGAACCCCCTGAGCATGGCCTTGCGGTCGCAGGTCTGGTCGGGCAGCGCCTTGGCCGCGGTGAGCGCGAACATCGGCTCCAGGCTGACCGGGATCGGGAGCTCGATGAAGAACGCCATCTGCTTGGCGCTCTTGACCGCCTGGTACTTGGCCTCGATGCCCCCCATCACCCGGGCCAGCCGAACGACCTTGCGTGCGACCGTGTTACGCAGCAGCGGGAAGTAGGCGGCCTGGCCGATGCCGGTGCGCACGACCCGACCGCGCGTCGAAAAGAAGATGCCGAGCATCTCGCTGACCTGACAGCACGGCCGCGCGGGCGTGAGCCCCGCGAGCTCGGCTTTCACCTCCGCGGCGAATGACGTCGGTACTGGACCCCCGGGTTTAGATTCCTCCCCCCGACCGCCTGACACCCCAGTGTAGAAAGGTTCTCCCACATAATCAAAGGCAGGTGAGCGAGGAGGTCAAGCCCGGCCCGACGGCCACCGCGCGAGAGACGCGGGCTTCTGCGTCGGGACTCGACCGCGAGAAGCTCCTCACCATGTACCGGCAGATGGTCCTGGCGCGCGCCATCGACCGCCGAATGTGGGTCCTCAATCGCCAGGGCAAGGCGCCCTTCGTGATCTCAGGCCAGGGCCACGAGGCCGCGCAGGTCGGCGCCGCCGCGGCGCTGCGCCCCGGCCAGGACTGGCTGGTCCCCTACTACCGAGACCTGGCCTTCTGCATCGCCATGGGCATGACCGCGCTCGACTTCATGTACTCCGTCTATGCCCGGCGCGAGGACCCCAACAGCGGCGGCCGCCAGATGCCATCGCACTTCGGGCTCCGGCGGGCGCGGATCGTGACCTCCTCCAGCCCGGTCGCAACCCAGGTCATCCACGCCGCCGGCATCGCCTATGCGTCAAAGGTGCGCGGGCTGGACGAGGTGAGCGTCACCTGCCTCGGCGAGGGCGGCACCTCCAAGGGCGACTGGCACGAGGGCCTGAACTTTGCCGGCGTGCACAAGCTGCCCTTCATCTGCATCGTCCAGGACAACGACTATGCGATCTCGGTGCCGCACCGGCTGCAGATGAGCGTCGACAGCGTGGCCCGCCGGGCCAAGGGCTATGGGCTCTTCGGGGAGACGGTCGACGGCGGTGACATCCTGGCCACCTACCAGGTCACGAAGCGCGCGGTGGAGCGGGCCCGGGCCGGCGAGGGCGCGACGCTGATCGCGGCCAAGGTCGCGCGTTTCACCTCGCACTCGTCGGACGACGACCAGCGGCGCTACCGGCCCCAGGAAGAGCTGGAATCGCTGCTTCGCCGCGACCCCATCGAGCGCTTCCGCAACCTGCTGCTCGAGGAGGGGGTGCTCGACGAGGCGGGCGACGAGCGGATCCAGCAGGAGGCGACCGCGGAGGTCGACGCCGCCGTGCGCACCGCCGAGGCGGCGGAGCCGCCCGACGTCGCCGATTTCACCACCAGGGTGTTCGGAGACTGATGGCGGTCGTCACCCTCATCGAAGGGCTGCGCCAGGCCATGGACGAGGAGATGGCCCGCGATGAGCGGGTCTGGATCCTGGGCGAGGACGTGGGCAAGAAGGGCGGAGTCTTTTTGGCCACCGAGGGCCTCCACGCCAAGTACGGCGAGGCCCGCGTGCTCGACACGCCGCTGGCCGAGTCCTGCATCGTCGGCGTCGCCATCGGGTCCGCGATCAACGGCCTGATCCCGGTCGCGGAGATCCAGTTCGCGGACTTCATCCATCCCGCGTTCGACCAGATCGTCAGCGAGGCGGCGCGCATCCGCTACCGCTCCAACGGCGACTTCACGTGCCCGATCGTGATCCGCGCCCCCTGGGGCGGAGGGGTCCACGGGGGCCTCTACCACTCGCAGTCGGTGGAGGCCTTCTACGCGCACGTGCCCGGGCTCAAGGTGGTGATGCCGAGCACGCCGGAGGACGCCAAGGGGCTCCTCAAGTCGGCCATCCGCGATCCCGACCCGGTCATGTTCTTCGAGCACAAGAAGACCTACCGGCTGATCAAAGGCGAGATCCCCGAGGGCGAGTACACGACGCCCATCGGTACGGCGGCCGTGCGCCGCCAGGGCGGCAAGCTGTCCTGCTTCGCCTGGGGCCTGATGATGCATTACTGCCTGGAGGCCGCCGAGGCGGTGGCCGGCGAGGGCATCGACGTCGAGGTGGTCGACCTGCGCACCCTGCGGCCCCTGGACAAGGCCGCGGTCCTGGAATCGGTCAAGAAGACCGGCAAGGCGATGGTGGTGCACGAGGACAACCTCACCGGCGGCTTCGGCGCCGAGATCTCGGCCATCATCGCCGAGGAGGCCTTCGAATACCTGGACGGCCCCGTGCTGCGGGTGTGCGCGCCCGACGTGCCGGCGATGCCGTTCAACAAGCCGCAGGAGGACGCCTTCATGCCCAATCCGGCGAAGATCGCCGACGCCATGCGCAAGCTTGCCGCCTACTAAGGCCCCCAGCGTCTCGGACCTCGAGTACTCCCAGCGCCGCGAGGCGGTGGCGGCGGGCCTGGAGGCGGCGCGGCTGGACGCGCTCTGCGTCTTCTACCCGGCGCGCGTGGCCTGGCTGACCGGCTTCCACCACATACCGACCGAGCGTCCGATCACGGCCCTCCTGGACCGGGACGGTTTCTGCACGCTGGTGGTGCCCGCGGTGGAGAAGGAGCACGCCGAGTCGGTGCCGGGCGTCGACCGGGTCGACGTCTACTTCGAGTATCCGGGCGAGCGCCACCCCATGGAGACGGTCAGGGACGCGCTGGCCCAGATCCAGGCCCGGAGGGTGGCGGCCGACCACGACGGTTACATCGAGTACTGGGGGTACCGCGGGCCGCGCCTCACCGACGTGCTGGGATCGCGCCCGGCCGACGGGGAGATGCTGATCGAGTCACTGCGCCGCGTGAAGTCGAAGGCCGAGATCGAGTGCCTGCAGGTCAGCGCCGAGTGGTCCGGGCGGGCGCACCGCGAGATGCAGGCGGCGATCCGGCCCGGGCGGACCGAGATGGAGTGCTACGAGGAGCCTGCGGCGCGGACGCTGCAGCGGATGATCGCCGAGATGCCCGGCTGGCGCCCCCGGCGTTTCGCCGGCAGCGGACTGACCTGCATGTTCGTGGGCGGCAAGAAGACCGCGATGCCCCACGGCTTTGTACGGGGGCAGGGGCTGCAGCCGGGCGACGTGCTGGTCAGCGGGGCGGGGGCCGACATCGACGGCTACAGCAGCGAGCTGGAGCGCAGCATGATCATCGGCGAGCCGACGGCCGAGCAGCGCTCCGCGTTCGCCGCCATGGTGGCGCTGCAGGACAGGGCGTTCCAGGTCATGAAGCCCGGGGTCCCCATGGGCCAGGTCGAGCTGGAGGTGATCGCGGTCGCCGGCGAGCTCGGGCACACCGACCACCTCCGCCACCACGTCGGCCACTCGGTGGGCCTTGAGGTGCACGAGGCGCCCTTCCTCGACCGGGGCGAGACCGACCCGCTGGAGCCGGGCATGGTCTTCACCGTGGAGCCCGGGATCTACCTGCCCGAGGTGGGAGGGTTCCGGCACTCGGACACCGTGGTCATCACGGAGGACGGCTGCCGCCTGCTCACCGACTACCCGCGGGACCTGGAGTCGCTGACGATCCCCCTTCCCTGAGGGGAGGGTTGGGGTGGGGTTCGGGCTAGCTTGCTTTCCTGGTGTGGGGGCGCACCAGTAGGCGGACCTCCTGGGGAAACTTCTCGAGGATCGGTTCGGGGACCTGGTAGCCGCCCTCCATCGACTGCTGCGCGACCCAGAACTCGAGCACGCTGCCGATCAGCTCGACGCAGGCGCTGACCGGCAGGCCCAGGCCCTCCATCTCCCCCGACCGGGTGCCCAGGAACGCGCGCGCCTGGCGCTCGTACTCCCGCGCCAGCATCTTCATGCGGCGGCTGTGGGAGGCGCCGGTCTGGCCGGCGCGGATCGCCCTGAGCTGCTCGCTCTTGGCGTGCCACAGCTCTCGAGTCACCTCCCGCGTGGCTTCCCCCAACCCCAGCCCGATGGCGCGGATCCCTTCCAGGCGCCTCTCGTCGACCTGCTCCACCCAGCCCCGCCGCGCCTTGGCATCCCCCAACCCGCAGGCCGCGTAGAAGCCGACCGGGCGCCCAGGCAGGCTGTGCACCTCGAGGTGGCGGCAGGAGTTGTGCCGGGCCAGCGGCCGGTACTGTGAGTCGACCGCCAGGAACTCAGTCCGTTGGTAGGCGGGGCAGTCCTGGAAATCGTCGGGAAAGGGGCGCGCGAAAGGACACGCGTCGGCTGGGCGGGCCATGTAGCAACGAATATGAGAAGGGCCGGCCTCATCTCGGCCGCTATCCTGTGAAGTCTTCCGTGGACATCACCGGGCGCCTCGTCCGCCTGCGCGCGCTGCGCCGCGAGGACGCGGAGGACATCGCCCGCAACGTGGCCGACCCGGAGGTCGTGCAGTTCCTCGACAACTGGGCCTGGCGGCCCTATTCGGTCGCCGACGCAGAGGAGTTCGTCACCCGCCGCGACCCCTCCGAGCTGCGCTGGGCGATCGACCGCCTGGAGGACGGGCGCTTCATCGGCGTGAGCGGGCTGCGCAACCTCGACTTCCGCAACCGCAACTGCCACTGGGGGATCTGGATCGGGCCCTCGCAGAACTGGGGCCAGGGCTTCGGGAGCGAGACCTGCCGCCTGATCACGACCTACGCGTTCCGGCACCTGGGGATGGAGAAGGTCTACCTTGCCTTCTACGAAGGCAACCAGCGCGGGCGCCGCGCCTACGAGAAGGCCGGCTACCGCCTGGAGGGAACCCTGCCCCGCGACGCCTGGCGTGACGGCACGTTCGTCACCTCGTACCTGATGGCCGCCTACCGGGACGACCCGCTGTACGGCTCATAGCCAGCGCACGGCCTGGCCGTGCGAGCCACAGGTGGCGACCAGGCGCTGGCCGCCGCCGGGCCAGCTGGTGAGCCGGACCTCAAAGGTGGTGGAGCCGGGCTCCAAGCGCAGCCAGGCCAGGGGAGCGTCGATGCCCGCCGCGCGGCCGGCGCGCAGCAGGGTGCGCTCGATCCGCTCGCGTGCCGCCCGGGGCAGGTACTGGACGAACACCGAATGGAAGACCACGGTCACGGAGCCCTTTACCGGCCGTGCCAGTTTGCGCTCCAGCCAGGTCGCGGCGTCCGCGCGCTCGACCTCGACCGGCACGCCTCGCGCCACCTGGAGCGCGCCCCGGAGCAGTTCGAAGCGCCGCGGGTTGGAGGGCCAGACGAAGGAGGCGAGCGTCAGCGCCCCCTCCTCGGTGGCGGGGTCGATCGGGCGCAGGTCGCACCCGCTGCGCTCGGTGACCCGGACCTGGCGCGGTTGGAACGGCGGCGGCGCGACGAACAGCCGGTCGAGGCAGACCGGCGAGGCCGGGTCACCCCAGGCGCTGGCGCCGGCCTCGTAGCGATAGCGGTCCCAGCGCAGGTTGAGGCCCGCGCTGGCACCGACCTCGAGCAGGCGCAGCGGCAGGCGCCAGGCCTGCGCCAGCTCCAGGAAGCCGCCCAGGAGGGCCGCCGAGCGGCCGACCTCGTTGGTCTGGCAGGGCCTGGCGACCGACTCCCGGAGCTCCTCCTGGTGCTGGACCAGGGCCGCGCGGAAGAGCGGCCAGGCGGCGGGCGCATCCCCCGCCGCGTACGCCCGTGCCAGGTCGGGCAGCCTCTCCTCCAGCACCAGCCGGCGGACGCCGGCCAGGAAGCGCAGGGCCACCGCCGCGCTGCCGGGCTTGGCGGCGTGCGGCCGCAGGAGCTGCCAGGAGGGCCCGCCGGCCTCTACGTCCTCGGCCGCCCTGACCAGGAGGGCCGCGTAGAGCGGCTCCTGGGACTCGCCGCACCAGTCGGCCTGGCGGCGCAGGCGCGCGGCCAGGCCCTGCCGCGCGTCGTCAGGCACGCGTCCGGGCGCGGGCCACCTCGATCTCGGCCGGCCGGTTGGCATAGCCGGGGTGCGAAGGCTGCCGGGCCAGGTACCAGGCGAGGGTCTCGGGCAGCGCATCCTCGAGAGCCGACGGCTCGAACCCGAGCTCGCGGCGCGACCGAGTGAGGTCGTAACCCGCGGAGCGGGCCGGGTCCGGCCCGTAGGGCGACGCGCCCACGGGCAGCTCCGAGTAGGGGATTGGCACCAGCTCCGGACTCCGGCCCCGGGTCCTGCCCAGCGCCTCCAGCAGGTCGCGCAGGCTGACCCCCTCGAACGCGATGTTGAAGGCCCGGCCGGCGAGCGGCCGGGCGGGGTCGCAGGCGAGTGCGCAGGCGTAGCCGACGTCCTTGACCCAGGCCAGGCCGGCCTGCCGCTCGTAGGACTCCTCGGGCACCAGGATCGGCCCGCCGTCCTCCACGCGCTGGATGTAGGCGGCGATGCGCAGCGTGTGGTCGTCGGGACCGAACACCGCCGGCGGGCGGATCACGGTCCAGGGAAAATCGGTCGACCTCGCGAGCACCGTCTCGCACCAGCGCTTGCCTTCCCGGTATTCAAGTTTCGGGCCGTCTGGCACAGGGCCGGGGAGCGGAGTGAAGTCATCCTCCGCGGCGGGCTTGCCATTGAGGTCCGGATAGACGCCCGTGGAGACGAACACGTAGCGCTGGCCGCGGAAGCCACCGAGCATCGTCTCGACCTCGCCCGGCTGATAGGCGGCGAGGTCGAGAACCACGTCCGGCCGCACCTTCTCGAGGGCGGACCGGAGCTGGTCAGGGTCGCCGCGGTCGAAGGCGTGGAAGCTGGTGAAGGTCCCGTACGGGCGCGGCGTGCGCCCGGCGGCCACCGTCTCCACGCCTCGCCGCATCAGCTCCTTGCAGGCGGCGACGCCGATGAAACCCGCCCCGCCGATGACCAGTGCTCGCGTCACAGATCGCGCGCCGAGAACTCGACCTCGACGCCTTCGAGACCGGACAGCCGGCGCGCCATCTCGGCCGCCAGCACCACGCTGCGATGGCGGCCGCCGGTGCAGCCGAAGGCCACCACCAGGTGGTCGCGCTGGTAGCGGGGCAGCGCCCAGCGGAGGTCGGCCTCCAGGCGGTCGGCCAGCTGCCTGGCGGCGGGCTGGCCGAGCACGTGGTCGATGACCGGCTGATCGAGGCCGGTGAGGTCGCGCAGCCCCGGCACCCAGTACGAGTTCTCGAGGAAGCGCACATCGACCAGCCAGGCCGCGTCCTCCGGCAGGCCGTTCTTGTAGGCGAAGGACAGGCAGGTCACCAGCGGCCGCTCCCGGGGGCGCAGGCGTTCGGCGAGCCCCGCCGCCTGGTCGAGGCCGATGCGGTGATGCGCGCGCTCGTGGCTGCCGCCCTCCACGCCGTCCGGCGGACCCACATGGACGAGCGTGTAGCGCACCCCCTCGCGGTCGAGCGCCAGCAGCTCGTCGCGTGGATGCGGGCCGAGCACGCGGACGTCGGTATGGGTGGGCCGGAAGAAAGCGGCGGCGGCCTCGGCGTCCGCGCCGCCCAGCACCACCACGGGACCGCTTATATCAATTCCTTGAGGCGCACCGCGACCCGCTCAGAGATCCCGACCGCGCGCAGCTCGTCGAGGCTGGCATCGCGGATGCCCTGCAAGGAACCGAAAGCCTTCATAAGCGCCTTCTTGCGCGCCGGCCCGATGCCCTCCACCGAGTCGAGCGGCGACGTCAGCGCCTTCCTGGACCGCACCTTGCGGTGGTGGGTGATGGCGAAGCGGTGCGCCTCGTCGCGGACCCGCTGGAGCAGGAACAGGGCCGGCGAGTTGTGCTCCAAGATGATCGGCTCCACGCGGTCGGGGGCGAACACCTCCTCGCGCTGCTTGGCCAGGCCGAAAGTTGGGATGTCGGCGAACCCCGCCGCCTCCAGCACCTCCAGGCCCGCGCTGAGCTGGCCCTTGCCGCCGTCGATCAGGACGAGGTCCGGGCGGGCCGAGAAGGAGCGGTCGCCGACGTCGGCCGCGTCCTCGCGGCGGAGCGCGGTCTCCAGGCGGTCGAAGCGGCGGCGCAAGACCTCCTGCAGCATCGCGAAGTCGTTGGGGCCGGGGGTGAACTTGATCCGGAAGTGGCGGTAATGCTCGCTCTTGGGCCGGCCCTCCTCGAACACGACCATCGCCCCCACCGCGGAATCGCCCTGGATGTTGGAGATGTCGTAGCACTCGATCCGGTGCGGAGCCTCGGGCAGGTCCAACGCCTCGGCGAGGGCGCTCAGCATGGGCTCGGTCCGGCTGCGGTCGTAGTCGGCCTCGATCCGCAGCTGCTTCAGGCTCTCGGTCGCGGTGTCGGTGAGCTGGTCGAGGAGGCCGCGCTTGCGGCCGCGCACGGGAACGTCGAGCGCGACCGGCCCACCCCGCTTGGTGACCAGCCAGTCGTGCACCAGGTCGCGCTCGTCAGGCTGGCCGGGCAGCAGGATGGTGCGCGGCACATGGGTGGCGCTGGCGTAGTACTGGAGCACGAAGCCGCGCAGCAGCTCGCCCTCGGTGGCCTCGGCCGCGCCCTCCAGCGGGTGCCCGTCGTGCCCGATCATCTTGCCCTGCCTGATGTAGGCGATCTCGACATAGACGTCCTTTCCGTCGCGCGCGTACGCGACCAGGTCCTGGTCGTCGCGGCTGTGCGTGAGCACCTTCTGGCGGTCCGCGATCTTCTCGATCGCCAGCAGCTTGTCCCGGTAGCGGGCAGCGTTCTCGAAATCGAGGGTGTCGGCGGACGCGCCCATGCGGTCGCGGAGGTCGCGGGTGAGCACGTCCGAGCGGCCCTCCATGAAGAGCGCGACCTGGCGGATGGTGGCGTGGTACTCGTCCCGCGTGACGCGCCCCTCACAGGGTCCGGGGCAGCGCCGGATATGGAAGTCGAGGCACACCTTGCCCTGCCGAAAGATGTCGTCGGAGCAGGTGCGGAACGGCAGCAGCTGGCGCAAGGACTTCACCGTCGAGCGCAGCGACAGGGCGCTCGTGTAGGGCCCGAAGTAGAGGCCTCCGTCCTTGGCGATGCGGCGGGTGTAGTGGACGCGGGGGAACTCCTCGGTCACCGGCAGCTTCAGGTAGAGGTAGTTCTTGTCGTCCTTGAGCCGGATGTTGAAGCGCGGCTTGTAGTGCTTGATGAAGTCGTTCTCGAGGACCAGCGCCTCCACCTCGTTGGCTGTGCGCACGAACTCGAAGTCCCAGACCTTGCGCAGCAGCTCGGCCAGGCGGGCGTTCTGCGCGTACCCGGGCGTGAAGTAGGAGCGCAGGCGGTCGCGCAGGCGCAGGGCCTTGCCGACGTAGATGACCTGCGCGGCCTTGTCCCGCAGCAGGTACACGCCGGGGCTGTCAGGGACCCCGCGCAGGCGCTTCCTGATGCCCTCACTGTTGTCTGTCGCAGTGGCCATCCGGCCCGATTCTAGGTAGGCCGTGCGGGCTTAAACTTCCGCCGGATGTCCGAGCCTCCTCCCGCCCTGGGGCCTCAACCGAGCACCACTGTGCCTCACCACTACGCGCCGCCGGGGTACCCGGCCACGACGGCGGGCGCCGCACCGCCCACCAACCAGCTCGCGATCGTTAGCCTGGTGGCGGGCATCGCCTCCTTCGCGATCCTGCCGGTGATCGGGGCCATCATCGCCGTCATCACCGGCCACATGGCCCGCTCTCAGATCAGGCGGACCGGCGAGGGCGGGAGCGGGCTGGCGGTGATCGGCCTGATCCTGGGCTATGTCCACCTGGCCCTGGGGGTGCTCGTCCTGCTGCTGTTCGTGGTCGTGTTCTTCGGCATCCTGGGCCTGGTCGCCACCCAGCACCCCACCGGGTAGGCGCCCTCCCTTACGGGAGGGTTGGGGTGGCGTCGCGGCGGCGTTAAGCAGCGCCTCCACGACGCCCTGGTCGAGCACGCGGCCGAGAACCAGCAGACCCACCTCAGCGTGACGGTTTCGGTGGAGACGCTGCTGGGCCTGGAGGGGGCGCCGGCGGCCGAGATCGAGGGCATGACCCCATCGCCCAGCGCACGGTCGAGCGATTGGCATGCGACTGCTCGGTGCGGCGCATCCTGCTCGACCCCAAATCGAACCGGGGCGGCGACAGCGACCTCCCCAACCAAGCCTTGGTCTGCTACCACCACCATCGGCTGCTGCATGAAGGCGGGTGGAAGATGACCATCGGGCCCAACGGCGAGATCGTGGTCTTCAGGCCGCCCCCCACCTTCGGGAACTGGGCGCGAGGCCCCGATATTGAAATCGCCGTCTAAGGTGAGATTCCCGCATGCCGATCACCCTCAAAGGGACCAAGCCGCTAGCTGAGTCCGAGCTCTGGCAGGTCGAAGCCTCCTTGGGCGTCTCGATCCCCCAGGGCTACCGGACCTTCCTGTGCGCGACCGACGGCGGCCGGCCGGATGAGGCTTGGTTCTCACCCATGGTCGGCGTGACCGATTTCCTGGGGGCCCAGGACATCCTGGCGACACGCTCGCGCCTCAGGGGCCGGCTACCCGAGACCCTACTGCCCATCGCGGCCGCGGCGGGCGGGAACCTAGTCTGCATCTCCACCGCCGAGGGCCAGGTGGGCGCGATCTATTTCTGGAACCACGAGCGCGAGCACCTGGGCGATGTGGCGATTGAGAGACTCGCGTCATCTTTTGATGCCTTCGTCTCTCAGCTTCGAGTACTGCCGCCTGTAGAGTTGCCGCCGGCACGCGTCATCAGCGTTGACGTCGATCCCGAGTTCCTCCAAGAGGTTCGCGAGCAACAGGCGCGGGACAGGAAACGACCAGTCTTGAGTTGGCCACCCACCCCACCCCAACCCTCCCCTTAGGGGAGGGGGTCATCGCTTTAGAAGTGCACCCCTCGCATCAGGTAGGCCAGGGCGGCCTGCTCCATCGGCATCTCCGCGTCCTCCTTCTCTTTCCGCCGCGGTCCGTTCTTGTGCTCGCTGTCCGGGAACACGTGGTAGGCGCCGGTCATCACGAAGTTCAGGAATCCCGGTGAGATGGTGTCGACCGCCTCGCCCAGCTTCCCCAGCCGCGTGCTCACCTCCGGCGCCTGGGTGAGCACCGCCTGCACCACCATCTCCGCGGCCTCGTCGGAGGATATGGTCGGGAAGTTCTTGTAGATCCCGGTGGGCGCGATCATCGGGGTCCGCACCAGCGGCATGTGGATGTTGGTGACCACGATCCCGTCTTCGGCCACCTCGGGCGCGATGCAGCGCGCCAGCGCAGCCAGCGCGGACTTGGAGGCCACGTAAGCCCCGAAGCGCGGCGGATATGCCTGCACGCCGATCGAGGAGATGTTGATGATGTGGCCGCTCCCGCGCACCTTCATGCCCGGGATCACGGCCAGCATCAGCTTGACCGCGCCGAAGTAGTTGAGCTGCATCGTGCGCTCGTAGTCGTGGAAGCGGTCCAGTGACTCCTTCACCGAGCGGCGGATCGAGCGCCCGGCGTTGTTGACCAGGATGTCTACCTGCCCGTGCTCCTTGAGCACCCGCTCGATCATTCGCTGGTTGGCAGCCATGTCGGCCAGGTCGGTCGGGTAGACCCAGGCCTTGCCACCGGCGTCCTTGATCTCCCTGGCCAGGGCGTCCAGCTTCTCCTTGGTGCGCGAGACCAGCATCATCCGGGCGCCGTGGCGCCCCATCTCCAGGGCGGTGGCGCGGCCGATGCCGCTGGAAGCGCCGGTCACCACCACCACGCGGTCCTCGAGCGCGGCGCGCAGGTTGCGCGGCGTCAGCGCCTCGGGGTCGAGGTGGCGCTCCCAGTAGTCCCAGATCTTCCAGGCGTAGGACTTGAGCGGCGGCGGGGCGATGCCGGTGCCTTGGAGCGCGGCCAGCGTGTTGTCGGCCTTGAAGCGGGCCCGGCTGTTGACATAGCCGAGAGCGGCCTCGGGGATCTTGACGCGGTCGAGGAACTGCCGCCGCAGCGCCTGGTAGGGCTTCCAGCCCGTCAGCAGGCCGCGGAACTCCTTGGGCACCATCCCCACCGCGCGGGGATCGACGCGAAGCGTGAACTGAGGCCCATGGGCAGCCTTGAGGAAGACATTGACGGTGTCGCCCAGGCTCAGCGGCTCGGGGTCGACGAGGTGGAAGGTCTTGCCGTCGAGGCCGGGCCTCGACGCGATGGCGGCCATGGCCCTGGCCACGAAGTCGACCGGCACCACGTTCAGAGGGTTGCCCTCGTAGCCGACCAGCGGCCACCAGGACGGGATCGCGTCGCGCACCCGCTGCAGCAGCTTGAAGGCGTAGTAGGGGCCGTCGACGCGGTCGGCCTGCCCGTCTTCGGCCGAGCCGATCACGATCCCGGGCCGGTAGATGCGAAATGGGGTCCGGGCCTCTTCGCGCACGATCTTCTCGGCGTCGAACTTGGTGCGGTAGTAGGGATGGTCGAGCTTCTGGCCCTCGTCGAACATCTCCTCGCTGAAGTCGCCCTTGAACCCGGCGCCGGCCACCGCGATCGAGCTCACGTGGTGCAGCCGCCGGGCCTTGATGGCATTTGCGAAAGCGACCACGTTGCGGGTGCCCTCGACGTTGGCCGCCTGGTTCGCGGCCGCGTCCGCCTCCAGGTCGTAGACGGCCGCCAGGTGGAAGACCTCGGCGCCCTTCAGCGCGGCCAGGCCGGCCCGGGCGAGACCCAGGTTCTTCTTGGTGATATCGCCGACCAGGGGCTTGACGGTGCGGCCGGCGCCCTTCAGCTTGCCTGCCGACTGCTTGCGGACCAGGACGTGGACCGGCTCCTTGCCCTTCGCCAGCTCGGCCACCAGCCGACGGCCGATGAAGCCCGTGCCGCCCGTGACCACGTAGGCCATCGGCGTCCAACGTTAGCGGGTCAGGAAGTCGGCCACCAACCGGTTGAAGTCGGGCGGCGCCTCGATGTGCGGGCTGTGCCCCAGGCCGTCCAGGAGCTGCAGCCTGGCGTCCTGCACCGCCTCGGTCACGGCGCGCGCCTGGCCCTGGCCGGGCAGCGAGTCATCGCTGCCGCACACCACCAGCACCGGCGCGTCAATACGCGGCGCCAGCGCCCGCAGGTCCTGGCCACGGTCGCACTGGATGTATCGGAGGATGGTCTCCCGGGCGGGCGGGCGGCGGTCCATCTCCCGCACCACGGCCGGCACCAGCCGGTCGAAGGTGGCGCGCCCGAAGGCCTGCAGCACGAGGCCGGCATGGAGGTCGTGGTCCGAGAGATCGGAACGAGCGAGCGCGTCCCAGTGATCCATGACCGCCAGCAGGTAGGCGTCCATGTAGAGGGCCGGCGCCACCGCCACCACGCGGCGCGCGCGATCCGGCCAGCGCGCCGCCAGCAGCAGGGCCAGGTAGGCGCCCAGCGAGTGACCGACCAGGTGGGCGCGCTCCAGGCCGGCGGCGTCCATGGCCGCGACCACGTCGTCGGCCAGGTCGTCTGGCGTGAAGGGGGTGCCGGGATCGGGCGTCTCCCCCATCCCCCGAGGGTCGAAGAGCAGCAGCCGGAAGCGCGCGGAAAGGGCGCCGACCTGCTTGAGCCAGGCCCGGCGGTCACTGAAGGTGCCGGGGATCAGGACGACGTCCGGACCTTGGCCGACGAGCTCGAAAGCGGGAGTCAGCGGAGTTTCAGAGCCGCGGCGTCGAGCTCGTAGATCTCTCCGAACTTGCGCTGCACGTAGCGGATCCAGGGCTCGGCTTCGAGGGACCGGCCCGTGATGCGCTCCAGGAGCTCGCCGGGGGTGAACTTGCGGCCGTGCCGGTACAGGTTCTCGACCAGCCAGCCGTGCAGCTGCTTGAACTCGCCCGCTGCGACCTGGTCGTCGAGGTCGGGAATGGCCGCGCGTATGGTCTCCATGAGCTGGGCGCCGATCACGTTGCCCAGCGTGTAGCTGGGAAAGCCGCCGAAGGAGACGCCGGACCAGTGGATGTCCTGCAGCGCACCCTCGGCGTCGTTCGGCACCTGGATGCCGAGATACTGCTCGACCTTGGCGTTCCAGGCCTCGGGCACGTCGATCGCCTTGAGCTCCCTCTCCAGCAGGTCGTTCTCGATCTCGAAGCGCAGCAGGATGTGCAGGTTGTAGGTGACCTCGTCCGCCTCGACCCGGATCAACGAGGGGTAGACCCTGTTGACCGCGCGGTAGAAGGCCTCTTCGTCGACGCCCCGCAGGCTGCCCGGAAAGGCTTTCTTGAGGGGCCCCAGGAAGTGCCGCCACATGGGGCGGCCGCGGCCGATCAGGTTCTCCCAGAGCCGCGACTGGGACTCGTGCACGCCGGGCGAGGCGCCGCCCCACAGCGGCGTGCCCTCGAGCTCGAGCGCGTGGCCCTGCGAGTACATTGCGTGGCCGCTCTCGTGCATGGTCCCGAACAGGCCCTGGGACAGGAACGACTGGCTGATGCGGGTCGTGATCCTGACGTCGCCGGACCCGAAGCCGATCGAGAAGGGGTGCGCCGAGAGGTCCTCTCGCCCCCGCTCGAGATCGAAGCCAAAGGCGCTGATCACCTCCATCCCGAAGTCGAGCTGGGCCTTCTCGTCCCAGTCTCCGTGGAGGATGGAGTCGTCGATCGCGTCCTGGCGGCGACCGATCTCGCGCACGAGCGGCACGATCGCCTCTCGCAGCCGGCCGAACAGTGCCTCCAGCTGGCGGGTCGTGATGCCCGGCTCGTTGTAATCGAGCAGCGCGTCGTAGGGACGCTCGGCATAGCCGAGGGCCTCGGCGATCCGGCGGTTGATGTCCACGTTGCGCTCCAGGTACGGGGCGAAGAGCTTCCAATCGGACGTCTCCCGCGCGCGCTGCCAGACAGGCCGCGCCTCGCTGGAGGCTCGCGCCGCCTCGGCCACCAGCTCGGCGGGGATCTTGACCGCGTGGTCGCGGTCGCGCCTGGTCACGCGGACCAGGGCGCCGTCGTCAGTCTCGGGGTCGAGCGCGCGGGTTTCCAGCTCCTCGAGCAGGCGGCCCACCTCCGGCTCCACCAGGCGCTCGTGGGCGAGCTGGCTGAGCGTCGCCATCGCCGACGCGCGGCCGGCGACGCCGCCCGGCGGCATGTACGTCTCCTGGTCCCAGGCCAGCACGGCGGTCGCCCGGTCCAGGATCGCGATCTCGTGCAGGATGCCCTTCAGGCGATCGAGTGAGTCGCTCACGCGGTGGCCTTCTCGCGCACTCGGCCCGTCTTGACCGGCTTGGCGGCCTTGAGGCGCCGGCCGGCCCGCTCCAGGATCGGCCGCAGGTAGCGCCCGGTGTAGCTGGCGGGGTCCTCGGCCACCTGCTCGGGCGTCCCCTCGGCGACCAGGCGGCCGCCCTTGTCGCCGCCTTCCGGGCCCAGGTCGATGATCCAGTCGGCGGTCTTCAGAACATCGAGGTTGTGCTCGATCACGATCACGGTGTTGCCGTGGTCGACCAGCCTGTGCAGCACCTGGAGGAGGCGGTCGACGTCGGCGTAGTGGAGGCCGGTGGTCGGCTCGTCGAGCACGTAGAGCGTGCGACCGGTATCCCGGCGCGAGAGCTCGGTCGCCAGCTTGACCCGCTGCGCCTCGCCACCCGAGAGCTGGGTCGCGGGCTGCCCGAGGCGGATGTACCCGAGACCGACATCGTGCAGGGTCTTGAGCTTGATGCGGATCCGGGGCACGTTCTCGAAGACGTCCATCGCCTCGTCCACCGTCAGCTCGAGGACCTCGGCGATCGAGTGCCCGCGGAACTTGACCTCCAGCGTCTCGCGGTTGAAGCGGGTGCCGTGGCAGACCTCGCAGGGCACGTAGACGTCGGGCAGGAAGTGCATCTCGATCTGGATGATCCCGTCCCCCTTGCACGCCTCGCACCGACCTGAGTTGGGGACGTTGAACGAGAAACGTCCCGGCTTGTAGCCGCGCAGTCGGGCCTCGGGCAGCTGCGCGAAGAGCTCGCGCATGTAGCTGAACATCCCGGTGTAGGTGGCCGGGTTCGAGCGCGGGGTGCGCCCGATCGGCGACTGGTCGATGTCGATCGCCTTGTCGATCTGCGCCAGACCCTCGATCGCGCGGTGCGGTCCGGGCTTCTCCTTGGCGCGGTAGAAGTGCTGCGCCAGCCGCCGCGAGATGATGTCCGTCACCAGGGACGACTTGCCGGAGCCGCTGACGCCCGAGACCACGGTGAACGTCCCCAGCGGGATGGCGACGTCGATGTCCTTGAGGTTGTTGGCCCGCGCGCCCCGCACCACCAGCAGCTTGCCGCTGCCGTGGCGGCGCCGGGCCGGCATCGCGATCTCCAGCTCGCCGCGCAAGTAGCGCGCCGTGAGGCTGTCGGAGTGGGCGATCAGCTCCTCGACCGGGCCCGCCGCCACGATCTCACCACCGTGCTCGCCCGCGGCGGGGCCGATGTCGACCATGTAGTCCGCGGCCCGGATCGTCTCCTCGTCGTGCTCCACCACGATCAGCGTGTTGCCCAGGTCGCGCAGCCGGAGCAGGGTCTCGATCAGGCGCCGGTTGTCGCGCTGGTGCAGGCCGATCGAGGGCTCGTCCAGGATGTAGAGCACGCCCATCAGCTTGGAGCCGATCTGGGTGGCGAGCCGGATCCGCTGTGACTCGCCCCCCGAGAGGGTGGTCGCGGAGCGGTCGAGGGTGAGGTATTCGAGACCGACGTCGAGCATGAACTGCAGCCGCTCGCGGATCTCCTTGAGGACGCCGCGCGCGATCTCGTTCTCGCGGTCGGTGAGCTTGCCCGGCAGCAGCTCGAAGAAGTGGATCGTCTGCTCCACCGCCAGCTGGCAGACCTCGGAGATGTTGCGTGCCGCGATCGTCACGGCCAGCGACTCCGGCTTCAGGCGCGCGCCCTTGCAGGCCGGGCAGGGCTTCTCCGAGAGGTACTTCTCGAGCTCCTTCTTGAGGTAGTCGCTCTCGGTCTCGTCGTAGCGTCGCTGGACGTTGGCCAGGACCCCCTCGAAGGGGGCCTCGTACCAGCGCTTGGCGCGGTACTGGTTCCGGTAGCTGAAGCGGATCTTCTTGTTCCCGCTGCCGTCGAGCAGGAAATCGATGTCCTTGGCGGGCAGCTTGGAGACGGGCTTGTCCATGTCGATGCCGAAGGCTTCGCACACGGTCTCCAACAGCTCCGGGTAGAAGAACTGGGACCGGCTCCAGGGCGCGATCGCCCCCTGCCGCAGCGTCAGCGAGTCGTCGGGGATGACCAGCTCGGGGTCGACCAGCAGCTGGGAGCCGAGGCCGGTGCAGGTGGGGCAGGCCCCGTGCGGGGAGTTGAAGGAGAAGTTGCGCGGCTCCGGCTCGGGCACGCTGATGCCATCGACCGGGCAGGCGTAGTCCTGGCTGTAGGGGATGTCCTCCTTCTTGTCGATGTCGACCACGATCACGCGGCCGCCCCCCATGCGGGTCGCCGTCTCCAGGGAGTCGACCAGCCGCGTGCGCTGGTCCGGCCCCACCACCACGCGGTCGACGACCACCTCGAGGTCGTGCTTCTTGTTCTTCTCGAGCGGGATCTTGTCGTCGAGGCTGTACTGGGTGCGGTCGACCCGGACCCGCACGAATCCCTGACGCCGGATGTCCTCCAGCAGCGAGCGGTACTCGCCCTTGCGGCCGCTGACCACCGGCCCCAGGATCAGGAGGCGGGTGCCGGGCGCCATCTTTTCGACCTGGTCGGCGATCTGGTCGACGGTCTGCTTGGTGATCTCGCGGCCGCAGATGGGGCAGTGTGGGTGGCCGATGCGGGCGAAGAGCAGCCGCAGGTAGTCGTAGACCTCGGTCACCGTGCCCACCGTCGAGCGCGGGTTGCGGGAGGTGCCCTTCTGGTCGATCGAGATGGCCGGGCTGAGGCCCTCGATCACGTCGACGTCGGGCTTCTCCATCTGGCCCAGGAACTGGCGCGCGTAGGCCGACAGCGACTCCACGTAGCGGCGCTGCCCCTCCGCGTAGATCGTGTCGAAGGCGAGCGACGACTTCCCGGAGCCGCTGAGGCCCGTGAAGACGATCAGACGGTCGCGCGGGATCGAGAGCGAGACGTCCTTGAGGTTGTGCTCCCGCGCCCCCCGGATCGTGATGTGGTCGATGGGCACCCGGCTAACTCTCCCCTTCGGAGGTGATCGCGAAACTGCCGGTGGCGGTCGCCACCAGGGTGCGCCCCGGGCCCTCCACGCGGCATTCGGCGACCCCCGTCCGGCGGCCGGCGTGGAGCACGCGCCCGGTCGCCCGCAGGCGCTCCCCCGGGCGGGCGACGTTGATGAAGTTGACCTTGAGGTCGAAGCTGACCTGGCGCGCGCCCGCCGGCAGAGCGGTGCCCATGGCGCGGGCCATGGCCGAGTCGCAGATGGTAGCGATGAAGCCGCCGTGGACGACGCCCAGGCTGTTGGCCATCTGCTCCCTGGCCTCCATCTCGACCACCGCCCTGCCCTCCGCGGCCTCGACCAGCTCGATGCCGAGGAACTTCCAGGCGCCGGAGGGCGGAGGACCACCTCCCCTCTGGGGAGGTCGCTCCGCGCGCAGCTCGGGGCGGGTGGGGTTGGTCATTGCCTCCACCCCTGCCTGGGTATGGCGAGGCAGGTGGACGAGGCGTGGGCGATCAGCTTGCCGTCCTGGTCCAGCACGTCGGCCTCGGTGAAGCCCAGCGTGCGCCTGAGCTCGATCACCCGGCCCACCGCCCGCAGCCGGCCCTCGACCACGGGGCGGATGAAGTTGATCTTGAGCTCGATGGTCGTGTTGGACTGGTCGTCCGGCTGCATGGCCAGCAGCGACATGCCCATGGCGGCGTCGGCGATCTGGGTGATGATCCCGCCCTGGACCACACCGCCCTTGTGGCGGTGCTTGGCGTCGGCGACCAGCTCGACCACGACACGGCCCTCGTCGACCTCGGCGATGCTGGCGCCGATGGTCTCCCGCCAGCCCGCGCGCGGACCGTCACCGACCATCCCCTGGCGCAGGGCTTCCAGGTTGGTTATGGTCCGCGCCTCGTCCGGCGGTAGTTCCTGATCTGACCCTTGGGCCTGAGCGCGGGCGCCGCGGCGATGGCCAGGGCCACGTCCTCGTCGTCCTCCCCGCCGGCCGACTCGCCGGCGATCCGCTTGCGGAGGGCGATGATGCGGTCGCGCACGCGCGCGGCGTCCTCGAAGGCGAGCTCGCGGGACAGCCGCTTCATCTCCTTCTCGAGGTCGCGCACGATGGCGAGCAGGTCCTCGCGCGGCAGCCCGGCGCCCATCATCAGCTCGACCGCGTCGGCCTGCGTGTCCTTGTCCTGGACCTCCAGGTTGTAGATCGCCTTCTTGATGGTCTCAGGCGTGATCCCGTGCTCCTCGTTGTAGGCGACCTGGCGGGCCCGACGCCGGTTGGTCTCGTCGATGGCCTCGCGCATGGAGTCCGTGATCTTGTCGGCGTACATGACCACGTGGCCCTCGATGTTGCGGGCGGCGCGGCCGATGATCTGGATGAACGACCGGTAGGCGCGCAGGTAGCCCTCCTTGTCGGCGTCGAGGATGCCGATGAAGGCGACCTCGGGCAGGTCGAGGCCCTCGCGCAGGAGGTTGATGCCGACCAGCACGTCGTAGGTGCCCAGGCGGAGGTCGCGCAGGAGGTCGATGCGCTCCATGGCGTCGAGGTCGGAGTGGATGTAGCGGACGCGGATCCCGAACTCCTTGAGGTAGTCGGTGAGGTCCTCAGCGAAGCGCTTGGTGAGCGTAGTGACGAGCGAGCGCTGCTCCTTCTCCGCGCGCCGCTTGAGCTCAGCGACCAGGTCGTCGATCTGCCCCTCGGTGGGCCGGACCTCGACCACAGGGTCGACCAGGCCGGTCGGCCGCACCACCATCTCCACAGTGCGCTGTGAGCGCCGCATCTCGTAGGGACCGGGCGTGGCCGAGACGTAGAGGCGCTGGCCCACCCGCTCCTCCCATTCCTCGAAGCTGAGCGGGCGGTTGTCGAAGGCGCTGGGCAGCCGGAAGCCGTACTCGACCAGGGCCGCCTTGCGGGACCGGTCGCCGCCCAGCATCCCGCCGACCTGGGGCACGCCGACGTGGGACTCGTCGACGAAGACCAGGGCGTCGTCGGGCAGGAAGTCCATCAATGTGTACGGCGCCTCGCCGGGCTGGCGCCGGGTGAGGTGCCGAGAGTAGTTCTCGATGCCCGCGCAGGTGCCGGTCTCGCGCAGCATCTCGAGGTCGAAATTGGTGCGCTGGCGCAGCCGCTGCGACTCCAGCAGGCGGCCGTGGTCGTCGAACCACTTGCAGCGCTCCTCGAGCTCCGCCTCGATGTCGCGGATCGCGATCTCGAGCTTGGCGCGCGGGGTGATGTAGTGGCTGGCCGGGAAGATCTTGACCTCGTCGCGGGCCCGGAGGATCTCGCCGGTGACGCTGTCGAGCTCGACGATGCGCTCGATCTCGTCGCCGAAGAACTCGATCCGGTAGACCTTCTCCTCGCTGGCAGGGACGACGTCGACCACGTCGCCGCGCACCCGGAAGCGAAGGCGCCCGAGGTCGTAGTCGTTGCGCTCGTAGAGCATCTCGGTGAGCTTGCGGAGCAGGATCTCGCGCCGGATGGACTGGCCTTTGACGAGCTCCACCGACTCGCCCATGTAGTCCTCGACGGAGCCGATGCCGTAGATGCAGCTGACGCTGGCGACCACGATCACGTCGCGCCGTGTCATCAGCGCGGTGGTGGCGCTGTGGCGCATGCGGTCGATCTCCTCGTTGCGCGAGGAGTCCTTCTCGATGTAGGTGTCGGAGCGCGCGATGTACGCCTCCGGCTGGTAGTAGTCGTAGTAGCTGACGAAGTACTCGACCGCGTTGTTCGGAAAGAGGCGCCTGAACTCGGCGCACAGCTGGGCCGCCAGCGTCTTGTTGGGGCTCATCACCAGCGCCGGCCGCCCCAGCTCCTGGATGACCCAGCTCATGACGTTGGTCTTGCCCGAGCCGGTGACACCCATCAGGACCTGCTCCTGGAGGCCCTTTTGGAAGCCGTCGATGACCTGAGCGATCGCCTGGGGCTGGTCGCCCGCGGGCTCGAAGGGCGCCTGGAGATCGAAGCGGGAGGGCATTGAACCCTAAGATTCTACGTCGAACACCCGTTCGAACCCCCTCCCCTTTGGGGAGGTCGTGCCCGTTGGGCGCGGGTGGGGCAACTGTGACGCCCCCACCCCTACCCTCCCCGCAGGGGAGGGGGTTCTAGCTCGACGTCACCAGGTAGTTGTCGAACTCACCCGGGCCCTCGCCGAGCACCCCGGCGCTGCCGCTGGCGAAGACCGTGGAGGTGGCGGTGACGGTCGCCGGCGCCAGCGCGCCGGAAGGATCGGTGACGGTGCAGGAGAGCGAGCCGCCGACCGCGCTGAAGCTGAGGGAGTAGAACTTGGCGGGGTCGAACTGCCAGCTCAGGTTGGCCCCGATCTGCGTGTAGTTGCCGCCCGTGACCTGCCACATGGTCAGGAAGCCACCGTGGTCGAGACCGCAGGCGTAGAAGTCGTTGGCGTCCTGGAAGCGCGTGATCAGGCGGGCGTGGCCGGTGGTCGAGGCCGCCTTGACGCTGGCGCTGACCTTGATGTTGGTCCAGCTGGTGCTGGTGGAGACGCCCACGGTCGCGATCGCCCAGCTGGTGTCGGGCGTGTAGAGCACGTGGGAGCCGTCCTGGACGATCTGCCAGTTGCCGGTCCAGAGGTGCCAGCCGGGGACCGCGGTCCCGATCGCGTCCTGCTCGAAGTTGTCCTTGAACAGGTAGGGCGGCGGCGTGGGCGTCGGGGTCGGGGTGGGTGTCGGCGTGGGGGTCGGCGTGGGCGTGCGGACCGGGGTCGGCGTGGGCGTCGGGACCGGTGTCGGCGTGGGCGTGGGCGCCGGTCGCGGGGTGGGTGTCGGGAGCGGGGTCGGGGCGGGCGTCGGAACCGGGGTCGGCTCGAGCGTGGGCGTGGCGGTTGGCGTCGGCTGGGGCGTGGCGACGGCGGCGACCGGGTGCGGCGAAGGCTGGTGCGACCCGAATGGCAGCCACGACTGACCGTGGGCGCTCGGCAGCCAGCTCAGGCCCTGGCCCGCGAACGGGAGCCAGGCCGTCCGGCCGCCGGTGAGCCAGACCAGCGTGCCCGGGCCCTTGCCCAACACGAAGAAAACGAGGAGCAGGGCGAGCAGAAGCGCGGCAGCGGCGGATTGGGTACGGCGCCGGCGCTCATCGCCGGCCACATGGGCGTGCAACCTCCCTCCTCAGTCGAGTCAACGCCCGGTCGCCGGCGAGCTTGCGAGATCGAGCTGCGCGAACCGGCCCTCCCACCGGCGCGCGCCGGGCGTCCAGGCCACGGAACGCCGGAAGGCGGGACCGGCGAAGGCGAACGAGTGGTACTCGCCGTTCTCCCCACAGGCGTCGACGTCGAGGGTCACGATCTCGCGCGCGAAGTCGGGGTCCACGACCCGGCCCAGCCAGGACTCGTCAAGCCGATCCAGGTCGACGCAGGTGACCACCGCGCGGCCGCCAGAGCCGACGAAGTCGGCCAGCAGCGCGGGCGAGGGCTCGCCCCAGAGCGGCTCCACGTGCTCCAGGCCGGCGCCGGTGACTCGATCCTCGTACCAGGCGCGCACATCGGCGAGGTGGATGTCGCCGAGGACGACCCCGGCGCAGCCGCTCGCGCGCAGGCCCTCCAGCTCGCGCTGGAGCGCGGAATCCATCTCCGGCCAGGCCGTCCCCACCGCGACCAGGCTCGGGACCCCGGTCGCGGCCGCCTGCTCGCGGATCAGATCGATCGGCGTGGCGTGGAAGCGGATGCGCCCGCTGGCGGAGTCATAGAAGGTGAGCAGGGTCTGCACATCGAGGCCCGCCCGGCGCGCGCGGTCGAGCGCCAGCGCCGAATCCTTGCCGCCTGACCACATGAGGGCGTAAGCCCTATGGGAGCTCGAGGATCAGCGCCTCCACAACGCTGCCGGCCGGGTAGCCTTCCGCGCCCGGCGGGATCCGCACCAGCGCGTGCGCCCCGGCCAGCGACATCAGCCTCGACGACGACTGCGAGCCGGTGGAGGTGGCGACCAGGTCGGGACCCTCGCGGCGCAGCCTGACGCGCTGGTACTCCGTGCGGTCGCCACTCGCCAGCGCGTCATAGTCGAGGCGCACCGGCAGCCGCGGACGCTGCAGGCGCGCGTATCCCTGCAGCCTGCGGAGCGCCGGCCGCACGAAGACCTCGAAGGTGACCAGCGAGCTCACCGGGAACCCGGGCAGCCCGAACGCCAGCTTCCCATGGGGCAGCGTGGCGAAGGTGAACGGCTTGCCGGGCCGGAGCTTGACGCGCCCGACGTGCACCTCGCCCAGCGATTCCAGGAGTGGCTTGACCAGGTCATGGGTGCCGACCGAGACGCCGCCCGAGGTCACCAGCACGTCGCAGCGGTCGAGCGCCGCCACGACCAGCTCGCGCAGGGGCTGGGGCCGGTCGGGCGCGATGCCCAACAGCTCGACCTCCGCCCCAGCTTCCCGCAGCGCCGCCAGCAGGGCCCAGCGGTTGGAGTCGGTGATCTGGCCCGGCCCCAGGGGCTGTCCCACCTCGACCAGCTCGTCCCCGGTCGACATCAGCGCCACCCGCGGCCGCCGGTGAACCCGCAGGCGATCGATGCCCAGAGCGGCGACCAGGCCCAGCTCGGCCGCACCCAGCGGCTGCCCCCTACTGACCACTCGGTCGCCCGGGCGCAGGTCGGCCCCGGGCGCATGGAAGTTGCGGCCGGCCGCGAAGCCGGTGGGGACGACGACGTGCTCGCCGGACTCTTCCACGTCCTCGACCATCACCACGCTGTCGGCGCCCTCGGGCAGCACGCCGCCGGTGAGGATGCGGGCGGCGGCGCCGCCCTCGAGCTGACCTGCGAAGGGGCGGCCCGCCGCGGACTCCCCCACCACCCGCAGCCGGCCGCCGCCGTCGGCGGACCGGATCGCGTAGCCGTCCACGGCGCTGGCCGGGAAAGCGGGGAGCAGGCGGCTGGCGACCACGTCCTCCGCGGCGACCCGGCCGGGGGCCTCCGCGAGCCTGACCTCCTCGGCCGGCAACACCGGGGTGTGTTCCAGCACCAGCGCCGCCGCCGCCTCCGCCGCGAGCATCTGGTAGGTGGACGCTTTCACCAGGCCGAGTCTAGAGGCACCACCTCGAGCCGCATGCGCGCCCGCAGCCGGGCTAGGGCCGCCACGATGGGAGCGCCGACGGCGATCACCAGGATGGCGTTGCCGACCGCGCGGAAGCTGTCGTAACCGAAGGAGGTCACCGCGTAGAAGCGCGCGAAGCGGGCCAGCGCCGCGGCCGGCGCGAGCCCCTGGACCCAGCCCAGGTCGCCGCCGCGGAAGTACGTGCTCCAGTCCCAGACGTCCATCACCGCCCCGAACGCGTAACCACAGACGGCTCCGACCGCGGCCAGGACCAGCATCGAGGCGGCGCCGCCGCGGCCGCGCAGGGCGAGGCCGGCCCAACCCGCCACCATCCCCACCCAGCCGGCGGCGAACAGCTGGTAGGGGAGCCACGGCCCGACCCCGCCGGTCGCCAGCGCCGAGACCAGGATCCCGAGCGCGCCCGCCAGGAACCCGAAGGAGGGGCCCAGCGCGAAGCCGGCGCACAGGATGGGCAGAAAAAACGGGCTGAAGCCGCCGATCCCGGTCACCACGGCCATCCGGAGCGCGGTGTCCAGGGCCGAGACCGCCGCCAGCAGGGCGAGGCCGCGCGAGTCCAGGCGCCGGGTGCCAGTCTCGAGGGCGGCCAGGCCGACGACCGCGCCCAGCGCCACCGCCAGCGCGGGCGCGCTCGAAGGCAGGGCCAGCCCCAGGAACGGCCACACGAACAGGCCCAGGCCCACGATCGAGACCGCCGCCAGCCTCATCCCCGCACCACCGACAGGCCGCCGCCGGCGACCCTGGCAACCCTGTCCGCAACCGCGGCCAGGCGGCGGTCGTGGGTCGCGATCACCACCGAGGTTCCGGCCTCCAGCAGGCCGTCGACCGCGTCGACCAGCAGCTGCAGCGAGGCCGCGTCCATTCCGCGCGTGGGCTCGTCGAGGAGCGCGATCTCCGGCCGGACCGCCAGCACCGCCGCCATGGCGGCGCGCTCGCGCTGGCCGCCGCTGAGGTCGCGCGGGTGCCGTTGTCCGAGCTCGGCAAGGCCGAAGCCCTGGAGCACTTCCGCCACCACACCCGGCGACGCATCGGCGCCGGCCAGGCGCAAGGTGGCTGCCACCTCGGCGGCCACGGTCGGGCGGTGGAGGAGGGCGGCGGGGTCCTGGGGGAGGTACCCGACGCGGCCGGGTGCGCGCTCGACCCGGCCCGAGATGGGCGCGACCAGGCCCGCCAGCGTGCGCAGCAGCGTCGTCTTGCCGCCTCCGTTCGGGCCCTCCAGCACCAGCAGCTCACCGCGTCGGCCCAGCAGGCTGGAGATCTCGATCAGCGGCTTGCGACCGAGACCCGCGACCAGCGCCGAAACCTCCCAGGCAGTGGCCCCCGGCGGGGCCCGGTGACGCCGCCGGAGTGGCGTGGCGGGCGCCGGCGCTCCTCGCGCGACGGCGCCCTGTTCAACGCGCAGAGTGGCCGTGGCCAGCGGCAGGAGGCGCTCTACGCGGTGCTCCGAGACGACGACGGCCAGCCCTCGACGGGCGAGGTCCGCACAGCAGGCGAGAACCGCGTCTGCGCCCTGTTCGTCGAGCTGCGAGGTGGGCTCGTCAAGAACGAGCAGCGCCGGCTGGAGGGCCAGGGCTCCCGCGATCGCCACCCGCTGCCGCTCACCGCCGGACAGCGTCGGCAAGCGCCGGTCCCGAAGGTGGCAGATGCCGGCCACCTCCATCGCTTCCGCCACGCGGCGCGCGGCCTCCCGAGGCGGGGTGCCGACATTCTCGAGCGCGAAGGCGACGTCCTGCTCCACGCGGCCGGCCACCGATTGGCGTTCCGGGTCCTGGAAGACGAAGCCGACCTCCCGGGCCAGCCGCGCCGTGGGCGTCGCCAGGACGTCCAGGCCGGCAACCCGCGCCGTCCCCTGCCAGCGCCCGCCGTGAAAGTGCGGCACCAGCCCGTTCAGCACCCGCAGCAGCGTCGACTTGCCGCCGCCGGAGGGGCCGGTGATCAGCGTCAAACCGGCGTCCAGCTCAGCCTCCGCTTCCCGGAGCGCCCGGCTGCCGCCGGGGTAGGCGTAGCTCAGGCGGTGGATCTGGGCGAGGGCCACGGCAGCGCCGGGAATGCGAGCAGCAGGGACGCCACGATCAACGCCGGCGTCACCGGGGGCAATGTGAGCTCGGGATACGGGTACCAGTCGGCCTCGAGTCCGAAGAACCGGGCGCCGAGGAAGACCGCCGCGGCCACGACCGCCGCCACCGCGATCAGGACCGCCGCCGGCGTCCAGCGGTCCGGCCGCAGGCGGGAGCGCGTTCCCGCCCCGAAGGCGCGGGCCTCCATGGCCTCCGCCAGCTGTACCGAGTCCTCCACCGCGGTCAGCGCCACCGGCACCAGGAGGTCCGCCCAGGAGCGCGGTCCCCGGGGCCGCCACCCGCGCATCACCTGCGCCTCCCGCACGCTGGTGTAGGCGCGGGCCAGGGCCGGCACCAGGTTGAGCGACGCCGCCGCCGCGACGCCGGTCCTCTCCAGCGGGCGCGGCAGCTCCGCGACGACGTCGGCGGGCTCGTAGAGGAGCGAGATCGGCGCCACCGCCAGGAGCGCCGCGACCAGGCCCGACCCCGCCACCAGGCCGTAGGCGAGCGATTCCAGGGTCACCGCTCCCCCGATGCCCGGCACCGGTTGCGGCAGCGTGGCCAGCAGGTGCCCGCCGCTGTGGCTCAGCGCCAGGTTGAGGATCACGGCGCTGAACCCGGCGATCCCGCCGGCCAGCAGCAGCGGGCGCAGGCGGCGATCGGCGGGCCGGTGGCGGACAAGCAGGTTGAGCGCGATCAGGGCCACCAGCACCCGGTAGACCGGGTTGCCGGTGGCCAGGACCACCACCAGCGCCGATGCCGACCAGGCCAGGGCCGCGCGAGGTCTCACCGGCGGATGTGCGGCGCCACGGCCTGGAGCAGCAGCCAGCCGGCCAGAGCTCCGATCGTGAGAGCCGCCACCACCCACCCGGGACTGAGTCCCGCGCCGGCGCCGCCGCCCGCCGGCGGCGGACGGCCGGCTCGGCCGGAGGCCGGTGGTATTGGCGTGGGCGAGATGGTCGGCGAGATGGTGGGTGATTCCTCGGGTGGCGTGGCGGCCGGCGCCGGCGACTCCGGGGCGGGCGGGACACCGGTGGCTGCAGGTGGTGCCGGGCGGCTCGGTGGCGTGGTCGCCGCCGGGGGCGCCACCGCCTGGCAGGCATTGATCAGGGGCGGTGCGGCGCCGCCGGTCGAGGGCACGAAGTGCCAGCCGAGGGCATCGCCGTCGGCGAAGGTCTGGGCGCTGACCCCGAGATTGGAGGTCCCCCAACCGTGGCCCTGGCGGGAGACGAACATGGCCCAGTAGGGGCTGCTGGAGGTGAAGCAGCCGGGTGGATAAGTGCGAGGCTCGTAGTCGATCTGGCAGACCGCCTTTCCGAAGGAGTACTGCACCGACTGCCATTCGACACCGCTCAGGTCCATGACCTGCTCCCCCGTGATGGTCGCCGTATCGAAACCGACGCAGAACGTGAGCACCGCGCCGGACGAGTGCTCGACCACCAGGCTGGCGTGGTGGGCCCCCGCCGCCTGCGCGCAGACCGGGCGCGCGGCGCCACCCGACGCCGCCAGGGCCAGCCCGCCCGCCGCGGCGGCGGCGATGCCGAGCGCGGCCAGGCGGGCGGCCCGGATCACGGCCTGTTCAAGAAGAGGTAGGCGGCGCCCCCTGCCACCACCAGAACGGCGGCGGCCGCGGCCAGCCCAAGGTAGAGCGCGAGAGGCGGCCCGCCGTTCGGCGTCGCGGGTGCCGGCACGGCTGATGGGGAAGGCGTCGCGGTCGGTTCGCTCGTCGGGCTGGGCGACGGCGTCGGAGTTGGGGTCGGAGCAGCCGAAGCCGAGGGCGAAGGGGTTGCGACCGGCGCCTGCGCGACCGGGGGCCCCGGCCGTGCTTGCGTCGGGGTGGGAGCGGGAGCAGGTGCCGGCGTCGGCGACGGCGACGGGCTGGGGCTCGGGCTGGGACTTGGCGCCGGTGTCGGCGTCACGCAGCGCTGGGCCGGCAGCTGGTTGGCGGCGGTCGGCCCGGGGCTGGCTGCGAGCGTCGTACCCGAGACGTAGGCGGCAAAGACCGGAAAGAACACCCGCTCCAGGCCGGGTGCCGCCTGGCTGGTGGTCGCCACATCGACGCCCGCATAGCCGGCGAACCCCCCACTGGTCGCCTGGTTGGCCAGCAGCCACCCAACCGCGGTCGACCCGCCGGAGCTCCATCCGGCCGCGGCAGGGTCCTGGAAATCGGCCAGCAGGGCCTGCAGCACCAGTCCGGTGGAGACCGGGTCACTCCCGCCCCCAGCCTGGTACTGGAATCCTGCATCCGCTGCCTGCTGGGTGCGCAGCCAGGCCAGCGCCGCGGCGTCGCGCGCGTGATCGCCTACGGCAGCCAGCGCCAGCAGGACGAACGCCGTCGAGTTGGTGTCGCTGGTGTCGAAATTGGTGGTGGCGTTGGGATCGTCTTTGACCAGCTGGAAGTCCCAGCCGCCGTCGGTGTCCTGCGAGTTTCGGAGGTAGTCGATCGCCGCCGAAGGTACCGACTGGCCGGCGGCGGCCAGCGCCAGGATCGCGAGCGAGTCGCCCTGGGCCGACCCGGCCTGGTAGGCACCGCTAGAAGCGTCATAGAAGGCTTTTAGCTTCGCCACCAGGTCGATCCCGTTGAACGCGGTCGGATCCTTGCCAGCCGCCTTCACCGCCAGGATCAGCCGGCCTGCGTTCCCGGCATCGGCGCTGGCGGCGCCGGCATTGGCGCTCAGAAAGGCAATTACCGTCTGGCCGGACCCGTTCTTCAACTGGTTGGGGTCGTATCCGGCCCCGGCGGCGGCGATCGCATAGAACTCGCTCGCGTCATACGCCGAAAAGCCGGCCGGCTCCGAGCCGTCGGAATTCTGCTGCGACTGGAGGTACTGCAGCGCGTGCAGCTCGGCAGCTTGCTCGATGCTCATGACCACTGTCGAGGGAAAGGTCCCCTTCACGGGGAACGCCTGGAAGAGCAGGCCGCCCAGCGCCTGGCTGGAGGTGGCGACGTCGACTCCCGCGAAGCCGGCAAAGCCGCCGGAGGCATCCTGGAGCGCGACCAGCGCTGTGTACGGAGTGTGCCCAGACCTGCTCCAGTCGCACCAGGGGAAAGCAATGGTCGCGGGTCCGGTGGCGATTAGCGCCTGCAGCACTACCGCAGTGGAGATGGCGTCGGTGCCGGAACCGGCCTGGTAAGGGAATCCGCCGTCCGCCGATTGCTGCGTCTTGAGCCAGGCCAGCGCGGCAGCGTCGCGCGAGTGATCGCCTGCGCTGTCGAGCGCCATCAGCACGTAGGCGGTCGAGTTGGTGTCGCTGGTGTCGAAGTTGGTGGCGGCGTTGGGGTCGTCCTTGACCAGCTGGTAGTCCCAGCCACCGTCGCTGTCCTGAGTGTTCCTGAGGTATGCCCTGGCTGAATCGGGTATCGACTGGCCGGCCGCGACCAGCCCGAGGATGGCAAGCGCGTCCCCCTGCGCCGAACCGGCCTGGTAGGCGCCGGTGCCGGCGTTGTAGAACCCGTTCAGCTTCGAGATCAGATCGACCCCGCCGAAGGACGCCGGATTCTGGCCGGCCGCCTTGACTGCCAGCACCAGGCGCCCGGTGTTGCCGGCGTCGGTGCTCGCGGCGGTTGCGTTGGCCGCCAGGAAGGCCATTACCGTCTGGCCCGACCCATTTTTCAGCGAATTGGGGTCATAGCCGGCGGCTGCCGCCCCCATCGCATAGAACTCGGTGGCGTCGTACGCGGAGAAGCCCGGCGGCTCCGAGCCGTTGGCGAGCTGCTGCGACTGTAGATAGCGCAGGGCCCGGGACGCCGGGTCGTTCTGGGCGTGGGCCGACCGCGTCCCGGCGGCGAAAGTCAGAGCAAGGAAGAGAACGGCCAGTGACGCGCTGGCCGCGGCGAGGTGCTTGCGCAAGGCGATTCCTCCAGCGGCTCGACACGGGTCGGTCTCCTGACTCGAGGATCGATGCTCGCGGCCGCCTTCCCAGGGCTCACGCCCCGGTGGCCGATGGCCGTCCGCTCCCCTCTGACAGTTGCGCGACAGCGCCGGATTTGCACCGGCTTCCCTGCACCCGCGCGGCTATTCGGTTGTGACCGCGGAATTATCCCCTATCGGCGCGGCGTCCGCCGAGACCCACCCCTCCCCTCCCTGCGGGAGGACCTCCCCGCCGAGCGGGGAGGAGACGTCCCGCGCCTACTCGTAGCGCAGCGCGCGCATGGGGTCGAGACGGGCCGCTCTAACGGCCGGCGCCAGGCCGCTGACCAGGCTGAGGCCGATCGCCAGCAGGACCGCGATCAGCGCGATCCGGGGCGAGACCACGAACAGTGGATCCCCGACCAGGCGATTGCCGAGCGACGCCAGCAGGCCGGCCAGGGCGGCCCCGATCAGGCCGGAGGCGGCACCGATCACGGCGGCCTCGGCCACGAAGACGAGGGTGACGTCCTGGAAGCGGGCACCCAGGGCCTTCAGCACGCCGATCTCGCGGGTGCGGTCGATGACCGACATGTACATGGTGTTGACGATCGCGAACCCGGATACGCCGAGGGTGATGGCGGCCAGGAAGCCGACACCGCGTCCCACGCTGGACGCGGACAGCGAGAGGATGAGGCTGGTCAGCGCGATGCCCAGCGCCGCCCCTGCCGCCGTGAGCGCGGTGCGCAGCGGGCGGCGGCTCACGGCGTCCAGCCCCAGCCGCAGCGCGTCGATGCGGCGCAGCCGGGTCAGCGGGTCCAGCCCCAGCGGCGCCCGCGTCGTGCGGCGTCCGTGGCTCTTGTTCACGACCACCCGCCCGTCGCGCATCTTGATGACCCGATCGGCCCCGGCGGCGACCTCGGGATCGTGGGTGACCAGCACGACGGTGGCGCCACGGCGGTGCAGGTCGCGGAGCAGCGCGAGCACCTGGGCGCCATTGGCGGAGTCGAGGTTCCCGGTCGGCTCGTCCGCCAGGACCAGGCCCGGCCGCCCGGCCAGCGCCCGCGCCACGGCAACCCTTTGCTGCTCGCCGCCGGAGAGGCGACCGGGACGGAACCGGGCTCGGGCGCCCAGACCGACCAGCTCGAGCAGGCGCCGGGCGCGCGCGCGGCGGGCGGTGGTCGGCACGCCGGCCAGCGCGAGCGGCATGGCGACGTTGTCCTCCGCGCTCATCGAGGGCAGCAGATTGAAGGTCTGGAAGATCGTCCCCACCCTCTGGAGGCGGTAGTCGGCGAGGGCCGGCTCCGGCAGCTGGTCGAGTGCGGCCCCGGCGGCGTAGACGTGGCCGGTCGTCGGCCGGTCGAGGCCGCCGAGGAGGCCCAGCAGGGTGGACTTCCCGCACCCCGAGGGCCCGACCACCGCCACGAAGTCACCGGGCGCGATCTCGAGGGAAACGTCCTGGACCGCCTGCACGGTCACATCGCCCATCCGGTAGGAGCGGGTGACCCGGTCGAGGCGCAGACCGACCGGCTGTCCGAGCAGCTCCCGGAAGCCGTCAAAGGCCGAGGCTGAGGTCGGAGGCTCGGGGGCTTCGACCACCGCGACCGGTACCGTCGCCTCGAGCACGAGGGGGGCCGTGGGCGCCTCGACTACCGGCTCAGCTACCGCCTCGGCAGGCTCCTGGCCGGCGGGCAGAGCCTGGTAGGCGACGATGGCATCGGCGGCCCGCTCGATCGCCGAGCGCTGGCGGCGGGAGCGGCGCGGCGGACGCTGCCCGGGCAGGGCGCCGGGAGGGTCTCCCGGGACCTCCGCGTCCTCCCTCCGCTGGGCGTCTGCCACTAGGGCCCAGATCGTACGTCCTACACGGGCATCAGCCAGACGCGGACCCCCGCGGCTGGCCTTCGCGAACCTCCCTGAGCACCCACTCCAGGTACTGCGGCAGCCCCGATTCCACCGCCACCACGAGCACCTCGGGGAGGTCGTAGGCGGTCTCGCCCCGGATGAAATCCTCGATCGCGCCCACCTTCTCGGCCGTGGTCTTGAGCAGGAGCAGCGCCTCGTGGTTGCGGCGCATGCGCCCCTCCCAGAAGTAGAAGGTGTGGACCGTCGGGATGATCGAGCCGCAGGCCGCGAGCCGCATCTCCACGAGCTTTTCCCCGGCCCGCTCAGCCTCGTCGCGGCTGCCCAGCGTCGCGAAGATCATCACCACCTCGGAGGGCACCTGTTAATCAGATCACGTCGACGCCCACGGCCGGTCGAGCCAGATGATGGCTCCGGCCAGCACCACGCCGCCGAGCAGGAGCCCGCCGATCACGTCCGACTCCCAGTGGACGTTCAGGTAGAGGCGATCGAAGCTCTCGGCCGCGATCAGCACGACCGCGGCCGCCACCGCCAGCCGGCCGACCCATCTCCGGTGCGCCAGCCGCGCGACCACGAAGGCGAGCAGGCCGTACACGACCACGGTGCGGACCATGTGACCGCTGGGGAAGCTGCCGGCCGCGACTCCCTGGCCCAAGAGCTCGCTGACGCTGGGGCCGTCGGAGTGGGCGATGTTGGGCGGGGGGCCGGGATGGTCGACGATCCGTTTGTAGATCAGCTCCAGCACCACGGCGACCGGAAAAGCGAGCACCGCGAGGGAGTCGACGCCGAACCCGCGCCGCCACATCCAGAGCCCGAGCAGCGCCGCGACCAGCGTCGTCGCCTCCAGGCCCCCGAACAGCGCCAGCCCCTGGAAGACGGCGTGCAGCGGCTCCCGCCAGGCCGCGGTCATGGCCGCCGAGACGTCGCGGTCGAGCGTGTGCATGGTCCCGGCGGCGACCACCGCGGTGAAAGCCATGAAGGCGACCGCCAGCGCGCCGAACGCGAAGAGAGTCCGTCTTAGCGCTGGCAACGCCTGCAGAAGACTGTGGTGCGCCCGGCCAGGCGCACGCTGGCCAGGGGGCGCCCGCAGGTCGGACAGGGCTCGCCGCCGCGCCCGTAGACCAGGAGGCACTCCTGCTGGGAGCCCCGCTCCCCGAAGGCGTCGCGATAGCTGTCGACCGAGCTGCCGCGGTTGGCGATCGCCGTGGTCAGCGACTCGTGCAACGCCTCCCGCAGCCGCTTGACGGCCGGCCTGCTCAGCGACGAGCCCGGCCGGTCCGGCCGGACCCGGGCGCGGAAGCAGGACTCGTCCGCGTAGATGTTGCCCACGCCCGCCACCACCGCCTGGTCCAGCAGGAGCGCCTTGAGCGGCGCCCGCCGGCGGTGCAGGCGCTGGTAGAGGTCGCCCGCGGTGAAGGCGTCGTCGATCGGCTCCGGCCCCAGGCGGGGGACCGCCCGATGCGCGAGCAGCTCCGCCTCGGTCCCGAACAGGAGGCGCCCAAAGCGGCGGACGTCGCGGTAGCGCAGCTGCCTGCCGTCATCGAGCAGGAAGGCAGCGTGGACGTGGGGCGCGAAGGCAGCCTCGGGATCGAACAGCTGCAGGTGACCGGTCATCCCGAGGTGGATCACCATCAGAAACCCGTCGGTCAGGTGGAAGAGCAGGTACTTGCCGCGCCGCGTTAGCCCCTCCACGGCGCGCCCCGTCACGCCCTCGATGAAGGCTTCCGGCTCGGGATGGCGGACGATGGTGGGAAAGCGCAGCTCCACGCGCGCGATGACCCGGCCGACCAGGTGCGGCCGCAGGCCGGCCGCGACCGTCTCCACCTCCGGCAGCTCAGGCAACTACCGTGGCCAGCTTGCTCATGTCGGCCCAGTTGGGGCCCACCCTGGACTCCACCTCGAGTCGCGACTCGAGCTCGTAGGCGTCGGTCATCACCCGCGGGACCATCTCCGAGAACACGTCCAGCTCGCCCCGCGGGATCTCGAAGAGCAGCTCGTCGTGGACCTGCAGCAGCATCTTGCCGCGCAGCCCGGCGGCCTCGATCTCCCGCTGCAGGCGGACCATCGCGATCTTGATGATGTCGGCGGCCAGCGACTGGAAAGGGAAGTTGATGGCCATCCGCTCCGCCGCCATCCGAAGCTGGTAGTTGGGCGAGCGCAGGTCGGGGATGGCGCGCCGGCGGCCCGTCGCGCTGACCACCACGCCCGTCTCGCGCGCCGCCCGGCGCACGCTCTCCAGATACTCCTTCAGGCCGGCGTAAGCCGTCCAGTACTCCTTGAGGAACTCGCGCGCCTCATCGCCGGGGATGCCCATCTGCATCGAGAGGCCGTACTCGCCCTGCCCGTAGATGGACCCGAAGTTGGCGACCTTGGCCAGGCGCCGCTGGTTGGGGTCGACCTGGTCCAGCGGCACCTTGAACACCTGGGCCGCGGTGGCCGCGTGAATGTCCTGCCGAGCCGCGAAGGCAGCCAGCAGGTTGGGATCGCCCGAGAGGTGGGCGGCGATCCGGAGCTCGATCTGGGAGTAGTCGGCCGCGAACACGAAATGGTCCGGGCGCTCGGCCTTGAAGGCGCGCCGGATGCGCTGACCGAGCTCGGTCCGGATCGGGATGTTCATCAGGTTGGGGTTCGAGGAGCTCAGCCGTCCGGTGGCGGTCGCCGCCTGCCCGAACGAGGTGTGGACGCGCCCCGTGGTGGGGTCCATCAGCTCGGGCAGCGCATCGACGTAGGTGGACTTGAGCTTCGAGAGCTGCCGGTGCTCGAGGATCAGGCCCACCACCGGGTGCTTCTCGCGCAGTGCCTCCAGCGTCTCCGCGTCGGTCGAGTAGCCGGTCTTGGTGCGCTTCCCGACCGGCAGCTTGAGGTCCTCGAAGAGGAGCTTGGCCAGCTGCTGGGGGGCGTTCAGGTTGAACTCGTAGCCCGATAGCTCCGAGACCTCGGCCTCGAGCGCCGCCAGCTGCTCGCCCAGCTCCCGCTGCATCTCGCGCAGGTAGGGGATGTCGACCGCCACCCCCTCCCACTCCATCTGCGCCAGCACCCGCGCCAGCGGCAGCTCGATCTCGTGGAAGAGGTAGTCGACCTGGATGTTGCGCATCTCCGCCTCCAGGCGCGGGTGCAGCTGCAGGATCGCCTGCGCCCGCTGGCCCGCATAGGTGGCGGCCTCGTGGACGGGAGCGGCCGAGGGCTTGATCAGGTTGCGGCCGACCCCCAGCAGCTGGTCGGCGCCCATCAGCGTCATCCCCAGCATCTCGCGCGCCAGGTCGTCGAGCCGCGGGTCGCGCGCGCCGGCGCCCAGCAGGTACGCGGACAGGAATGTGCTGAAGACCCATTTGTAATCCTGCTCGTCGACCTGATCGAGGAGGAGCTGCATGTCCTTCACGTCGTGGGTGGAAAGAGGGCGCGCGGCCAGGGCGTCCGCGACCTCGGCCGCGGGCCGCCCCGCCAGCGGCAGGTAAAACGCGTCCTCCCTGGTGGCGATCCCCAGGCCGACCGGCGTACCGCCGCGCGCGGGCCCGTCCCAGAGGCCGAAGACGCCCACCTCCTCGGCGACGGAGATCGCCGCGCACAGCTCCTCGAACGAGGCGTGGTCTGGGACCAGCCGGACGCCGTGGAGGTCCTCGGGAGGCGCGAATTCGAGCTTGGCCTGCACGGGCACCACGTCGGGCGCCGGGAAGCGCGCCAGCAGCTGCCTGAACTCCAGCTCGTCGAAGACCCGGCGCGCCTCCTCGGGGTCGTAGCGGGTCCAGCGCGCTTTGTCCAGCTCGAGCGGGACCTCGACGTCGGTCCGGATCGTGACCATCCGCTTCCCCAGGCGCACCTGGTCGGCCGCGGCCTTGAGGTTGGTCTTCACCCGGCCCTCCTTGAGCTCGTCCAGGTGCTCGAGCAGGTTCTCTATCGAGCCGTACTTCTGGACCAGCTCGCCGGCTGTCTTGTCGCCGACGCCGGGCACCCCGGGGATGTTGTCCGAGGTGTCGCCGCGCAGCGCCTTGTAGTCGATCAGCTGCGGCGGCTCGAAACCATAGCGCTGGCGAACCTGGTCGGGGCTGTACAGGAAGGTGTCGGTGATCCCGCGCCGGGGCACCAGCGCGTCGACGTTGTCCGTGACCAGCTGCAGGCAGTCGAGGTCGCCGCTGACGATGGTCACGTGCAGGCCCTCGGCCTCCCCTTTCCGGGACAGCGTGCCGATCACGTCGTCGGCCTCGAAGCCCTCCACTCCGTAGATGGGGATGGCCAGGGAGCGCAGCACGTCCCGGGTGCGCTCGATCTGGGGCCGGAGGTCGTCCGGCATCGGCCGCCGGCCGGCCTTGTATTCGGCGTACTCCTCGGACCGGAAGGTGGGCTTGCCCATGTCAAAGGCCGCGATCGCGAACTCCGGACGGTTGGCGAGGACGATCGCCAGCATCGAAGTGAATCCGTAGACGGCATTCGTGACGGCGCCCGCCGAGGTGCTCATCGGCGGCAGTGCGAAGAAGGCTCGATAGATCAGGCTGTGGGCGTCGATCAGCACCAGCCGACCGCGCCTGGAGCCCTTCGCCACGATCAATGAATTCTAGGTTTGGACGATCCGAGGGCCTGGAGGCCCCCCGCTATAGTTGCCCCAGAGGCGAGATCAAACGGAAGACTGGATCGAGGTAGGCGTAGACAGCATCCGCGTGCACGTCCAGACCGGGCAGCACGTGGTGATCCTCAAGGAGAAGAACGCCGACCGCTACCTGCCGATCTGGATCGGCCCCTTCGAGGCCAACGCGATCGCGCTCAAGATCACGGGCCAGACCCCGGAGCGGCCGATCACCCACGACCTCATGCTCACCGCCATGAGCGAGTTCGACATGGTGGTCAAGCGGATCGTGGTGACCTCACTGTCGGGGGAGGTCTTCTTCGCGCGGCTCCACGTCGAGCAGGGCGGCCGCGAGACCGACATCGACTCCCGGCCCAGCGACGCGATCGCGCTCGCGGTGCGTTTCGAGTGCCCGATCTTCGTCACCCGCGACGTCCTCGACCGCGCAGGCGTGATCCCCGAGAAGGACGAGGACGAGCAGAACGCGGCCAGCGCCGGGCCGCTCGACGAGGACCGCCTGGCGGTCTTCAGGGACCTGGTCAACAGCCTCGACCTGCCCGACCTGCCCGACGAGCCGGGCAGCCGGGGCGGCCCCTCCAGCTCCTGATCCGTCTTTGTCTTTGACGTCGCAGCAGGAGCTGGAGGCCTCCCTCAGGCTCCTGGTGGCCCTCATCTTGGGCACGGTGATCGGGATCGAGCGCGAGTACCACCGCCATCCCGCCGGGCTGCGCACGATGGCCGCGATCGCGGTCGGCTCCTGTCTCTTCGCCATCGTGGGCACCCTGGTCCCCCACACCGATCCGACCCGCATCGCGGCCCAGGTGGTGACCGGAGTGGGCTTCCTGGGCGCGGGCGCGATCCTGCGCAGCGGCCGCTCGATCCACGGCCTGACCACGGCCGCGGCGATCTGGGTGGTGGCCGCGATCGGGATGGCGGTGGGCTTCGGCCTCTTCATCGTCTCCACCATCTGCGCGCTGATGGTCGTGGTCTTCCTGATCGTGCTCAAGCACGTCGAGGTCCGGCTCTTCGACAGCAAGGGCGATGAGCACGAGTTCCACGGACAGGAGGGCGATCCCGAGTAGCCACGACTCGTAAGATCCCTTAGGGTTCTTGTGGTTTTTGGGATGCTCTTCTCTTTGACGCCGCGCCGGCGCGAGACCCTCGACGAGCTGCAGCGGCTGACCCAGCAGGCGGGGGCGGCCGTCCACTACTCGCTGGTGGGCGCGCGGATGCGCATCTCGGCCTGGACGGCGTACGGCCTGCTGCGCGAGCTGGAGGCGATGGGCCTGGTCGTGCGCCGCTACGCGCTGGGCGGCAGCACCGCCGGCGGCCGCTCCCGGATTCTCTTCGAGCCCACCTCGCCCGCCCGGATCGAGGGCGCCGACGAAGCCCCGCTGCGGCTCGCTTTCGAGCGCTTCGCGGCCATCCCCGACGATGCCGCCGCCGTGCGCGCGTATCTGGCGGAAGGCCTGGCCGAGGCCGGCAACGACCTGGCCTGGCACCTGGGCTTCTGGCTCGGACGCCTGGAGGCCGCCGGACGCAACGCCCGCGACGCCTCCCGCACCGTCCTGGAGGGCGGCGGGCTGCCGGCGGCCAAGATGCAGGCGGTGGCCGCTCTCGGACTGGGCTCCACCCTGGCCCGCCTGCGTCCGGCCCGCCTGGCGTCCCGCCTGACCGCCGCCAGCAGCCGCTTCGCGATGCTGCTCGAGGAGGCCGGCCGGGCCTCCGACGCCCGCCTGACCCAGCTCGTGGACGCCGCCCGCCGGCTCGAGGCGGCGCCCGGCCGCCGGATCGTCACATGAGCACCCCACCAAATCTCCGATTTGGCGAGGACCCCGTATGAGCTCGGTGGCGATCGTCACCGACTCCACGGCCGACCTGCCGTCCGACATCGCCGCCGCCCGCGGCGTGACCGTGGTGCCGCTCACGGTGACCCTGGACGACAAGGGCTACCTGGACGGCGTCGACATCACGGCGGCCGCCTTCTACCGCCGGCTGCAGTCGGCGTCCGGCCCGGCCACCACCTCCCAGCCGACCCCGGCGAGCTTCGAGAAGGCCTACCGACGGCTGCTCCAGGACCACGACGAGGTGGTGTCGATCCACATCTCCGAGAAGCTCTCCGGCACCTACGCTGCAGCCGTGCAGGGCGCCCGGATGACCCGTGCCGGCGAACGGATCCGCGTCATCGACTCGGAGATGGTCTCGATGCCGCTGGGCCTGATCGTGCTCGCCGCCACCGACGCGGCCCGCGCCGCGTCCGGGGCTCGCGAGGTGGCCGAGCGGGTCGAGGAGCTGCGCCGCCAGGTCGGGGTCTTCTTCGTGGTCGCCACGCTGGAGTACCTGCGCCGCGGCGGCCGGATCGGCGCCGCCAACGCCCTCCTGGGCTCGGTGCTCCAGGTCAAGCCCGTGCTGACCATCCGCGGCGGTCAGGTCACCCCCCTGGAGCGGGTGCGCACCCAGGAGCGAGCCATCGCCCGCCTGGTCGAGCTGGTCCGCGAGCAGGACCGCGGGCGCGGGCTCTGCGCGATCGTCGGCCACGCCGCGTCGGCGGACACCGCCGAGCGCATCGCCGCCGAGATCGAGCCCGGCTGCGACACGCTGCTGGTCCAGCCCCTGGGCCCGGTGGTCGGCGCCCACGCCGGACCGGGCACGGTGGGTGTGGGCTGCTACCCCGCCGAGCTCTTACCGCTCGGGTTGAAGAGGGTCAGCGCGGCCGCCGCCACGTAAAGGCCCGCGGCGAGGCGAGCTTCTCGAGACGGCCCGCCACCGCCAGCGACTGCAGGTGGGCCAGGCCCTCCTGGAGTGCCAGCCGGCGCTCCCAGATCTCCTCCCGGTACCCCCACAGGCCGAGGGCGACCTCCCATCCGGACATCTCGCCCTCGCCGATCAGCCCGACGATTCGATCCTTGCGCCGCTCATGGTGCGCGATCAGGCCGTCCACCACCTCCGCGGGATCCTGGAAGGGCCGCCCATGCGCTGGGAAGACGGTCGCCGGATCCGCGGCCACCAGCCGCCGCAGCGCCGCCACATAGTCGTCGAGCGGATTGGGCGTGCTCTGCGGGTGGAGCGCGATGTTGGGGCTGATCTCGGCCAGCAGCTGGTCGCCGCTGAAGAGCAGCCGGGCGTCGCGGTCGAGGAGGCAGATGTGGCCGGGGGAGTGGCCGGGCGTCCACTCCACCAGAAGGCGCCGCCCGCCCAGCTCCAGGGTCTCGGCGCCGTCGAGCTGGACGTCCGCTTCGGCGGGGGTGACGAAGCCGCGCAGGCTCCGGGACGCGTTCTTCAGCTCCTCGGCCTCCGCATCCGGGACGCCGTGGAGGCTGAGATGGCGGCCGACCTCGGCCACCAGGGTCTCCAGCTCCAGGTAGCGGGGATGGACCAGCGGCACCTCGAGCCGGTGCAGGTACAGCTCGACCCCGAACTCCTCGACCAGGGCGCCGGCGGCGCCGTAATGGTCGGGGTGGATGTGGGTCACCACCAGCCGGCGCGGCCGGCCGCCGACCTGCCGGATGGCCGCCCGCAGCATGGCCAGCGACGCGGGAGTGTTCATCCCGCAGTCGATCAGGTCCAGGTTCGACCCCTCCCGAAAGAGGAACACGTTGACCTCCCCCTCTTCGAACGGGATGGGCAGGCTGAGCTCGTGGACCCCTGGCGCCACCTCCGCAAGCTTCAAATCGGTCGTCATAAGATGGAGTTGAATATGGCGCGCAGCGTCAACCAGCCAAGAAGGAGCGACTGACTGACCTATGACTGACCAGCTGAACGCCGATCAGGTTACGCCCGACCAGTTGTTCGAACAGATGCCGGCGTATTTCCTGCCCGACAAGGCCGGGAACACCAACGCCACGATCAACTTCGACCTCGGCGGCCCCAACGGCGGCAAGTACTGGGTAAAGATCGCGGACGCCCAGGCGACCGCGGGCAAGGGCGAGGGCGAGAATCCCAACCTCACGCTGCTGGCCGACGGCAACGACTTCGTGAAGATCATCATGGGCCAGCTCGACCCCACGGCCGCCTTCATGCAGGGCAAGCTCAAGATCAAGGGCGACATGGGGCTGGCGCTCAAGTTCCAGTCGATGTTCAAGCGCCCGAGCTGAGCTGACGCGCCGCTCGGCGCGGGCTAGATCCCGAAGACCCAGTATTGCAGGCGCTGCTTCATGGCGGCGTCGAGGTCCAGGTTGCCGGCCCCCTCCCGGATGTTCATCAGGTAGACCCGATGGGGGCTCAAGGCGTAGCGCTTGAGCTGCCCGTTGACGGCCGCCGCCTCCCTGGAGTTCCCCCACTGGATGGGCGCCGTGTCGGTGTCGTCGGGGGCGTTGGCCGCCAGCCACTCTGCCAGCGAGGCCGCGTTACCGCGGTCGTAGCTACCGATGATCATGAAGCCGAACAGCCCGTCCTTGGAGCCGGTGATGTCGAGCGTGGTGTCCACCCCGTGAGGGGCGGTAGTCCCGACCTCCCGCTCGATGTACCTCCAGTCGGACGGATAGCAGAAGCTCCAGCCCAGCTGCTGGAGGTTGAGCCCGTGGTCGGTGGTCGCGCAGTGGAGACCGGCGTTGTCCGGCTCCAGGGTGGGCGGAGTCGAGCGCGAGGGAGCCCCGGAATTGATCGAGCAGCCGATCAGTAATATCAGCGAGGCGGCAAGGGGAAGCCAGTTCCGGGGCGGCACGGCCGCATTATCGCTTTCCCCGCAGCCACCGCATCCCCAGTGCGGAAATTGCTAATAAAGTTGCTGGACAGTAGGAAAACATGTGATAGGGTTAGTGTCCTTATCGACTCTTAGTGGGGGGACGATTGATGACCAACGAAGACCGTGAGCGGATGAAGCGGCTGGAGGCCAACCGTGCCGCCCTGGCCAGGTTGGCGACGAGTTTCGAGCAGGAGACCGGACTGCACCGTCCCCTGGGTGAGAGCGTGGGCGACATCATGACCCACGACTACGAGGACACGGACTTTGCTCAGGCGTTGAGCGACCGGGAGATCAACGACACGCTGGTGCACCTCCTCAGTGAGAACCAGGAGCAGGTGGAGCGGGCGCTGGACCGCCTCAATGCGGGCCAGTACGGCGTGTGCGAGGACTGCGACGAGGCGATCGCGACCGAGCGCCTGAAGTTCAGGCCCGAGGCCACCCGCTGCGTGGGCTGCCAGTCCCGCTGGGACCGCCTGAACCGCAGGTCGGCGTAGGGAGAAGAGTCCCCCTCCCCGCAGGGCGGGGAGGGTTGGGGTGGGGCCCTTCCCTACACCCCCCCGTACACAACCGATTTCTGCTCGGTGTACTGGTAGAAGGCCTCGAGCCCGTGCTCTTTCCCGAACCCTGATTCCTTGGTGCCCCCGAAGGGCAGCTCGTCATGGGCGACCTGGAGCGCATTGACCCAGGTGTAGCCCGCCTCCAGCTCGCGCACCGCCCGGTGGGCGGCGGCCATCGAGCTGGTCCAGATCGACGAACCCAGCCCGAAGGGCGAGTTGTTGGCCCGCGCCAGCCCCTCGTCGAGGACCTTGATCCGCATCACGGGCAGGGCGGGCCCGAACACCTCCTCGGTGACCATCCGGCTGCCGTCGGGCACGTCGACCAGGATGGTGGGGTTGATGAAGTTGCCTTTCTCGTACTCGGGGCCCTGCGGCCGGCCGCCGCCGAAGGCGACCCGGGCGCCCTTGTCGAGGGCGTCCTGGACCTGGGCCTCCACCTCGGCCCGCTGCGTCTCGGTGTGCATCGGCCCCATACGGGAATCCTTGTCCATGCCGTTCCCGGGCTTGAGCTTCCTGGCCCGCTCGACCAGCCGCTCCAGCAGCGGCTCGAGGACGCTCTCCTGCACGTAGAGGCGCTTGATCGCCAGGCAGGCCTGGCCGCAGTTGAAGAAGCGCCCGATCGAGATCGCCTTGGCGGCCTCGTCGAGGTCGGCATCCTCCAAGACGATGCAGGGGTCGCTGCCCCCCAGCTCCAGCACCACCTTTTTCAGGAAGGGCGCGGCCGCCGCCATCACCTTCTTGCCGGTGGGCGTCGAACCCGTGAGCGCAACCTTGCGGATCGCCGGGTGGGTGACGATGGCGTCGCCCGTCCCCTGGCCCAGCACCACGTTGACCACGCCCTCGGGCAGGCCGCCCTCGATGAGCGCCTCGATGCACTTGAGGGTCGACAGCGGCGTCGTGCTGGAGGGCTTGAGGACCACCGTGTTGCCGGCCGCGATGGCGGGGGCCACCTTGTTGGCGGCCAGGGTCAGCGGGAAGTTCCAGGGCACGATGGCGCCGGTGACGCCGATCGGGTTCCTGAGCACCAGCCCGTAGGTGCGGGTGTCGGGCAGGACCACGTACTCGCCGTGAACCTTGTCCGCCAGGTCCGCGAACCAGGCGATGTTCTCGCCAAAGCGCTGGGCCTCGATCTTGGACTCCAGGATCGTCTTGCCCTGCTCCGCCGTGAGCAGTGGAGCGATCTCATCGACCTTGCCCAGCATGTGCTCAGCCGCTTTGTGCAGGATCCTGGCCCGCTCGGCGGGCGCCAGCCTCGACCAGCTTCGGAACGCCTTCTGGGCCGCCTTGGCCGCGCGGTCGACGTCCGCCTCGCCGCCGGAGGGAACGCGGTCGACCACCTCGCCGGTGGCCGGGTTCTTGACTTCGTAGGTGTCGCCGGAAGCGGCCTGGGCGCGCTCCCCTTCGATGATCATGGTGGCCATATCCGAATAATGATCCGTTCGCGTCGAAAGCAACTGGAGGTGCCGGCATGGCGGTGAGGCTGGAGAGAGAAGGCGCGGTCGGAGTCATCGTCCTCGACCGGCCGCCTGCCAACAGCTACGACTACGACTTCCTGCGCGAGCTGGGAGCCGCCGTCGACGATGCGCGGGTCGACGAGGAGGTGCGCGCCCTGGTGGTGGCCAGCGCATCCGAGAAGTTCTTCTGCGCGGGCGCGGACCTCAAGGCCTTCCAGGCCGGGTCGGCGCGGCGCCGGGCGGCCACCACGGTCCTCGGCCACGAGGTCTTCCGGAAGCTGGAGAACACGCCCATGGTGGTCGTGGCCGCGATCGCCGGCCATGCCCTGGGCGGCGGGCTCGAGCTGGCGATGGCCTGCGACCTCCGCTTCGCGGCCCGCGGCTCCTACAAGCTGGGGCTGACCGAGACCAACCTCGGCCTCTTCCCCGGCAACGGCGGCACCCAGCGCCTGCCGCGGATCGTGGGGCTGTCAAAGGGGATCGACCTGATCGCGAGCGGCACGACGTTCGGTCCCGAGGAGGCCGAGTCCTACCGGCTGATCGACCGCCTCTTCGACGACGGCGAGGCCTGCCGGGCGGCCGCGCTCGAGTATGCGGCGAAGCTCGCCAAGGGGCCAACCGAAGCCATCGGGCGGGCCAAGGTCGCGGCCGTGGCCGGGTTCACGGCACCGCTTGACCTGGGGCTGGCGATCGAGCGGGAGGCGATCGCCCGCATCTTCGTGAGCGAGGACGCCCAGGAGGGGATCGCCGCCTTCAACGAGAAGCGCCCACCGAAGTACCGGGGCCGCTGACCGCCCCCAGCCGCGCGGCGATGTCGCGCGCCACGATCGCGGCGTCGTCCCCAACGCCGAACATCAGCGAGGACTTGCGCGTACGCAGGAAGTGGACCCCGACGAAGTAGAGGCCTGGCACCAGCGTGCTGGCGCCGTCCCGGGTGATCGGGAAGCCGAGGTCGTCGAAGGCCGGCAGGCGGACCCAGTGCGCATAGTCCGGCCGGAAGCCGGAGGTGAAGATGACCGCGCCCAGGCCGCGCAGCGAGATCTCCAGCGGTGGGTCGGCGCGGAAGGTAGGCGGCTCCGGCAGGTCGGGCACCGGCAGGCCGCGGGCGGGGAGCTGGTCACGCAGCAGCTTGCAGAGGTCGGCATAGCGGGCGTCGCCAAAAGCGACCGATTCCGCGAGGTCGTCCGCAAACCGCGCGCGCTGGCCCGAGACGCCGGTCAGGTGCCCCAGGAGCTGGACACCGATCGCTTGCAGCACCCGGTAGTTGAGGTCGTGACCGCCGTCGCGGCCCGAGAACTGGATGTTGGCGAGCAGGCGGGCCGCCGGCGAGGGCAGCGCGCTGAGCGGCGTCTCGAACCAGGTCGTCTCGTTGAGCCAGGTCACCAGGTCGCGCCCCTCGAGCCGGCGTGGGCCCCAAGGAGCCTTGCCGCAAGCCAGAAACACCTCGCGGCCGGCTTGCCGCAGCTCCTCCGCAAGCTGGCAGCCGGTCTGCCCGCTGCCGACCACGAGGACCGGTCCCGGCGGCAGTGCGCGGGGGTTGGTGTAGCCCTCGGCGTCCATCACCAAGAGGCGGTTAGGAAACCCGGTGGCGGCGGCCGGCCGGTGCGGGCGTTGGTAGGCGCCGGTGGCGAGCACAAGAGTTGAGGTCCGGAGCTCGCCATCAGAGGTCCGGAGGCAAAACCCGCCGCCACTCGATTCCACGGCGGAGACGGCGACGCCCTCGCGCACCGGTGCGGCAAAAGACTCCACGTAACGCTCCAGGTAGCTCACGATCTCGTCCCGGCGGTCGAAGCCCTCCGGCTGGTCCCCCGTGTAGGGGAAGCCCGGCAGGCGCCGCGTCCAGTTCGGCGTCACGAAGCAGAAGCTGTCCCAGCGGCTGCGCCAGGATTGGCCGACCCGGCTGCGCTCGAAGACGATGTGGTCGATCCCGAACCCGGACAGCTCGTGGCTGACCGCCAGGCCGGCCTGGCCTGCCCCGACGACGACGACCTGCCCCTCACCCAAGGCGGCCGAATGTTAGACGCTGCGCCGGCGTCAGGGACCGCTGCGGGTGGAATGCCGTCGCCAGCGATCCGGCCGGAACTCGGCGCCCGGCGGGGCAACCAGCTCGAAACCGCCGTCCGCCGCGCGTTCGAGCCGGTAGCAACCCTCCGTCACCTGCGGGTGGTGCTTGCGCCGGCAGAGCGGCACCCCCTCCCGGACGTCGGTCTGGCCGCCCACCGCAACCGGCACCAGATGATGGATCTCGCAGTCTCGGATGGGCACCGTGCAGCGGCCCGCGACGCAGTGCGAGAAGCGAGTGGAGATCTCCTGG
>Ga0070706_100000233_pt1 | contig 67818 bp, 62 predicted proteins | sample KBSK5501metaG_FD_65476 | JGI IMG/M metagenome (GOLD analysis project Ga0070706, IMG submission 65476) | Corn, switchgrass and miscanthus rhizosphere microbial communities from Kellogg Biological Station, Michigan, USA - KBS K5-50-1 metaG | ecosystem: Host-associated > Plants > Roots >...
GGAGTTGCCGACGCCCGCGTTGCCCTGCCCGCCGATGCCGACCGGCCAGGAAACGGACTTGCCAACGCCGACCTTCGTCTTCCAGTCCGGGCTCACCTTGGCCAGGTAGTCGGTGAAGGCGTAGGTGGTGCCGGAGCCGTCGGAGCGGTGGACCACGGTGATCGCCTTGGAGGGGAGGCTGGCGCCGGGGTTGAGGGCCTTGATCGAGGCGTCGTCCCAGGTCTTGATAGTGCCCAGGAAGATGCCGGCGATGGTCGGCCCGTCGAGCTGAAGGTTCGTGACCGCCGGGACGTTGTAGGCGATGGCTTCCACGCCCAGCGTGGTCGGGATCTCGACCAGGCTGTCGGCGCCCCCCGCGGCGGTGATCTCGGCCGCGGTCATCGGCACGTCGCTGGCGCCGAAGTCGACCGTGCCCTTGGTGTACTGCTGGATGCCGGCCCCGGAGCCGACCGACTGGTAGTTGATGGTGACGCCCGAGTGGAGCTGGTTGTACTGGTAGAACGCCTTGGTGTAGAAGGGCTCCGGGAAGGTGGCCCCGGCGCCGGTGAGGCTCCCGCTACCCACATCCGCGGTGGGAGTGGTCGAGCCGCTGTTGGAGGCCACCCCGCCGCAGGCACCGACCAGGAGCGCCGTGGCCACGGCGGCCAGACACGTTGAGACTTTGCTGAGCTGCATGGCCGCAGCGTATGGGCCGCTTGGTTAGGCCGTGGTTAACGCCCGGTTAGGCGGATGGTCCGTACCTATACTCGCCGCGTGATCTGGCGGAGGTGGCGGGAGGCCCGGGCCACGCCGGCCGCGCCCGAGCCCGACGAGCCCTTTGCGGACCTCCTGGAGGAGGCCCCGGTGATGGCCCTGCTGGTCGACGGCGAGAACCGGGTGCTGGCGGCCAACCGGGCCGCGCGCGCCTATTTCGGCATCGACCTCGACCGCCTGCCCCTGCACGTGGCGGAGGTGACCCGCGAAGCCCGCCTCGACGAGCTCCTCCGCCAGGGGCGGCCGGACGGCGAGGCGCGCCTGACCCACACCCAGCGGGTCGTGATCAGCAAGCTGGTGCCCGGGCCGCGCTCGGGACTGACACTGGTCTTCCTCACCGACGTGACGGAGCTGCGGCGGCTGCAGACGGTCCGCCAGGAGTTCGTCGCCAACCTCTCCCACGAGCTCAAGACCCCCATCACCGCCCTCCGCCTGGCCGCCGAGAGCCTGGAAGGCCACCCGCCCGAGGACGCGCGGCACCGGTTCACGGACCGGATCGTGATCGAGGCCGACCGGCTGGCCGCGATCGTGGACAACCTCCGCCAGCTGGCCGAGATCGAGGCCGGCCGGGCGCTCGTGGACAGCAGCCCGGTGGAGGTCGAGGCGGTGCTGCGCGAGGTCACCCAGCGCGCCGGGGGCCGACCCGTCGAGCTCGCCGTGAGCGAGGGCCTGGTGGTGGAGGCGGACCGCGCCAAGCTGGCCCAGGCGCTCGGCAACCTGCTCGACAACGCGGCCAAGTTCTCGCCGCCCGGCACCCCGATCGAGGTCAGCGCCGAGCCCGCCGGCGAGGAGGTCCGGATCACCGTCCGCGACCACGGCAACGGCATCTCGCCCGAGCACTGGGACCGGGTCTTCGAACGCTTCTACAAGGTCGATCCCGCGCGCAACCGCGAGGTGCCCGGCACCGGACTGGGGCTGGCCATCGTCAAGCACCTCGTCCTGCTCCAGGGAGGCCGGGTCTGGACCGAGGCGGCGCCCGGCGGCGGGCAGCTCTTCGGGATGGCGCTGCCGGCCGCCTTAACTTCTCCATAAACAGCTCTTAACCCAGCGGGCCGTAGGCTGCAGAGTGGTGGAGCAACCCCAGGCGGTCATCCAGCCACCCACGCTCCGGGCCATGCCGGGCGCCTCGCCGACCAAGATCAAGGTCGAGCGGGTCTCCTTCTACTACGAGAAGTTCAAGGCGCTCCAGGATGTCTCGCTGGAGATCCCCGAGAAGCGCGTCACCGCCCTGATCGGCCCTTCGGGCTGTGGCAAGAGCACGCTGCTCCGGATCTTCAACCGCATGTACGACCTGGTGCCGCGCAGCCGGGCCGAGGGCAGGGTGCTGCTCGAGGGCACCGGCGACATCATCGCCACCCGCGACCTGCTGCGCCTGCGGCAGCGGGTGGGCATGGTCTTCCAGCGCCCCAGCCCCTTCCCGATGTCGATCTACGACAACGTCGCCTTTGCGCCCCGCCTGCTCGGCTGGTCGCGACGCAAGATCGAGGAGACGGTGGAGCGGAGCCTCACCGACGCCGCCCTCTGGGACGAGGTCAAGGACCGGCTCCGGACGCCGGGCGTGGCGCTCTCCGGGGGTCAGCAGCAGCGGATGTCGATCGCGCGCTGCCTGGCGGTCAATCCCGAGGTGATCCTGATGGACGAGCCGGCGTCGGCACTCGACCCCGTCGCCACCCTCAAGATCGAGGACCTGATGTCACGCCTGGCCGAGCGCTACACGATCGTGGTCGTGACGCACAACATGCAGCAAGCGGGCCGGGTCGCCGACTTCACCGCCTTCATGCTGATGGACCCCGTCCAGCGCTTCGGCGAGCTGGTCGAGTTCGGGCCCACCGTCGAGCTCTTCAACCGGCCTCGGGACCAAAGAACCGAGGACTACATCACGGGGCGTTTCGGCTGAGAGAAGAGTTTCGGAAGGAGCTCGACTCGCTGCGCGACGACCTGCTCCGGATGGCGACCCAGGTCGAGTCCCAGATCGACGACGCGCTGCGCGCCATGCGCAACCGCGACACCGAGCTCTCGGACCAGGTCCGGCTCAACGACCAGCAGCTCAACGAGCTCTTCCGGCAGATCCGCGAGCGCTGCTTCGTGGTGATCGCGACCCAGGCGCCGGTCGCCCGCGACCTGCGGGTCCTGATGGGCGTCGTCTACATCGCCACCGAGCTGGAGCGGATGGGCGACTACGCGGTCCGCATCGCGCGCATGACCACCACCCTCTCCGGCCTGCCCGCGGTCCCGCTACGGGCCGAGTTCGGTTTGATGGGCGAGGCGGCCATCCGCCAGGTCCACGACATCCTGGACGCCCTCATCGAGCAGGACGAGGCCAAGGCCCGCGAGGTGGCGGCCAAGGACGACGAGATCGACCGCCTCTACCATCGGGTCTTCGACGACCTGATCTCGGACATGTCCTCGCACGAGGGCGTCGACCCCGACGAGGCGCTGCGCACGGTGACCCTGATGCTGGTCGCGCACAACCTGGAGCGGATCTCCGACCGCGTCACCAACGTGGCCGAGGACATCGTCTTCCTGCAGTCCGGCCAGGTCGTCGAGCTTGGTTAGCGCGGCCTCGGCGCCTGCGCCGGTGGCGCGGATCCTGGTCGTCGAGGACGACGAGGGCATCCGCGAGATGCTGCGCTACAACCTGGCCGGGGCCGGCTACGCGGTCCAGGAGGCGCGCGACGGCGCCACCGGCCTGCGCCTGGCCCAGACCGGACGCCCGGACCTGGTGCTGCTCGACCTCATGCTGCCCGGCATGAGCGGGCTCGAGGTCTGCCGCGCGCTGCGGCGCAGCGGCCGCACCCCGATCATCATGCTCACGGCCAAGGACGCCGAGGTCGACAAGATCGTGGGCCTCGAGCTGGGCGCCGACGACTACATCACCAAGCCCTTCTCGGTGCGCGAGGTGATGGCCCGCGTCAACGCCGTGCTCCGGCGCATGCAGGGCGACACCGCGGCCGCGGCGGCGCCGGAACGGGAGACGCTGGGCGAGTTCGCCATCGACCGCCCGGCTCGGCGGGTCTGGCTGGACGGCGCCGAGGTCAAGCTCACCGCGCGCGAGTTCGACCTCCTCTCCTTCCTGCTCGCCCATCCCGGTCGGGTCCACTCCCGCGACGCCTTGCTCACGCAGGTGTGGGGCCCCAGCTTCGTAGGCGACCGCAAGACCGTGGACGTCCACATCCGCTGGCTCCGGGCCAAGTTCGCCGCCAGGGCGCCCTTCGCCATCGTCACAGTTCGTGGCATCGGCTACCGTCTCGACCGCCCCGCGTAGGCGGGCGCCCTTCGAGGGCTTTCGCGGCATCACCGCGGTGGTGGCAGCGGCGGCCCCGCTGTCCCTGCTGGCGATCGTCGTCATCCTCGCCCAGCAGGCCTGGCCGGCGATCACCCAGTTCGGGCCGGGGTTCCTGGTCGGGCGCGAGTGGAACCCGGTCACGGTCCACTTCGGGGCGCTCCCCTACATCTTCGGCACCGTCGTCACGGCGTTCCTGGCGCTGGCAGTGGCGCTGCCGGTGGGCGTCGGAGTGGCGCTCTTCCTGGCCGAGAGCTCGCGCCCGCGCCTGCGGGGCGCGATCGGGATCGGAGTCGAGCTGCTGGCCGCCATCCCCAGCGTGGTCTATGGGATCTGGGGCCTCTACGTGCTGGCGCCTTGGCTGTACCGCCACCTCGAGATCCCCCTCAGCGACCGCTTCCTCAGCTTCCCGCTCTTCGGCGGCACGCCCCGCCAGACCTCCATCCTGACCGCGGTCGTGGTGCTGGCCGTGATGATCCTGCCCACGCTGGCGGCGGTCTCCCGCGACGTGATCCGGGCCGTGCCCAACGGTCTTCGGGAAGGCGCCTACGCGCTCGGATCGACCTGGTGGGAGATGACCTGGCGGGTGGTCCTGCCCGCCGCCCGGGCCGGCATCTTCGGGGCCTCGGTGCTGGCGCTCGGTCGCGCCCTGGGCGAGACCATCGCGGTGACCATGGTGATCGGCAACCGCCCCGACATCCAGCCCTCCCTGTTCGCGCCGGCCTACACGCTGGCCAGCGTGGTGGCCAACGAGTTCACGGAGGCCACCGGGCAGCTCTACTCGTCGGCCCTGATCGAGCTGGGACTGCTGCTGGTGCTGGTCACCCTGGTCGTCAACACGGCCGCGCTGCTGCTGGTGCGCACGGTGGAGCGCGCGTGAGGAGCCGACGCCGGCGCAGCCGCGACCTGGTGGCGCGCTCCCTCATCTACGTGGCGGCGGTGGTGGCTCTGCTGCCGCTGTCGCTGGTGCTGGCCTACACGATCGCCAACGGTTGGAAGTCGGCGGTCCAGCCTGACTTCTACCTGCATTTCGAGCGCCCGGAGGGCATCCCGGGCGCGGGCGTCCAGCACGCGATCGTGGGCACGCTCCTGATCGTCGGCATCGCCTCCCTGTTCGCGATCCCGGTCGGAATCCTGGCCGGGACCCACCTGGCCGAGTACCGGCAGCACCGTTGGGCAAGCTGGGTGCGACTGGCCGGCGACGTGCTGGTAGGCACGCCCTCGATCGCGATCGGCCTCTTCGCGTACGCGCTGCTGGTGGCGCCTTTCCACCACTTCTCGGCGCTCAGCGGCGCCGGCGCGCTGGCGGTCCTGATGCTGCCGGTCGTGATGCGCACCACCGAGGGCGCGCTGCTGCTGGTCCCTCCCGGCCTGCGCGAGGCGGGCCTGGCGCTGGGGCTGCCACGCTGGCGGGTGGCCCTCCAGCTGATGCTTCGGGCGGCCATCCCGGGCGTGGTCACGGGGGCGCTGCTGGCAGTCGCGCGGGCCGCCGGGGAAACGGCGCCTCTGCTCTTCACGGCGTTCGGCAACCGCATCCTGAGGTTCGACGTGACGCAGCCCATGCAGGCCCTGCCGCTGACCGTGTTCCACGACGCGCTGATGCCCTACAAGGACCTGCAGGACCAGGCCTGGGGCGCCGCCCTGCTGCTGGTGGTGCTGGTCCTGATCGTCAACCTCGCCAGCCGCTTCGCGCTGCGCCGCCAGCTCGCCTTCGCCGGGCGTGGCCTCTAGGAAACGGCGAGCCAGGACGCCGCCACCGCGTCCATCAGCAGGTCGGCGCTGCCGAGGTTGGTGGCGAGGGGCACATCGTGCAGGTTGCAGACCCGCAGCAGGCCCCGGAGGTCGGGCTCGTGCCGGTGGCCGCTCCGGGAATCGACCAGGAAGACCACGGCGTCGACCTCGCCCATTGCCACCCGGGCCGCGACCAGGCCCGGTTTCAGCCGCTCCACCCGCAACCCGACCTCGTCCTCCAGCAGCTTCCCGGTCGCCTCGGTCGCGACCAGGGCGCAGCAGCGCAGCAGGCGCACGTGGCGGACGGCGAGCTCGACCATGTCGAGCTGGCGGCCGCGGTGGGCGATCAGCGCCAGGGAGGCTTCCATTGCGGGCACCCTATGGCGCTTCGGGCGAAGGTGTCGTTGCGGCTCGGTTAAGCGACGGCAGTAACCTCGAAAACATGGCCAACCGGCTGGGCGCCGCCACCAGCCCCTACCTGCTCCAGCACGCGCACAACCCGGTCGATTGGTACGAGTGGGGTCCCGAGGCGCTGGAGCGGTCAAGGCAGCAGGACCGGCCCATCCTGCTCTCGGTGGGCTACTCCGCCTGCCACTGGTGCCATGTGATGGAGCGGGAGTCGTTCGAGAACGCCGAGACCGCGCGGCTGATGAACGAGAGCTTCGTGAGCATCAAGGTCGACCGCGAGGAGCGGCCCGACATCGACGCCGTCTACATGGACGCGGTGCAGGCCATGACCGGCCAGGGCGGCTGGCCGATGACGGTCTTCCTGACCCCCGAAGGCGAGCCCTTCTACGCCGGCACCTACTTCCCGCCGGAGGATCGCCACGGCCTGCCGGGCTTTCCGCGCCTGCTCAGCGCGATCGCCGAGGCCTGGCGCACGCGGCGTGCCGAGCTGGCCGGCCAGGGCCGGCAGGTGGCCGCTGCGATCGCGCGGGCCACCACGGCCGGCGCCTCCTCCCAGCCCCTCACCGAGTCGCTGCTGACACAAGCGGTGCAGGCCTATGCGCGCGCCTTGGACCCCCGATGGGGCGGCTTCTCCCCCGCGCCCAAGTTCCCGCAGCCGATGGGCATCGAGCTGCTGCTGCGATGCCACCTGCGGGGCCAGGCGGACGCGCTGCCGATGGCCGTCACGACCCTCGACCGGATGGCCGCGGGGGGCATCTACGACCAGCTCGGCGGCGGCTTCCACCGCTATTCGACCGACCAGCGCTGGCTGGTCCCGCACTTCGAGAAGATGCTCTACGACAACGCCCAGCTCGCGCTCGCCTACCTGCACGCCTGGCAGGTGACGGGCCGCGAGCCCTACCGCCGGGTGGTGCGGGAGACGCTCGACTACCTGCTGCGCGAGATGCGCGATCCGGCCGGCGGCTTCTGGTCGGCGCAGGACGCGGACTCTGAGGGCGTGGAGGGCAAGTTCTTCACCTGGTCGTACGAGGAGCTGGCGGAGCGGGGCGCGGCCGAGGCGCTGGGGGCGCAGCCCGGCGGCAACTGGGAGGGCGCCAACGTGCTCTGGATACCCGCCGGCCTGGATGCGCCGCGACCGGCCGCCGAAGTATTGCGTCGCCTGTTCGATGAGCGCGAGCGGCGGGTGCGCCCCGGCACCGACGACAAGGTGCTCGCGGCGTGGAACGGGCTCGCGATCACCGGCTTCGCCGAGGCCGGGCGGGTGCTCGGTGAGCCGCGCTACGTGGAGGCCGCGGTCCGCGCCGGCGACTTCGTGCTGAGCTCGATGCGGGGGCCGGAGGGCCGGCTGGCCCGCTCCTGGCGGGCGGGCCGGGCGGGCGCGCCCGGCTTCAGCGACGACTACGCGGCCATGGCCGCCGCCTGCCTGGCGCTCTGGGAGACCACCTTCGAGCCGCGCTGGGTCGAGCGCGCCCTGGAGCTGGGGCGCGACCTGGTGCGCCTGTTCGGCGACGAGCGGGGCGGGTTCTTCCAGTCGGCGGCCGACGCCGGCACGCCGCTGGCGCGGCTCAAGGAGCTGTTCGACAACGCGGTTCCGGCCGGCAACTCGATGGCCGCCGACGTGCTGCAGCGGCTGGCGCTGCTGACCGGTGAGGCCGAGCTCGAGAAGGCCGGCGTGTCGGCGCTCAGGGCCGTTCGCGACCTGGTGGAGCGGGCGCCCACCGCCTTCGGCACCGCGCTGGGCGCCCTCGACCTCTACCTGGGACCCACCCGAGAGCTGGCTGTAGTGGGCGGCGCGGCGCAGCGGAAGCCGCTGCTCGAAGTGGCCTGGAGCCGCTTCCGGCCGCGGCTGGTGCTGGCCGCCGGCGAGCCCGGCTCCGCCCCGGTCGCCCTGCTGGAGGGGCGCGACCGGCCGGGCGCCTACGTCTGCGAGCGGTTCGCGTGCGGGCTGCCGGTCACGACTCCGGAGGAGCTCGCCGCTCAGCTGGGCTAGGTGGTGGCTTTCCTGCGCGAGCGGGCGTGGGCGCGAGCGAGCGCCGAGTAGCTCGACTTGAGCGCTCGTTTGGGCTCCAGCCCCAGCGACCGCGCCACCGCCTCGATCTGCTGCGGCGGACCCTCCACCTCGCAGAAGGCGCCGAAGTCGAGAGTGTCGAGGGTGACGTCGACCGCGCCCAGGCGCCAGGTCTCCCGGTGCTTGTGATAGGTGACGGCGACCTTGTGGCCGAGCTGCTCCAGGAGCTCGCGCGTGGTGGTGCCGTCGGCGACCGCCACCTCGGTCTCCTCGCGGATCTTGATCCGGCGCTCGAAGCGGGCGGGCCCCTTGGCCGTAAGCACCGCACCCGGCCCACCGTCGAGGATGCGCAGCCGGAGGCTGACAGGCTGCCTGCGGACCGGCCGGAAGCGGATGTTCTCCTCGTCGTAGGCGCCGACCGGGCGGGCGTCCAGGTCACGAAGCCGGTTGCGCAGCCGCGCGTGCTCGGCCTGGCCGAGCCGGAACTTGAGCTCCGCCTCGTCGCTGTGCGCCCGCGGCCGGTGACGGGCGACCTCCAGCACCTGGAAAGCGTATCGGCTGGATGAGGAATAGCTGGCCTTCAAGCGCAGCCGAGCTCGAGAGCCTTCAGCTCGAGCTGGCGGCGCTGGAGCCACCAGCCTGGCGCCCATCACCGGCGTTAGTCGTCGGCGCGGTGTTCGCCTGCGGCCCGCGCGGCGTGACCGGCAGCGGTGCGGCCGATGACCCGGGCTGGGCGGCGGTGGTGGTCGGCCGCCGGTCGTCAGCTGTCAGCGGCCGCTTGGGCGCCCCATACAGCCCCGGCCTGCTGGCGTTGCGAGAAGGCGAGCTCCTCGAACGCGCAGTGCGCTCGTTGGCGGACAAACCGGACGTGCTGCTGGTTAACGCGACTGGCCGCGATCACCCGCGGCGCGCGGGCCTTGCCCTGCACCTGGGCTGGGCGCTCGACGTGCCCACGATCGGCGTCACGGCGCGGCTTCTGCACGACGGCGAGGGGGCTGCACGCACGCCAGGCGGGCTCTGGGTCCACGCCGGCTGGCGCACCGAGGCGGAGACGGCCCTTCAGATCGTGGCCTCGGTCACTGGGGGCGCCCGCACGCCGGCGCCGCTGCGCGAGGCCCGCCGGCTGGCGCGCACGGCGCGCTCCTACGGGGGACCGACGTAGAAAGCGCTCAGCCTGCTAGCGCCCCACCAGAAGGTCAGCGCCGCGCCCGCGGAGTCGACCTGCGTCGAGGCGGTGGGCGACTCGTGGCGATCGTTGACCGTAGCCTTCAGCGGTGGAGCTCCGGACGGATCGGCTCGTCCTGCGTCGTTGGCGAGACGATGACCGGGCGCCGTTCGCTGCCCTCAACGCCAACCGGGAAGTGATGAAACACTTCCCCTCGACTCTGACGAGGGCCGAGTCGGACGCGTTCATCGACCGGATCGAGGGCTTCTTCGAGGCGAACGGTTACGGCCTCTGGGCAGTTGAACGTCTGGATCGGGACGAGTTCATGGGCTTTGTCGGGCTCGCCCCCGCAAGTTTTGAGGCGCACTTCACTCCGGCCGTCGAGGTCGGCTGGCGCCTGGGGCGAGAGCATTGGCGTCAGGGCTTCGCCACGGAAGCTGCACGCATCGCCGTCACCGACGGCTTCGAACGGCTCGGGCTGGATGAGATCGTGTCCTTCACGGCGACGACCAATCTCCCATCACAGAGGGTGATGCAGCGGCTGGGGATGACCAGGGATCCGGAAGATGACTTCGATCATCCAGGCGTGCCCGTCGGCCATCGCCTCCGGAGGCACGTCCTGTATCGCCTCCCCCGTTCCGCTCGCTGACCCGGACCGAAGACGCTTAGGCAGCGCCGGCGAGGTCGGGAGCCCGCGCCGAGTGGCCGAAGGTCGGCGGCGGCCTGAGGACCATGATCTCGCCGTCGAGAGCGACCGTCATCTTCCAGCCGCCTTCGTGCAGCATCCGGTGGTGGTGGTAGCGGCCCGCCAGACCGCGCTCGCGGTATGGGCCATCTGGACCAGGTGGGGGAAGCCGATCTCTCCGTTCCGCATCGCCGTCGCGCTCTCCCAGAGCTTGTGCAGCTGGCTGCCTACGGCCAGCCGATCCTTGACCGCGCCCTCGCCCATCTGGCACTGGTGGCGTAGAAAGTCCGACGCCTTTTCGGAGCCCTCGAGCCGGTGGTGGTCGGTGGTCGCCAGGCGCGCGGCGTCGGCAGCCCATTCGAGCTCCATCCGGTCGATGACGCGGCGGCGCTTGCGGAGGCTGTCGGCCAGGGTTTCGGCTTCGGAGATTGACAACTCCAAACGCATGTTCGTAGTATACCAGACCCGGAACGCATGTTCGAGTCTTAACAGACGGTTATTGAGGTGTTCCGTAACCGGGCGTCAGACGTGCGCTCAAGGTTGCGCGCAGCGTCGCCGAGCGGGCGCCGAGGAAGGAGGCCAGGCGCAGCGGCACCAGCTCGTGGACGCTGAGCGTCAGCTGCGCGCCGCCCGCCGTGAGCCCATCGAGCACGGCCGCCGGCTCTTGCTCGGCGAGGTCGCGGGTCGCTACGGCGCGGGCGGCGGTGGGGTCGAGGCGCCAGCCGGCACCGGCGCGGAGCGCCGCCGCGTCCAGCTGCTGGGCGGCGTCCAGGGCCGCTTGAGCGGCGACTTCCGAGAGGTGCGCCTGGCGCGCCGCGAGAAACCCCGCCTCGGCGCCGAAGGCCGCTACCGGCAGCAGCACGAGCGGCAGCACGAGCGCGAAGAAGACCAGGGCTTGCCCGGCCCCACCCCCTGCCCCTCCCCGGAAGCGGGGAGGGGTCGTCTTGGCGTGGAAATGCAAGGCCTGTCTCACCGGCTCCTCCAGGGCTCAATCCGCGCGCTGGAGTGAGCCGTCAGAGTCACTGTCGCCGGCAGCCCGGGAACGGGCGCAAACCCGATCGCCACCCGCGCCGTCGCACTGGCAGTGATCACCGCACCACGCGCGAAGCCGCCGAGGTCGAGCACCAGTGAGGGCGCGGCCAGCCCGTAGGCGGCGACCGACGCGCTGAACACCGATTGGGCTGAGTTGGCCGCCGTGGCAGCGTCCGGCGCCCGCGCCGCGGCCTGGGCGGCGGCCGCGGTCGCTGCGTCGAGGCCGCCCCGCGCGTCCGCCACGCGGGCCACGGCCACCGTGCCCAGAGCCAGAGCCAGCACGACGGGCAGGCAGAGGGCGACCTCGGCCAGCGCCTGCCCGCCCTGGCGCCTCATCCGAACGTGGCCTTGAGGATCGCGACATCCGCCCTCAGCGGCAGGCCCGCGCCACCGGGTACCAGTGGGACCAGGGCCGGCACGGTGCCTCCGACCCGGACTTCGATGGCCCCGCCGAGGTCAGTGCCGCACACCCAGGCCCCGGCCGGCGGCGGATCCTGCGCCTGCGGGCACCATCCGGTGAGCGCCGCCCCGGCCAGGCTGGGCCGCAGCGCGGCGATCGCGACGGCCTGGGCGCCGGCGGCGCTACCACCGGCGACGGCGCCCGCCCGCGCGCCGCTGAGCGCGGCCGAGCGGGCGGCGAAGGCCTCCGCCGACCAGATGCTGAGCTCGACCGCACCCAGCACCGCCAGCAGCAGGACCGGCCAGGCCAGGGCGAACTCGGTCAGGGCGGTGCCCCGCTGATTTCTCACCTGAAGCTCTCCGCGAGCGTGGTCACGGCCGGGAAGAGGAGGATCGCCATGAAGGGCAGCAGGACGCCGACTCCCGCCGGCAGGAGTACTCGCGTCAGCGCCCGCCGGCTGGTTGCGATTACCACGCGCCGCTGCGCGCGCCGGAGGTCGACGGCGAGCGCCCGCACCCCGTGTCCCACTCCGGAGCCGTAGTCGCGGCTGGTCGCCATCACGGCCGCCAACGCCGCCAGCGGCGGGAAGTCGAGCCGCGTGGCGAGCGCGGCGAGGCGAGTTTCGAACGAGGCCGCGCTGCTAACGGACGCCGCCGCCAGCAGCCGGCGGAGCTCACGGCTGAGCTCGCCGTCGGTGCGCGCCGTCACCGCCGCGATGGCGCCATGAGGGCTGTTGCCGCCACTGAGCTCGAGCGACATCAGCTCCAGGGTGGGCGCCAGTTCGGCCAGCAAGCGGGCGCGCCGCGCGCGGGCGCCGTGAAACAGACGCTGCAGCATCCCGAAGACAGTCCCGCCGAGGCCGAGCATAGCCAGCGCCAGGGCCGTCGCCGGGTCACGGAGAGCGCCGGCCCCGGCGCCGACCGCGGCTACCCCCACGGAGGCGGCGGCGAGCAGCGCCAGGAACTGCTCCGGTGTCTCCGGCCGGCCGGCGCGGTCCAGCAGCACCTCCACGCGTTCGAGGGCGCCCCGGGGGACGGTCTGGCCGCGCAGCACGGACACCACCTCCAGCCGGGGCTGGGTGCCGGCCGCGTTCCGGCGCTGCAGCCAGGCCACGGCCTCGGGCACCGGTGCGCCACCGGCCAATCCGGCCAGGGCCACCGCGACGCACGCCCCCGCCGCTGCGGCCGCCACCACCACCATGCCGTCAGCCATCGGTCACGGCCAGCCGCGGCTCGGCGGGCAGGCGGAGCCAGCGCAGCATCCACAGATACGACAGGCCGATGACACCCAGGGCGCCGGCCAGGAACAGGGCTCCCGCGGGCCGGTGATAGGCGTCGAGGTACGGCGATCGCAGCGCCGACAGGGCGAGCAGGAAGACGACCGGCAGCAGCACGATCACGGCCGCCGCCGACCGGGCCTGCAGCTGCAGCGCCTCGGCCTCTCGCGTCACCTCGTGAATGGCCGCCACCGAGTCCTCGAGATCCGCGAACAGGGGGCCGAGCGCCCCGCCACCCGGACGCTGCACCAGCACCGCGGCCGAGAGCAGGTCGAACAGTGGGTCGCCCACCTGTGCCCGGGCTCTTGCCCAGGCGTCTGCCTGGCGGCCGGCGGCACCCGCCGCCACCAGTGCTCCGAACTCGGCGCGGAGTGCGGCCGGACCGCGCTCGGCGAGCACCGCCAGCGCCTGCTGCACGCCGATGCCGCCCGACTCCAGGAGGCCACGCAGGGTCCGCACCGCCTCCAGCACGGCATCCTGGCGCACGCGGACGCGCGCCCGGATCGCCACCCGCAGGGAGCTGCGGGCCAGCGCCACGCCCAGAACCGTCCCGCCGGCGGCGAGCACCGGCAAGCCGGTGACGCCTCCGGTCACCAGCCCCAGCGCGGCGCCCGCCGCCAGCTGGAGCGCGGCCGGCAGCCGCCAATCGACGCGCGGCCCCCAGAGGGCCGCGGCCAGCGCCACCTCGCGGTCTCGGACCCCGGTCAGGGGGTGCCGCAGAGGTACTGCCGGCGGTGGGCCGGCGAGGGCGAGCAGGGCCACGGCCACGCAGGCGCCGGCCAGCAAGGCCAGGCCCTCAGGCATCGAGAGCGTCCAGCAGATCGAGGCCGGAACCGGAGGCTGCCAGCTTGTCGAGGACCCGGGCCGGCATCGAAGCGGGCGATCCCACCCGGCGCCAGCCGCCGCCGGCCTCGGCGCGCACCAGCTCGTCGACCACCGGCTGGCCGGCCTCGACGCCGGCCACGTAACCGATCGATTCCAGGCGCCGGCGGCGGGCGCCGTCGATGGAGTGGACAGCCAGCTGGATGACCAGGTCGACGGTGCGCGCCACCTCGGCCACCACCGCCTCCGGCCGGGGCGCGTGCGGGCTGCGCAGCGCCAGCCGAGCCAGCCGGGGCAGGGTTTCCCGCGGGCTGTCGGAGTGCAGGGTGCAGACGGATCCGGGATGCCCGGTGTTCATGGCATCGAGCAGGTCGAGCGCCTCGCCACCGCGAACCTCGCCGATCACGATGCGGTCGGGGGACATCCGGAGCGCCTCGTGGACCAGCATCTGGATCCCGATCGCGCCCCGCCCCTCGGCGTTGGCGTGCCGAGCCTCCAGGGAAACGCAGTCCGGCAGCTCGCGCCAGAGGTGGAGCTCGGCCTGGTCCTCGATGGTCACCACCCGCTCGGAGTCCGGGATCAGCCGGCACAGCAGGCGCATGAAGGTCGTCTTCCCGGCGCCCGTCCCGCCCGCGATCAGAATGTTCAGGCGACCGCGCACCGCGGCCTCCAGGAAGGCCGTCAACCCGACCGGCAGGAAACCGGCCGCCGCCATCTCGGCGAGGTTCCGGAAACGGCCGACGGGGTGTCGCCGGATGGTCAAGCTGAGCGGCCGCGCCGGCGGTGAGAGGGCCGCATGGAGGCGGCTGCCGTCCGGCAGCGTCAGCGTCACCATCGGGCTGGCCCGATCGAGGCGAGCCGCGCCCGCGCCATCCGTGTACCAGTGCACGAGGTCGACCAGCGCGGCCTCCTCGGCGAATGGCGGCGGCACCGCGTGGCGGCGGCCTTCCCGGAGCACGTAGCAGGCATCGGTCCCGTTGATCCGCACCTCCTCGACCGTCGGGTCGGCCAGGTGCTCGGCCAGCGGGCCCAGCGGTGTGACCGAACCGAACACACGCCGCCAGACCTCCTGGCCCTCGCCCGGTTCCAGCGCCGCCCCGCGCTCGTGCTCCTCGGCGACGATGCGGCCCACGAGCTGGTAGACCCACTCCTGGTCCTCGAGGGCCAGCCGCGGGGTCTCCCGCCGGCTGAGCCGTTCGGCCAGCTCGGCCTCGACTCGCTCGCGAACCCGCCGCTCCGCGGCCTCCAGGCTCACGGCCAGGCCGCCACCGCGGGCGCCGCCGCCGGCGCCACCGTGCGCGCCAGCTCGGCCACCGGGCCGCGGAAGGATCGGGTCAGCGGGGCCGCGGCCTGCCGCCCGGCGCGGCGGTTCTCGGGAACGCGGGCCAGTATCGGCAGCCGGTGCCGCTCGGAAAGCACCTTCTCGGCCCCTTTCAGCGTGCGCCGGCCGATCTGGTTGAAGACCAGCCCGGCGCTGGCCCCCGCCAGCGGCGGCGCCGCCAGCAGGCGGTCGGCGCGATCGAGGCCGAGCCGGTCGGGCAGTACCACCCAGGCCAGCCAGTCGGATCCCGCCGCCAGTTCGCGCTGGAGATGGCCGGGCAGGTGGCCGAGGTCGGTGACCACGGCGCCGAAGCCGGCGGCGGAGGCAGCCGCCAGGAGGCCGCCGCAGCCGAGGTCTCCGGCTTGCTGGCACTCCAGGAGCCAGAGCCGGCGCCCGGCCGGCGCCGCCACCCTCCGCAGCAGCTCGGGCGTGATCACGCCCAGGGAGGCCGAGCGCGCAAAGGCCGCGCCGCCGTCGGTGTCGGGCAGCCCCAGGGCCAGCGCCAGTGCCGCGTCCTCGGCATCGGCGTCCACGGCCAGCACGTCGACGGGGCCCTCGGCCAGGCGAAGCGCCAGCGCCGCGGTGAGGAAGGTGACCCCCGGGCTGCCCTTGGCCGCCGCCAGCGAGATCACGCCGCTCATGAGCCGAGCGCCGCCTCCGCCTGCTCCAGCGAGCCGACTGGCTGCTCGTCGCCGTGGCGGGCGGCCGGGTCGGCGGCCACCGCCACCAGGTGGCCGCCGCTGGCCGCCCAGACCAGGGCGGTGGCGGCGCGGGAGGGCGCGCTGACGACCAGGCCGCCGGGCCCGGCCGACACCACCTCGAGGTTGAAGACGAAGGGCGCCACGCTGCCGCCGGACACCAGCAGGAGGTCGACGCGGTCGCCGGGCGCCACCGGCGGCGGGTCCTTCACCGGGATCAGGACCCGGCGCCGGTCGGGCCCGGAGTCGGCCGCCGCCAGGTCGCTGCGCTGAACGATCTGGCCGGCGACCAGGTCGTGGGCGGCACGCGCGCTGGCCAGCAGTCGTGCCGCGCCCGGGCCGACCGCGGCCGCCCCGGCGGCGCCCAGGCGCACCCGCTCGACGCGCAGGGCGTCGGGCGCCAGCGGCACGCCTGCCGGCACGTCGTGGACCGCCACGTAGACCTGCTCCTGGGTGGCCGACTGGCCGCCGGTATAGGCGATGAGCGCCACCGTCACCAGGCCGCCGGTGCCCAGCGCGGCTGCCGCGACCAGCCATCTGCGAAGCATGCCGGCGACCGTAATTGGAGCTCAAAGGCAAGTCAAGATAGCCTGTTAAGGCGTACGCCCAGGTGCGAGCTGTAAAGAGGGCATTTACATGCGGCGCCACGGCGCCTATCGTGCGCCCGTGCTCGCCCTCCGCGACCCGGACCCCAAGACTTCCGAGCGTCACCGGCGCGCCCTGCTCCGCACGGCGGACGAGCTGCTGGGCGAGATCGAGCTGCTCCGGCTGCACGAGCGCACCCAGCTCCCGGCCCCCCTCCGCCAGGGCCTGCGCGCGCTCCAGCTCAGCATGGGCCGCGCCGACCTGGTCACGCCGGCGTCAATCCGCGCCGCGCAGAACCTGGTCTTCGGCCTGCAGCAGCGGCTGATGGCGGCCAACCCCCGGCGCCCGGACTCGGGCGCCCACCCCGGCCGGGCCGGCGGCATGCCGGCGATCACGCCGATCCGTCCCGGTATCGAGTGGAAGCTGCTGGTGCTGCCGCCCTGTCCGGGTGCCGGCCGCGATGAGGCCTGGCTGGCGTTGATCGACTCCACCGTCGAGCGCGCCCGCGACCGCTGGGCGTACGCCAACCACCACGCTCGCCGTGCCGTGCGCAAGGGGCAGAACGTGCCTGCGGCGCTGGCCATCATGCGCGTCGCCTGGAACAACTACTGGGAGCTCAGCCTGGAGGCCGAGCACATCCGATCCGCGCTGGCCGGCTCCCGCGCGGCCTGACCGAGCTCCTGCTTTCCTCAGACCTAGAATCGAACGCCATGCAGCCGGTCGTGATCGGCGACGTGATCTGGGAGCCGACTCCCGAGGTCGTCGAGAAGAGCCGGTTGCGGCAGTTCATGGACCGCCAGCAGATCGGCTCCTTCGAGGAGCTGGTCGAGCGGGCGGGCCGCGACTACGCCTGGTTCTGGGACGCCATGGTCCACGACCTCGGCATCCACTTCTACAAGGGCTACGACCGGGTGGTCGACATCTCCAGGGGCGAGCCCTGGGCCAAATGGTGGATCGGCGGCAAGATGAACATCGTCTCCTCCTGCCTCGACCGCCACCTGGAGCGCGGACTGGGCGACAAGCTGGCGCTGATCTGGGAGGGCGAGGACGGCGAGGTACGGCGCCTCACCTACGCCCAGCTGAGCGCCGAGGTCTGCAGGTTCGCCGGCGCGCTCAGGCGGCTGGGAGTCGAGAAGGGCGACCGGGTCGGCCTCTTCATGCCGCTGACGCCGGAAGTGGCGATCGCGCTTTTGGCCTGCGCCAAGCTGGGCGCCGTCTTCATCCCGCTCTTCAGCGGCTACGGCCCGGCGGCCATCGCCAGCCGCCTCAACGACGGCGAGGCCAAAATCCTGGTCTGCGCCGATGGCTTCTACCGGCGCGGGCAGGTGGTGCCCATGAAGGAGGTTGCCGACCGCGCGCTGCTCGATGCCGAGACCGTCAGGCACTGCATCGTCCACCGCCGGATCGTCCGCGACATCCCCTGGACCCTGGGCCGCGACCACGTGTGGGACGTGCTGGTCGAGGACGAGCCCGAGCAGCTGCACACCACGCGCCTCGATCCCGAAGACCCCCTCATGATCATCTACACCTCAGGCACCACCGGCCGGCCCAAGGGCGCCATCCACGTCCACGGCGGGTTTCCCATCAAGACCGCCCAGGACCTGGCGCACGGCTTCGACATGGGGGCCGACGACGTCCTCTTCTGGTTCACCGACATCGGCTGGATGATGGGCCCCTGGCTGATCCTGGGCAGCCTCCTGCACGGGGGCACCATGGTCCTCTACGAGGGCAGCCCCGACACCCCCGGCCCCGACCGCCTCTGGCGCATGGTCGAAGACCACAAGGTCACCATCCTGGGGGTCTCCCCCACCCTCGTCCGGGGCCTGATGGCGCACGGCGACGAGCCCCCCAAACAGCACGACCTCTCCTCGCTGCGGGTGCTGGGCGGCACCGGCGAGCCCTGGAACCCCGACCCCTTCAACTGGTTCTTCAAGACCGTCGGCGGCGGCCGCCTGCCGATCATCAACTACACCGGCGGCACCGAGATCGCGGGCGGGATCCTCTGCGGCAACGTGATCTCCAGGATCCGGCCCTGCTCCTTCGCCGGCCCGCTGCCGGGAATGGCCGCCGACGTGCTGGACGACCAGGGTCGGAGCGTGCGCGGGGAGGTCGGCGAGCTCGCCATCCGCGCGCCCTGGCCGGGCATGACGCGCGGTTTCTGGCACGACGACGAGCGCTACCTGGCGACCTACTGGTCGCGCTTCCCGGGCGTCTGGGTGCACGGAGACTGGGCCTACATCGCCGAGGACGGCCTCTGGTACGTGCTGGGGCGCTCCGACGACACCATCAAGGTGGCCGGCAAGCGCTTGGGCCCCGCCGAAGTGGAGTCGATCCTGGTCGGCCACCGCGCGGTCGCCGAGTCGGCGGCGGTGGGCGTGCCCGACGACCTGAAGGGCGAGGCGCTGGTCTGCTTCGTGGTGCTGCGTCAGGACCAGCAACCGAGTGAAGAGCTGGCCACTGAGCTGAAGGACATGGTGGCGGCGGCGCTCGGCAAGCCGCTGCGGCCCAAGGCGATCGAGTTCGTCGCCGACCTGCCCAAGACGCGCAACGCCAAGATCCTGCGCCGGGTGGTCAAGGCGGTCTACCTGGGCCTGGAGCCGGGCGATCTCTCCTCGCTCGAGAACCCGGCCGCCCTGGAGGCGATCAGCGGCGCCCGCGGCAGCTAGCCCGGTAGGTCGTCACCTCGGATTCCTCGCCCTGCTCTGGACGGCGGGCGCCGACCTGCGGCTGACCGTGCTCTGCGTTCCGCCCCTGATCCCGCTCATTCACCGCGACCTGGCCATGAACGAGAAGGCGATCGGCGTCCTGACCGGGATGACGCCCTTCATGCTGGCGCTGTTCGCGATCCCCGGCTCGCTCTTGATCGCGCGCATCGGCGCCCGCCGGGCGCTGATCTCCGGCCTGCTGCTGATGGCCGGTGCGGCCGCCCTGCGCGGCATCGGTCCCAGCGTGGCTCTGCTGCTGGCGATGACGTTCCTGATGGCCCTGGGCATCGCCGTCATCCAGCCCGCCTTCCCCTCGCTGGCGCGGCAGTGGCACCCGGAGCGGATCGGCCTGGCCACCGCCACCTACGCCAATGGGCTGCTGATGGGCGAGATCATCGCCGCCGCCCTCACGCTGCCGCTGGTGCTGCCGCTGGTCGGCGGCCACTGGGAGCTCGCCCTGGCCTTCTGGTCGGTGCCCGTTCTGCTTACCGTCGCGGTGATCGCGGTCGCGACGCCCCACGTGGCCCGCGACACGGCGCGGCCGACGGCGCGCTGGTGGCCGGACTGGCACGACCCCCAGGTGTGGCTGTTGGGCCTGATCTTCGGGTCCGCCTCGGCGATCTACTGGGGCTGCAACGCCTTCATCCCCGACTACCTCCATGCCAGCGGCCGCCCCGGACTGGTGCCGGCCGCGATCACCGCCCTCAACGCGGGCCAGATCCCGGCCTCGATCCTGATCGGCGCCACCGCCTCCAGGGTGATCGGGCGGCGCTGGCCTTTCCTGGTCGCGGGGGTGCTCGGGCTGCTCTCGCTGGCCGGCTTCCTGGCCCTGCCGGGCAGCGCGGCGACCGTGGTCTGCGCGGCGGTCTTCGGCTTCATGGCGGCCGCGGTCCTGGTGTTGACGCTGGCGCTGCCGCCATTGATGGCCGCCCAGCACGACGAGCACCGGCTCTCGGCGGGCATCTTCACGATCACTTACACCTGCTCGTTCCTGGGCCCGCTGCTGGGCGGCGCGGTCTGGGACGCCACCGGCCGGGCTGCCCTCGCCTTTGCGCCGGTGGGCGTCGCCTCGGCGCTGATCCTCACCCTTTCCCTGCTCCTGAAGCTGCCCCGGCCTCAAACTCTGCCCAGCCGATGAGCGCGGAACCGGCGCCGCCGCGGATGGCCGCAGCGCGGGTGGCGCTGCCGCCTTTCCTGGTCGCCAAGGCCGCGACCCTTCTGGCCCCGCTCCTCTACGTCCTCCTGTACCTGGGCCCCACCCGGGGCGCCGGCCTCCGCGACCTGCATGACGCCTACTGGCGCTGGGACTCGTTCCACTACGTGAACATCGCGCTCCACGGATATCCGGACCATTTCGACTTCCCTTACGCGTTCTTGCCCGGTTATCCCCTGCTACTGAGAGCAGCCATGGTCGCGATCCCGGACCCCATCGCGGCTGGGCTGCTGCTGAGCGTGGTCTTCGAGTTCCTGGCGCTCTACTACCTGGCCCGGTTGGTCCTCCTGGAGCGGGACCAGCGGGGCGCCCGCTTCGCAACCTGGGCTCTCGTGCTCTGGCCGGCCGCCTTCTTCCTCTCCGGGGTTTATGCGGAGAGCCCACTGCTGGCGGGCGGCGCGGCCTCCCTCTACTACGCTCGCCGGGGCCTGCTGGGGCGCGCGGCGGCGGCCGCCGCCTTCGCCTGCGCCATGAAGGTGCTGGGCCTCCTGCTGGTGGTCCCGCTGCTCATCGAGTACCGGAACCGGCACGGCCTGCGTCCGCGGTGGAGCCTGGCCGCGATCGCCTGCGTGCCACTGCCGCTGCTCCTCTATGCCGCCTACACCTGGCTGCGGATCGGCGATCCGTTCGCCTACAGCCACGCCCAGGCACTGCCGATGTTCAGCCACCTGCACGTGGCGCCGCCCTGGGAGGGTCTGATCAGCGATATCGGCGCCACCTTGCACGGCACCAGCCAGATCCGTCTCATCTACGCGGGGGAACTGCTCTGGGCCGCGCTGGGAGGGGTGGGGGTCGTCTGGGCCTGGTTCCGGCCGCGCTTTGCGCGCTCACTGGCCGCCTACTGCCTGGTCCTGATGCTGCTGATGCTCTGCTTCTCTTTCTGGCGCTCGCTGGGGCGCTACGAGCTCACCCTGTTCCCGCTCCTGATACCGGTCTCAGACCTGCTGGTCGATCGGACCTGGCTGCGCCGTGGCCTGCTGCTGGTGAGCGCCGCGGGGATGGCGTACGGGACCTACACCTTCCTCAACGGAGGTTGGTGGGGCTAACCGTTTTCGAGACGGCGCACCGAAGCCAGCGCGGCCACGGGGGTCGGGTGAGGGTCACGCCGGCGGCTGGCCCGGGGTCACCTCGCGCGGAGGCCGGGTCTCGCTGACCCCGGCCAGCTCGTCGGGCCGCACCGGGATTCGCCAGAGCTCGCGGCCTGTGGCCTCCCGCATGGCGGCGCAGATGGCGGCGGGAGAGGAGATCAGCGGCGGCTCCCCCACCCCCTTGGCGCCGTACGGCGCGTCCGGCTCCGGCTCCTCGACCAGGACCGAGGTCACCTCCGGCATGTCGAGCGCCGTGGGCAGCAGGTAATCGGTGAAGGAGGCGTTGCGGATCAGGCCGTCCCGGACCTGGATCTCCTCCATGGTCGCCAGGCCCACGCCCTGCGCCACCGCCCCCTCGATCTGGCCGTGGACCTGGAGCGGGTTGATCGCCAGGCCGACGTCCTGGACGGTCGCCACCTGCACGACCCGGGCCAGCCCGGCCTCGGGGTCGACGTCGACCACCGCCCGCTGGGCCACGAACATGAAGGAAACGTGGGCGTCGCCCTGGCCATCCTCATCGAGCTTGCCGGTGCGCGGGTGGTGGTGCTCGAACTCGCGCTCGATCGGCTCCTCGAGAAAGAGCGAGAGCGGCGCCAGCGGCGCCCCCTCCTCGTCCACCACATGGCCTCCGGCCAACCCCCGACCTGGCGGCCCGGCGCGCTTCAGGAGCTCCGCGGCGACCAGGCGTGCCGCTCCGCGCACGGCGCCGCCCGTCATCCAGGTTTGGCGCGAGGCCGAGGAGGAGCCGGCGTCGCCGGCCAGGGTGTCGGCGGGCAGCAGCTCCACCTCCTGGACGCCGAGCTCGGTGCGCGCGATCTGCTGGCAGATGGTGACCAGCCCCTGCCCCACCTCCGCGGCGGCGGTCTTGACCAGCGCCACCGCGTGACCGTTGCGGCGCTCCAGCCGCACCCGCGCGGTCGCGTAGTCGTCCGAGCCTTCCGAGTAGGCGATGTTCTTGTAGCCGATCCCCCAGCCCACGCCGCGCCTGACGTCGTCCGGCTCGGCCATGTTGCCGGCGCCGCCCGGGAGGGCCATCAGGCCCGCCGGCGGCGGTGGCAGTGGCAGCTCCGCGCAGCGCCTGATCAGCTCCTCCACGGGCGCCGCGCCGGTGAGCTCCTGGCCGGTGATCAGGCGGTCCCCGCTTCGGATCGCGTTGCGCAGCCGGATCTCGGGGGGCGGGATGCCCACCGCCGCCGCCAAGCGGTCCATCTGCGACTCGTGGGCGAAGCAGGACTGGACCGCCCCGAACCCCCGCATGGCGCCGTTGGGCACGTGGTTGGTGCGCGCGGCGCCGCACCACATGAGCACGTTGGGCACCCGGTAGGGCCCGGAGCCGAAGATGGCCGCGTTGGCGACCACGGCGTGGGACGAGGACGCGTAAGCGCCGCCGTCCAGCACGATCGTGGCCCGGACGTAGACCAGGCAGCCCTCGCGGTCGGCGCCGTGCTCGTACCACATCCAGGCGGGGTGCCGGTGCACGTGGCCGACGAAGGACTCGTCGCGGCCGTACCACATCTTCACCGGCCGGCCGGTGCGCAGCGCCAGCAGGCAGCCGTGGATCTGCATCGAGAGGTCCTCGCGCGCGCCGAAGGCGCCGCCCACGCCGGCCAGGTGCAGCCGGCACTGCGCGGGCGCCAGGCCGAGCGCGTCGGCGACCTGGCGCAGGTCCACGTGCAGGGCCTGGGTGGCGATCCAGAGGTCGACGCCACCCTCGCCGTCCGGGATCGCCAGGCCCGCCTCGGGGCCGAGCGGCGCCTGGTCCTGCTGGCCGACCTCGTAGAAGCCCTTCACGACCACCTCGGCGGTGGCCTCGGGGTTGCCCCGCCGGATGACCAGGTTGCGCAGGGTGTGGCCCTGGACCAGCGCCTCGACGGGGTCGGTGAGCGGAGTGAGGACGTCATAGTCGACGCGGACCGCCGCCATCGCCGCCCGTGCCTGCTCCGGGTGGTCGGCGGCCACGATCGCGATCGCCTCCCCGGCGTAGCGCACGGTCCCCCCGACGCCGACCAGCACCGGCTGGTCGCGCAGCTTGTCCAGGCCGTAGAAGCGCTTGCCCGGGATGTCGGCGGCGGTGAGCACGGCGCGCACGCCGGGCATCGCCGCGGCGGCCGCCACGTCTATGGCCCGCAACACGGCGTGCGGGTGCGGCGAGCGCACGGTGCGGCCGTAGAGCATGCCCTCGGCTCGGAGGTCGGAGGCGAAGTCGAAGGACCCGCTGGCCTTGGCCGGGCCGTCAGGCCGGGGCACCGATTCGCCGACCAGGCCGCGGGTCGGCGTCAGCTCCAGCATCAGGCGGCGCTCCGCAACCGGTCGGAGGCGGCGCGCAGGTCACGGGCCAGGGCCTCCTCATCGGCGTTGACGAGGCGGCCGTCCGCGACCACCAGCCTGCCCTCGACGACCACCGCATGGGCCCGAGCCGGGGGAGCCAGGGCCAGTGCCTCCAGCGGGTCGGCGATCGCGATGTGCGGCAGGTCGTCGACCCGGAAGAGCGCCAGGTCGGCCCGGCGGCCGGCCTCGATGGCACCCACCTCGGGCCAGCCCAGGCAGGCGGCGCCGCCGGAGGTGGCCAGCGCCCAGGCGCCGCGGGCGTCCAGCGCTCCACCAGGGTCGGGCTGGCCGAGCAGGGCGGCCCGCACGCGCGCCAGCAGCAGCGCCTGCCGGATCTCGCCGGCCAGGTGGTAGTCCTCGTTGCTGGCGGCGCCGTCCACGCCCAGGCCGACCCGCGCTCCGGCGGCGAGCAGCTCGGTGACCGGACAGGCCCCGGCGCCCAGGCGCATGTTGGAGGAGGGGCAGTGCGCGACGCCGGTGCGGGAGCGGCCCAGGCGCTCGACCTCGGGCGGCGAGAAGTGGACGCCGTGGGCGAGCCAGACGTCGTCGCCCACCCACTCCAGGTCCTCCAGCAGCTCCACGGGCCGCTTCCCGAACTTCTCCAGGCAGAACTCCTCCTCGTCGATCGTCTCGGCCAGGTGGGTGTGGAGGCGGAGCCCGTGGCGGCGGGCGAGCGCCGCCGAGTCGCGCATCAGCTCGGGTGTGACCGAGAAGGGCGAGCAGGGCGCGATCGAGACCCGGCAGAGCGAGCCCGGCGAGGGGTCATGGTAGGCACGGACCAGGCGCTCGCTGTCGGCCAGGATGGCGTCGTGGTCTTCGACCACCTCGTCCGGCGGCAGGCCGCCCGCCGAGCGGCCGAGCGACATCGAGCCCCGGCAGGGCTGGAAGCGGATGCCGAGGTCGCGCGCCGCCTCCACCAGGGCCTCGAAGATGCCGCTCTGGCCGCGCGGGAAGACGTAATGGTGATCGGTGGTCAGGGTGCAGCCGCCGAGCAGGAGGCGCGCGATCGCCGCCCGGGCCGCCGCCCGGACGGTGGCGGCGTCGATGCGCGCCCAGACCGGGTAGAGCTCGGTCAGCCAGCCGAAGAGCCCCTGGGAGGTCGCGTAGCCGCGGGTCGCCCACTGGTACATGTGGTCGTGGCAGTTGATCAGGCCCGGCAGGACCGCGCAGCCCGAGGCGTCGAGGATGCGGTCAGCGGCCGGCGCGGGCCCCGAGCCGACCTCGGCGATGACGCCGTCCGCGGCCAGCACCCAGCCGCCGCCGACGCCGCCCCGCACGAGCAGCTTCACGACCTGCTCAGCTCGCTTGCCGCTTCGCGGACGGCCTCGAAGATGCGCACATAGCCGGTGCAGCGGCAGATGTTGCCGGCCAGCGCCTCGCGGACCGCGAGCTCGTCGGGCTGGGGCTGGCGGCGCAGCAGGTCGGCGATCGAGACCACGAAGCCCGGCGTGCAGAAGCCGCACTGGACGCCGCCCGCCTGCACCATCGCCTGCTGGACGGCGCGGCCCACGCGGTCCGCCTCCATCCCCTCCACCGTGCGCACCCGGGACCCGTCGGCCGCTCCCGCCAGCACCAGGCAGGCGCAGACCAGCTCTCCGTCCAGGAGGACGCTGCAGGAGCCGCATTCGCCTTGCTCGCAGGCGTTCTTGCTGCCCCACAGGCCGAGCCGCTCGCGGAGGACGTAGAGGAGCGACTCCCCCTCCCAGACCTCCGCCGCCAGGGGGCGGCCGTTGACCTCCAGCGAGACCCGCATCAGTTCGCGGCTGCGGTCCGGGCCAGGGCGCGGCGGGCCATCACGCCGACGATGTGGCGGCGGTAGGCGGCGCTGCCGCGGACGTCGTCGATGGGGCTGGCCGCCTGGGCACAGAGCTCGGCGAAGCGCTCCGCCGCCGCCGCGTCGGGACGGTGCGGGCGTTCCCACCCGGCCTCCTCGAAGAGCCCGCGCGCGAACTCCTCGGCGGCGCCGGCGCGCATGATGGTCGGGCCCACCGAGCCCAGCGCCACCCCCACCCGGCGCCGCGCCCGGTCGACCACCATCGCTAGGTTGGCGACCGCGATCACCATCGCGTTGCGGGTCCCCGCCTTGAGGAAGGCCTGGGCCGGCCCGGCGGCGTCCCACTCGGCGGCCACGACCAGCTCCTCGCCACGGCGCGCCGACTTCTTGGGCCCCTGCATCCAGTCGGCGAGCTTCAGCCGGCGCTCCCCGCCGGCCGCGGAGGCGAGCACGATGTCGGCGTCGAGAGCGGCCAGGACCGGCAGGGTGTCCCCGGCCGGCGAGCAGGTGGCAAGGTTGCCGCCCAGGGTGCCGGCATTCCGGATCTGGGGCGAGCCCACGGTGCGCGCCGCCTGCAGCAGCGCCGGGTCCTGCACCCGCTCCAGCAGCCGGGCGTAGGTGACGCCGGCGCCGCAGCGCACCCGCTCGCCGGCAGCCAGCCCGCGCATCTCCTCGACCCGCCGCAAGGCCATCACGCGCTGGGGCCGCTCGCGGCCGAAGTTGATGGCGACCATGAGGTCGGTGCCGCCGGCCAGGGGCACGGTGGCCGGCTCGGCGGCCATCTCCGCGAGGGCCGCCGCCAGCGATGCGGGGGAGCTGACCTCCATCACGAGATGGTAAGAGGGACGAGCTTGAAGCTGCCCACGTCGACCAGCCCGCGATCGGTGATCTTTAGCTCGGGGATCACCGACAGCGCCAGGAACGACAGGCACATGAAGGGGGCCTCCATGGTCACTCCCATCTCGCGGAGGCGGGATTCGAGCGCCGCCAGCCGCTGGTCGACCTCGAGCAGGGGGCGGTCGCTCATCAGCCCGGCCACCGGGAGCGGCAGCTCGTCGACCACCTGGCCCGCGTCAGCCACCACCACGCCGCCGCCGATCTCGGCCAGCCGCCGCACGCAGGCCGCCATCGAGTCGTCGTCGACGCCCAGCAGCACGATGTTGTGGGCGTCGTGGGCGACCGTGCTGGCGTAGGCCCCGCGCTGCAGGCCGACGTTGGTGGCGAAGCCGACTCCCACCCGGCCGCTGGCGTGGTGGCGCTCGACGACCGCGATCTTGACTAGGTCGCGCCCGGGGTCTGCCACCAGCGCGCCCTCCCGGCGGGCGGGCTCCAGCACCTCGCAGCCGGTGAGCAGCTGGCCGGGAATGACGCGGATGACGCGGATCCGGCCCTCTCCGCGGACCGCGAACGCCGAGGCGTCGAGGTCCGGCACGTGCACGGTCTGGCGCACCCACTCGGGCACCTCGAGCACCGGGAACTCGGGCTCGACGCCCCGCTTCAGCACCAGGCGGGGCTGGAACGAGCGCAGGTCGTCGAGCACCAGCAGGTCTGCCTGGCAGCCGGGGGCGACGGCGCCGTGCCGTCGGAGCCGGTGGTACTGGGCGGGGTGCAGCGTCGCCATCACCAGCGCCACCTCGGGAGCGATGCCCTCCTCCACGGCGACCCGGACCATCTGGTTGATGTGGCCCTCCTGGACGATGAAGTTGGGCTCCCGGTCGTCGGTGCAGAACAGGCAGCGCTCCGGACCGTGCTCCCGGACCAGGGGCAGCAGGTCGCGCAGGTTGCGGGCGATCGAGGCCTCGCGGAGCATCACCCACATCCCCAGGCGCCGCTTCTCGAGCGCCTCCTCGGCGGTGGTCGACTCGTGGTCGGAAGCGATCCCGGCTGCGATGTAGGCGTTGAGGGCCGCGCCGCCCACGCCCGGCGCGTGGCCGTCAACGTGGTCGGTCAGGCCGGTGCTGAGCTTGGCCACCTCCGCGGGCGACCCGGCGATCACGCCCGGGAAGTTCATCATCTCGGCGATCCCGATCGTGCGGCGGCGCCGGAGCAGGCTCTCGAGGTCGCCGATGCTCAGTGGCCGGCGCGGCGACTCGAACTGGGAGGCGGGCACGCAGGACGAGGCCATCACGAAGACGTCCAGGGGGAGACCGGCGCAGACGTCGAGCATCCAGTGGATGCCGTCGCTGCCCAGCACGTTGGCGATCTCGTGGGGATCGGCCACCACGGTGGTGGTGCCTTGGGGGAGCACGGCGCGCGCGAACTGGTCGAACATCAGCTTCGACGACTCGATGTGCAGGTGGGCATCGATGAAGCCGGGCACCACGTAGGCGCCCTCCACGTCCAGGGTGCGGACGCCCTGGTACGAACCCAGCCCGACCACGTGGCCGTCGGTCACGGCGACGTCGAGGTCGAGCCACTCGCGTGTGAAGACGGAGAGCACGCGGCCGCCCCTGACTACCAGGTCGGCCGGTTCGTCGCCCCGGGCGACAGCCATCCACTTCGCGTCGATGGCGCCAAAGGATACCTGGCCGCCTGCTATAACCCCGCGCGTGCAGCCCATCGCCTGGCGGCTGATCCTGGGCCTCGCCGGCGTCAAGCTGGCCGCCCACCTCGCCACCGACTGGCAGTACGGGTTTCAGCGCGACGAGCTGTACTACCTGGACTGCGCCCGCCACCTGGCCTGGGGTTTCGTCGATTTCCCGCCCGTGACGCCCTTGATCGCCTTCCTCGACCAGCTGGTCTTGCCGGGCTCGCTGGAGGGGTTGCGGCTGGCGCCCGCGCTGGCCGGGGCCGCGGTCGTGGTCCTGGCCGGCCTGATCGCGCGCGAGCTGGGCGGCGACCGCCTCGCCCAGGGTCTGGCCGCGCTCGCGGCCGCCGTCTCGCCGATGTTCCTGGGCGCCAACCTGCTGTTCCAGACCGTCACCTTCGACGAGCTCACATGGGGCGTCGTGATCTACCTGCTGGCGCGGCTGCTGCGCACCGGCGACCGCCGGCTCTGGCTGCTGGTGGGGGCGAGTTTCGGGGTGGGGCTGGAGACCAAGTACCAGGTCCTGATGCTGGGCGCGGGCACCGCCGCCGGGCTCCTGCTGACCCGGGAGCGGCGGCAGCTGCTTACGCCCTGGCCCTGGCTGGGGCTCGCCATCGCGGCGCTCCTCTTCGCGCCCAACCTGTGGTGGCAGGCGCAGCACGGCTGGGCGAGCCTGGTCTACACGCGCAACCACCAGGCAGACATCGCCCAAGACCCCCGCTATACCTATCTCCTGGAGCAGCTGCTGCTGTTCGGGCCCCAGCTGCTTCCTCTGGCCGCGCTCGCCTTCGGGCAGCTGTGGCGCGACGCGCGCTTCCGAGCCCTCTTCTGGACCGCGGTCGTCGTCGAGGTGGGCTTCCTCGTGGTCGGGGGCAAGTCCTACTACGCGGGGCCGATCTACACGCTGCTCTACGCGGCCGGCGCCGTGGCGGCCGCTTCATATCTGCGCCGGGCGTGGGCGCGGCGGGCGGCGGTCGCCGCCGCGGTGGCGGTCACCTTGGTGCTGTCGCCGCTGGCGCTTCCCATCCTGCCGGCCTCGGTCATCGGCTCCAGCGGGATCTGGAAGGCGCGCAAGGACTACGCGGACATGTTCGGCTGGCCGGCGCTGGCGGACCAGGTCGCCGCCGTCTACGGGGGCCTGCCCGCCGACCAGCGGGCGTCGACCGTGATCCTGGCCGGCAACTTCGGGGAGGCGGGTGCGATCGACGAGTACGGGCCGGCGCTCCGCCTGCCCCGCGCCGCCAGCGGGCACCTGAGCTACTGGCTGTGGGGGCCGGCGCAGGCCGCGCCCAAGACCGTGATCGCGGTCGGCCTCCCGCGCGACTCCCTCGTCACGGAGTGCGGAGATGTGAGGCAGGTCGGGGTCATCGACATGCCGTACGGCATCCACAACGAGGAGTACGGGAGGCCGATCTTCGTCTGCACCCAGCCGAAGCTGAGCCTGGCCGATTGGTGGCCCGGCCAGCAGCACTACTCCTGAGGCCGGGTCACCTTAACGGCGGCTGCGCACCCGCGACCCGGCGGCGTCAGCGCGCTGCACCAGGTCATCAACCGTGTCGCCGGCCTGGAGCCGGGCGAAGCCGACCGTGATGGAGGCCGGCGGGTGTGCGGCCGCCAGCCCTTCACTGACTGTGTCGAAGCGGCGGCGCGCGTCTTCGAGCGCGATGCCCGAAAGCACGCATACGAACTCATCGCCACCGACCTGGGTGATCACGTCGTAGGACCGCAGGCACGCTCGCAGCGAGCCGGCGACGGCCATGAGCAGCGTGTCGCCGGCAGCGTGGCCCAGCTTGTCGTTAGCGCTCTTGAGTCTGTCGACATCGACGTAGGCGGCCACCAGCTCCCCGCCGGTGCGCCGCGCCCGATCGATCTCGCGCGAGATGGCAGCCAGCCCGGCTCCCCACGGGCCCACCCTTGTCAGCTCGTCGGTCTCGAAGTCGTGACGGTCCTGGGCGGCCTGCGCGCGGTCCTCGGCCGCCACCTTGCGATCGATGCGGCCCTGGGCCCGGTCCTCCGCCGCCACCTTGCGGTCGTCGATGGCCCGGGCGCGGTTGTCCGCCGCTTCGGCGCGGCCCGAGGCGGCCCAGACGCCTGCGTCGGCCTCGTGCTGACGGTCGCTGGCCGCCCTCACTCCCGCCGTGTGGTCGAAGTCACCCGCCAAGTCGTCACGGGCCTCCGCCTCCTGGTCGCGCAGCTCGGCGGCGTCGTCGCGCTCCCGTGCCGCCAGACCAGCGTCGCGCCGGGTCGACTCGTCGGTCCCGGATTCCTCCCGGTCTCGGGCCGCCTGGGCGCGATCGTCCGCCGCGACCCGGCGGTCGTTGGTGGCCTGCGCGCGGTTGTCCGCGGACTCTGCGCGCCGCGAGGCGGCCCGAGCGCCGGCGTCCGCCTCATCCTGGCGATCCCTCGCCGCCCTCTCTGCCGCGGTCCGGTCGAGATCGCGCAGGGCATCGTCGCGCGCTTCGGCCTCCTGGTCACGAAGACCGGCCGCGACATCGCGCTCCCGTGCCGCCAGCCCGGCATCCCGGCGCTGGAGGTCGGTCGAGTCGTCGGTCCCGGAATCCTGGCGGTCCTCGGCCGCCTGCGCGCGATCGTCGGCCGCCACCCGGCGGTCGTTGGTGGCCTGCTCGCGGTTGCCAGCGGACTCGGCACGGCGGGACGCGGCACGCGCGCCCGCTTCGGCCTGGTGCCGGCGGTCGCTCGGTGCGCGATCGCCGGCGGTGCGGTCGAGAGCACCCAATGCGCCGTCGCGCGCTTCGGCGTCTCGGTCACGCTGTCCGGCCGCCGCATCCCGCTCCTCCGCCGCCAGGCCGGCGGCCCGGCGGCGGAGACCGGTCGACTCGTCGCTGGTCGCAGCCTCCCGGTCCGTGGCGGCCTGCGCGCGGTCAGCGGCGGCGACCTTGCGGTCGTTCACGGCTTGGGCGCGGTGGACCGCAGCCTCAGCACGGCCCGAGGCGGCCCGAGCCCCGGCGTTGGCCCGGTGCTGGCGAGCCCTCGCCGCGCGATCGCCCGCGGTTCGATCGAGATCGCCCGCCGCGTCGTCACGCGCCTCGGCCTCGCGATCGCGGAGCTCGGCCGCGGCGTCGCGCTTCAGCGCAGCCAGGTCGCGGTGGGTCGCAGAGACGTCGCGGTCGCTGCCCGATGCGGCCCGATCCTGGCTCGGACGCTTCGACTTCGTCGCGGGAGCCGTCAAATCAGGCCACTCCACCCATGGTGCGGAGAGCCTGGGCGGAGCCCCATAACAAATTCAGCAACCCCGGCCTTTCAGCCGCTCAGCAATTCGAGATCTACGCCAAGGGCGCGGTACGAGACCAGCGCTCGGTGGTCGCGGGTCGCGAGTTTGAGGCCATGCTCAACCGCCGTGGCTCCGACCAGCGCGTCGTAGACCGAGCCCCCGGCAATCCCGGCCCGGCCCAGCGCATCGATCAGGGACGCGGCCCGCCCGGGCGTCAGGTAGAGGCTGTCAGGAAAATTTTGAACCAGCAGCTGCGCCACGACGTCGGGCGGCCGGCGAGCCGGGGGCGGCAGCCTGGTCAGGATTGAAAAGGTCTCGAACACCGCATGGCCGGCCAGGCCCAACCGCCGGTCACCGACCGCTCTCATGGTCGCGAGGTGGTGCTCATGATCACCGACCAGGAGCGCGACGGCCACGCTGGTGTCGACCAGGATGTCCGGTCGTTTACCTCTGGTCGGCATCGCGGAGGGCCCGGACCGCGGCATCGTCGAGCTTCATGCCGGCCGCCGGGATCACCAAGCGTCCAGACCTACGCTCTAGACCTCTCTCGGTGACCGGCTCGACCCGCAGCGCAGCGCCGTCCGCAGAGATCTCGACTGCTCCCGGCCGCAGGCCCAATCGGTCCCGAAGAACCTTAGGTACGACCAGCCGCCCCGCCTTGTCAATGGTAGTGCGCATACCAGAACGATACCATTCTTATGGCGCTGATCACTCCAAACCCGCTAGCTCTGTGCGTGGGGCTTAGGGGTGGAGCGCAGGGGGGAGCCGCCGCAGGCGGCGGGGGGAGTCCCCCCGACCCTCACACCCGGCGGCTCCCGTCGGACGCTCCAGCAGGGCGGCTCCGCCGCCCGAGCTGGAGCGGGAGACGGGACTCGAACCCGCTACCTCAACCTTGGGAAGGTCGCGCTCTGCCAGGTGAGCTACTCCCGCTCAGCGGCCACCGAGTCTACCGTCTCGGATGTGTCGACAGATCAGCGGCTCGGGGACCGGTCGGAGGCGGATGTGCCGACAAATCAGGGGGTCGAACGCACGCTAGCTCGACTCCCTCTCCACCACGTGATCGGCCTCCGGCCGCCCCTCCGCCACCGCGGCCCGGACCACCGCGCTGTACTCATCGACCAGGCGCGCCGCGTGCACCGGATCCTCGGTCGAAGCGATGACCTGGTACTCGGGCCGGTCGGCGTCGGGCAGCACCAGCACCCAACCGTCGTCCACGAACACCTTGACCCCGTCGGTCAGGTCGACCCGGTCCTCCAGGTGCAGCTCCATGACCGTCCGCATGACGCGGCCCTTGGCCTCCCAGGGGCAGAAGATGACCGCCCGCTCGTAGCCCACCCGTGGGACATGGGCCTTCAGCTCGCGCAGGCCGGCGCCCGAGGTGGCCAGCAGCTCCAGCAGCTTGGCGGTCGTGAAGACCGCGTCGAACGCCAGCTGGAAGTCGGGCCAGCAATACCCGCCCACCCCGTCTGACGCCAGCACGGTCTCGGTGTGCTGGGCGGAGCGCAGCACCGCGCCGGGGGTGCTCTTGGTGGGCACGAAACGGGACTCCAGCTGCTCGGCGATCTTGCTGAACGCCAGCGACGCCGACGCCGGCCCCAGCAGAAGGCCCGGCTTTCCGACCAGCGCCAGCTGGGCCAGCACCGCGAAGGCGACCTCGTGCTCGAGCACGCGGCCCTCCTGCTCGATCAGGAAGACGCGCTCGCCGGGGGAGTCGATGAAGACGCCGAGATGCGCCCCCACGGCCTGCGTGATGACGCCGATCTCCTCCAGGCGGGCGCGGAACGCCTTCTCGTCCTGCTCGGCCACGATCTCCTCCGGGGAGGCGTTGAGCGGGATCACGGTGCAGTTCATCTCCTGCAGCACGCGCGGCAGGACCTGGGTGGCGGCGCCGCTGCTGTAGTCCACCACCACCTTGAGTCGGCTCCGCCTCACCGTCTCCACGTCGAGCTTGGTGACCAGCTCCGCGACGTAGCTCTCGAAGTCGTCGTGCCGCTGCTGGAGGTGGCCCATCTCGTAGTGGGAGACGCGCCGGATGTCCTCCCGGAAGTACAGGTTCTCGAGCTTGCGCTCGCTGCGCTTGTCGAGGTCGAGGCCCGTGTTGTCGAAGATCCGGATGTCGAGCGAGCGCGGGTCCACCGGCGACGACTGGATGTGCATGGCGGGCAGCCGGTGGCGGCGCGCCCAGTGGCGGACCACCGGGATGGCCAGGGTCGAGAGGTCGATCACGTTGGCGCCGGAGGAGATCAGGCCCGATGCGACCGCGCGGTGGATCATCCGCGCCGAGCGCGTGTAGTCGCGGGAGATGGCGACTGTGGACCCCTTCGGGTAGAGCGCCCCCACGGCCGCGCCGAGGCGGGCGGCGAACTCGGGCGTGAACTCTACGTTGGCCAGCCCGGTCAGCCCGTAGGCGGTGAACAGCCCCCGCTTCCAGGAGCCGGCCCAGATGATCGACTCGCGCACCACCGCCCCGGCCTCGATCTCCTTGTTGGGCCAGATGCGCACGTTGGCATTGACCGAGGCGCCGCTGCCGATCACCACGTCGCTGCCGATCACCGATCCCTCCTCCAGCAGCGCGCCGTTCTTGACGGTGACGCCGCGGCAGAGAACGGTGCCGCGCAGGCGCGAGTTCTCGCCCACGTAGGCGTGGTCCCAGAGGATCGAGTTGGAGAGCTTGGCGTTGTTGTCCACCGTCGAGTAGGCGCCGATCACGCAGGGCCCGTTGATCCAGGCTCCCCGCCGGACCTTGGCGCCGGTGCAGATCAGGGCTGGGCCGTCCAGGCGAGCATCCTCGGCCACGTCGGCGTCCTCGGCGACCCAGGTGTTGTGGCCGGTGCGCTGGGCCGGGATGTCGACGCTCACCTTGCCCTCCAGGCAGTCGAAGTTCGCCTTCAGATAGGCGTCGTGGCTGCCGACGTCCTCCCAGTAGCCGTCGGCCGCCCAGCCGAAGACCGGCTCGCCCTCCTTGAGCAGCTTGGGGAACACGTCTCCGGACCAGTCCGTGACCTCGGCCGCCTTGAAGTACTCGAAGACCGCCGGTTCCAGGATGTAGATGCCGGTGTTGGCGAGGTCGCTGAAGACCTCGCCCCACGACGGCTTCTCCAGGAAGCGCTGGACGCGGCCCTCGTCGTCGGCCACCACCACCCCGTACTCGAGCGGGTTGGGCACCGGCTTGAGCACGATGGTGGCCATCGACTGGCGCTGGCGGTGGAAGCGCACGGCGGCCCCGAGGTCGATGTCGGTGAGCGCGTCGCCGCTGATCACGATGAAGGTCTCGCGCAGCTGGTCTTCGGCCAGCTTGACCGAGCCCGCGGTGCCCAGCGGCGTGTCCTCCACCGAGTAGCTGAGGTTCACGCCCTGCTCGGAGCCGTCGCCGAAGTAGTTGCGGATGTGCGCGCCGAGATACTGCACGGTGGCCACAACCTCGCGCACCTGGTGGCGCCGCAGCAGCAGCAGGATGTGCTCCATGATCGGGCGCCCGGCCACCGGCACCAGCGGCTTCGGCCGCTGGCTGGTCAGCGGCCGAAGCCGCGACCCCTCCCCACCCGCCATGACGACGGCCCGCATGCCCCTAACATGCTAGTTCGGTGGCTTCCGATCTCAAGGACCTTGCCCTCGATCTCACCTGGTCCTGGGAGCCTCGCATCGCCCAGCTCTTCGAGGTCCTCGACCCCCAGCTCTGGAAGGAGACCGGCCAGAACCCGATCGCGCTCCTGAACCGCCTGGGCGACGAGGGCGTGGCGGCCGCGCTGGAGCGGCCCCAGGTGGCGGCGGCCCTGGAGGGCGCCCGCAAGGCGATCCGCGAGCACCGCGACCGGATGCCGCCCTTCCTGGACGCCCGCGCCCCCCTGGTGGTCGGCTACTTCTCGCTCGAGTTCGGCCTGGTCGAGTGCCTGCCCATCTACGCCGGCGGGCTCGGCATCCTGGCCGGCGACCACCTCAAGGCCTCCAGCGACCTCGGGATCCCGCTGGTCGGTGTGGGGCTGCTCTACCGCAACGGGTTCGGCCGCCAGCGCATCGACGAGGACGGCCGCCAGTACGAGGTCTGGAGCGAGGCGCGCTGGGAAGAGCTGCCCATCCAGCGTGTGGCCGACGTCTCCGGCGAGCCACTGTTCGTGGAGGTCCCGATCGGCGAGCGGACCGCCAAGGTCTCGGTCTGGCGGGTCACGGTGGGCCGGGTTCCGCTGTTCCTGCTCGACACCGACCTCGAGGAGAATCCGGCCGAGTTCCGCACCATCACGGACCGCCTCTACACGCCCGAGCCCGACCGCCGGCTGCGCCAGGAGATCGTGCTCGGCATCGGCGGGGTCCGCGCGCTGCGCGCCATGGGCATCGAGGCCACCGTCTTCCACATGAACGAGGGCCACGGCTTCCTGGTCGCCGCCGAGCGGATCCGGGAGCTCCGCCGGCGCCGCCAGCTGACGCTCGAGGAGGCGCGCCTGATGGCCCGGGCGGGCATCCTCTTCACCACCCACACGCCGGTCGCCGCGGGCAGCGACTACTTCGAGCCCGGGCTGGTCTACGAGACGCTCGGTCGCTACCTGACCGAGGTCGGGATCCCCTTCGAGCGCTTCATGGACCTGGGCCGCAAGGCGCCGGGCGATCCCCGGGAACCGCTGTGCACCACCTACGTGGGGCTGCGCATGGCCGACAACTCGGTCGGCGTCTCCCGCCTCCACGGCGCCGTGTCACGCCGGCTCTGGAAGGACGCCTGGCCGGGGCTGCCCGAGGAGCAGGTGCCGATCGCCTCGGTGACCAACGGCGCCCACATGCCGACCTGGCTGGCACCGGAGCTGGCGGCCGTGCTGCGCCGGCAGGTGGCCTGGGACTGGTGGGACGTGGACGGCACCGATCCCCGCTGGGACGGCATCGACCAGGTCTCCGACGAAGAGCTGTGGCGCCTGCACTGCGGCCTCAAGGCCCGCCTGGTCGACTTCGCGCACGAGCTGACCGGGGACCAGCTCGACGTCGACGCCCTCACCATCGGCTTCAGCCGCCGCTTCGCGCCCTACAAGCGGGCCAACCTGGTGATGACCGACCTCCAGCGCCTGTCGCGCCTCCTGAACGATGCCAAGCGCCCGGTCCAGCTCGTGTTCGCCGGCAAGGCGCACCCGGCCGACGGGCCGGGCAAGGAGATCCTGCGCCAGGTCGTGGGCCTGGCCCGCTCCGAGCACCGCGTCTGCTTCCTGCCCGACTACGACATCACCATCGCCCAGGCCCTGGTGCACGGCGCCGACGTCTGGCTCAACAACCCGCGCCGCTTCCTGGAGGCCTCCGGCACGTCGGGCATGAAGGCGGGGGCCAACGGCATCCTCAACTGCTCGGTGCCAGACGGCTGGTGGGACGAGGGCTACAGCCCCGAGATCGGTTGGGCGATCCCGTCGGGCGCCACGCTGGACCGGCCCAACGCCGACGACCCCGGGGAGGCCGAGGTCCTCTACCGGGTGCTGGAGCGCGAGGTGATCCCGCTCTACTACGAGCGCGACGCGCGCGGCCTGCCGGCGGGCTGGCTGGCGATGATGCGGGCGTCGATCCGGCGCGTCGCCACCGAGTTCTCGGCCCGGCGCATGGTGACCGACTACTTCTTCGAGGCGTACGCGCCCGCGGCCCGGCGCGTCGAGCAGCTGCGGCTGCTGCCAGACTGGGGGGGCTAGGTCAAACCACCCCACAGAATCTGCGATTCTGTGGGGACCCCGGAATATGGAAGCCGACCACGTCCTCTCCACCACGCGCTCGGTGCGCAAGCGGATGGACCTCCAGCGGCCGGTGCCGCGCGAGGTCATCCTGGAGTGCCTGCAGATCGCGGTCCAGGCCCCCACCGGGGGCAACCGACAGGGCTGGCAGTTCATGGTCGTCAGCGACCCCCAGAAGAAGCAGCGGATCGGGGAGTGGTACCGCCAATCCTGGGACCAGTACACCGCCTCCGGCCGCCTCGAGTATCCGGAGACCGACCCCCGGCACGCCCAACTGCCGCGGGTCGTCAACAGTTCGACCTACCTGGCCGAGCACATGGGCGAGGTGCCGGCCATGGTGATCCCCTGCCACCGCGGCCGGGTGGATGGGCCCAACGTCAGCAACCAGGAGATTGCGGGCCTCTACGGGTCGATCCTGCCCGCCGCCTGGTCCTTCATGCTGGCGGCCCGGGCCCGGGGGCTGGGTGGCGCCTGGACCACACTCCACCTGCGCTACGAGCGCGAGGTGGCCGAGCTGCTCGGCATCCCCTACGAGAAGTACACGCAGGCCGCGCTGATCACCCTCGGCTATTTCACCGGCGCGGACTTCAAGGCCGCCGAGCGGATCGCGCTCAACCAGATCGTGCACTGGGATACTTGGTAACCCCCCACCCCAAACCCTCCCCGCGGGGGAGGGGGTCTTCCCCTCAACAGGCCCAGTCCGAGTCGACCGGCACGTCGGGCCAGGTGGCCAGCTCCTGGACGAGCCACACCGGCCCCCCGCTGAAACCGGACAGCCCGCAGGCCTCGTAAGGGACGGCCAGGCTCACCCAATCGGCGGCCACGCTGCGCGTGTGCCAGTCGCCCGTCAGCGCGCGCCACTCCTTGTATTGGGCGTAGACGCCCACCTTGCAGCCGTGCCCCACCAGCTGGTCGAACATGCCCTGCAGCGAATAGCGGTTGAGGTTCAAGTCGAGCTCGTCCCAGCTGTTCGAGGACTCCACGTCGACCCAGCACATCTGCGGCTGTGACACCCGGTCCTGCCCCATCACCACGTAGGAGTAGCTGGCCTCGGCGCAGCCGATCGCATACGCCTCCTGCTGGGCCGGCGTGGAGCCGCCCAGGCGCGCTCCCAGGTCGCGGCAGCGCTGGTCGGCGAACTTGTAGTTCTCGGGGTTGTACCCGGAGTTGAGGTAGACGGAGCGCGGCTCTTGGGTGCGGGTCCACTCGTCGAAGAGGCAGGAGTTGCGCGTGAACGCCTTGCCGCCGTTGACGCCGACGATGGCGTACCCCGCGCCCGCGGGCCCGGCCGCGTCGGCGCACTGCGGGTAAGAGATGTCATAGCCATGGCTCTGTGCGGGGTATGGGGAGCCGGCCGGATGCGCACCCGGCCGCGGCGTCGACGCGGGCTGGGGCGGGGCGGGCGAGGGTTCGTCAGTGCGGGCCGGGGAAGCGCCCGTTGGAGGCGTGGTGTCGGGGCTCGCCGGGCTGACGATGACGGTGCTTCCCGGCGCGCCCCCCAGCGAGCAGCCGGCGGCGGCCAGGGCCAGCACCGCGACCAGGCACCGCAGCGACCCCGCCGCCGCTAGATGCCCCCTCCGGCACCCACCGCCACCACGCCGGCGTGGTCGCGGTGGCCCGCCATCGCCGTCCGGTACAGCTGCACGTAGCGGCGCGCCGAGCGCGCCCAGGACACGTCCTCCGACATCGCGTTCTGGACCAGCCGCTGCCAGTCCTCGCGGTGGCGGAACGCCTCGACGGCGCGCACCACGGCGCCGAACAGCTCCCAGGCGTCGTACTGCTGGAACACGAAGCCGAGGCCCTCGCCTGTGGCGGGATTGTGGTCGCGGATGGTCTCGGCCAGGCCGCCGGTGGCCCGCACGATGGGGATGGTGCCGTAGCGCAGCGCGATCAGCTGGCCGAGGCCACCGGGCTCGAAGCGGGAGGGCATCAGCAGCATGTCGGCGCCCGCGTAGATGCGCTGGGCGAGCCCGGGGTCGAAGCCGATCACGGCCGCCACCCGGCCCTCGTGCTGGGCGGCGAAGTGCCGGAACATGTCCTCGAAGCGGCGGTCGCCGGTGCCCAGCACCACCAGCTGGAGATCAGGCCCGGAGGCCATCAGCTTGGGCAGCACCTGCTCCAGGAGGTCGAGGCCCTTCTGCTCGTAGAAGCGGGAGATGAACGCGATCAGGGGGGCGGGCGAGCCGGCCAGCCCCAGCTCCCGCCGCAGCGCTGCCTTGTTCAGCTCCTTGCCCGAGAGGTCCGCCGCGCTGTAGGGATGCCGCAGCGCTGGGTCGCGCATGGGATCGAAGACCTCGACGTCGATGCCGTTGACGATCCCGTAGAGCTTGTGCGCGTGCAGCCGGAGCAACTCGTGCATGCCTTCACCGAGGTCGGGGGTCTGGATCTCCTGCGCGTAGCGCTCGCTGACGGTGTTGACGACGTCGGCGAAGTTGATGCCGCGGCCGAGCAGGTTGACCATGTCGTCCAGGTGGGGCACCCCGATCTTCATCAGCCCCCAGGGCTCGAGGCCGGCCAGGTGGAGGGTGCCGTAACCGAACTGCCCCTGGAAGGCGAGGTTGTGGATGGTCAGCACCGACGCCACGCCGGCCAGTTCCTTCTCCGCCGAGAAGACGCGGTTGACCAGGTTGGGGATCAGCGCCACGTGCCAGTCGTGCAGGTGGATCACGTCGGGGATGAAGCCCAGCGGCTTCAGCATCTCCACCACCGCCAGGTCGAAGAAGATGAAGCGGGCGTCGTCGTCGCCGAACCCGTACAGCCCGTCGCGATCGAAGAGCGGCGGGCAGTCGACGAAGTAGATGGGCACCTCTCCCGCGCGCCCCTCGTAGACCGTGGCCTCCATGCCGTGGCTGCCCAGGCCGACGCGCAGGCCGCGCACCACGGGCTGCAGCTGGTTGCGGTCGATGCCGATCTGCCGGTAGCGCGGCATCACCAGGCGCACGTCGTGGCCGAGCCGTCGCAGCTCCTTGGCGAGGGCGGCGGTGACGTCGGCCAGCCCCCCTGACTTGGCATAGGGCGCCACCTCGGCCGCCGCGATCAGGATCTTGAGCGGAGGGCCGGCCTCGGACTCGGAGAGCTCGGCGCGCCGGGGCACCCGCAGCCCCAGTGAGCCGAGCGGCGGCACCAGCTCCACGACCTCGCCCGCGCGCTCGACGACCAGCGCCAGCTGCATGGGCTCGCCGCCCGTCTTCTCGAGCGCGTCGAAGGGAATCGAGACGCGGCCGCGCGACTCGTGCGGGAGGACCGCCGTCGGCTCGGCCTGGGTCCTGTCGGCGGTGAGGCGGGCGATGGTGACCGTGCGGCCGCCGATCCGGATCGCGGTGCCGGGGTCGAATCCGAGATCGGCCATCGAGGTCGCCGGCAGCGGAGAAGGGAGCGGCTCGCCTACGAGCGGGCCGTCCGGCGAGCCGGACGTGTACAGCCAGAACTCGACGCCCTGGGCCTCCAGCGCCTCGGGGCTGAGCGGGCTGTCGATGCGCAGGTGCAGGTGGTTCTCGTCGCTGCCGTAGAGGAGGCGGGTCACGTAGCCGACCGGCTTGTGGAGGGCGCCGAAGCCGCTGCCCACCTCGTAGCGGCCGGCGCTGTCCCAGGCGGGGTCGTCGTCGCTCACGGGCGTGATGTTGCGGACCGGCATGCGCCGCTCCTCGGCGCCGGCGCGCTCCAGGATGGGCTTGAAGAGGGCGGTCGGCTGGCGCGCGTTGAGCAGCTTGTAGACGTTGCGCAGGTGCAGCCGGTACTGGTTGTCCCAGATCTGGTCCATCCCGGAGTCGTGCTTGCGGGAGAACCACCAGAACCAGTCCGAGCCCTCGGTGATCATGATCTCGCGCCAGGCGGCCGTGACCTGCTCGGCCTCGTGCGGGTGGTGCTCGGCGTAATCGGCCAGCCAGTCGCGCGTCTCGGCGAGCAGGTCCCAGGCACTGTTGTGCTCGGGGTCGCCGATCCAGGTATCGAGGCTGGCCCCGATCCAGCTGCCGGTGTGGAGGCGGTGCAGCGGGCGCCGCTCGGGGTGCTCGCGCAGGAAGTCGCCGACCGTCGTGCAGACGATGTCCTGGGCCCGCTCCAGCTCGGTGTAGAGGGCGTCCAGGAAGTCGTTGCCCTCGCGCGCGTAGAAGTCCCAGGCGTTCTCGCCATCGAGGGCGACCGTGACCAGGAAGTCGCGGTCCTCCCCCTGCTGCTCACGGATCCGGCGCAGCCGGCGCAGGAAGTCGGCGACCGCGTCCAGGGTCGGCATCCGGTGGTAGTCGAAGCCGATCAGGTTGGAGAGCTGGGCGTCGCGGAAGACCATGGAGACCTTGCCTCCGTCGCGCTCCATCGCGTAGGGCGAATAGAGGATCTCGGGCTGGTGGAGCCGGCCCTCGCCGTCCCGCGTGAGCCCGATCTCCAGCGAGCGCGCGAGCACGTCGTCGTCGGAGATGAACCACTCCACGCCGGCCTGGATCGCCAGCGAGGCCACCGAGTCGCCGACCGCCATCTCGCTCGGCCACATCCCGCGCGGGTGCACGCCCATCAGCCGCTCGAACGAGCTCATGCCCATCTCGAGCTGGCGCTCGGCGTCCTCGCGGTGGGCGAAACGGCGGTTGGGGAGCCGGATCTGGGGAATCGCGGCGCGCGCCGACTCCAGGTCGACCAGCAGGGGCAGGATCGGGTGGTAGTAGGGCGAGAAGGTGAGCTCGGCCTGGCCCCGGTGGGCGAGCTCGGCGTACTTGGGGATGACTTTGCCGACGATCTGGAGCTGGGCCTGGAAGAGGATCACCTTGTCCTTCTCCGTGAAGTCGCGGTCCTTGGCCTTCAGCTGCGAGAGGCCCGCGTCGCGGTCGACCCAGCCGGGATCGACCCAGGCCAGGTTCGACCAGACCTGGAGGTCGCGGATGTCCTGCTCCAGGAAGGTGTCGTCCTCGGGTCGCGACGCCAGCTCCGTGTAGCGCGGGCTGGCCTGGACGCGCAGGAAGCGCGGCGACTCGCGGGTCCAGCGGATCAGGAAACGGCGCTCCTCGTGGGTGAGGTCGGCCGCCGGCCGCCGGGCCAGGTTGAGGAAGAGGTCCTCGTAGTCGCCCTTGGTGTAGTCCTCGATCTGGGCCAGCAGCGAGGGCACCAGGTTGAAGGTCTGGCGGACCCGCGGGTAGTCATCGAGCAGGGCCGCCATCTTGTAGTAGTCCTTGGCCGCGCGCAGGCGCACCCAGGGCAGGAGATAGGTGCGAGTGAGGTCGTCCTTGTAGTAGGGCTGGTGCATGTGCCAGACAAGGGCGAGGTGCAGTGGTCGCATGAGGGCCGGGTTAAAGGGTAGTTAGTCAGTCGGGCGTGGCGGACTTGAAGAACACCGCCCCCAGGGGCGGCAGCCCGATGGTGACCGACCAGGGCCGGCCGTGCCAGGGCTCCTCGCGGGCCTCCACCCCGCCCAGGTTTCCCCAGCCGCTGCCGCCATAGTCGGCGGCGTCGCTGTTCAGCAGCTCCTTCCAGAACCCAGGGCGCGGCAATCCCAGCTGGTACTCGGGTCGGGGGACCGGCGTGAAGTTGAAGGCGCAGGCGATGGCGTCGCCGTTGGGAGCCTTGCGCAGGAAGGACAGCGTGGAGCCCTGGCTGTCGTTGGCGTCGATCCACTCCCAGCCCGCGGGCTCGAAGTCGAGCTCGTGCAGGGCCGGCTCGGCCCGGTGCGCGCGATTGAGATCGGCCACCCACCTCTGCACCCCCGAGTGCGACGCGTACTGCAGCAGGTACCACTCGAGCTGCGCGTCATGGTTCCACTCCCGGCCCTGGCCGAACTCGCAGCCCATGAAGAGCAGCTTCTTGCCGGGACAGGCGTGCATGTACCCGAGGAGCAGGCGCAGGTTGGCGAACTTCTGCCACTCGTCGCCCGGCATCTTGCCCAGCAGCGAGCCCTTCCCGTGCACCACCTCGTCGTGCGACAGCGGCAGCACGTAGTTCTCGCTGAATGCGTAGACGCCGCGGAACGTCAGCTCGTTCTGGTGCCATTTGCGGTGCACCGGCTCGCGCGAGATGTACTGCAGCGTGTCGTGCATCCAGCCCATGTCCCACTTCATCCCGAAACCCAGTCCGCCCACGTACGTCGGACGCGACACCATCGGCCACGCGGTCGACTCCTCGGCCATCGTCTGCACGTCGGGAAAGGCGCCGTAGATCTCCTTGTTGAGGCGGCGCAGGAAGTCGATCGCCTCCAGGTTCTCGCGGCCCCCGTAATCGTTGGGGATCCATTCGCCGGCCTTGCGCGAGTAGTCGAGGTAGAGCATGGAGGCCACGGCGTCGACCCGGATCCCGTCGACGTGGTAGTGCTCCAGCCAGAACAGCGCGGAAGAGATCAGGAACGACCGGACCTCGTGGCGGCCGTAGTTGAATATGTAGCTGTTCCAGTCGGGATGGAACCCCCGCCGCGGGTCGGCGTGCTCGTACAGGTGGGTGCCGTCGAAATAGCCCAATCCAAACTCGTCGGTGGGGAAGTGCGAGGGCACCCAGTCCAGCACGACCCCGATGCCGCGCTGGTGCAGGTGGTCGACCAGGTGCATGAAGTCCTGCGGCGTGCCGTAGCGCGAGGTGGGCGCGAAGAAGCCGGTCGTCTGGTAGCCCCAGGAGCCGAAGAAGGGATGCTCGGTGACGGGCAGGAACTCGACGTGCGTGAAGCCCAGCTGCTCGCAGTAGTCGGCCAGGCGCGGGGCCAGCTCCTGGTAGGAGAGCGAGCGGTTGCCGCCCTGCTCGTCGCGCATCCAGGACCCGATGTGCAGCTCGTAGATCGACCAGGGCGCGCTGCCCGCGTTGCGCTGGCGCCGGCCCCGCATCCAGTCCGCGTCGCCCCACTCGTAATCAAGGTCCCAGACGATGGCCGCCGTCTTGGGAGCCACCTCGTAGAAGAGGCCCATGGGGTCGCTCTTGTCCGCGCGCCAGACGCCGCCGCGGGCGACCACGTGGAACTTGTACAGGGTGCCCCGGCCCACGCTGGGCACCAGGCCCTCCCAGATCCCGGAGTTGGACCGCAGCGAGAGCCGGTTGCGGGTCGGGTCCCAGCCGTTGAAGTCGCCGATCACGGACACGCTCTCCGCGTTGGGCGCCCAGACCCCGAACCAGGTGCCACCGTCGACGACCCTGGCCCCCAGCTTCTCCCAGAGCCGGAACTGGCTGCCCTCGTTGAAGAGGTAGATGTCGTCGTCGGTCAGCAGCGACCGCGGCTGGGTCTGGCTCATCCGGGGTCCCCGCAAAATCGCAGATTTTGTGGGGTGGTCAGAGCGAAAGCACCCGGCCCCTGGCGAGGTTGAGCAGCCCGCGCACCGGGATCCCGGCCCAGGCCGGCCGGTTGTTGAGCTCGTAGCGCAGCTCGTAGAGGGCCTTCTCGATCAGCATCACGTCGAGCAGCAGGCGGGTCTCGTCCGCGGTAGCCGACATGAACGAGGCGCCCCCGATGCCGGCGGTCTCCATGTAGCCCTGAAGGTACGCGTCACTGACCTCGGGCACCCAGTCGGGGTCGGCCTTGGCGGTCTCGGCCGCGTAGTGGAACGACCTCAGCATGCCCGCCACGTCCTTCATGGTCCAGCGCTTGGTCCGCCTTTCGTGCAGGGTGCGCGCGGGCTCGCCCTCGAAGTCGATCAGCACGAAGTCGTCGCCGGTCCAGAGCACCTGGCCGAGGTGGAAGTCGCCGTGGACCCGGATCCGGCGCGCGGTGATCGGGCTGCCGAGCAGCGCCCGCACGCGGTCCTGGATGAACTTCCAGCGTTCCAGCAGCGCGACCCCCTCCGGTTCGGACGCCAGCGCGGAGCGCCGGAAGAGGTCCATCACCTGGCTCGCGAGCGAACGGATCGACTGGTAGGCGGAGCGGGCGTCCAGCATGGTCGTGGGCTCGGGCGCGAAGGCCGAGTCGTCGGGGTCGGAGGCCAGGGCCAGGTGCAGCTCGGCCGTCCGCCGCCCCAGCAGCCGGGCCTCGTCGTGGAAGACGCCGCCCCTCTCGCGTTCGAGCAGAGCCACGACGTGCGTCCAGGCATCGCCCCGGTGCGGCACGTACTGCTGGAGCATGCCCATGACCGCCGCCGCGCTGGGCCCGCGCCGGTAGATGATCGACCCCGCCACCGGCGCGATGTTGCGGAAGGTGGTGCGCTCGGTGAGGAAGCGGCCCACCTCGAGGTCGGGGTTGATGCCGTCCTCCAGGCGCCGGTAGACCTTCATGATCAGCCGCTCGCCGAACACCACCGAGCTGTTGCTCTGTTCGGCGTGGGAGAGGGCGGGGGCCAGGTCCAGGTGCTCCTTGTGCAGCGTCCGCAGCAGCGGCGCGGGCAGGGTCACCAGGTCTCCCTTCTCGCCGCGGAAGCGGCGCCGGCGGGTGATCGACTCCAGCAGCGCCTCGCTGAACGCGGGGTCGGCGAGGGCGTCGATGACGATGGTGTCCGGCGGCTCCTCGATGCGCGCCACCGCCGCCCAGGGCGCGCGCTCCAGCACCTGCTCCGCCAGCTTGCCGTGCGCGGTGGTCAGCGGCAGCACGTAGAAGTCGGGATCGCCTTCGACGTACTGGATCTCGAGCACCGCCACGTAGGTGGTGCGGCGCCCGCGGGTGATCGGCATGGAGTCGAAGATGCGCACCGAGCGCAGCCGCCGCGCCTTGGCGCCGAACCAGCGTTGGGAGGAGATGTAGGAGGGCAGGATCTCCTCCAGGCGCTCGCTGTCGACCCCCCGCAGCAGGCCCTCCAGGCCGTCCGAGAGAACCAGCTCGGGGACGTCCTCCAGCCGCCCCTGGCGGACCTCCAGCGGCTTGCGCACGGGCTGCAGCGAGAACCAGTAGAAGCTGTGCGGGCCGAGCGTGACCTGGTAGGGGGCCTCGGTCACCGGCGGGAACTCGATGAAGCCGAACATCTCGATCGGGACCAGGCCCTTGAAAGGCGTCAGGTCGAGCTGCACGAACTGCGAGAAGCGCGAGAGGTTGGCGACCACCAGGATGCGCTCCTCGCCATGCGTGCGCACGAAGGCGAGGACCTTGCGGTTCTCCGGGTGCAGGAACTGGAGCGTGCCCCGCCCGAACGCGGCATGGCTCTTGCGCAGCGCGATCAGGCGCTTCATCCAGCTCAACAGCGACTGCGAGTTGGCCGCCTGCGCCTCGACGTTGACCGCCTCGTAGTGGTACTCGGGATCCACGATCACGGGCAGGTAGAGGCGCTGCCGGTTGGCCTCCGAGAAGCCGGCGTTGCGGTCGCCCGACCATTGCATCGGCGTGCGCACGCCGTTGCGGTCGCCGAGGTAGATGTTGTCGCCCATGCCGATCTCGTCCCCGTAGTAGACGACCGGCGTACCCGGCATCGAGAAGAGCAGCGCGTTCATGAGCTCGATCCGGCGCCGGTTGTTCTGCATCAGCGGCGCCAGGCGCCGGCGGATGCCGAGGTTGATGCGCGCGACCTGGTCTGACGAGTACACGCGCCACATGTAGTCGCGCTCCTCGTCGGTCACCATCTCCAGAGTCAGCTCGTCGTGGTTGCGCAGGAAGACGGCCCACTGCGCGGTCTCGGGGATGGACGGCGTCTGGGCCATGATGTCGATGATCGGGAAGCGGTCCTCGAGGTGCAGCGACATGAAGAGCCGCGGCATCAGCGGGAAGTGGTAGGCCATGTGGCACTCGTCGCCATCGCCGAAGTAGGTCACCGCGTCCTCCGGCCACTGGTTGGCCTCGGCCAGCAGCATCCGGTTCTCGAAGTGCGTGTCGATGTGCTTGCGCAGGCGCTTCACGAACTGGTGCGACTCGGGCAGGTTCTCGCAGTTGGTGCCCTCGCGCTCGTAGAGGTACGGGATGGCGTCCAGCCGCAGCCCGTCGATGCCCATCCCGAGCCAGTGGTCGACGACCCTCATGAGCTCCAGCTCGACGCGGGGGTTCTCGAAGTTGAGGTCGGGCTGGTGGGTGTAGAAGCGGTGCCAGTAGTAGGCCTGCGCGACCTCGTCCCAGGCCCAGTTCGAGGTCTCGAAGTCCTTGAAGATGATCCGGGCGTCGCGGTAGCGGTCGTAGGTCTGGCTCCAGACGTAGAAGTCGCGGGTCGAGGTGCCCTTGCGCGCTCGCCGGGCCCGCTGAAACCAGGGGTGCTGATCGGAGGTGTGGTTGCAGACCAGCTCGGTGATCACGCGCAGCCCGCGCTTGTGCGCCTCGCGCACCAGCCGGCTGACGTCGCCCACGGTGCCGTAGGCGGGGTTGACGTTGTGGTAGTCGGCGATGTCGTAGCCGTCGTCCTTGCCCGGCGACGGGTAGAAGGGCAGCAGCCAGATCGCGGTCACGCCCAGCTCGGCGATGTAGTCGAGCTTCTGGATCAGCCCCCGGAAATCGCCCACGCCATCCCCGTTCGCGTCCATGAAGGCGCGCACGTGCATCTCGTAGATGACCGCGTCCTTGTACCAGGTGGACTCGTCGATCATTCGGCCGTGCGCAGCCCCGCGCCGACCCGGAAGATGTGCGCCGGCGTCACCGCGGGGTCGAGGTCGACGAAGTTCCAGCTGGCGCCGCCGCGCCAGCGGTAGACGGGGCCGTTGAGCAGGTCCACCACGTCATAGTCCGATTCGGTGTCGGCGGGCAGCTCGACCCAGCCCGACTGCCGCAGCAGGTGGTCCACGTTGACGATGACGCAGACCGGCGCCCTGCCATCGGGCGCCGTCTTGGTGTAGGCGAGCAGGCGTTCATTGTCGGTGCGCAGGAAGCGCAGCGTGCGGTCGTGACGCAGCGCGGGCTGGTCGCGCCGGATGGCGTTGACCCGCGTGACCAGCTCGCGCAGGCCGCCCGCCTGCTCGAAGTCCCAGTGGCGCACCTGGTACTTCTCGGAGTCCATGTACTCCTCCTTGCCGGGGACCAGGGGCCTCGTGTCCACCTGCTCGAAGGAGGGGCCGAAGATGCCGTAGGAGGCGCCCAGGGTGGCCGCCAGCACGTAGCGCAGCGCCGACATCGAACGGCCTCCGGTCTGCAGCTGCTCGGTCAGGATGTCGGGGGTGTTCGGCCAGTAGCTGGGTCGGAAGAAGTCGACCACCGGCGGCGTCGTCAGCTCGATCGCGTACTGCTTGATCTCCCAGGGCGCCTGCCGCCACGCGAAGTAGGTGTAGGACTGGCTGAAGCCGAGCTTCGCGAGCTCGTACATGACCTTGGGACGGGTGAAAGCCTCGCTCAGGAAGATGGCGTCGGGATAGCGCTCGCGGACCCGCGCCAGGACCCACTCCCAGAAGGCGAAGGGCTTGGTGTGGGGATTGTCGACGCGGAACGCGAGCACGTCCTGCTCGCACCAGTAGAGGAAGACGCTCAGCAGCTCGTCCCACAGCCGGCGCCAGTCCGGGCTCTCGAAGTTGAAGGGGTAGATGTCCTGGTACTTCTTGGGCGGGTTCTCGGCGTAGCGGATGGAGCCATCGGGGCGCTGCCGGAACCAGTCCGGGTGCTGCTTCACGTAGGGATGGTCGGGCGAGCACTGGAAGGCGATGTCGAGCGCGATCTCCATTCCCTGGCGGCGGGTGGCCCTGACCAGCCGGCGGAAGTCGTCCAGGGTGCCCAGGTCGGGGTTGATCGACTTGTGCCCGCCCAGCTCGGAGCCGATCGCCCAGGGGCTGCCGGCGTCGTTGCGGGTGGCGCTGACCGTGTTGTTGCGGCCCTTGCGGAACGAGCGCCCGATGGGGTGGATGGGCGGCAGGTACAGGATGTGGAAGCCCATCCCCGCCACGTAGGGCAGGCGCGCCTCCAGGTCCCGGAAGGTGCCGGGCCGCTTGGGGTCGGGTGAGGCGGAGCGCGGGAAGAGCTCGTACCAGGCGCTGAAGCGCGCGCGCTCCCGCTCCACCAGCACCCGGGGCGTGCGCGGCGAGCAGGCGGCGAGGCTGCGGTCGCCGTGCTTCTCCATGAGGCGGGCCAGCGCCTCCGAGCGGGCGGTGCGGAGGCCGTTGCGGCCGCGCAGCGCGGCGGCCAGCCGCTGCAGCCGGTTGGCGTCGGATCCGCCGGCCCGGCGCGCCGCGGCGTCGATCATGCGCGCCCCCTCCTCGAGCTCGGCAGCCGCATCGGCGCGGTCCCGGCGCTCCAGCTCGTGCTCCCAGGACTTGAAGTGGTCGGCCCAGGCCTGGATGGCGAACTCGTAGGTGCCCGTCCGGCGGGGCTCGAAGCGGCCCCGCCAGCGGTCGTTGACGACGGGCGTCATGGGCGCCTCGTGCCAGCTCGTCTCCGGCCCGCCGGTCTCACGCCAGAGCAGGACCGCGGTCAGGAGGTCGTGGCCGTCGCCGAAGATGTCGGCCTCGACCAGCACGGGCTCGCCGACCGAGCCCTTGGCGGGAAAGCGGCCTCCATCGATCTCCGGCCTGACGTTCTCGATCACGACGCGCCGCCGGCCGTCTTCCACTCCGCTCAATGGTAGGGGGGACGAGACTCCTCCCCGCGAGGCTCCTCCCCGCTCGGCGGGGAGGTCCCTCGCGAAGCGAGGGGGAGGGGGACGACCTGCTGATCGGTGCGTCTCTGCGACGGCCTGAGCCGACCACGTCCCCCACCCCCTCGCAGCTGCGCTGCGAGGTACCTCCCCAGCAAGTGGGGAGGAGTCTCTTAAGAGATCCCCTGCACCCCCTGGCGCATGGCCGCCAGCTCCAGCCAGTACCGGAGCTGGTCGAGCACGTGGTCCCAGGTGAACTCGCGCGCCGTGGCGCGGCCGTTGGCGCGCAGGCGGGCTACCCACTCGGGCGCGCTCCGCACCTGGCGCAGGGCGCCCACCAGCTCCAGCGGGTCCTCGGTCTCCAGGACCACCGCGTTGCGGAAGGCCTCCGCATAGTCCTCCCCCGTGGACCCGGTCACCGCCAGCCCGCCGGCCGCCATCACCTCCAGGCCCACCAACCCGAAGGGCTCGTGCCCCGAGTTGGCGAGCACCGCATCCGAAGCCGCGTAAAGGGTGCCCAGCAGTCCCTCGGGCAGGAAGGACACCAGGTTCACCACGTCCGCGGCCGGGTGGGCCTTGAACAAACGCGCCAGGGAGGCCACGTCCTGCGGCGAGCGCGCCTCCTCGACCACCAGGCCGTGGGTGGCGGCGTGGGCCAGCACGTCGGCGCCGTGCGGCTCCCGGCCCCCGCGGATCAGCATCCGGACTCGCAGGCCCTGGCGCTTCAGCAGGCCGGCGGCGGTCATGGCCATGATCCAGCGCTTGTCAGGGTCGAAGCGCCCGATCTTGAAGAGCAGCAGGTCGGCGGCAGCCGCCGCCCGCACGCCTGCCACCTCTCGGGGCGGGGCGTCCACGATCGCCGAGGCGGGGATGCCGTTGGGGATCACTACTGGGTTGACCCCCACCTCCCACATCCGGTGCTTCATGTAACGGCTGACCGTGGTCAGGGTGGCCGCGGCCTCCAGCTCGCGCCAGTTGATGCGATGGAAGCCGAACACGTTATTGGCGTTCCAGAGCATCACGGCGCGGCCGCGCAGGCCGCGGTAGAAGAGCGCGTCCGCGATCAGCCGCATGGAGTCCGCCGTGTGCCATTCCTCCCCCATCACGACCAGCCGCTTGCCCGCCCGGGCCGCGGGCTCGACGACGTGGTCGACCAGGTAGGAAGGCAGGCTGCGGTTCCAGTCCACGACCTTGGCGTCCTCGCCGTCGTACACCCCGCCGCGGTGGGCCCTGGACAGCCACTGCCCCCAGCGGTGCAGCTTGAGCTTGCCCCCGAAGCCCTCCTCGTCGCCCGGCTGCTCGGGATCGCCCACGAAGAAGAGGTGGGTCTCGTAGCCCTCGCCGGCCAGGGCCTTGGTGAGCTCCTTGGCGCGCACCCCGAGGCCGCCGGCCTGGCTGTACACGTCAGGGCCCTCGAAGGAGAGAACCGCGAAGATGGTGGACTCGACCGGGAACGTCAACCGAGGTCCCGGTTCAGCGCGGCCAGGGCCTGCTCGTGATAGGCGGCGTCGGACGCGCACAGGAGCGAGGTGCGCCCGTCCAGCCCGGCCGGCACCCGATACACGTCGGCGCCGTCGCCGTCGGAGGCGGTCCCGCCCGCCTCGCGCAGGATCAGGAGGCTGGCGGCCATGTCGAAGGCGCGGGCCTTGAAGGGCACGCAGAAGACGTCGACCCCGCCGGTGGCGGTGTGCACGATGGAAAGGGCCATGCTGCCGAGGACGCGCACCTTGGCGGCCCGCTCCAGGAGCGGCCGGGCGCCGAGCAGGGAGCGCGGGGAGCTCTCCAGGGCGACCATCTCAAAGTCGCGGTGGCCCCGCCGCATGGGCAGGGTCGTCAGGTGCTCCAGGTTGCGAAAGGCGCCCACCCCGCGCACGGCGTGCCAGGTGTCGCCGGTGGCCAGGTTGAGCACGTACCCGACCCGGGTGTCCCCCAGGGTCGGGCCGTCCAGCATCGCCAGCATCACCGCGAACAGGGGGATGCCCTGCTTGGCGTTGAGGCTGCCGTCGATGGGATCGATCAGCACCAACGGCCAGTCGGCGCCGTGCTCCTGCCGGCCGATCTCCTCGGAGAGGATCGAGAACTTCTCGCCCCCCTCTGCGGCCTGCCCCAGGCGGGCCAGCGCCACCGACTCCGCCAGGCGATCGATCTCGACCGTGGTGTCACCGCCGGCGCCCTGGGAGAGCTCGGCGCGCCCGCTCTCGGTGCCGACCAGGTGCGCGGTCGCCTGGCGCACCGCCTCGCCGATCTCGGCGAACAGGGAGACCCATTCCAGGTCGGTCAGCGGGAACGCCTCCAGAGCAGGAGCAGGCCGAGCACCACCAGCACCGTCGGGCCCAGCACCCGCGCGTCGACCAGGCCCAGGGTGAAGACCAGGAAGAACAACCCCAGCACCACCAGCGCCCAGCTGAAGGTGCGGCGCTGGCGATCGGCGAAGCGCCCGAACTCGGGCCCCAGCTGGAAATCGAGCTCGGACACCCAGCCCGGCCGGCGCAGGAGCCCGAAGAGCCCGACCGCGATCAGGATCAGCGGCCAGAGGCGGGGCACGATCGGCGGCACCACGGAGTAGGTCACGGCCAGGGCGATCAGGCCGATCAGCACCAGCACGATGCCGAGGCCGCTGAGGCCGCGGCGGCCTCCGCCCTTGAGCCGGCGCGCGCTCACGGCGCTCCTAGGTTGTCGAGAGCAGGTCGATCGGCGTCCGCCGCCGGCGCCGGCGCCGGCGCTCGACCACGACCTTGACCAGGAAGGGCTGCTGGATGCCCCAGACCTTCTCGATCAGCTGGGTGATCGAGGAGTCGTAGGGGTCCTTGATGCCGAGCTCGACCAGGCGGCGCGCCAGGGCGTCATCCAGCTCGGTCTGGTCGTGCAAATTGAGCTGCTCCAACGCCTCCAGCACGTCGTCCAGCCGTCGGAGGTTGTTGCGTCGCTCCTGGTGGCCGATCTGGGGCGGCGGAGCCGGCGTCTGTTCAGCCATGTGCGCGAATCCTAATCGTGACCGTCCGACTGTAAATGCCCGAGCATGGCCTGTGCGACCTCACGCGGGCGCTCGAACTGGAGCCAGTGGCCAGCCCCGGTCAGCTCCAGCAAACGGTAACGGGCCTCGACCAGGTCCGCGGTGGCCTCGGTGCCGCGACGGCCCACGGCGGGGTCCTGGTCGCCCCAGATCAAAAGGCTGGGGACCTTGACCGGCCCCGTGATCTTGGGCAGCTCGGTCAGCGCCACCCGATAGTAGTTGAGCGCGGCCGTCAGCCGGCCGGGGCGGGCGAAGCCCTCGACGTAGTGGTCGACCACCGAATCCGGGACGGCGCCCGGTTGGGGGCCAGAGCGGTACATGGCCCGCAGCCGCCGATAGTCGTCTTCGGCCAGCACCCGCTCCGCCTTCCCGGCCTCCCGGAAGAGCCTGATGTAGAGGGAGCGCTCCTGCTGGTCCTGGTCCTCGGCGCCTGCTCGATAGAAGGCCAGCGGGTGCCCGACCGAGAGCGCGGTCCAGGTCAGCAGGCGGCCCGGATGGTTGGCCGCGAAGCCCCAGCCCACGAGCGCGCCCCAGTCGTGGCCGGCGAGATGGGCGCGCTCCCACTGCAGCGCGTCCAGCAGCCCGCGCACGTCGTCCAGCAGGACCTGCGCGTGGTACGCGGCCTCACCCTCGGGCGCGTCGGTGCCGCCGTAGCCGCGGAGGTCGGGCGCCACCGCCCGGAAGCCGGCGGCGGCGAGCGCGCTGAGCTGTGGTCCCCACGATTCGGCCCCCTCCGGGAAGCCGTGCAGGAGGAGCACCGGAACGCCATCTGACGGCCCCTCGGCGAGCGCGCCGAAGCGCAGCCCGTTGGCCCTGACCGCCAGCTCTTCAGGCATCAGTCACAGACTAAGGACGAACTCGGCCGCCGCGTCGAGCTTGGCTTCGAGGGCGTCGCGCAGCCCATGGCCGGCGCCCGGGAAGGTGACCAGCCTCCCCTTCGGCAGCAGTGGAACCAGGCGCCGGATCTCCGCCACCGGGCTCATGGGGTCGCGTTCGCCGTTGAGGACCAGGGCCGGGCAGGCGATCCGGGGCCAATGGGCGGTGCGCTCGTCCGGCTTGCCGCTGAGCGGGAACGACAACATCACACAGGCCGCGAAGGGCGCCTCGGCGGCCGCCAGCGAAGCCGCGCGCCCCCCATACGACTGCCCGGCTACGACGTCGTCGCGATGCGCCAGCTCCAAGAAGCGCTGGGCGGCCCTCTCGACCCGGCCCTGCGGCACCGCGATCGCCTCCGCCTCCACACCCCGCCGCCGCAGGCCGGCCACCGCCCCCGCCAGCGAGTCCACGGTTCCCGACGCGCCCGGCGCCAGCCAGAGCTTCATGCGCGGCGCCGGAGCCCGGCGGCGAACTGGCGCAGCTCGTCGGGCGTGACCGCCCGCAGGCCCGCCAGGGCAGCCACATAGACGATCGCTCCGGCCGGCGCCGAGATCAGGATCGAACGCCCTGCCAGGAAGTAGAGGACGACACCCATCAGCAGGCCGGCGAGCAGGATGCGCCAGCTCAGGCGCAGCCAGGCCAGCGGGTGGCGGCGGGCCACGAACCACCAGCCGGCGACCGAGAAGGCGGCCTCGGTGATCACGGTGGTGGCGCTGGCGGCCAGGTAGCCGTAGAGCGGGATCAGGGCCAGGTTGAGGACCACGTTGACGACCACGGCGATGCCGGTGGTCCAGGCGAAGCGGTCCTGGCGGTCGATCGCGTAGAGCATCGCGGTGAAGGCCGAGTTGGCGAACAGGAACACGATCGCCAGCGAGAGGATGCGCAGGGAGGGCTCCGATTCCGGGAACAGCCGGAACAGGCGCCCGATCGGGTGCACGAGCAGGAAGGTGCCCACGGTCAGCGGCCAGCCCAGCAGCACCAGGACCTTGAAGAACTGCTCGTAGGCGCGCCGGAGCAGGTCCGGGTTCTCCTTGTGGTAGACCGCCAGCACCGGGTAGACGACGGTCTGCACCGCCAGGGGCACGAACTGCAGGGCCTCGAAGGGCTTGTACGCGAACTGGTACCAGCCCACCTCCCGGAACGGCTTGAAGTGCTGGAGGATCGGCACGTCGACCCGGAAGTAGAGGTTGGTGAGCAGGAATCCGACCGCGAAGGGGAAGGCCGTGCGCAGCCAGCCCCAGAGGAACTGGAGATCGAAGGCCAGCCGGAGCCCGGCCAGCCCGAAGCCCCGGATCACAGCGGCGCTGTAGATCGTGGTCGCGGCGGCCGCGGCCGCGTACACCCACACGAAGAAGGGCGTGTCCGCGCCGAACCTGGCGCCCGCGATAATGCCTGCGGCCTGGATCCCGATCTCGCCCAGGATCGCGATCGCCTCGAACTCGAGGCGGCCGAGGGCGTAGAAGGTGTTGCGGAGCAGGGCCGAATAGGTGGTCAGCACCAGCAGGACGCCGCCCGGCACGGCCAGCTCGCCCACCCCCACCACCGTCAGGACCACGGCGAAGACCACGAAGGCGACCAGGCCCAGCAGCGCCTTGCCGGCGAGCAGGTTGGCCAGGTAGGACGTCAGCCGCCGGGGATCGCGAGCCGCCTCGCGGGTGTAGAGGGTGTTGAGCCCCAGGTCGGCCAGCACTGAGACCAGCGCGCTGTAGGCCACCATCGTCACGTAGCGGCCGTAGCGAGCATCCTGCAGGTGGTTGGCCAGGATCACCACGGTGAAGAGCGCGACCAGCCGCGAGACCACGCGGGCGGCCAGGACGACCAGGCTGTTGCGAACGGCGCGCGACCCCAGGCCCGCGTTTGTGGGGGCTGCGTCCGTCGACACCGCGGCTATCGTACGGATGTGCCGAAGCACAGCATGGCAGCCGCCTTCGCAGTGATCGCCGTCCTCGCGGGCGGCGGTTCAGCCGGGCTGGCGGTCTACCACGCGCGCCACAGCGCGCCCCTCGCGCAGCCCGAGCCCAGGGTCGCCAAGGTGATCACGGCGCCGCCCACGGCCACCCCCACGCCCGAGGCGGTCCCCACGCCCACGCCGGCGCCCACGCCCCTCCCCGACTCCGTGTTCATCAAGGGTGTCCCCTACACGGTGCAAGCCCCGACCGGGAACTGGGACGCGGCGCACGAGGAGTACTGCGAGGCGGCCGCGGTCCTGATGGTCGGCCGCTACTACCGGGGCGACAGGTACCCCAACGACCGCATCCCGCCGGCCGAGGCGGACGCGGCGATGAGCCAGATCGTGCAGTACGAGCGCCAGACCTGGCCGAACGTGTCCGACCTCTCGCTGGACAAGGTGGGCCAGACCGGGAACCAGTTCTACAGCCTGCGGCCGACCGTGAGCCCGGCCACGCTCGATGGCATCAAGAAGGCGATCGCCGACGGCAACCCGGTGATCATCCCCGTGATGACCCACGGCGGCCCCGGCAACACCAAGATCTCCCCCTACTACAGCGCCGGCAACGTGTACCACGTGATCGTCGTGATCGGCTACGACACCCAGAAGCTCTACACGGACGACGCCGGCATCTCGCAGGGACAGAACTACCCCTACACCTGGGACGTGCTCTCGGCGGCGATGCAGGCCCAGCAGCAGCACATGGGCCAGGGCAGCGTGATGCTCACGTTCAGCAAGACCTCCTGACCGACCCCGGACGCGCGCTGAACCGGCTGATCATCGGCTACCGCTCGACGGCCTGTGTGCACGTGGCCGCCGAGCTCGGGCTGGCGGATCGGCTGGCGGACGCACCCCAGACGGGCGCCGAGCTGGCGGCCGCGACCGGCGCTCACCCCCAGGCGCTTCGCCGGTTGCTGCGGGCACTCGTGGCGATGGAGGTCCTGGCCGAGGTGGACGGCCGCTTCCGCCTGACGCCGGTGGGTGAGGAGCTGCGCGAGGGTCGCCAGAAGGGGGCCGCTCGGTTCTACGGCGGGGATCCCAACTGGGGCGCCTGGGGCGCGCTGACACACTCGATCATGACCGGCGAGCGCGGCTTCGACCACGTGTTCGGGATGCGCAACTGGGAGTACTACAAGAGCCACCCGGAGGCGGCCGCACGCTTCGACGCCGCCATGCATGCGATGACCGGCGGCATCGCCGCGGGCATTGTCGCGGCGTACGACTTCTCACGTTTCGGCTTGGTGGTGGACGTCGGCGGCGGTGACGGCACCCTGCTGGCCGAGATCCTGCACGCCAACCCGGGGGTGCGCGGACTCCTCTTCGACCGGCCGGACGTGGTGGCGCGAGCCCAACCCGGATTGGAATCGGTCGGCGGGTCGTTCCTGGAGCGAGTCCCCGAAGGCGGGGACGCCTACCTGATGAAGTCGATCATCCACGACTGGGAGGACACCGAAGGGGTGCAGATCCTCCGCCGCTGCCGCGAGGCGATGACACCGGCGGCCCGACTGCTGCTGGTCGAGCGCGTGCTTCCCGAGCGCATCGGCCCCGACGACCTGGAAGCCATGCTCGGGGACCTCAACATGCTGACCGGCCCGGGTGGCCGCGAGCGAACGGAGGCGGAGTTCTCGGCGTTGCTCCGGGAAGGCGGGTTCGCGCTGCAGCGGGTGGTGCCTACGGGCACCTACATGAGCGTGCTGGAGGCCATTCCCGCCACCTAATTATCGGGCCTGGCGGGGGGGTTGCGGCAAGCCCCCGGCCGGCGCTCAAACTGCCTCGCGTGCCGCTATGGCTGGGTGGGGCGCAATGGGCCGGCAAGACCACCGTCGCACGCGTCCTCACCGAGCGCTACCGGCTGCGCCTCTACGACTATGACTTTCAGGACTACCGCTCACATGGCGCGCGGGTACCGGCCGAGACGCTCGACAACATCGAGGCGCGCATGGAAGCCCGGTTCGCGCTGGTCCTCGAGGACCTGGCGGCCCTGCCAGCAGACGAGCCGGTCCTCGCCGAGGGCTGGGGACTGCGCCCGCGCCTGGTGGCTCCGCTGCTGGATTCGCCGCGCCAGGCCCTCTTCCTGGTCCCCACCCGCAGGTTTCGCGACCGTCAGCTGCGCGAGCTCCCGCGCGCCGGCCTGGTCAAGCCGGAGTGGCTGGACCGCAACCAGGCCCTGGCCCGGGACGTCGTGACGAGCGCCCGCGAGCTGGGGCTGCGGGTGATCGAGGTTGACGGCCGCCTCGACGTCGAAGCCCTGGTCGCCGCGGCCGAGGAGCACTTCCGGCCATACCTGCCGGACGCCCGGCCACCGCTCCCGTTCGGGACTCTGGACGACCTCGGCTTCCGCCTCCCCGAACACCTGGCGATTGGGCTGGGTGCGGAGGCGCCGGCGGCGATCGCGGCCGCACTCGAGGGCCGCGCGCCGCTCGGCTTCGCCGCCCTGGCGGCGGAGCTCACAGCCGCTGATATCGCGCTCCTGACCGCGCGGGCCGCGGAGGCCGCGCCCGTGCGCGGCGTGATCTGGATGGGCGAGCGCGACCCCTGGCTGCCCGCCGCGGTGGTGGCCGGGGAGATGCTGCGCAAGGAGGGCCACGACGTCAACGACGTCCGCCTCAGCGCCATCCCGGGCCGCGGCCACCGGCTCACGCCGGAGATGGTGGCCGTGCTCCCCGAGCTGCTCAGCCGCTGGGGTGTGCCGCCTCCCCCAGCAGCCGCTCGACGATGACGCAATCGCGCCACTGGCCGTCCAGCTGGCCGTGCCTCACGTACGTGCCGACCTCGCGGAAGCCCACGCTGCGGCAGACCGCGCGGCTGGCCGTGTTCTCGGGAAAGATCCGCGATACCAGCTTGTGCAGGCCGGCCTCTTCCGCAGCCGCGATCAGCGCCGTCAGCACCTCCCGCCCGTAGCCCTGGCCGCGGGCTTCGCGGCCGACATAGACCGAGAACTCGGCGACCTGGTCGTAGCAGGCGCGCGGGCGGTAGCTCGAGGTCCAGGCGAAGGCGACCACGCGGCCGTCGCGTTCCACCACTACCGCCGGGTGCCGGGCGTCGAGCGCCGCCAGCACGCTTTCGACCTCGGCGCGCGAACGCGGCTCGGTCTCGAAGGTGGCGATGCGGTCGGCGATGCCTTCCGAGTAGATGCGGGCGATGGCGCCCGCATCGCTCAGTTGAGCGCGGCGACTCGCTGTCGCTTGAGCCATTCGTCAGAGATCTCGAAGCGGCCGACACACTGCGCGCACCAGATCCGCTCGCAGCGCTGGCACGCGATGTGCTGGTGGTCGAGGCTCATGTCGAGCTCCATCGTGAAGCTCCCACATTCGAAGCAGGGCACCGGGCACTTCACGACGACATCGCCTTCTCGAACTCGGGAAAGAACTTCTGCACGTCCGCCAGCTCGAAGCTCTTGAGGATCTCGGCCGGCTGCTCGCGCTGGAGCAGGAACTCGAACGCGCGCCGCACCAGGTCGTCGGGGTTCTCGGCGCCCCGGCCCCAGCGGGCCAGGTCCTCGTGGAGGACGCGCACGCGGTGCCGGCTGCCCTGGTCCTCGCCGGGATCGATCTCGACGTCGCACTCCCACCCGGTCTTGGTGGGCGCGCTCTCGACGCTGATCTGCGCCATCTGGTTGCGATCCTACCCCGCGTCCACCAGCTCGGCGACGCGTTGCGCGGTGAGCGGGGCAAGCAGGATGCCGTTGCGGTTGTGCCCCGTGGCCACCACCAGGCGCTCGCCCCGGCGCTCGATGATCGGCTCGCCGTCGGCGGTCGCGGGCCGCAGGGCCGCCCACACCTCCTCGACCGTGGCGTCGCCCAGCGCCGGCACCATGCGGCGCGCGAAGTCGAGCAGCCCGCGCACGCCATCCGCTGTGGGCCGGGCGTCGAAGCCGACCTCCTCCTCGGTGCTCCCGGCCACGATCGCCCCGTCCGGCTTGGGCACCAGATAACGCCCGTGATGGGTCAGCATTCGGGTCAGCGGCTCAGGGCGACCCGGCGCCGGCCGCAGCCGCACCAGCTGTCCGCGGCTGGGCCAGACCGGGACCTCGATGCCGAAGTTGGCCCCCAGGTCGGCACTCCAGGGGCCCGCCGCCAGCACCACCACGTCGGCCGGCTCGAGGTCGCTCGGTGAGGTGATCCGTACCCCTTCGCGGAGCTCGGCACCGCGCTGAACCGCGGCCTGGGCCAGCGCTCTCGTGAACAGGGGAGGCGTCACCTGGCTCTCCGGGAACAGGACCGCTCCCCGGCAGTCGGGGTGCAGGCCGGGCTCCAGGCCGCGCAGCTCAAAGGCGTCGAGCCAACGGCCGCCCGCGCGCTTCAGCAATGCCTCCTCTTCGGGATCGAAGGCCGGGGTCAGGCTGTCCATGTCGTGGAACTGGACGTCGATGCCGGTCTCGGTCAGCAGGCGGGCGGCAAGCTCCGGGAACAGGCGCAGGCTGCGCGCGCCGGCGTCGAGCTCCGACTCCGAGTAGGGCGCCAGCAGGCCGGCCGCCGCGCCCGAGGCGTGGGCGCCCACGCGGTCGCGCTCGTAGATCGTGACCTGGTGGCCTCCCCGCTGCAGGCGCTCGGCGACCGCGCAGCCGATCACCCCGGCCCCCACCACCGCGACCCGCATAGAACCCCCTCCCCTCAGGGGAGGGTTGGGGTGGGGTGGGTGACCGCCCGGGGAACGCCCTCCGGCTCGTATATGGGAGGCGGCTCGATCCCGAAGGAGTCGGCGAGCCGCACGAAGAGGCTGAAGAGCGCCGCGTCGTACACCGCCTCCGCGATCTGCTCGTCGGTCCAGCCCAGCGCTCGCAGCTCCTGGACCTGCTCGTCGGTGACCTTGTAGGCGTGCTGGCTGATCGTGCCCACGAACTCCAGCAGCTTGTGCTCGGCCGGGCTCAGTTTGGCCGCGTCGAGGTCACCGGCGCGCAGCGCGCTGGCCGCCTCGCTGTACTGCTCGCCCTGCAACTGCAGGAACCAGGTGTGCGAGCTGAGTCAATAGCGGCAGCGGTTGAGGGCGGAGACGTAGGAGGCCACCATCTCGTGCTGGGCGCGGCTGAGGGCGCCGTCCTGGAAGTGCAGCGTGTTCACGGCCTGCCGGATGCCGGCCATGAAATCGGGCCGCAGGCTCATGGTCTGGATGATCGGCGGCACGATCTTGAGCACGCTGTCGGCCTTGGCCTGCGCGTACTGGACTGCCAACTCGCCGGTCGCTTCTTGCTCGGGGACGCTCTTGATGCGCATGCCGGGAAGACTCGCACACCCCCTCCCCTCCAGGGAGGGTTGGGGTGGGGTGTGTAAGCCGCTTGTTCTTCGAACATCTGTTCGATAGAATGAGCCCGGCCTCCAGCCCCCGTCTCGCGTCTTTCCCGGAGGCGACCCCACGGAAAGATGCAAGAGAGCACAGCTCAGCTTCAGCACGCCATCGACAAGGTTCACCTGCGCTTCGGCGAGCAGGCGCTGCTCCGCGCCACCCGGCTCCCACCCGCTGAGCCCTGGCCCAGCGGCCTGGCCGAGGTCGACCGGCTGACCGGCATCCGAGGCCTGCCCAAGGGCCGCCTCAGCGTTCTCCAGGGGCCCACCGGCAGCGGCAAGCTCACCCTGGCGCTGGCCCTCCTGGCCCGAGCCACCCGCGAGCTGGCCCAGTCCGTGGTCATCGACCATCGGGTCGGCTTCGACCCCTGGGCGATGGCGCCCATGCACCCCGACCTGCGCGCGCTGGCGCTGGTCAAGCCCCCTGACGTCGCCACCGCGGGCGAGGCAGCGGTGGCGCTGGCGCGGGCGGGCGCCGGGTTCCTGCTCCTGCTCGGGGAGCTGCCCGAGAACGCCCTCTCCCCCCTCGAATCAGCCGCCTCCCGCTCGGGCTCGCTGGTGGTGGCCTGCGCCAATGCGCGCAATGCAGCCCTCGCCCATGCCTCCAGCCTCACGCTCGGACTCGAGCGCGCGGACTGGATCTACGAGCGCGACCAGCTGGTCGGCCTGCGCACGCGGGTGACCTGCCTCAAGAACAAGCTGGCCGCCCCCGGTGCCGCCACCGAGCTGGATATCCGCTACCCGCTGGGAGCCGAAAGGTTCCCCGAAAAGTCACTGGCAATCGTGTTCAACGAAGGAGTCAAACCATGGGTGGTCCGTACTGCTGTGGGCTGATCCCCAACCTCGAGCTGGCCCATCATCCGCAGCTCATCGGCCAGCCGCTGGTGGTCGGCTACTGGGGCCAAGGGGCTCACGTCCTGGCCTGCTCCGAGGAAGCGGCCGAGGCCGGTGTCAGGCCCGGCATCACGATGCGCAACGCCGAGCATCTCTGTCCGGCCGCCTTCGTCGCCGAGCCCCGGCCGGGCGCCACCCTCCGATTGCGCGAGCGGCTGTCGGCGGCTCTCTACGACCTGGCGCCCGAGCTCGAGGTTCGCTACGACGGCACCTGCTGGATCGGCCTCGAGGGCCTGCCCGCGCAGCACAAGTCGCTGGCCGTGCGCGAGCTGCGGAGGCGGCTCCACCAGGCCACCGGCTTCGATCCCCGGTTGGGCGTCGCGCCCGGCCCCTTCAGCGCCCGCCTGGCGGCCCGGCGCGCCCAGCCCGGGCGAGTGCTGCGTGTCGAGGACGCGACCCGATTCCTGGCTCCCCTCCCCACCGCCGAGCTCGACCTCGACCCCGAGCTGATGGATCGCCTGGAGCTGCTCGGCCTCCGCACCCTGGGCGCGGTGGCCGCCATCGGCCCCCGCCGCCTGGAGTCGCAGCTCGGCCCTCCCGGCCGCCACGCGGTCCTTCTCGCCCGCGGCGAGGAGCCCGATCCCCTGGCCGCCTGGCAGCCGCCCCGCTGCCTGTCCGCCGAGCGCCAGCTGGAGCCGCCGGTGGAGGACCGCGAGGCCCTGCTCTTCATCGCCCGCGCCCTCTGCGGCGACCTCGCGGCCGAGCTCGGCCTGCGCGGCGCCGGCGCCAAGCAGGTGCGGATGCTGCTGGCGGTCGAAGGCGTGGCGGTGCCCGAGGAGCGCGCCTCGCTGGTCCGCCACCCGCTCTCCAGCCAGGCCGAGCTGTTCGGGCTGGCCGGTGGCTGGCTGCGCGAGTGGCGACCCGCGGGACCGGTCTGCGGGCTGGTCATCGAGGTTCCCGAGCTGGAGGCCGCCGGCCGCCGCCAGCTGCGGCTCTGGGTGGGCGGCGACGCCGCCGCCGAGGAGGTGCAGGCCGCGCTGGAGCGGCTGCAGGAGCGGCACGGCGAGCAGGTCGCCTTGCGCCTGGCGCCCGGGCTCACCGCCTCCGGTGTGCCCGCCCAGCGCTACGTCGCCGAGCCGGCTTGACCAGATTGATCCAGCCCGCGCCCGAGATCGCGGTCGAGCTCGATCCCCAGGGCGCGCCGGTCCGGATCACGAACGGTCCGCTGCGCGGCGACGCGATGCCGCTCTCCAGGTGGATGGTCGACCAGGGGGGCGGGCGGGGGGAAGGGCTTCGCCCGGCCCGCCCGAGGGGGGAGCCCCCCCACGCTCAAACGGTCGACCACTTACACGGCGATGTGGTGCCCCTCTCCCGATGGGTGGTCGACCAGGACTGGTGGGAGAAGCCGGTCCGCCGCGAGTACTGGAAGGTGCTGATCAGCCAGACGTTGCTGGCCGAGATCTACCAGGACCTGGCGAGCGACCGCTGGTACCTGGAGCGCCTGTACGACTAGTGGCCTTCGTCGAGCTGCACTGCCACAGCAACTTCTCCTTCCTGGACGGCGCCTCTCACCCCCACGAGCTGGCTCAGCGCGCGGCCGACGTGGAGATGCCGGCCCTGGCCATCACCGACACCGGCGGCGTCTACGGCGCGGTGCGCTTCATGCAGGCGGCGCGCCGGCTTGGCGTGCGCCCGATCGTCGGCAGCGAGCTCGAGGTGGATGGCGAACCGATTCGCATCCTGGCCCGGACCAAGCGCGGCTACTCCCAGATGTCGCGCCTCCTCAGCCACGCCCACAAGGAACAGCCCAAGGGCGAGGCGCGCACCGACCTGGCCACCGTGGTCCAGCACAACCAGGACCTCTTCTTCCTCACCGAAACCGACACCGAGCGGCGCCTGGAGGAGCTGCAGGACGCGCTCGGCCGGGAGAACGTCTTCGTCGAGCTGGCCAACCACCTGCGGCCCGAGGACCGCTGGGTGATGGCAGGGCGAGCCGAGATGGCCCGCCGGCACAAAGGGCCGCTCCTGGCCACCAACCAGGTCCGCTACCACGAGCCCCAGCGCCGGCCGCTGCACGACGTGCTGGTCGCCATCAAGCACAAGGCCTCGCTGGACGAGGTGCGGGGCAAGCTGCACCCCAACGCCGAGCGCTACCTGAAGGACGGCCGCCGGCTCAAGCCGCTCTTCCGCGACTACCCCCAGGCGCTCCAGCTGCCCGCCGAGCTGGCCCAGGAGTGCGACTTCGACCTCGACTTCCGAGGCGTCCGCTTCCCCGGCTTCCCGGTCCCCGAGGGCGAGACCCCCTTCAGCTACCTCTACCGCCTCACCCAGGAGGGCGCGCGCCGCAAGTACCACCCGATCACGCCGGCGGTGGCCCGGCGCCTGCAGCGGGAGCTGGACGTGATCGAGAAGACGGGGCTGGCCGAGTTCTTCCTCATCAACTGGGACCTCATGCGCTTCGCGCGCGAGAACGGCGTCCCCGGCCAGGGCCGCGGCTCGGCGGCCGACTCGATCGTGGCCTACGTGCTCGGCATCACCCGCGTCGACCCCATCGAGCACAACCTGCTCTTCGAGCGCTTCCTGCACGAGGAGATGACCTCCACCCCGGACATCGACATCGACTTCTCGACCGCCCACCGGGAGCAGGTCATCCAGTACGTCTACGAGAAGTACGGGTGGGAGCGGACCGGGATGGTCTGCAACGTGGTCACCTACCGGCTCCGGATGGCCATCCGCCAGGTCGGCAAGGCCCTCGCCTTCCCACCCGACCTCCTCGACCGCCTGGCCAAGTCGGTCGACCGCTGGTTCAGCGAGGGCATCGAGGACTCGATGGGCTTCGAGCTCCCGAAAGATGTGATCGGCTCCCAGACCTGGCTCCAGTTCATCAAGCTCTGCCAGGAGATCCAGGGCTTTCCGCGCCACCTCTCCATCCACGTGGGCGGGATGCTGGTCACCGGCGAGCCGCTGGTCGACATCGTGCCCGTGGAGCCGGCGACCATGGACGGCCGGATCGTCGTCCAGTTCGACAAGAACGACGTCGAGGACCTGGGCCTGATCAAGATGGACATGCTCGGCCTGCGCACGCTCTCGGTGGTCGCTGAGACGCTGGGCATGATCGAGCACCAGACCGGGGTCCGCCCCGACCTCGATGCGCTGCCGCTCAACGACCCCGAGGTCTACGCGATGTGCTCCGAAGCCGACACCATCGGCGTCTTCCAGATCGAGTCGCGGGCCCAGATGATGACGCTCCCGCGCACCCGCCCCAAAGCCTTCAACGACCTGGTGGTGGAGGTCGCGATCATCCGCCCCGGTCCCATCCAGGGCAACGCCGTCCACCCCTACATCCGCCGCAAGCAGGGCCGCGAGCCGGTGACCTACGCGCACCCGCTGCTGGAGCCGATCCTCCGCGACACCCTGGGCGTGATCCTCTACCAGGAGCAGATCATCGAGATCGCGATGGCGGTCGGGGGCATGACGCCGGCCCAGTCGGACGGTTTCCGGCGCGCCATGACGCGGCACCTGAACCGCGTCGAGATGTCATCGCTCAAGGCGGGCTTCATCGCCGGCTGCCTGGGCAACGGCGTCACGCTCGAGGTCGCCGAGCAGCTCTTCTCGGCGGTCGAGGGGTTCGCCGCCTTCGGCTTCTGCCGCTCCCACGCCGCCGCCTTCGCGCGCACCGCCTACGAGACGGCCTGGCTGAAGCTGCACCACCCGGCCGCCTTCGTTTGCGGGCTGCTCAACAACCAGCCGATGGGCTTCTACCACCCGAGCGTGCTGGTCGAGGACGCCAAGCGCCACGGCGTGCGCGCGCTGCCCGTGCACGTCAACCGCTCGGACGTGCGCTGCCTGCCCGAGCCCGGCCAGCCCAACACCTTCCGGCTCGGCCTCAACTACCTGCGCGACCTCGGCGAGGAGGGGCGCCAGGCAGTCGTCGAAGAGCGCGACCGCGGCGGTGCGTACACGTCATTCGGCGACTTCCTGGAGCGCCTGCGCGGCGCGCCGCTCAACCCTCGCGCGGTGCGCAACCTGGTCATGGTGGGGGGCTTCGAGGGACTGGGTCAGGTACGCCGGGAATTGCTGTGGGACTGGCAGGAGCGCACGCACGGCACTGGCCTGCGCCGCCAGCTCGACACCCAGTCAGAGCTTCGGCTGCCCGCCGAAGCGCCCCCACTGCCCGCGCTCACCGAGATCGAAAAGACGCGGCTCGAGTACCGGATCTCGGAGGTCTCGACCGGCAAGCACCTGGTCCACTTCTGGCGGCCGCGCCTGGAGGCCAAGGGGGTGGTCACCAGCCGGGACGCCGTCAAGCTGCGCAGCGGCGCCCGGGTGCGGGTCGGCGGATTGGTGATCACCCGCCAGGCCCCCGGCACCGCGCAGAAGATCCGCTTCTTCACGCTCGAGGACGAGTTCGGGCACGTCAACCTGACCATCTATCCCGACGTCTACCAGCGCTTCCGGCGCGAGGCGGCGCAGCCGATCCTGGTCGTGGACGGGGTCGTGCAGCGCCAGGACGGGGTCTGGTCGGTGCTGGCCGACCATATCGAGGCACTGAGCGGCGCCTCGAAGGAGCACGGCCGCTCCCACGACTACAAGTGAGTCAGGGCTGCGAGCAGTACCGGCACCAGAGCGTGGGCCCGGTCGGGATGGGATGGATGAGCATGGGGTCGACCGTCATCTTCAGTCCCGCCGGCCGATCAGCCACCTCGACCTCAAGACCCTTCGGACCACCGGCCGTGACCCGGCCTTCCCACAGCCGGTAAGGCGGATCTGGATCGTGCACCAAGACGCGCGCGCCCGCACCGATGGGTACTGTCGCCGGCGCGTGCTGCGGCGCCGGGCTCGACGCGGCCTCGCCGGCGCCCTTGCCTTCGACAGCGGCGACAGCGTTGGCGACCTTCGTGTAGTCCGCGCCCAGGTCCTTGAGCACGTGGGCGGCAATGCCCTCGCCCTCCATGACCAGCGCCAGAAGGAGCTGGCCGGTCCCGACATGGGCCCGACCACCCCGCAGGGACTCACCAAAAGCAAGCTCGATCACCTTCTTGACCCGTGAGGTCGGGATGATCTGCTGGATGACGATTCGCTCGTTTCCGCCCAGGACCGAGGCGATCGTAGTGCGCACCTGCCCCTGCTCGATCCCCAGTGACGCCAGCGCCTTGGCGGCCACCCCCTCGTCGACTCCCATCAGGCCCAGCAGCAGGTGCTCCGTGCCGATGTAGGAATGGCCGGAACGGGCGGACTCCTCCTGCGCGCTGCGCAGCACCGCCTTGGCCGCATCGGTGAACCGTTCGAATGGGTACAAGCGTCGCCTCGCATAGACTCCCACAGTCATGGCCCGGATCACCGACCTGCTGGCCGCCGGCCGCACCTTCTCCTTCGAGTTCTTCCCGCCCCGCACCGACGAGGAGCAGGCGCAGCTGACCAAGACCATCAGCAACCTGCAGCCCCTCGACCCCGACTTTGTCTCGGTCACCTACCGCGGCGGCCGCAGCTCCCGCGAGCGCACGACCCGCGTCGTCATCGACATCCTCAACACCTCCAAGCTGACCCCCATGCCCCACCTCACCTGCGTGGCGCACCCGCGCTTCGAGCTGGGCGAGATCGTGGGCGGCCTGCGGGCCGCCGGCCTCGAGAACCTGCTCGCGCTGGGCGGCGACCCCCTACCCGAGGAGGAGTCCTACCAGGAGCTGGAGTACGCGATCGAGCTGGTCGAGCTGGGCCGGCTGCTGGGTTTCGAGTCCATCGGCGTGGCCGCGCATCCGGCCGGCCACCCCAAATCACCCGACCTGGAGACCGACCGCCGCCACCTGGCGGCCAAGCTGAACGCGGCCGACTTCGCGATCACCCAGTTCTTCTTCCGCGTCGAGGAGTGGGAGCGGCTGGTGGACGAGCTGGCGGCGCTCGGGGTCCACAAGCCGGTGATCCCGGGCATCATGCCGATCACCAACCTGGCCTCCATCCTGCGCATGGCCCAGCTCAGCGGCTACGCGGTGCCGCCCGACATCGCGGCGAAGATCGAAAAGGGCGGCGACGACCCCAAGGCGGTGCGCCGGATCGGTATCGAGCTCGCCTGCGAGCTGTGCTCAGGGCTACTGGAGGCCGGGGTTCCTGGCCTGCACTTCTACACCCTCAACTTCTCGACCGCGACCCGCGAGATCTACCAGGGCCTGGGGCTGGTCACCGCTTAGGGATCACGGACCCGCGATCAGGTCGAATCCACCGTCAGCGGCGCGCTCCAGCCGGTAGCCACCCTCGGTCACCTGCGGGTGATGCTTGCGCCGGCAGAGCGGCACTCCTGTCCGGGCGTCGGTCTCGCCGCCCTCGGCAACCGGCACCGAGTGGTGGATCTCGCAATCGCGAATGGGCACGTTGCAACTGCGGACGACACACCGCGAATGGCGGGTGGAGATCTCCAGGCGCTGGTTATCACTGTGGCAGCGCCGGGCTCTCCCGAAGTTGAGCGTCACGCCCCAACCGTCTACCTTCTGCTTGCGCTCGACGTGGTCCTGGCCGCGGAGGCGGGCCAGCGTGCCCAGGCTGATGGGGCCGACGCCCTCCAGCTCGGCTGATACCTCGGCACCGCCCTCGGTGCGCACGATCACCGACAGCTGAGGCCGGCGCCCGGCCTGGCGGGGGAGCTGCCCGGAGCCAATCGCCCGCCCGCAGAGCTCGATGAGGGCGTCGGCCTGGCGCTGGTCCTGGCTCCGCTCGTCACCCTTCGCCGGGATGCCGATCAGCGACTCCAGGCAGAGCCGCAGCTTCATGCCTTCGGGCGCCGGCAGCGCGCCCTCGAG
>Ga0070706_100000235_pt1 | contig 67624 bp, 48 predicted proteins | sample KBSK5501metaG_FD_65476 | JGI IMG/M metagenome (GOLD analysis project Ga0070706, IMG submission 65476) | Corn, switchgrass and miscanthus rhizosphere microbial communities from Kellogg Biological Station, Michigan, USA - KBS K5-50-1 metaG | ecosystem: Host-associated > Plants > Roots >...
CCGCGCATCCAGGCGGCCGCGAGCTCCACGGCCTCGAAGATCTTGATGTAGCCCGTGCAGCGGCAGAGGTTGCCGGCCAGAGCCTGGGCGATCTCTTCTCGGGTTGGGCTTCGGCGGCGTTCGAGCAGCTCCTTCGCGGTCAGAAGGAATCCGGGGGTACAATATCCACATTGTGCCGCCCCGAGATCGGCGAACGCCTTCTGCAGGGGGTGCAGGCCTTCCGGCCCTGCCATACCCTCGACGGACTCCACGCGCCGGCCCGCGCACTCGAGCCCCAGATAGAGGCAGGAGAGAACGGGTTGCCCGTCCACCAGGACCGCGCAGGTCCCGCATTCTCCGAGCTCGCAGCCGTGTTTGGTCCCCGTCAACCGCAGGTCCTCCCGCAACACTTCCAGAAGCGTCTTGTGCGGGGCGAACGAGACCTCGACCGGCTCGCCGTTCAGGGTGAAGCCGACGAGCGCCGCGCTCTGAGAGGAGAGCCTTTTCTTGTGCACAGCGGCCATAACAGAATCACTTTAATCCCTTTGTTTTCTTAAGGAAAGAGGCATAATTCTATCCGACCGGTCAGATATTGCAGGCGACCGATTTTCGCTATTGAACCACTTGGATCAAGCCCGTCATGTTCCCGTGGCCGGAGCCGCAGCTCGAGTCGGTACAGAGAAACGGGTAGAGACCCGCCGTCTGGGGCGTGAATCTCTGAACTACGGCTGGCGATCCGGGATCCAGGACGGCCCCCGAGAGACCCAGGTCGGCGTTGCCGCTGAAAGTGTGGGATGACGAGTCGGGAGGGGCGTCGTTGTACACGCGGATCTCGTACGGCTGGCCGACCTGGAGCGCGATGCTGGCGCCCCCGTTGACACCGGGTCCGTAGAAGTCCCACTGCCAGCTGATCCCGCGCAGAAAGATCACGACCGTGGGCGCCGGCGTTGCGGTTCGGGTCGGCGTTGCAGTCGCTATCGAGGTCGGCGTCGGCGTGGCCGAGGGTGTCGGGCTCGACGTCACGGTTGCGGTCGCGGTCACCCGCGAAGGAGGCGTTTGATGGGCAACACGGGCGATCGGCATACGTCCGACCGGCGTCTCCGCAGGTCCCGGCGCCGTCTCGGTCTGTCCGGCCGGCTCGGTTGGAAGTTGTCTCGAGTCGGAGCGGCTGCAACCCACGGTCTGCGCGAGGACCGCCGCCGCCAGGGCCAGCGAAACCGCGCGAATCCGAGCCGGTCCGAGCGCGCCCGGGAAGCGAATCACATCAGAAAGCCCAGGTTGGGAACCGTGAATCGGGACAACAGCGGAAACACGACGGGCAAGTCGCCTGTGGGGAGCCCGTACCAGGTCGCCAGCGTCGCGGCGTACTGTTCCACGGAGGACGTCGGAATCCAGCGGCCCCGCGTGTCCGTGTCGTTGGGTCCTCCCAGCTGCAGCGTCGGGTAGACGGTTCCGTTGGGCCCGGGAACACCGTAGAAGTCCCCTCCGAGGACGCTCCCGCCCACGACGAACTGGTGGCTCCCCCATCCGTGGTCCGACCCCACCGTCCCGACTCCCGAGCCCGAGGGCTGCAAGGTGCGCCCGAAATCAGAGAGCGTGAAGGTCGTGACGCGGGAGTCGACGCCGAGCTCGACGGTCGCGTCGTAGAGAGCCTTCATCGCGGCGGAGAGCTGCGCTAAGAGCGTCTGCTGGCCGTTGATCTGATTCTGATGCGTATCGAAACCGCCGAGGGTGCAGAAGAAGATCTGGCGATTGAGCGAGAGGGATGTCTGGTTCAACTTGATGACCTTGGCCACTTGTTTGAGCTGGTTGCCGATCCCCGTGTTCGGGAACAGGGTCGCGAGGGTCGGATCGGTGCCTCCAAGCGACGCGATGATGTCCACGGCCTGCTGGGTGGCGTCGCTCGCCGCCGCCACGAGGGTCGCCGAGCGGTCGATGGTCCTCAGAGAGTCCATCGAGCTCCGGCGAGCCACGTCCGCCGCGGACGTCGTGAACCCGTTCAAGACGAGGACCTGGTTCAAGGCTGTCGGAGCGGACGCAATCGCGAGCGGCCGGGTCGAAAGACCCTGACCGAAAACCGCCGCGCCGGCGACCGATGTAATCATCGGAAACCCGGCCCCGCCATTGAAAGAGATCGTCCGATCCGCTGTCCGGCCGCCCCACCCGAGCTGCGTGCGGACGTCGCCGCGGGAGGTCTGCCACTGCGCCACCTGGTCGGAATGCGAGAAGAGCTGGTAGGGCCGCGGCGCCCCGCTCTGGTACTGGCTCCGCGTCAGCGGCTGGACGAGAGGGCCGACGTTGGCCACGATTGCGAGCTTCTGCTGGGTCCAGAGCGTGTAGAGCTCCGGCAGGCTTGGGTGGAGGCCGAAGAGCGTGCCGATGGACGGTGGCGTGATCGTAAGAAGCTGGGCCTGTGCGAGCGCGAGGCCGGAGGCATTTCGGACCGCGGAGTAGGCGCCGTAGCCGGTCGCGTCGAGCGGCACGACCGTGTTGTTCGAGTCGTTTCCGCCGCTCAAGAAGATGCAAACGAGCGCCCGGTAGTCCGATGGCGCGGCCTGAGCCGCGTAGGCGTTGATCAGACCGAACTTCTCGAACCCTGCCGAAAATGCCGCCGCGCCCAACGCGGCGCAGCCGGTCCGAAGCAGGAACTCCCGGCGAGACTGTTCCATTTTTTTCGTCATCGTTCCACCTGATATTGCGACGAGGTTGCGACGAGGTAGAGGGCCTGTTGCGCGCGGAGGCGAAGATTCGAAGCCGAGATGCCCGAAACGGCGTTCACGATGCTGTTCTGCATCGAGGCCGACATCGATCCGTGCAGGAGCAGGTGGTTCAAGTACGAGACCACCTGCACGGGGTCCGACGCGAGCGCCTGCAGGCCGGACAAATCGAGCGCGGTCCCGTTGGGTGAGTTGGCTCCGACGCCGATGGTCGAGAAGACCATGGTGTTGACGAAGTTCGCTCGCTTGAGCGTTGCCGATGTGTCCAGCAGCCCGAATTCCGGGGCAAGCACGCTCGAGCTTCCCGGAAGCAGGTAGTCGGCCGGGTAGTAGCTGAACACCGTCGCCGGTCGGAACACGTCTTGCCCCATCGAGACAGTCTGGGGGTTGATGTAACCGTCGCTCGTCGTCGCGAGGTCTGCCGACTTGGCGTTGAGCGCGCGCAGCAGGTTCAACGCGAAGAGCGCGGGCTCGCGCAGGTGACCGAAGTTCGGGTCGCTGGGAGGGTCGGAGCGCGCCTCGGGATCGAACAGGATCGCTGCCACGACGGCGGACAGGTCGCCGCGAATACCGAAGCCGTTGTCGTTGAAAACGGCGGCCACCCGCGCCACGTAGGAAGGCGTCGGGTTGCTCGTGACGAGCGTGTGAATCAAGTGGGTCGCGATATAGGGTCCCACGTTGGGATGATTGAAGATGTTGTCCAGGGTGTCCTTTAAGTCCTTATCCCCGGTCTGGCCGGCCGGGAGCACGGCGCCTGACAGGAGCGTCTTCGAGCCCGTGTCGTGGTTGGCTGCGGTCAAGACCATGGGAGTGATGTAATCGGGCACACCCGGCGCGACGTTGGCCGCGAGCTTCCAGCCGGTGAAAACCCGGGCAAAGTTGGTCACTGTTGCTTGATCGTAGGTCGGAAGAGGATCGCCGTTGACGTCGAGCTGAGGGGTTCCGTCGGGATTCAAGAGCACAGTCCCGACGGAGAAAAGCTGCAGGACCTCCCGCGCATAGTTCTCGTTGGGGTTGTTCTTGGTACTGGTGTCCATGTTGAGATAGTGGCCCATCCCAGGATTCAGCGTGATCTCGGAGAGGAGCTGGCGGTAGTTGCCAAAGGCGTTCCGGTCGAGGGTCTGAATGTACGGAAGCATCCAGCTCGGAAGATTGATATCTCGGCCCGAGACCACGAAGAGCTGGTGGAGTGCCCAGATCATCCGCTGGCGGAGCTGGTCGTGGCCATAGAGCGAGTTGGTGAAGAAACGGATCTGAAGCGGGTACATGCTGTAGTTGTCCCGCTGGCAGATCGTGTCGCACCCGGGCGGGACCGTTGAGGGCTGGAGCGGGAGGACCGGCCACCCGGAAGAAGGCAGATTGAGCTGCTCTGTCAGGTAGGCGCCCACTCCAATTGCCTGCACGTAATTAATCAGCGTGTCGTTGGGGCCGAATGTGGACTGCTCGAGAAACCGGATGACGTCGCCGCTGGGCGGGTTGACGTTGATGATGACGTCGTCGCTGCTCGTGAGCTCGCCGTCGGAGGCGGAAAGCCGGAGCACGTACGCTCCGGCGAGGCCAAATGCGGCCGTCGTGACCGCGGCATTCGGGGTTCCGAACGAGACGGTTCCCGGACCGCTCACCTTCGTCCACGAAATCGTCAGGCTCGGGGGGGCGGGAAGGTCGTCATCTGAGACGGTTCCGTTCAGGGTAGCCATCGCCGGCAGAGTGATCACCTGATCCGGGCCCGCGTCGATCACTGGCGGCTGGTTATTGGCCGGATCGTCGAAATAACCATTTACGTCGAGGATGACGTGAACCGTTCCCGACGGCTGTCCCGAGTAGATCGTCAGGCCTCCGCCCGCCAGCGGCGCCAATGCGTTGTTCGCCCGCGTTTGTCCGGCTCGAAAGTTGATCGTCGAAGCCAGAGGGAGCAGGCCGTCCCGGGGATACAGCGTCAAATGGCCGCTCACAGATGGTTGCGTCACGGTAACGTTCAGAGAGACGGCGCGAGCGGTCGGCGAGACCCCGCAGGGGAGCGTCGAGACCACGCGCGTCCCGCCCGCCGAGACAGCCGGGGCTCCGGAAGGAGTCCGGGTGTCGAGAATCCGGCAGGGCTTGACGGTGTAGAAGCTGGAGCCCGAAAACGCCGATCCGATCTGGGGGCGTGGGCCTCTCCGTTTCTGCGACCCGCTGTCCGCGTGGAGCGCAACGGTGACCGCGAGCATTGCGACGGCGGCACCCGCGAAACGGGGTGAGAGTCTTCCGCGCGGCGTGAGACGAGGCAGTTGGATGACCGCGAATCTTTCCAGAGCCTTCATGACTCCCCCAAACTCTTGCCCGGGTGACGCACTTCGGCCCCGACTCGGTCTCGACTCACGTTCCGACGGACTTCACTTCCCTCTACTCGAAGAATAATTCAGGAACTGCTCCGCGAGTGAAGGACGACACCGCCTTGCCCGAATTGGGTACGATTGGGGCTTCGAGATTCTATCAGCTTCCGCGTCCCGCCTATCTCCTTCGGAAAGGAGGCGTTGTCCGCCACGACCGATCTTGCGTCGGCGGTGTGGACTCGGCGCGAGCCAGTGCCCCGGCGCCCGGCCTCAGAGGAAACCGGGCGCCTGGATCAAATCGTTCTACGGATTCCGGAACGTCACGACGATGACGGCCTGACCCTGATGGCCTGCGAGGTCGGTCATCTCATATCTCGTGGTGATCCTGGAGGCGTCGATGCTATGCCGCTCCACCAGGTATTGTTTGACGTTTTCCGCCCGCTGGCGAGCCAGGGTTTCCTGCCGCGCGCCCCGCGCGCTGTCGGGGTAGCCCGTCACCTCGGCGGTCGCTCGCGGATAATCGCGCAACCGGCGCGCCACGTCGTCGAGCTTCGCCTTGGCGATGTTGTTGACGCGGGACTTGCCTTGATCGAATTGGATGACGTCGGTCGTCGGAGGCGTCGGCGCAGGCCTCACCACGGGCGGAGCGGGCGTGGGCTCGGGCTCTCTCGGCGTGGCCGGTGGCGCCGGCGGAGGCGGCGGTGGGGGCGCGGGAGGCTGCTCGACGATGACCGGAGCGGGCTTGCCGCCGAAGTGAAGGATCACGCCGATATTGGGCTGCACGTCGAAGTGGGACGGGCGATCGGCGTTGAAGGTTCCGAAGGCCGTACGCACGGGAAGCCGAGAAGAGAAGTTGTACTGGCCCTTGAGCTCCAGGCGCATCCCGACGAGCTTGCTGAACCGATACTCCGACCCGCCGGCGAGGTAGGCGAGACCGTTGCCCTTTCCGGTGAAGACGCGCTCGCGCGCCACTCCGGCGCCCGCCGCCACATACGTGTTCCACCCCGGAATGCTCGGCGTGAAGTCCCACATCGCGCCCGCCTCGAGCTCCCAGTAGTCGTGGATCTGGTCGGGATCGGGCCGGAAGTACTGGCCCGTGATCTCGCCCGCCAGATGATCGGTGAAGAAGTGACCGACCCGGAAGCCGCCGAAGAGAAAATCGTTCTGATCGGCGTTGCACGGGCAATAGATGCTCTCGTACTTGCCGATGAAGCTATAGCCGATGTGCAGCCCGACGTAGGTCTCGCCGGCGAGCGACGCCGGCGGATGAACGCGGTCGCTCACCTCCGAGGTGGGCTGCGCGGAGGCCGCCGCCGTCAGCAGCAGGCCGAGGACCCCGAGAAGGATTCCGGAATTCCGTTTCGTCATGGTCACGCCTCCGCGAGCAATTCTCGCGGGGGACCTTGCGGTCCCCCAAAAACCCCCTGCGCTCGTAATCGACTCAGCACTTGTTCAAGAAGATGAAACCGGTGGCCTGCTGCCCCGCCGTCAGAGTGATCGTGAAGCTCTTCGGGACGTCGGGCGTTCCGGGGAACGTCTGGGCAAAGCCCGGCGGAATGACTTCCGAAAGCGTGTAGGTGCCGGGGGCCAGGCCGCTGAACTTGAAGGTTCCATCCGCGGCCGAGACCGTTGTCTGCGTGTTGCCGGAAGAATCCTTCAACGTGATCGTAATTCCCTGGAAGCCGCGGTCGATCCCGTCCACGACACCGTTGGCGTTGATGTCGAGAAACTTCGTTCCGGAAATCGAAGCGGATCCGGCCGCCGCGCGGTTGCCGAAGAGGAAACCGGAAGCCGTCTGCCCCGCCGCGAGCGTGACGGCAATCGTTCCGGCGCCTCCGGGAGTCGTCTGCACGGAGCCCGCGGGCACAACTTCCGAGATCGTATAGGTGCCCGGCGGCAGATTTGCGATCGAGAAGTTGCCTGCGGCATCCGTCTGCGTCGTTCCGGCGAGCTGGCCGGCCGAGTTGCGCACCTGGATCGTGACGCCGGAGACGCCGGGCTCGCCGGTATCGCGAACGCCATTGCCATTCAAGTCGTTGAACTTGCTTCCGGAGATCGAACCGCCGACCTGCTGATTGCCGAACAGGAGGCCGGAGACGGCTTGGTGGCCGATATCGACTGTCGCGACCAGGATCCCCGGGGCGAAGGGGACCGTCCGTACAAAGCCCGCCGGGACGGTTTCACTGACGAAATAAGACCCGAATGCGACGTTCGAAAAGGTGAAGCTCCCGTCGGCCGCGGTGACCACGGTCGCGATCGGCGCAGGTGCGGCCGGAGGCGGCACGCAGGGTGACGTCGGACAATTGGCGAGGTTGATCGTCACTCCGGCCAGTCCCGGCTCTCCGGGATCGCGGACCTGGTTGCCGTTGAGATCGTTGAACTTGGTTCCGGAGATCGTCCCGGTCAGGATCCCGTTGAAATTGCCGAAGACGTTGCTGACCGAGCTTCCATTCGCCGAAAGGACGACGGTGATGCCGGCGGAAGCAGGTACGGTCTGCGTAAAGCCGGTCGGCGGCGTCTCGGTCAGCGTGTAGGTCCCGGCGGCGAGTCCGGTGAAGAGAAAAGTCCCATCCGCCGCCGTGACGGTCGTCTGGGTCGATCCACCGCCCGACGGAGTCAGCTTGATCGTCACGCCGGCGAGCGGCGGCTCACCCGGATCCCGCGCGCCGTTGGCGTTGCTGTCCTGGAACTTCACGCCGCCAATCGATCCGGGAATCGGCGCGGTCGGGAAGAGCAGGTTCGGCACGTTGTTCATGCAGACCTGGATGATGTAGGCGAAGTCCTTCGCGAACAGACGCTGCGCGAGGACGCCGTTGCCCGGCCCGGTCTGTTTGAAGCCGAGCGGCACGGGGCTCGTGACCTTGAAGTCCTCGCCCGAGGACAGGCCGCAGATCTGGAAGGAGCCGTCTGCGGCGGTGAGGCCGGTCAGGACGAGACCGGTCGCGTTTTCCACCTTGATCGGCACGCCGGGCAGGCCCGCCTCTCCCGAGTCCTGCACGCCGTTGCCGTTGGCGTCATTGAACGCCACTCCCGAGACGCAGAAGGAGTCGTCGCAGGAAGGCTTGTCCTCGACCCGAAACCCCGCCGTGAGAGAAGTATCGGTGTGGAAGCCATGAAAGCAGCCGGTGCCGCAGACCGGATCGACCTGGCTCGGAGTCCCTTCGAATGCCGCGACGGGCGTCACCCAGACGATGTAGAGCGCCTTGCGCGCGCCGGCGTCGTTGTAAGGAGAAAGCGCGATCGCAAGCGACCCACAGGCCGTCTTGCCGTCGGTCGCGTGCGTCGTCCCATCGTAGGAAGAGATGACTCCTCCTTTGACCGTAAACGCGCGCTCGGAGACCGGGTCTGTCGAGAGGAGCGTGCGGCCGGAAGGATCGGTCACCTGGAAGTAGTACTTTCCATCGGAAAGGTAAGCCGGAAAGAAACACGGCGTCGCGGTCGGGCCCGCGGTCACGAAGACATCGGCCCGCCGGGTGAAAACCTGCACCGGCGCGCCTCCCGTGACCGCCGTTCCGATCGAGCCGAAGATGACGGCCGACGCGGCCACAACAGGCGAACCGTCAGCGATCGAGCTGGCGTTCCGGAACAAAACCTCGCGCGCCGCTGAATCCGCGGAAGAGCGCTCCGCCGGGGAGCGAGAGGACTGCGTCTGTGCCGTCAGCGCAGCGCAAACGGAGACCGCCAGGACAAGCGACGCGACGCGAACCGGCTTCATGCTGGCTTCCTTCCGTCGAGAGCTTTGAACTTCGGGGAGCATTCCTCCAGATCGGGCGGAGAAAGTGCAAATAACGTGCCCTGACTTTGGCGACCGCCAGGGCCGTCGCCTAGCTCGCGGCGCTCGAGGAGAAGCCCAGCGCAATCGCCAGCCAACCAACCGATCCGTGGAATCCCTTCGACTCCGGCGACCCGTTGTGAGGCAGAATCGGCCGGGAACGGCGATGAAGGTATCACTTAGCGGGAAAACGGATCGCGGCAAGAAGAGACCCAACAACGAGGATGACCTTGCGGCCGTCGATCTGACCGCGGCGAAGCCGGTCGACCCGATCGAGGCGGAAAACCTGACCGTGGGCGAACGCGGCGTTCTTCTGGCCGTCTGTGACGGCGTCGGCGGGCGTCGCGCGGGCGAAGTCGCGAGCGCACTCGCCCTCCACACGCTTTCCGAGGAGATGGACAAGCTCGGCGACGGGTGTCCGCGTCAGACACTCTTCCGAACGGCAGTCGAGAACGTCAACGAGCGCGTGCGGAAAGAGGCGAAGGCCGATGCCGAGCTTTCCGGAATGGCGACGACGCTGACCGCCGCGGTCATCTGCCGGACGCGCACGCTGATCGCTCACGTCGGCGATTCGCGGGCGTACCTCGTCCGCGGCGGTCACGCCCGTCAGCTCACGCGGGATCAAACCTTCATCGCCTCTCTGATCGAAAGCGGGGCCATGAAGAAAGAGGACGCCGCGACCTCGCCCTATCGCTCGATGATTCTTCAGGCGATCGGCCGCGAGAAGAAAATCCAGGTCGCGCTCGACGGCATCGAGCTCCTGTCGGACGACCTGCTTCTTCTCTGCACCGACGGACTCTCCGAGAAGGTGAAGCGCGAAGAGCTGGCCGAAGCCTTCCGCGCGCGTTCCCTGCCCGACGCCGTGACCTCACTCATCGCTCTCGCCAACGAGCGCGGCGGCGACGACAACATCACCCTCCTCGCTGCGCGAGTGGAAGAAGCGTAGATCGGGGTCCCCTCTCCCCCGCGGCCGGGGGAGAGGGCAGGGTGAGGGGGGAAGTCTTAGTCCCTCCTCCAACCTTCTCCTCGAACGGAACAGCCACACGGCCTGGCAGTGAGCTTCAGAGATCTAAAGACCTGCGCAGCTGGCGCTCGACCGAATCGAGATCCTCGTTACTAAGAGAGCCGAGCTTCCGGCGAACCATCGTTCGCTCTATCGTTCGCAGAATTCCGGTCACAACGGACGGAAAAAGGAGACCCGCAACCTTCCACCTCGACACGAGATGATCGCCGAGGAGTCGCCTCCGTACATTGCTCGTAACCGCCGCGACAATAGCCTCCCGACGTCCCCGATGGTAGGAGGCCGAGCTCACGACCACGACCGGCCTCAGCTTGATCCCCGACTCGTCGGCGAAGACAAAAGAGACGAGGACGACGTCTCCCCGTTTAAGACCGGTCATATTGGGCATCCTTCGGATTGCCCCATAGCTTGGCCAACACCGGATCTGCTTTCGCTGTGAGTGCCATTAATCCCTCGCTATCCGGTCCAAGATCCTCGAGCAGGCGCTCTTCAAGGGCCTGCAGGACATATTGCCGGATCGTCAGATCATGCCCGGCGGCAGCCAAGCGAAGTCGCCTTCGCAGCTCGGAGTCCACATCGATACTGATGCGGGGCCGCTTTGCAGAATAGGCCATCGTGCGAGCCATCTGTCCTCCTCCGCTTCCAGGCGCCGTTAGATGACACATTTGCTCCATGGTGTCAATGTCACCTAACCGCTCTTCATTTTTCAGGTTGGTCAGTTCTCAAGCTCACCGCGGGTGATCTGTTTCTTCTCTGTACCGACGGCGGCCCGATACCGAAGACGGCGCCGCTGGCCGGCCGCGCCGGGAGTCAGGAGCGCCAGGAGATAACGAACGGCGGCGCCGAGCCACAAGACAGCTCCCGCGAATTGCGCGGCGCGTGGGCCGTGGTGCTTTCCGACGTAGCGGCGCAGCGACGCATGCAACTGGCCGAACAGCGCGTCTCCGCCAGAGGCGCCGCCCAAGTGAACGACGGAGGCGCCGGGCTCATAGAGAATCCGCCATTCAGCGTGCCGCAGCCGGGCAAAGAGGTCGGACTCCTCGGCGTAGAAGAAGAATTCTTCGTCGAAGCCTCCGATCTTCTCGAACGCCGTCCGGCGGACAAGGAGCGCCGCTCCCATCAGGGACTCGACTTCCTGAGCCCGTTCGTGGTCCTCGCGCGTCTTGGTGTGGCCCCGGAAGACGCCGCGGCCGCCCGTCAGAGCGGCGAGGCCGGAGCTCTCGCAGAAGATCCTCCACGGCGTCGGAAGCCGGCTGATCGAGGGCTGAAGACTTCCGTCCGGATTGACCAGGCGCGGCCCGACGACGGCGGCGCGCGGATCCCGCTCCAGGGCCGACAGGAGCGCTCGCACGGCGCCGGGCCGGACGAACGCGTCCGAGTTCAGAAAGAGAACGTAAGCGCCCGACGTCTCCGCGGCCCCTCGGTTGCACGCCGCTCCGTAGCCGCGGTTCTCCGGCTCGGCCATGACTCGGGCCCGCGGGACTTCGCGGGCCAGGGTCTCGCCGATGCCGTCTCCCGAGGCGTTGTCGATCACCACGATGTCCACCTCGGGCGCGCTGTCCGCGAGCGACCGAGCCGCTCGAAGCGTCTCCGCCGGAGTGCGGTAGTGGACGATGACCGCGGAAATCTCCGCCATTGAGTCGACATATTAAGATCTCGACTCAGTGAAGATCCTTGCGATGGCGGGAACCCGGCCCGAGGCCATCAAGATGGTACCGGTCATTCAACGGCTGCGGCGGGAGCCGGAGCGCTTTCAGGTCACGTTTTGCGCCACGGCGCAGCACCGGCAGCTTCTGGATCAGGTCCTCGGCCTCTTCGGGCTCACGCCCGATCTCGATCTGGACCTCATGCGGGCGGATCAGACCTTGAATGGGCTGGCCTCCCGGCTGTTCACGGAAGTCGACCGCGTGCTCACGGAACAGAAGCCCGACTGGCTCCTCGTCCAGGGCGACACGACGACCGCGCTCTGCTGCGCCGTGGCCGCCTTCCACCGCAAGATTTCCGTAGCGCACGTGGAAGCCGGTCTTCGGACCGGAGACCTCGAGGCGCCGTTTCCCGAGGAGATGAATCGTCGAGTCGTGGACCTGGTCTCTACCGCGGCCTTCGCGCCGACGCGACGCGCCGCCGAAACGCTCGCAGCCGAAGGAGTTCCGCAGAGCCGAATCCATCTGACGGGCAACACCGTCGTGGACGCGCTCCTCCAGATCGCCGCTTCCGAGGGGCCGGTCGAAGAGGAGAACCTCGTCCTGATCACGGCCCACCGGCGCGAAAGCTTCGGAAAGCCTCTGGAACGGATCGTCCGCGCGATCGCACGCCTGGCGAGCGTTTTTCCGCAAACCCGATTTGTGCACGTCGTGCACCCGAACCCGAGCGTCATGGCGACCGTCTTCCAGAACAAGGGACTGGCCAATGTCGAGCTCGCCGAACCTCTCGACTACTGCGATCTCGTCCGGCTGTTGCGGCGGTGCCGTTTCGCGCTGACGGACTCCGGCGGTATTCAGGAGGAGGCTCCGACCTTCCACAAACCGGTGCTCGTGATGCGCGAGAAGACCGAGCGTCCCGAGGGAATCGAAGCGGGGATGGCGCTTCTCGTCGGCACCGATGAAGAGCGGATCGTTCGGGAGGCCTCGCGGCTCCTCTCCGAGGACGCGACACGCTGGGCCATGACCGCTGGCGCGAACCCTTACGGAGACGGGCACGCTTCCAACCGAATCGCGGATGTGCTTGCCGGCCGTCCATTTACTCCCTTCGCGCCGACACCTCCGCGCGCGGTGGTGGCCTGACACCCTGACTCGATGATCGTCCGGGCGATCGATAGATCACCACAGGCCGCTACAGGAGGGAGTCCACGCCACCTGTGTCGCGTTAACCAAACCGAATCTCAGGTCGTAGCCCGAGTATAGAGTTCCTGCTCAGCACAGGCCGGGAACGATTCTTTGTCATGAGGAGTTCGTATGACTTCAACTCATCGGATCCTTTCGTCCCTGGTATTGGCATCCGCATTCGGCATCTCCGCAGTCTCGGCGCAGGCGCCGGGTCAAGAAGGAATACCCAACTGGCCGGCGCCGCCGTTCTGGTCGGCAACGCAAGCGGCCCAAACACCCGTCGAGCCGAGAGACCCGCGGGCGAGGTGGGCGGCAATTCATGCTGAGTCTGTGGCCGGCGTTCCCACCGCGCCGCTGACGCTGATCGGCATCAACCCGTGCCGGATCGTCGACACGCGGGACGGAACGAAGCCCGCCGGCTACGGCCCACCGTCGCTTTCCCAGGGTGTTTCTCGCAACTTCACTCTGACGGGCCAGTGCGGGATCGCGGGGACGGCCCAGGCCGTCTCTCTCAACATCACAGTGACCAATACGCTCGGTCCCGGGTTCATCTCGATTTACCCTCAGGGCGGGGTCGCACCTGTGGTCTCCACTCTCAACTATGTTGCCGGCCAGACGGTGGCCAACGCTGCCGTGGTACCCCTGGGCACCGGAGGAGGCATCACGGTCATCGCCGGCGTCTCCGGTACCGATCTGATCATCGACACCAACGGCTACTACGAGGGGAGTGGACCCCAGCCGAGTCTCAGCCGCCGGGCGTCGCTCGACCAGTTCTGGACGTCACAGAACGCGACGGTTCTCGGCCTGACGACCGTGGGAACCAGTCCCGAGCTTCTGAAGGCCGACGGCGCGGATATCTGGGTGGCGAATCTCGGCGGCACGGTGTCGCGCGTGCGCGCGAGCGACGGCAAGCTGCTGGACACGTGGAGTTCAGCCACGATGGCCACCGGGGTCCTTGTGGCGATGGGTCGGATCCTCGTGACGGGCTTCACGAGCCCTGGCAACCTCTACTTGATTGATCCCACGCAGGTGGGCGGGCCCGTGGTATCGGCCGCGAGCAATCTGGGGAACACTCCACGCGGCATCGCTTTCGATGGAACCCACGTCTGGACCGCTAACTACAACAATGGAGCCGGCGGAGGGTCCGTCTCGATCGTGACTCCAGCGCCGACGACACCCTGGACGGTGACGACGGTGACGACCGGTTTCGCGGCCCCCGTCGGAGCGCTCTACGACGGAACGAACGTCTGGGTCACCGACAATAACGCCGGCACACTCCTGAAACTCAGTTCCGCCGGCGCCATTCTCCAGACCGTCACGGTCGGTGCCTTCCCCCAGTTCCCGATCTTCGACGGGACGAACATCTGGGTCCCCAACTTTGGTTCGGCCTCCGTGACGGTCGTCCAGGCCTCGACCGGGACGGTTCTACAAACTCTGACCGCCAACGGACTGAGCGGCCCGGTCTCGGCCGCGTTCGACGGCGAACGGATACTCGTCACCAATTTCGGAGGCAGCACTGTCTCGCTCTGGAAAGCGGCGAGCCTGGCTCCTTTGGGGTCGTTCGCGACCGGCTCCAGCAGCGTTCCGAACGGCGCCTGCAGCGATGGGCTGAACTTCTGGATCGCGTTGAACGGGACGGGGAAACTCGCGCGGTTCTAGTGCGAGTCCAATGAGGAAGCTCCGCGGCCGCCTGCGCGAGCTCCTGCCTGGCCCGCTGCGCGAACGCTACCATCGTTACGCGCTGCGCCGAGACTTCGGGATCGATCGTGAGAACGGGACGCGGCGTCCTGTCACGCTCGATCCCCGTCGTCCCGCCGGATTGAACGTCGTCGGCTACTTCGAGTCCTCGAGCGGCGTGGGACAGTCCGCCCGCTCTTTGGCCGATGCGGCGGAGCAGGCCGGCATTTCTGTCGCGCGGGTGGAAGTCGAGGCGTCCGCGAAAAGAGGCCCGCAGCCCGCGCCGTATGACGTCAACCTCTACCACGTCAATGCGGATGGAGCCGCGAGTATCGTGGAGGAGCTCGGGCCCGGACTGCACGCCGGGCGCGCCAACGTTGCCTACTGGTACTGGGAATCGGAAACCTTTCCGGAGCGCTGGAAGGATCGCTTCGACTACTTCGACGAGGTCTGGGTCGGAAGCGAGTTCTGCCGCCGCGCCGTCGCTGCCGCCTCGCCGGTGCCCGTCGCTCTGGTCCCGCCCGCCGTCCAGGTCTCCGAGCCTCCTGGGGACGCCGCCTCTCGAGCAGGATTCGGACCGTCGGACTTTCTCTTTCTCACGGTCCTCGACGCCTTGAGCGTTCCCGAGCGCAAGAACCCACTCGGCGCCGTTCGAGCCTTCGCGCGCGCCTTTCCGGACTTTCCGAATGTCGTGCTGCATCTGCAGATCCGCAACGCGGACGAAGCGCCGGGACTCCTCGAGGCCCTGCGAGAGGCGGGCCTCGGTGCTCGAGTCTCGATCTCCGACGCGGCGCTTTCGCGAGCCGAGGTCGAGTCGCTCCTGGCCGGATGTGACGCCTACGTCTCGCTTCATCGCGCCGAGGGTTTCGGCTTCCCGATGGCGGAAGCGATGGCGCTGGGCAAGCCGGTCGTGGCCACAGGCTACTCCGGCAATGCCGACTACCTCGACGAGACGACCGGATTCCCGGTCCGCTGGGCCTACACGGAGCTGCCGGCGACGATTCGGGACTACGACCGCGGCACGCGCTGGGCGGAGCCGGACGAGGAGCATGCCGCGCGCCTGCTGCGGCAGGTCTTCGAGAATCGCGGAGAGGCCGCGCGCCGCGGCGAGGAGGCCCGCCGCCGGATCGAGAGCCGTTACAATATAGAGATTGTTGGCCGGACGGTCGCCTCTCGATTGGAAAGCCTTCGCAAGCGTCTCCAGGGGGCCGCGTGAGGCCGGAATGGGAGAAGGGGTGGCGCGGCCGCCTCTACGCGTTCGGGCGCCGTCTTGTCCCGCTGCACTGGCGCCGTGCGATCCGGCGCCGGATCGCGCCGGAGCGCTTCCTGGGGATTCGCAAGCCGGACATCGAGATTCCGCGCTTCGAGTTCGACCCGAACGAGTCTCGTGCCGGCCGTCCCGACGTTTTGTTTCTTCCGGTGATCGCCTGGTCGTATCGGCGACAGCGGCCCCAGCAGCTCGCGGAGGCCCTGGCGCGGCGAGGCAAGCGCGTGTTCTATGGGGCCCTCGCGGGTCCCGGCGAGCCCCAGGAGGACACCGGCGCGGCACTCGGCGTCATTCTCCTGCCGCTGTCCGGGGTCCGCCGCGAAGACCCGCCCGACCGACGGCTCCAGGGAGACGCTCTCGAGAGTGTGTTGGATGGTCTCGCCCGCGCGCGCGAAAAGTACGAGCTTCACGAAGTCGCCGTCGTCGTGGAAACCCCTTTCTGGACGCCGCTCGCGCTCGAGCTTTCGGAGCGGTTCGGCTGGAAGATCATCTACGACTGCCTCGACGAGCACGCCGGCTTCGCCACGAATCGTCCGGAGGCGCTGGCGGAAGAAGAGAGGCTGATCGCGCGGGCAGACCTCACGGTCGCGACGTCATCCGTTCTGCTCGAGCGCCTGTCGAAAAAATCCAGCAGCGCGCGGCTCTTACCAAATGCCTGCGACGAGGCGCTCTTGCGAGAAGTGGCCGATCCTCCGCCGGGGCCTCATCCGCTCACCGTCGGCTACGTCGGCGCAGTCAGCGAATGGTTTGACTTCGATCTCCTGGGCGAGCTGGCGCGCCTGCGGCCGAGGTGGAAGTTCGAGATCGTCGGGGGCTGGGAAGGCGATCGCGCGCCTCTCTCCGCGCCGCCCAACGTCACGTTTCACGGGGAAAAGCCCTATCGCGATCTTCCCGCGCTGCGGGCCCCGTTCGACGTGGAGATCATTCCGTTCCGGCTGACTTCTCTCACGGACGCGGTCGATCCCGTGAAGCTCTACGAGGCCGCGGCTGCCGGGCGACCCGTCGTCGCGACTCCGATGCGCTCGCTCCTCCCGCTCGCGCATCGCGATCTCGTGCGGCTGGCCGCGACGGCTCCGGACTTCGCGCGCGCGATCGAAGCGGCCGCCGCGGAAGGCCCGGCGGCCGCTCAGCGGCTGCGCACGTTCGCGCGGGAGAACACCTGGGACCGCCGGGCGGAAGATCTCGATCGCTGGATCCGGGAGCTCTATCCCTTCGTCTCGATCGTCATCGTCACCCACAACGGCCTGCCTTACACGCAGCTCTGCATCGCCTCGCTCGACAACCGCACCGACTGGCCGCGCATGGAGATCATCGTCGTAGACAACGGATCCACCGACGGCTCGCGGCAGTGGCTGGTAGACGAAGCGGCGCGCCGCGGAGAAGGATTCCGCGTGATCACATTCGATGAGAATCGAGGATTCGCGCCGGCCGTCAACGCCGGCGCCGCGGCCGCCCGGGGCGAATACCTCTGCTTCCTGAACAACGACACGGCCGTGACACGAGGTTGGCTGTCGGCCCTGGTCCGGCACCTCGAAAGCGACCCTTCGCTCGGAATGGTCGGACCCTCGACCAACGAGATCGCCAACGAAGCGAAGGTCGTCGTCGGATATCGGGACCCGGAGGACCTCGAGCCCTGGGCGCGCGCGTTCACACGTTCCCAGGCCGGACGAGTCGAACCGATCGACGTGCTCGCTATGTTTTGCGTCCTGATGCGAAAGAAGGTGTACGACTCGGTCGGGCCCCTCGACGAGCGCTTCGCCGTCGGCATGTTCGAGGACGACGACTATTCCCGCCGCCTGCGCGACAAGGGACTCCGCATCGCCGTGGCCCGCGACTCGTTCGTGCATCACTGGGGGCGCGGGACGTTTCGGATGCTGCCGGAGGAGGAGTACCTCAGAATTTTCGAGGAGAACCGGAAGAGGTACGAGGAGAAATGGGCCTCGCCGCCCGCGTCGGTGGAGCGGCGGACGGCAGGCTCTTCGGCCCGCGATCTCGAGGCGCGCGCGGAGAAGGCACAGGCCGTCTTCGTTTTCCCGCCGACCATCGGCTGGGACGTGACTCTCGTGCAGAGGCCGCATCACCTCGCGCGCGCGCTCTCCCGGCAGGGCTTCCCCGTCGTCTTCCAGGAGACGGAAGAGGAGGCTCGCGGTCCCCTGCTCACGGAGGTCGAGCCCAACCTCTTCCTGCATCGCCAAGCGGCAGGATCTCTTCCGAGCCTCTCCCGTCGGGTCGTTTGGGCGTTCGCCTACAACCTCCCGGAAGCGGATGCTCTCGCCGGCTCCCGCCTCGTCTACGACGTGATCGATCACCTCGACGTCTTCCAGGCCCCGCGCCGCGTCCTTCTCCGAAACCAGGCGCGCGCGCTGGAAACGGCGGATGCGGTTTTCGCCGTCTCGCGGCCCCTGCTCGAAGAGATTCGAAGCGTCCGATCCGACGCGGTCTACCTTCCCAACGGCGTGGACGTCGCGTTCTTCCAGGCGCCCGCCGACAAAGCGGCGGTCCCGGAAAGGATCCTCCGAGCGCGGGCCGCGGGACGCCCGGTCGCCGGATACACCGGGGCGCTCGCCCGCTGGGTGGACGCCGAGCTTCTCCGCTCGCTCGCCGAGAAGCGGCCGGACTGGGACTTCGCGCTCGTCGGCGAGGCCCTGGACGACTCCTTCTCGGCTCTGCAGGAGCGTCCCCCTTCCAACATCCTCTTCCTCGGGCGCCGTCCATATGCAGCCATGCCGGCCGTGATCGGATCGTTCGACGTGGGCCTAATCCCTTTCCGCCTGGGCCCGGAGGGGCTCCACGCTTCGCCCATCAAGCTTTACGAGTATCTCGCCGCGGGCCTGCCCGTCCTCTCGACACCGATACCGGAGGCCGAAGAGATGCTCGAAGTCTCCACGGCTCCCGACGCGCTTGTGTTCTCCACGCTCCTCGATCGCGCGCGAGAGCTGCGCGGGTCCGCTTCTTTTCGGGAGCGGGCCGTCGCCCGCGCCCGCGAGCACGACTGGTCCCGCCGGACCTCGACCGCGCTCGAGGCGCTCGGTCTCGCGCCGGTCAACGCGCCCGTCGCGTAGAATTTCATCGAACAGGCTGACTCATGGAAAACGTGATCACTTGAGCTCGACAGCGATCCCGGCGCCCGGCCGCGTGCCGGTCTACGATTCCGCGCGCCGCGGTTCGCGCGTCCTCGGCGAGGCGCGCGCCCTCTGGTCCTACCGGTCGCTCGTCCGCGAGCTGGTGATCCGCGACATCAAGGTCCGCTACAAGCGCTCGGTCCTGGGCGTCTTCTGGACGATGCTCGCCCCGCTCCTGAACATGATCGCGCTGACCCTCGTCTTCTCGTCGATCCTCAAACAGCAGATCCGCAACTACCCCGTTTTCTTCATGACCGGATCGATCTTCTGGAGCTTCTTTTCTCAAACGACATCCTCCGCCGCCTCGCAGACGCAGGATTCCAACGAGATCGCCAAGCGGATCTATATCCCCCGCTCCGTCTTCGTGGCCTCGGCAGTCGGCGTCGGGCTCGTCAACCTCGTGCTCTCGATCGTTCCGCTTCTGCTGATCCTCGTGGTGACGGGATTCCCCCTTTACTCGACCTGGTGGTTTCTGCCGATCTCCGTCCTGCTCGTGACACTGTTCTCGGCCGGCGTCGGGTTCCTCCTCTTCACGCTCGCTTCGCGGTTCGCCGATGTCCGCGAGATGTACCTCGTGCTCGTGCAGACCTGGTTCTTTCTGACGCCCATCGTCTACCACCCGTCGATCGTGCCCGCGAAGTACCGATTCGCGCTCTGGTTGAACCCCATGTATTACCTCTTGCAGACTTTCCGGAGGCCGATCTACGACGGCGTGCTGCCATCGGGAGAGCTTCTGGCCGCGTCCGCTGCGCTCTCGGTGCTCGTCTTCGCCACGGGCTGGATCTATTTCGCGAGGCGCGCGGACGAGTTCGCGTTTCAGACATGACCTCCGCGATCCGTTTCGAAGACGTTTCCGTCCGGTACCGTGTCCCGAAAGAGCGGATCGGATCGCTCAAGGAATATGCCATCCGCCGCGTCAAGCGGCGGATGGCCTACGACGACTTCGAGGCTCTGCGCGATGTCTCGCTCGAAATTTTTCCGGGCGAGACGGTTGGCGTCGTCGGCCGCAACGGCGCGGGAAAGAGCACGCTCTTGAAGCTGGTCGCCCAGGTGGTTCCGCCCACAGCCGGACGCGTCGTCGTCGTGGGCCGCATCGCGCCGCTTCTCGAGCTCGGCCTGGGACTCCACGGCGAGCTGACCGGGCGGGAGAACGTCCTGCTGCAGGGAGCGCTGCTGGGCTTCTCCCGAGCCGACATGAAGAGGCGGCTCGAACGCATCGTGGCCTGGGCCGAGATCGAGGAGTTCATCGATGCGCCCATCCGGACCTACTCGACTGGAATGATGGCCCGGCTGTCCTTCTCTGTTGCGACCGACGTGGATCCGGACATCCTCTTAGTGGACGAGGCCCTTTCCGTGGGCGACGAACGTTTTCAGCTGAAGTGCCTCGACCGGATGGAGTCCTTCCGCCGCGCCGGCAAGACCGTCCTCCTCGTCTCCCACGCCCTGGCGCAGGTTCGAGACAACTGCCGCCGCGCCATCTGGATCCACGAGGGGCGCCTCGTTCGAGAGGGAGACGCGGCCTCCGTCACCCGCGCGTACCACGATTGGTCGGTCCAGCCCGGTGACTTGGCCGCGATTCCGGAAATCGAGCCTGAAACGGCGCCGCTGCCTGCCGCAACGCCGTCGCGGCCATGAACTTCGAGTCGACGAAAGAGAGCAAGGCTCTCGACACCGCCGCATCCGCGCAGCGGCAACCGACGGTAGCTTTGCTTCCCTGGGGAGATCTGTGGGATGACTTTCTCGATTCCATCGGCGTCTCGATCGATGAGTTTCGAGATCGGTTCACGGGCAGCTGGCTCTTCGGATATGTCGAAGCCTTGCGGCGGGCAGGAGTCCGCACCGTCCTTTTTTGCGTTTCAGCCCGGATCGAAGAGCCACTGGGATTCATCCATGCTCCCACTGGCGCCACAGTACGAATGCTTCCCGCTCCGACCATGTACCGAGCGATCCGGCGACGCATGCGAGATCCAGAAGGAAGATCGACAGCGGAGATGTTCGGCGAAGCCCGCCAGAAGAGTGGGTTCTTTGCCGTTTTGAAGGAAGCGGTGCCCTATCTGGCGACGCCGCTGCGCCTTCTTGCGCGGGAAGTCCGACAAGAGGGATGCGACGTTCTTCTCTGTCAGCAGTACGAAGCGCATTTCGACGCTTGTACCCTCCTTGGGAAGCTTCTTCGATTACCGTCCTTCGCTACATATCAAGGAGGGGAGGAACCGAGCCTCGGAGGACTGCAGCGCCGAGTTCGAACCGCGGCCCTACGCGGTTGTGCTGGCCTGATCGTCGCGACTCAGTCCGAGAGAGAGCGCCTGCGTTTGCGCTACGGATTGCCAGCCGCCAAGCTGGCAAGCATCTTCAATCCTGTCGATCCGGCGGTCTGGTACGCCGAGGATCGCACGCGGGCTCGTTCTTTTCTCGGGATCCCCGATTCGGCGCTCGTGGCGGCCTGGCACGGCCGCGTCCAGATCGGACATAAGGGTCTCGACCTTCTCCTGGACGCGTGGGAGGTCGTCACCCGTGAGCTTCCCGACAAAGATCTCCGGCTTCTGTTGATCGGCACCGGAAGCGACGCGGGAAAGCTGACTGCCCAGATTACGGCGCGGCCGGCGCGTGGCCTTCTTTGGATCAATCGATTCGTTCACGACCGCGCTTTGATCCGTCGCCATCTGTCGGCTGCCGACGTCTACGTCTTCCCCTCTCGAGGGGAAGGCTTCCCCGTCTCGCCGCTCGAGGCGATGAGTTGTGGACTCCCTGTGGTCGCCGCCGACGCGCATGGCGTTTCGGATATCTTCGAGAATGGCGAGGGGTCAGGTGGGATCGTCGTGCCCTGTCATGACACGGGCGCTTTCGCCCAGGCACTCCTTCGCGTCCTGAGGGATCCGGAGCTGGCTCGCAGGCTCGGTCGCGCGAGCAGCCAGCGTATCCAAAACCGCTTTTCCATGGAGATGGTAGGAGGCGAGCTCCGTGGGTTTCTTTTCGACGGGATCACGCCGAGATCGTCCGAGGACTCAACGACGTCACGACCCGATCTCCTGCTTCGCGCGATTTCCCCGATTGGGTCCCGAATGGCCACGGGATTCAACATCCAGCCCGACGGGAGTTCCGCGATCTCGATTGAGTCGGAGCACGCAACGCGCGCAACACTCGTCCAGATGGGCGAGGAACTGCTGGCGACGACTTACGGGAACCCAAATTACCTGACTGCAATCGTCCCGAAAAGGATTCTCCGCAAGGCCCGGCGCTATCCCGTGCGCTTGAAAGAAAGAGGCCGCGAGTCCAATGTCATCGATTTCGTCGTGAACGATGCAAGCGCAAGGAGTGGAACGGGTTCAGGATCGAGCGCCGTTTCGAGACATACACCGTACGCCAAATCGGCGAGGGTTGTGTCGGAAGGGACAGTGCTCCGACTCCCCGGTGCCTCGTCGGACCGGCTGATCTCCGTCCTTCTGCCAGTCAAGAACGGAGCTCGAAACGTCCCGGAGCTGTTGAGCAGAATCCTCGCTCAACGGTGCGATGCACGCGTTGAGATCGTGGCAGTGGATTCGGGATCTGTTGACGGAACCATCGAAATCCTCCGTCAGTACAAGGCGCACATCATCGAGGTCCCACCCGAGTCGTTCAACTACGGCCGTACCAGAAATCTCGCAGCCGGCCATGCGAGCGGAGATGTCTTCGTCTTCGTGACCAGCCAGGCGCTGCCGGCCGACGACTTGTGGCTCGCCAATCTGATCGCGCCCCTGGATCAGGACGAACAGATCGCCGGCGTTTACAGTCGCGTGCTGCCCCGCGGCGACGCGGATATCCTCACAGCCAGACACTACCTGCGCTCAGGGTGGCCGGCTCGCAGTGTGCGCCAGTTTCGGAGCGCTTCGGATGATCACTCATTGAGTCCCGAGGAGCTCTACAGGTTCATCGAGTTCACGAATGTCAGCGCGGCCATTCGACCGTCCATTTTCGGGGAAATACCATTCCCGGAGATCAGCTTTCTCGAGGACCGACTGTGGGCCAAGCAGGTCCTCCGCGCGGGATACAAGATCCAGTACGAGCCATCCTCCGTAATCCTTCATTCCCACAATTACACGTACGAGGAATTGTTGTGCCGACACTTCGACCACGGCGCCTCCGCTCGCGAGATCGTCGGTTTCCGAATAGCGGAGGACGACGTCATTCCGCGAATCGAAGGGCTTTTTCTTTCCGACCGCCGCTACCTCGCGCAACGCTGCTCGAATGACGCCGCCGCATTCGAGGAGTGGCAGGTGATTTCGTTCCTGCGTCGATCGGCGCAGGTCATCGGCGAATGGCTAGGCGGGAACCAGGACCAGCTCTCCAGCGACCTTGGCGATTCCTTGCTACGACTCGCCGACTCGATCTCGCTCGTCGGCGAAGGTCTCTCACCGGGGGAGATCCTCCGTTCGTCGATGGAGCTGGGGGCCGTCAGATCCAAGACAGGGTTAGCCCTTTCCATGGTGGAAGCCATCCAAAGAACCGAGGGTGCGATTCGAGAGGCTTGGCGCCGACTGGCCGCCGGCGCGACGGAAGTACCCGAAAGTCAGCTTGTCACGACCGGTATCCTGGAGATTCTTCGATCGGCGGGTCTCTGGCTGGGTCGGCATCCCGACACAGTCTCCTTCGAGACCTCGCGACTGGCTTTGATCGAACGAGTCAAACAGGGTTCGATCCTTTCGGAAACGAAGAGGCCTCCGGGCGACACGGCGAACGTCGCTCGATCGGAAGCCCCATGGCAGTGCGACGTCAGCGCACTCCAGGCCGCCGTAGAAGCCTACGACGCCGAATGGCAGGCATCACGTGATGAGGTTTCTTCGGTCGCGGAAGCGAGTAATCGGGTCATCCGTAATCTTCAGGCGGAGCTCCATCAAAAGGTAGCCGAACGCGACCGGATCATCGCGGCTCTCCAGACCGAGCTCGACGAGAAGGTGACGGTCGGGAACCGGATCATCCGTGACCTCCAAACGGAATTACATCAAAAAGTGGCCGAACGCGACCAGATGATCAGGGCCCTCCAGGCCGAACTCGAAGGAAAGGAAACTATCGATAGCCAGATCATCCGGGCTCTTCAGAAAGAACTCCATCAAAAGGTAGCCGAACGCGACCGGATCATCGTGGCTCTCCAGATAGAACTTGAAGAGAAGAACGCGGTTGGCAGGCCAATCACCCAGAATTTACAAACCGGGCTAAAAGAAAACATCGGCGACCAGAATCGAATAATCGGCAATCCTCGGAAACCCATCGATCGGGTTGAGGAGGATTCGATCCCGTCGCCTCGCGAAGAGCGCGACAGGTCTACCTCGGGGCAGTGACCCGAGAACGGGAATGAATGCCCCGCCGCGAGAGGGCGCCGACTTCGGTCGAGAGCTTCTCAAGCAAGTCCCGTGAGCCTGCGCGTCTTCGGCTTGATGATTGTTCGCAACGAGGCGGACATCCTGCGCACGAACTTGCGTCATCACCTGGCACTCGGCATGGAGCAATTCCTGATCGCTGACAACGGCTCGACGGACGGAACGATTCTCGCTCTCCGAGAAATGGCGAAGACCGGGCGTGTTCAGTGGATTAGCGAGCCCGGTCCGTTCCACCAGGAGAAAATCACCAATCGGTTGGCATGGGAGGCATACTTGAGAGGCGCCGATTGGGTGATCCCGATCGACGCCGATGAGTTCTGGTATGCCCCGGAGGGTGACTTTCTCCAGACTCTCCGCGAGTCACGTGCGGGAGCCCTCCGAACCCGAATAGCCAACTTTGTTCAGCGTCGAGATCAGATCGACCGCTCGGCCGACGCCCTGCTCCACATGACATGGCGCTCGCCGGAGCCTGTCGGCCCCGTCGAACGCATCGAAGATCTCGTTGCAACTCGTCAGATCGGTTTCGTGGAGATCCTCTACCCGCCCAAATGTATCGCGCGCGCATCTCCTGCCCTGGAGATTGGCGTCGGGAACCACTCCGTGAGACATGCGACCGGCCCGGTTGAAGATACCGATCGCATCGTTTGTCTGCACGCGCCGCTTCGATCTCGGTCCGTCCTCGAGGCTCAGGCTGACCATGGAAGACGCACGGAGCAAGCAGGAAACCGACGCGCCTGGCATGTGCAGCGCTGGATGAGCGTGATTGAGCACGGAGATCTCGAGAGGGAATGGCGCGCGAACAGCTACGAGGACGGCGCCCTGGATGTGGATGGTGTTCACCGTCCCCTCGTTTTCGACTCGAGGCTGCGGGATCTGGTCAAACCATGGATTCAGTCACCTGCCTTGACGGGGACCGAGCCCAGTGTGCAAGAGTTCTCTCCCACCTTTACCCTCGAAGATCCGCTGGCTTCAGGTATGGTCCGGTCGATTCTCGAACGAATGGAGCCGATCGAAGGCTGGATGCCGGTCCCGGAGGCCTGCGCGCTGATGGCTACAGCAGCGGTCTCACTGATGGAGAAGGAGCCCCAGCCGGCCGTGGAAATCGGGAGCTATTGCGGCCGGTCGACATCGGTGCTGGCAGGGACGGTCCAGCAAGTCTGCCCGGGCATGAAGGTCTATGCGATCGATCCGCACGAAGGCGAGCTGACTTCCTTCGGTAATGAGGTGCGCCGGGAAGCGCCGACCTGGGAGCGATTCGCTCAAATAATCGAGGATGCAAACCTATCGGACGTCGTGGTTCCGATCCGGAAACGGTCCATTGAGGTGGCTTGGGATCGCCCGATCGGCTTTCTCTTCATCGACGGCCTACACGACTACGCCAATGTCTCACGGGACTTCCATCACTTCGACAAATGGGTTGTGCCAGGGGGATACGTCGCTTTCGACGACTACGACAGCGCCTTCCCGGGCGTCATCCAGTTCGCCAATGAGATCCTCGCCCGAGGCGATTTCCGCCGGTTCCTGCGAGTGGGTAAAATGCTCGTGCTCGAGAAACGGCCCGTGGACGAATCGACCGACGAGAGCGGGAGAACGCAGGAATCTCCTCCAGAGATGGGGGGGCGTCTTCGCCGCTATGAGAGAGGGGTTGTCTTCCTCAAACAGGTCCTTCGAGAGCACACCCGCAGCACCGAGGCTGCCCTGGCCGAGCGCGACCGGATCATCGTCGGCCTCCAGGCGGAGATACACGAGAAGGTCGCCGTGCGAGACAGGATGATTCGTGACTTGCAGACCGAACTTCATGCCAAGGTGGCCGAGCGTGATCAGATGATTCGGGCCCTCCAGGCGGAGATGCAGAAGAAGGTGGACGAATGCAACCGCGTCATTGAGGCGTTGCAAATGCGCTTGCGGCAAGCGCAGTAGGGAAAAGAAACCCTCGTGATTTTGGTCGAGTAAAGGGAAGCAGAAACTTGCAGATCGTCGGTCTCATGCTGGTCCGTAACGAAGCGGACATCCTGCGGGTGAATCTCCGACATCACCTCTCCTCCGGCATCGACCGCTTTCTCGTCGTCGACAATGGATCCTCGGACGGAACTGGTCAGATCCTGCAAGAATTCGCTCGTGAAGGGCGCGTCCGGTGGACTCGCGACGCCGGGCGATACCGGCAGGCCGAGATCACGACTGAGCTGGCGCGAGAGGCGTCCCGGGAAGGCGCGGACTGGGTGATTCCCATCGACGCCGACGAGTTTTGGCGCGCGATGGACGGAGACCTCCGAAGTGTCCTGGAACGGACGGCCGACAGCGCGCTGCGGGTTCAGGTCATCAACTTTGTCCAACGGCGGGACCAGATCGAAGCCACTCCCGACGCCCTGATCCATATGACTCGCCGGACGGCATTGCCCATGGGTCCACTCGAGCGAGTTCGGGAGCGCGTGGAGTCCGAGGAGTTTGCCTACGTCGAAATGATGTACCAGCCGAAATGGATCAGCCGGGCCGGCCCGGACATTGAGATCGCCATGGGCAACCACGCGGTCAAGGGGATCGAGGGTGCTCAGTCCGACACAGATGAAATTCTCTGTCTTCACGCGCTCTTGCGAGCACGGTCTGTGCTCGAGGCCAAGGTTGAGCAGGGAGCCCGGGTCCAGCAGCTCGGTCTCAATCCGGAGCAGGGGTGGCACGTCCGCCGGTGGCATCGCCTGGCCAGAAACGGCGGCCTCGAAAACGAGTGGCGTGCCAACAGTTACGAGGAGGACCACCTGGATGTGTTCGGCAAACCGCACCGCCTGGTCTTCGATCCGGCGCTGCGGGACGTCGTTCTGCCCTGGATCGAAAAGCCGGCGCTCAAACGGACATCCATCGCCCCACTCCACGAGAGGAAAAAGAGCCCGGCACCCTCCGAGAAGGCCGCGCGCCGCGAAGTCTTGCGCCGCGGCGAGTACCGAGATCTCCAGCGCACGATTCAGGAGCAACTCATTGCGCACCGGGAACAGATCGATCAAATCGTCCGGACCTTCGACGCAGATCTGAAAAGGCGCGATCAGGCGATTTACGAATCTCAGGCCGATCTTAGAGCTCGAATCATCGAGCGCGACGATCTGATCCGAGGACTTCAGTCTGAGCTCCACGCCAAGACAGGGGAGCGCGACAGAATCATTCTCGGACTCCAGCACGAGCTACGGGAGAAGGTCGCAGCCGGAGATCAGCTCATCCTCAGTCTCCAGAACGAGCTGCAAAGCAAGACCGCGGAGCGGGATGGAATCATCCTCCGCTTGCAGGATGAGCTCAAGGACAGAATCTTGGAGCGCAATCAGGCCCTGGAGGAGCTCAAGGATCGGTCGAGGGGCCAATCAACCCCGGGCCCCGTCTCCATGGACACGAAGGCCCTGGAGGGCATCGCGAGCAAGCTGGAAACGATTCTCGAAACGCTCACCCGCACCGAGGCTGACGAGCGCCTTCGACAAGCCTGGGTCGAGATCGAGCGGCTCCGTGAGGAGTCGCGGCTCAGAGCCGAGCGGGAATCCGAACGCGAAGCACGTCTCGTCCGCCGCCTTCAGTCGGCCCAGCAGGAGCTCCAAAAGCAAGCCAGCCTCGAGAAGAGACTCGCTCGCACGGAGCAGGTCGTTAGAGAGCGGGAGCAGGCCGTCGCACCGATCGAGAGGGACCTGCGGGACAAGTCGGACCGCCTCCTGCAGCTCGAGTTTGATCACCTGAAGACTGCCACCGATCTCGTGAGCATCCATCGCTCGCGCCTTTGGCGGTTCGGCTGCGCCTATTGGAGTGTGAGGGCTCGAGTCCTACGGATTCTCGGCGTAATCCGATCCCCTGGTCAGCCGCCTGCGGTTGCCGCCACCGGACCGTCTGAGCAGCAGAAGGCATCGACGCGGGTTTCGGATTCCACCAAAGAGGACTTCGCGGAAGGCATCCCGTCTCCGATGACGATGTCGGAGCCGGTCGCGGAGACACAATCCGGTCCCTCGGCGGAGCTCATGGTCATCTCTTCCTCAATCGATGCCGACTCGGTTCCAGGCAGTTCAGGACTTGGACCCGTGCCCTGGTTCGGGCATCAATACGACGTCGTCTGCTTTCCGATCATCGACTGGAGTTTCAGGTTCCAGCGGCCACAACAACTCATGTGCCAATTTGCGGCCGCCGACCACCGGGTTTTCTACATCGCCCCGTGGTTTCGAACGGCCGGTCCCCCTTACGAAGTGCGTCAGCTTCGCGAAAGAGTTTTTGAGGTCTCCCTGCGGGGGCCAGAGCTCAACATCTACACTCAGACACCTGATGAAGACTCGGTGTGGCAAATCTTCGAACACCTCGACCAACTTCGGCGCGACTGGTCTCTCGGAGCAACGATCTCCTTCGTTCAGCTTCCGTTCTGGTATCCGATCACGACGATGGCGAAGGTCCGTCTCGCATGGCCGATCGTCTACGACTGCATGGACCACCACGCTGGTTTCACGACCAACCGACAGGAGATGATCGCGCAGGAAGTTCGGCTTCGGCATGGCGCCGACCTCGTGGTCGCCTCCTCCTTCTATCTCGAACAGGAAGCCAAAAAGGACAACGACAAAGTCCTGCTGATTCGGAACGCCTGTGACTTCGAGCACTTCGCGGGAACAGCGCCCGAGCAGGCCGGACCGCCGGTCGTTGGTTACTACGGTGCCATCGCAGATTGGTTCGATTCCGACCTCGTGGCCGACCTCGCCGAGAGGCGGCCCGACTGGCGATTTGTTCTGGTGGGCTCCACGTTCACCGCCGAAATCGATCGCCTTTCCAAGCTTCCCAACGTCGAGCTCGTCGGCGAGGTACCCTACGGAGAAGTGCCGAAGTGGCTGGCCCGGTTCGACGTCACGATTCTGCCCTTCAAGCGGATTCCGCTGACGGAGGCTACAAATCCGGTCAAGGCTTACGAGACTCTCGCCGCCGGCAAACCGCTCGTGAGCGTTCCGCTTCCCGAAATGCTCCTGCTGTCACCGTTGATTCGACTCGCCTCGACACCAGAGGAGTTCGAAAGGGAGATCCTCGAGGAACTCAAGTCAAAGAACTGGGCGATGGATCGAGATCGACGGGCCTTCGCCGCCGACAACACCTGGACGGCGCGCTACGAGAAGCTTGCCCCGGCACTCCGGGACGCTTTTCCGAAGATCTCGATCATCGTGGTGACATTCAACAACCTCGAGATGAACCGGCAATGCCTCGAGTCGATCTACGCCCGGACGAGCTGGCCCAACTTCGAGGTGATCGTCGTCGACAACGCTTCGACGGACGGCACGCCGGAGTTCCTCCAGGTCGCGGAAAAGACCTACCCTCGGCTCTCCGTCATTCTGAACGACTCCAACGCAGGGTTTGCCGCCGCGAATAACCAAGCGCTCGCAAATGCTTCCGGGGAGTACCTGGTGTTCCTGAACAACGACACGATCGCTTCCCGTGGATGGATCGAAGCACTCGTCCGGCATCTCAAGGCAAATCCGGAGATCGGTTTGATCGGTCCAGTCACGAATGCCATTGGGAACGAGGCCATGGTCGCCGTTGGATACTCGGATGTCGACGAAATGCCGACATGGGCGCAGGACTATGTCCGCCAGCATGCCGGCGAGGTCTTCGACATTCCGATGCTCGCCATGTTTTGTGTTGCAATGCGACGCGAGGTCTTCGAAAAAGTGGGACCGCTCGACGAAATATTCGGGCTCGGGATGTTCGAGGACGACGACTATGCCATTCGCATCCGGCAGGCGGGCTACCGCGTCGTGTGCGCGCGCGACAGCTTCGTCCACCACTGGATGAAGGCCGCGTTTGGGAGGATCCCTGCGCCAGAATACGAAGCGTTGTTCCTGCGCAACCGCTCTCTTTTCGAGAAGAAGTGGAACATCAAGTGGGTCCCTCACTCCTCTCTGCCGTCATTCGCGCCGAGTTCGGAAACGGCGCCCGAATTGGTCGAATTCGGGCTCGAAGCTCTGGGTCGCGGCCACGAAGAGGCCGCGCTGCTCGGTGGCCATGTCTCAGAGAAATAACCTCATGAGAGTCGCCTCGTCCGCGGCCTTCATTTTCGCTGCGGCGATGCTCGGCATGGTTGCCGGATGTCGAGAACAGGCAGGTCAAGCGCAAGGAGCCGCCGCTCCTTCGGCCGACGCCAAGGACAGCTCTCGCTCAATCACCGCTGTCTATCCAAAGGCAGCGCACGTTGGGGAACCTTTCCAGAAACAGCCGAACGGGAACTCGGCGATCTCCGTAACCGGATACGGCCTTACGGCAAGAGATGTCATCTTCTGGGACGGCAAACCTTTGAAAACGGTTTTCGGTAATCCGCGATGGATCACCGCTGAGATCCCGTCCGCACTTCTCATCGCACCGAAACACGTGGAGATTGTGGTCAGCGATCCTGCAAACCCTGCGTCCGACCGGCTGCGTACGGATTTCGAGGTCCTCTCGCCCGAGAATACTTCGCGATAGGATCGGGCGCGACCATTCCACCGGCGAGCAGCGAACGTACGGTGACCGCCCGGCCTCGAAGAGACAACCTGGAGGGCGAGGCTTCCTGGAAAGAACTTCTCCTCGCTTTCGTGCTTCTGGCGATCGGCTATGCCTTTCTCGATTTTCTCTTGATTCCGAGCAATCGGCTCGTGTTGCACCCTCTTCACCACGACGATTACACAAATCTTGCCCGCTCGTTTGCCACGATCGGCCTCGGACCGCCAAGGCCCGTCTCCACACTCGCGATCGCACTGCTGAGCACCGCCGGCCCTCGGACCTACTACCTCACCCTGAATCTGCTGACGATTCTCTATCCCGCACTCGTCTTTTATTTTCTCGCGCGGCTCTTTCGGCGCGTTGCCGGCCCGTTCCCGATCGCGGTCGCCGCGGCGCTCTTGCTCGCGCTTCCACATTCTGTCGAATGGGCCAAGTACACCGGCCTGATCACGAGCTTGCTCTCGGGCGTGTTCGGCACACTGGCGTTGATTCTGATCGCACAAGCTCTGCGAGGTGAGGCCGAAACCGCAGCCGCGTGGGGAGGCGTGGCCTTCTACGCCCTGAGTATCTTTTCCAAAGAGGACTTCGCTCTTCCCGGCCTGCTGCTTGTCCTTTTTTGCCTCACCGAGCGCGGCGCGAGGCGTCCACGCGCTTGGGCGATCCTGGGGGCGGTTCTGCTTTGCATTCTCGCTCTCTTTGTCTACAACGCCCACTACCAGAGCCCGTTCACGTCCTTGGCTGCGGCGGGTCCCTATCAGGTGCAGTTACGTCCCTCGTCCGTTGCTTCTGTTCTTCGGCGATATTTCACTTTTACGCCGCTCGTCACGGGAGTGCTCGTCCTTCTCGGCGTGTCCGCTACGTTCGCAGCGCTCACGTGTCGCGAATGCCGACGACCGCTTCTCTTGACTGTCGGAATCATTGGCTCGCTGATCGCCCCCTACTCGCTCCTGCCGAACCACTTCGCTGGCTACTATGCCTACGGATGGTTGGCGTGGGAGGCGGGACTGATCTGCGTCTGCATCGTGCTACTGGCTGAGAGGTTTCCGCGCGCAATTGTGTATGCCAGCTTTGCCCTCATCGCTCTGCTCGCTTTGTGGCGGACTCAGGCCGAGCGAAAGGCCATCGTTGAGTGGTACGCGCGGGAGTCGATCCTAAACGAACAGATCGTGAAGACGTTGATCCAGAATCGGGCCGCGATCTCCCGAGCGGCGGAAGTCGGCGTTGTCGGAATTGAAGGTCTGAGCCCCTGGTCTCACTCGGCCGGCGATTACCTTCGTAACCGGCTCGGCTTCCGAAACCGCTGGATCGTCTTTGTGCCGAAAAGCGACATGTTCTATTCCCTCGATGGACCACCGGCCAGCCCAGACTCGGTTGTACAGGTGCGCCCTCTGTGGGAGCTCCCCCGTTGGCCCAATCTTCCCGTTCTCTTCTTCGATCAAGCCGGCTCTGCTCGGCTCAACCATTACGCAAGCGGCGCTGAGGCAGAGAGTCTTCAGGGGAGAGATGGCCACCGGTAGTTAGGTCTCGCTGCCGCCGCTAGGATTCCGGGAAACGAAAGGAGACTGAATGTCGTCAATGTCTCCCACTCGCCGAGCGAGCGACCGAGGCCGACGAAAGGTCCCGCGCCAGGTTCCCGACCGCCCACTGCTTCGGACGCGGACGAGCGGCGCGCGGAGTTCGATAGGGCTATGCTCGAATTCGGTTTCCAGCGATTCGTGCAGTTCCGGCGCCGCCTCGGAGAGGGAGAACGATGAGCAACGAGGACGATTCGGCCGCAATCATCGCGCGACTCGAAGCCCGCGTCAGGCGCTTGGAAGAGCTCCTTGCTCGGCGGTCACAGGACCTTCACCTACTCGCGCAAGCCGCTTGCAACCAAGATCTCGAGGTTCTCTCACGAATCGGAGCTGGCAGGCCGACCCCGGCGCGATCGCGAGCCGCATCAGCTCTCCTGGCTAGCTCGACCACGACGAGCCCTTCCGTCGCCACCGGCAGCCCGGAGCCGGCCGGCCTTCCTGATATCGACGCCGACCTCACCCGTGTCGGGCCGCTTCTGCAGCGTCTCTTGTGGGCAGATCGCCGGGTGCGGGAGCGCGTCCAAGAGTACGGGGTCGCGGTCGTTCCCCTCGATTTCTACAGTAATACTCCTTCGATCGCAGAGATCACCAGGTCATACGAGTACATTTCCCCCACGCCGCCCTACCTGATGGATTCGCTCTTCGATGCCGATCGCCTGAGCCGGACTTTGGAGAGTTTGGCTGCCTACTCGGAGGAGTTCGATCCAGCCATCGACGGCGACGAGACCAACTGCCGAAGTTTCTTCTGGCGGAACAGTCAATTCAGCTATAGCGACGCCATGGCTTACTACTGCTTTATACGGCTTCTCCGGCCTAGGACAGTTATCGAGATCGGTAGTGGCTTCTCAACCCTCGTCGCAATCGAGGCGCTCCGGCGCAACGGCGTCGGCACAATCACCTGCATCGAACCGTCCCCGCGGCCGTTCCTCGAGCAGAGTGGCGACATCACGCTCAAGCGTGTCGAGGCCCAAGATGTCGACGCCGCTTTCTTCAATCAGACCCTTGAAGATGGCGATGTTCTCTTCATCGACTCGACACACACAGTCAAGACAGGGAGCGACTGCCTGCACATCTACCTTCGCCTTCTCCCACAGATCAAGAGAAGGATGTACATTCACGCCCATGACATCTTCTTGCCGTTTGGTTTGCCCATCGAATGGTTGCTCGACAGGCAGATTTTCTGGACAGAGCAATATCTGCTGTTGGCACTGATCATGGACAATCCAAAAGCGAAGGTCTTGTATGGGAGCGCCTACCATCATTACGCTAACCGGCCTCAGCTGGAGAGCCTGATGGGAAAGAAGTATCCGGCAGGTGGAGGAAGCTTTTGGTTCGAATACGATGGGCGAGTCCAGCCCGTCCCGTAGATAGCCCGTTGGCTCGGCCTGGGACCACCCCGGGCGGGCTATTGAAAATAACCGTTGACGTCGATCAAGACATCGACCGCCCCGGCCGCCCCGTTTGAAACACCGAGCCCGCCCGCCGCGGACAGCGGAAGAATGGCATTGTTCGCGCGCACGAGACCTGCCTGGAAGTTGATCGTGCTCGTGAGAGCTGGCGAAGCATCGCCCGGATAAAAGGTCAGATGGCCGGCCGCGGCGGGCCGGACGACCGTGACGTTGACCGATACCGCCCGGGCCGAGGCGGGAATGCCGCACGCGCCGGTCAGGGCGAAGACCCGACTGGCGACGGATGCCAACGACGGGCCCGCCAACGGCCCGGGCGGATCTCGCGTGTCGACCATCCGGCACGGCGTCAACGTATAGAAGGCGGCTCCGCCCGGCGACAAAGGCGAAACCGCTGTGGAGAGCTCGCCTCTGTGCCCGCTGCGGTTGACCGCCAGCACTCGGTAAAACGTTTTGACCGGGTCCGGGGCGATGCCCGTGGCGACCGTAGCGCTCGTGCTCCGGACGAGCTCTCCGTCTGCCGTGGTGAAGCCGCTCGCGGCGCCCCGCCAGATTTCGAAGTGGTGGAAGGCGGGCCAATCGACCCACGCCAGGTTCGGCACGTCCGAGAACACCTGACTCTGCCAGGACAGCGAGATCGTCGAGCTGAACCAGCTCCAGGAGACTCCTTGGACCTGCGGCGGGAGGTATTCCACAGCGCCCGAGTCGCGCGGCTGTGCCTTGACCTGCGCCAGAAAAGACGAGAACGCCTCCGGGTTATACGTCGTTGCAAAGTGCTCCCAAGGGTTGAAGATGAGGATGTGAGCTCCGGCCGCATAGGCCCGAAGGATCTGCGCAGTGATGGAGGCAACATCGGAATCGACGAGGCCTATGCTCGGGAAGGCCGGGTTGTACTCCGGCAGGCCCCAGTTGGGCAGACGGAGAGCGGCGACGTCGTCGAAGAGGTACTGGCTGCACCGCTGGTAGTACGTCCCGACGAACAGGTCGAAGCAGGTCAGGCCCAGACTTCCCAGGTTTCCAACCACGCCCGTCGACATCGGGCTCGCCGACGTGGCCAGCCGTGGCGCGTTGGGTCCTGACGGATTGGTTCCCTCGATGTAGTCGGCCGGAATCTGGTGGGAGTACCAGCGCTCGGGAGGAAAACGGTTTCCGCCAGGCCCTGCGGTCGTAGTGATCCAGGAGGCAAAGTCCCGCACGTAGTTGGAAACCATCGCGCGCCGGAACCTCTGCCAGAGATTCCAGAAAGCCCGACCAGGAGAATCGGGGAGCCTCGGCGCGTCGAACCCGCAGGCGATGTAGTCCGGGCCACTGGTGGGAAGGGGCGTCCAAACGGGTCCGTCGTAGACCGATCGGGGGATGGCCCGCGGGTCGGCATCCACGGGATCCGACAGCGTCCAGTTGAAGTATTGAAGATCCCAGGTCCTCAGGCAGGTCCCGAAGTCCAGCTTGAAACGCGCGAGTCCGGCGTCGCCCTGGTAGATTTCGCCGCCCTGCGGGTAGCCCTGTCCGTCATAAGGCTGTCCGGGCGCATAGAGGCCGGTGTGCTGAATCCAGTCCCGGAACTCCAGAATGGCGAACGGACTGTAGTCCGCGATGATCTGTTGGTCGTACGGCACTGCGTCGTCGAGCCGTGCGTTGCCCAACTCGCTCTCGCCGTCTCCGCTGGCGCTGATCAGAGTGTCCGGGTAAGCCTGCCTCAAGGCGATCAGCAGCCGGGCATAGAGCCGGACCTTGGTTTCCAGATGGCGACGGAACTTGCGCGCATACCGCGAGAGGCTCGGCCAGACGGAGTAGGAGAAATCCTGCTCGTCGGTCTTGATCAACCCGTCGAGATACCACTGGCAATTTCGACGGTCCTCGATCTTGGCGGAGTCGTAAATCCACCTGTCGCGAGAAACGCCGGCGATCGTTCCCAGATGCACCGCGAAGCCCCGCGCCTGCGCCCGAGCGAGAATCGCCGAGAGCGCCGCGGCGGAGGGAAACTGAAGGACGGGATTGCCCAGGTCCACGTTCCAGTCCATTTCGACCGGGTAGAAGTCGCCCATTCCGACACGGCCGTATGGGCCTCCTGTGACTCGGGCATTGATCGCGTCGGCGGTCGCCTGGAATGTCGCGTCGTCTCCTGACAGACCGGGAGCGTCAAAGAACACGTAGACGGTGTTGTCGTAGGAGGGTTTCGGCAGCACAAGCGTCGACTGCGCCAGGAGAGGGCCGCTGCCGAGCAAAACGGCCGCCGCTGTGAGAGCCGCAGAAATCTGGCCGACCGGCCGAGCCGTTCTTCGCACGTTGCAGACTTCCGCGGTCCGGTCACCGGGGTCTCGAGTGCCAGGCTCTCTCTCGCTCAATGGCGACCCGTGCGGAGATGGGAAGCCGTCATCTGCGCGCTGCGGTCATCAGATCGCGAAGCCGTTGATGGGAAGCGCCACAACCGGCGGAAACAGGCTAGCGGCCGAATGATTGACTCCCTTCGCCGACGAGCAAGACGCAGGTGATGCGCGATCAGCCGCGCCTCAGACTCCACTCTCCGTTTTCATCCCCCGCTCGTCGGAGGCGCCGGAGGCACTACGAGCCGTGAGATGCGTCGAGGAAACCTCGCCAGCTCGTGGGCTCCTCTCGACCCGCAAGAACTGAATGAGAAAAAGACCGAAGATTCCGAGGAGCAACCCAAACAAGCCTCCGAGAACGGTATTGCGCACGGGCTTGGGCGAGACGGGCCGCTCTCCCACTCGAACCGTATCGATGACGAGCACGCCGTGGCTCTTCGCGGGATTGAGAGCCTCTTCGAGGAGTAACTGGCGTTGCTTTAAATTCTCGATCTCGGCGTTCTTGCTGGCGATGAGAAATCCCAGCTGAACGCTCTGCGAAAAACGGTCCGCCGGGGCGAGACCCTTCTCCGCGTCGCGCAGCGACTGGAGCCGGACTTCCTCAGACCGCGCCCGAGCGAGGTCCTCCCGCGTGTTGGCGATCTCCGCACGAAACCGCGTCAGCGTCGGCTTCAAAAGCTCGTCCTCGAAGGAGCGGAGGTCCTCGATCATTGCTTCGAGTAGCCTCGCAGCGAGGCGGACCGAGTGGGCGCGAATCACGATGTGTATCATGTCGGTGTTCAGAGGCTGCGTTACTTTGAGCGAATCACGGAAGAGCCGGGCTTCCGGATCGAGTTCGGCCGTTCGAAGGCCGGATTTTCGAAGAACCGCATCGCCGAAGCTCCGTGTCCGGAGCCGCTCCGCAGCGCGCGCGACAGACTCGAGAGGTTGGGGCGTGGGCTGGCCAGGTTGCCAGGCATACGCGGGCAGAATCGTCGCCGCGGCTTCCCAGACATGGGGGGTCCTGAGAGAAAGGACGAGAGCGGCAACGGCCAGCGCCACACCACATGCTGCAATCCAGAGCCGATGGGGTTTCAAGACCAGCCACACATCCATCAAACCGAGCTCCTCCGCCGGTTCCCGCCGCCAGGACTCGCGCGTTTCAGGCATCGCTTTTCAGAATCTCCGGCGTCGCGGGCAACTTTCGGAGCCGCGCGAAGGCGTGCAGGACTGGGCGGAGGAAACGCGGAGCGAATCTCTGGTGGAGAACGCCAAGCGCGTAGGCAAGAGCGGAGAACTCGAGATATCCCGGCTCCGGTTCGTAGCCGTACACAACATGTTCGAAGCCGTACCGATCGAGCATCCGGCGTAAGCGCGGGAGAGAGTTACAACGGTAGTGCGTCGGAAAGACGTCTTCCTCCTTGCGGTCTTCTTGCACTCGGGCCAGGACTCGAGAATGCAGATGAGCGGGGACAAGCTTCGAAAACCACGCGACATAGCTCCACGCATTGGGTGTCCGGATGCAGAGGTATCCACCGTTCTTTAGGACGCGGCGGCAGTTCTCGAAGAAGCTCTCCGGCTGCCCGATGTGTTCGAGAACGTGGTCACACAGACAAAGATCAATGGAGTCGTCCTCCACCGGCCAGCGGGAGCCTGTCAGAAGGCGAAACTCGTCCTGAAACGGGTTGGATTGAGCCGCCGGATCCACGTCCAGACCGATGACGCGCGCCACCTTCCCCTTCAAGATTCGGAGATTCTTTCGGACGGGGACCCTGTCGTCGGCGTAGGCTCCCCGTCCGCCTCCAACGTCAAGTACGATCGAGGACTCCGTCAAGAGGGAGTGCACGCGGGCATAAAAAGCGATGGTCCCATCGACGTCGGTAAACCCTCCGAACCGCGCCTCCGGATAGTGCCTCTCCTTGTAGCTCGGTCTCTGCGGAACGCGAGCCCCCCTGGCACGGACCACCAACGGCTCACTCACTGTACAGGGACATCCGCGGTCAGATTCCTCTCAGGTTGGCAGCTTCTTTCTCTCAGGTTGGCAGCTTCCGGGATCGAGTCTACTGCGAGAGTGCGTGGAATGCCACGGTGAACCGCATGAGCCAGACTCGCTCCCGCTCGCATACGCGCCGAGCGGCATGGAGACTCTCGGGAAGGATTTTGTCCGTCGTCACGACGAGCCCTTTCACGTTACGCTCGCGGAGGACAGTCGGCAGAGTCTCCAGCGAGCCCAGCACCGGATAGCCGTTGACATACTTCCCGGTCTTCTCCGCATCATCATCGATGAACCCAACCGGTCGAATCGCCAACGAACGGTTCGAGAGCGCTTCGCGCAGTGCAAGCGTCCCGCCATGGCCGGCGCCGTACATGAGAACCAGTTCCCCGTCGGGGCTCCCTCGCTCCTTCCAATATTGAAGAAGCCGGAAGGAAGACCGGGAACCGTTCACGAGAGCGAGCAGGAGAAGCGCGTAGATGACCAAGAACGAGAGCTTCAAGGTTTCATCGACTACAAGGCGATAAAGCGCGAACCCGGTTGCCGCGGAAAGAACGACGGCCATGCTCGACCGGACGAGATCCTCCACACTGATGTGCCGCCACGTGCCGCGGTATAGACGGCACGCCCAAAACACCAGAACCGTGACAGCCGGGAGCAGGCTCACCAAACGAAGCGCCAGGATGCGGTTCCCGACAATGAACCAGTCGTCGTACTTCAACCCGATCGCAACGTAGAGCGCGGCGACGACGAGAGCCAGGTCGAAGAACACGGGAAAGAGCGCCGTCCTGAGGACCGGTGCCTCGTAGAATTTCAGGACCAGGCCGCGCCGGATGACCGCGAACTCGTAGTATCCCAGGCGTGCCAGCCCGATGAACGCGGCGCAGAGAAGCGTCGCGAACAGGAGCGCCGCCTTCCGGGCCGTCAGGAACATCGACGCCAGCCCGCTTGCCGCGAGGATGAGGCCAACCCCGTACAGGATCAGGACCGCGCCGCGGTGCCCCAGTCCCAGCGCAATCAGTTTGTGATGAAAGTGACCGCGGTCACCCTCGAGGAGCCGCTTTTTGGGCTCGCCCTCATTGCGACCGTGAAGAAGTCGCCGGAGCACAGAGACGGAGGTCTCGGCAATGGGCAGGCCGAGGACGACGACCGGAATCAGAACCGCCATACCCGCGGACAGCGTCGCCCCGCCGCGCAGAGCGAGACACGCGAGGCCGAAACCGACCGCCGTCGCGCCGGTATCTCCAAGAAAGACCTTGGCGGGAAAGACGTTGTAGGGAAGGAATCCCATCAGCGCTCCCGAGAGGATGAGCGACGCGGAAGCCATCCCGTAGCGTCCCACGAGGAAAGAGACCGCGGCCAGGCTCAAGGAGGAAATCAACGCCAACCCCGCCGAGAGCCCGTCCAGCCCGTCCACCAGGTTAAACGCGTTCGTCAGACCGACGATCCACAAGAGCGAGATGGGGATCGCGAAATATCCCAGTTGGATTGGCTGAGCGAAAACATGCACCTCGGCTCCGAGCCGGATTCCGAACGCGACCGCAATTCCCGCTCCCGCAATTTGCGCAGCAAGCTTGGGAAGTGCGCCCAGGGGTCGGATGTCGTCTCGTAGAGAAACGAAGAGGATCGGCAACAGGCCCAGAGTCAGGCCGGCGCAGAGACCCTTCGGAAGCCATTCTGGAACTGGGGGATGGATCGCGCAGAGCGGGGTCAGAACCATCGCCACGGCTCCGACGACAGCCAGCCCGCCCAGCCTTGGAATCGGAATTTGATGAACCTTTCGGGGACCTGGATTGTCGATCGCTCCGAGCTTGACGGCCAACACGCTGCTCGCTGGTGTCAGCAGATAGCTGATCAACGCCGCTAGAAGACCCGGCAGAAGGAAGAGAAGCCCTCTCATTTCGGAACCATAAGCTGCCACGGTCTGTCACCGACTCGGTCAGCGAGGAAACTCACCTTGATCTCGATCCATGATACTCGCAGGCAGACGCGAAACGAATTCGCAGGAGGCCGGCGTCAACGAATCCACCGGCGCCCGTCACGAGACAGCCCGTCTTTCTCCCGGAGCTCCTGCCGTCGGTCATGCTCTCCCTAGCCTGGTGACTTCTCGCGACCACGGCTCGCGGAGCTAGCCAGGATGGCAATGTATTTCGGCAAGGTCGCTTCGCGCGTGAAGCGTTCCTCGAAAAAGCGCCGGCCTCGCCTTCCCATCTCGGAACGTGTCTCCTCATCGGTGCGGGAAAGATCCATCATCGCCCTGGCGAGGCGGGCGGGATCGTCGGGGGTCAGCACCACGCCCGCCTTCGCCTGCTCGACGAGGTCGGCCGAGGCCCCGGCGGTCGCCATGACGATCGGCTTTCCGGAGGCAAGGTAGGCGATCGTTTTCGTGGGGATGATCAGTGGCCCCAGGGGGGAGGCGCGAAGGTGCACCAGAAGAGCATCCGCAGCTGCGAAGTAGCCCCCCATGGCCGAAGACGATTTCCGTTCGACGAACCGCAGCCGATCCTCGACGTCGAGCTCCTTCGCGAGCCCGACGAGCCTCTTTCGATCCAGGCCGTCGCCGACCAGACAGACGAGGACATTGGTATTGGCGGGCAGCTCCCGGCATGCGCGGACGACCGTATCGAGCCCCTGCATCATTCCCAGATTGCCGGCGAACATGACGACGAACCGGCCGCCCCATCCTTCCCGTTCTCGGACCTCTTCTCTCGCCTCGGCCGCCGTCAGGCGCAGATCCGAATCGTCGTACCAGTGGGGCGCCACTGTGATCTTCTCCTCCGGCACGCCTTTTTCCACGAGATTCCTCTTTGCGCCGTCGGTGACGACTAAGATGTGGTCGGCCTGCCGGTAGACGAACTTTTCGACAGCGCTCATCCATCGTGAGAGCCGGCCGGCACGCAGGAATCCGGACGCGATAGCGCTCTCCGGCCAGATGTCCTGAACGTCATACACGAAGGGGCGTCCCCGCAGGGCGCCGATGACGGCCGCCGCGATCCCGATGGACAGCGGAGGATGCCAGACGTACATGACGTCGAAGGGAGAGGAGACGACGCCCGCGACGATCGCCGACAGCATGAACGAGGCGTAGTTGATCATCCTCCCTACCAGACTCCTGCCATGGTACGGATACAAGAAGGTGCGCCGAACACGTATCCCGGCAATCGTCTCCCGACGAAGGAGAGAAAGCCTGTATCCGGGATAGAGCTTTCCGTCCGGGTAGTTCGGGAATCCCGTGAGAACCTCCACGGTCTTGCCTTCGTCGCGGAGCGCCTCCGCCAAATCCAGAGGTTTCGGGATCGGCTCCGGCCAGAAGTTCTGCGAAAGGACCAGAACGCGAAGAGGTCTGAGCCTGTTCTCCTCTACCTTGCGGGTTGCAATCGGTCTCAAAAGAGCGCCCTACGCTCTGCAGGGCCGGAGCGCGGCGCCGTGCCGCACAGGTTCGATCCCGGTTCGCCTCACAGAACCCCGGGGCTGAAGGCCAGGAGGACCGGTCTCCGCATGGCGGCGAGAATCTCCTGCTTGCGGAAGCGGAGCTCCGTCACGATGAGGTCGTGAGGCACGAGAATGGCCAGCACGTCCGCGCCCCGAGCCGCCGCGAGGACCGAATCGCAAGCGTAGTCGCGAAGCAGCGGATCGTAGATCGAAACGGCGGACGTTCGCTGTTTGAGGAGCCGAAACACCTCCAGGGCAGGACTCTCCCGAACATCGCGGACATTCGGCTTGTACGTGGCCCCGAGGCAGACGATCCGTGGATCCTCCACGCCCTGCACGGCCCGGAGGATCTTCTCGACTGTGCAGTGCGGCATCTCATCGTTCAAAACGCGCGCCGCCTTGAGCAGGCCGGTGATGTCCGGGCACGCGTCGACGAGAAACCAGGGGTCGATCGGGATGCAGTGCCCGCCGACACCGATCCCGGGGTTGAGGATCTGGACCCGCGGATGTTCGTTGGCGAATTCGATCGCCTGGTGGGTGTCGATTCCCAGTCGCTCGCAGAGAACAGCGACCTGGTTCGCGAACGCGACGTTGACGTCCCTATAAGAGTTTTCAATGAGCTTGACGAACTCGGCTGTCCGGTCGTTGGTGAGGAGCAGCTTGCCTTTTACGAAGGCTCCGAACAGCTGCGCGGCCCGTGCCGTCGAACGCTCGTCGATGCCACCGATGACCTTCGCGTTGAAGACCGCCTCGGCCATGATGTTCCCGGGGAGGATCCGCTCAGGGCAATGCGCCAAAAGGATCTCCGGACCGACGCGGTACCCGCTCCTCTCCAGGATCGGCTTGACGACCTTCTCGGTCGTCAGCGGCGGGACCGTGGACTCGATGATGACAAGGTTCCCGGGCCGCACGAACGGGACGAGCGACTCGCAGGCCGAGACGAGCGCCTTGAGGTTGGGCGACTTGTCGCCGTGGTTGACAGGAGTGGGGACGGCGATCACGAAGGCGTCCGCCAGCGTCGGAACCTGCTGCGCATCGAGGTTCTTCTGAACGTCCGGGTCCCGGAAAAACCTCTCGAAGTCTTCCATCTCCTCGATCTTCGAGGTCCGCTCGTTGATCTGGCGGACGACATTCTCGTCGGTGTCGACGGCGGTCACCTTGAGGCCGGCCTTGGCCAGATGAAGGCAGAGCGGCAGGCCCGCGTAGCCGGCGCCGATGACGGCTACGGAGCGCAGGAGTGGACGCCCGTCAGCGCCCGACACTGTAGTACTCCCGCTGCCAGGCGATGGTCCGGGCGATACCTTCTTCCAGCGTGACCGTCTCTTGGTGGCCCAGATCCCGTTTCGCCGCTTCCGCCGACGTCCGCTTGTCGCGGGTGTTATGGAGTTCCACGTCGAGGTATCGAACCAGGCGATCGGTCTTGCCGCACATCCTCAGAATCATGTCCGAGACCGTCTTGATGTCGTGATAAGCCTCGCCAGCGATGTTGTAGATGGCACCGGGCTTGAAATTCGTCGAGATTGCCGCGAGCGTCCGACACGTGTCGTCGATGTACGATGAGGTCCGGTGGTGCTTGAGGAACACGGTGTAGGGCAGATCGTGGAGCGCCGAATAGACGAACTTGCAGATGACGCTGCGGTACTCGCTGTAGGCTTCTCCAGGGCCGAAAGTATTGAAGAGCCTCACCATCACGGTTTCGGTCCCGTGGACGGCCGCCGAGTTCTTCACCTGTAACTCGTTGACCCACTTCGAAATGGCGTAGTCGTTCATCTGGCGGATCACATGATGGTCGGGCGTATCCTCAAGCATGAGACCGTCCCAGTCGCCGTAGATCTCGGAGCTGGAGAAGACCACCATCCGAAAACCTCGCTTCTCCTGCAAACGAATCAGGTTCTTCGTCCCGACCGCGTTCGTGCGCCACATCGTCTCGTAGAAATCCTCGCCGTTGATCCGGCCGAACTCGGCGGCAGCGTGGTAGACAAAATCAAAGGGCACCTTCTCGAAAACGTTCTCCAGCTGCCGGTACTCGCCCACGTCGGCCCGAAAGTAGAAGCGACCGCGAAGACCGTGGTGGTGCGGCCTGTCGAGAACCCAGACTTCTTCACCTCTGTCCCGTAATCGCTCGGTCAACGGCGCTCCAACGGCGCCGAGCCCGCCAGTCACCAGAATCCTCATGGATTGACTCCTCCTCGTCTCATGACCCGGATCGACCCGGGGCACGGCAAGCCTAGCGACAAGAACCTTGACGCCCCGACCCGCGAGCCCGCGTGCCGAGGGCCTCAACGCCTTGGCGCTGGGCCGCCAGCATCGCAACCGGCTTCATGAAGGGGTCAGTGCCCGGGAGCGGTCAGCGGGGCCGGCGGCCTCGGCGGCCAGAGTTCGCCACATCGCAGCCACGCCCCGGGCGAGGTCCCACGACGGCTCAAAGCCAAGCTCGGCCCGGGCGCGAGAAATGTCGGCGACGCTCCGGCGAACTTCTCCGAGGCGGAAGGCCTCGTGAATGATTTCCGTCCCCCGGCCGGTCGTTCGCTGCATGATCTCCGCGAGCTCGCGGATCGATATCGCCTGACCAGTTCCGATGTTATACGTACGGCCACTTTGCGAGAACATTGCGGCGAGCATATTGGCGCGAGCGACGTCGTCCACGTAGACGAAGTCCCTCACCTGAGATCCGTCGCCGAAGATCCGAAGCGGAAGGCCCGCAGCCAGCCTTCGGAAAAAGATCGAGATAACGCCCGTATATTCGTTGTCCTCCATGGGGAGGCCGAAGACGTTGAAGTAGCGGAGACAAACCCCAGGAACGCGCCAGTGCCGCCAGGCAAGCAAGGTGTATTTCTCGGCGGTCAGCTTGCTCAAGGCATAGAAGCTCTCCGGACTTTGACGATGGTCCTCGACTATGGGAATCGACTCGGCCTCTCCGAATATCGCCGATGAGCTCGCATAGACGACCCTGCGAACACGGGTGCCGCGACAGGCCCGAAGTAACCGGACCGTCGCGAGGACGTTGGTCTCGGCGTCCCGCTCGGGGGCATCGAGGGACTTGATGTTTCCAACCTGGGCGGCAAGGTGGAACACGAAGTCGGCCGACTCGGTGAGCCTCTCAAGGTCGGGAAAGGCCGTCAGGTCCCCCTCGATGACGGTCAGGTTCGCGTTGGTCGGCAGGTTTTCGCGCCGGCCCACCGAGAAGTCCTCGATCACCGTCACGCGGGCGTCAGCCGCAAGAAGCCGGCGGACCAGATGGCTTCCGATGAACCCGGCTCCTCCCGTTACGAGACACCTCGCCCCGATGAAGTCCGCGTTCTCCGTTTTTTCCGTCATCGGCGGTTACGATAGCATCCCTGTTTACCCGAGATCCTCGTCCTCGCTGGGGAAGAGAAATGTCAGGACGCCAACTCCTCGAAAACGGCCAGCAGGCCTTCGGCCGATTTCTCCCAGGAGAACGACTTGGCGCGGCGCAGACCGTCCGCCGCCAAGGAAGCTCTCAACTTCGGGTCCGAAATCACCGTCTGAATACGGCTTCTCAGCTCCTCGGCTGACGTAGCCGAGAAGAAGAGGGCCGCGTTTTCGCAGATCTCGCGACAGACCGGAAGATTCGAGGCGATCACCGGCGTTCCGGAGGCCATCGCCTCGACGAGGGGATGCCCGAACGTTTCCACGCGGGAAGGCAGCACGAACACCAGCGCACGGCGATAGAGAAGTGGCAGATCCTCGTATCCGACCTCTCCGAGAAATTTCACCCGGCTCTCCAATCGTAGCTCGCGGGCGAGTTGAGTCAGGCTTTCCGCAGCCCGGGTATCGACCGGTCCGCCGGCGATCCGGAGCTCTACGCCCGGAGCATTCAGGCTCGCGAAAGCTCGCAGCAGCGTCTCGTAGTTCTTGTGGCCGCTGATGTTCGAGACCGCGAGTACGTATGGTGTCTCGCCCGCGGGCGTTCCGGGCGGCCCGGCCTCGCAAAAGCGGTCGCTGACGCCATGATGCACGATCCTCGTCTTCTCGCGCCTGAGGCGCATACGGGGCGCGACCTCGTCGCGGAAGGCCGCCGAGACGAACACCACCCGGTCTGCCCTCTGGAGGGAGAGAAACACTCCGGGTTGTCGCAATGCCCGGTGACGGAGCGTCGCCCAGGCGCCGGCGGCCGACTCTTGGAGCCCGGCATAAATGCTCGGATTTCGAGCCAGGATGACCAGCCGCGCCGGAACACGGGAATACGCGGCCTCGCTGACCGCGAAGAGCACGTCCGCGCGACGGTGTCGGACCAGACGTGGCAATTCGGTTTGCTGATACCACCAGCGTTTCCCGAGAGCGCCGGCGGGAAGATCGGCTGCCTCCAAGCGAATCTTCGGGGGCAGGCCTGCGATGATGCCGCACTGATATTGCGGCGAAAGCACGATCCCGATCTCATGGCGGTCCGCTGCTCGAGCGAGAGCCGGCAAGATCTGTTTGAGGTAGGTCACTCCGCCGCCGATGCGCGCGCTCAATGCGTCAATGAGGATTCGCGTGGCTGGTCCTCCGGGGAAAAGTCACGAGGCCGATGTCACGCCGGCAATTTCATGCGGATGGGAATCCGCGGGCCGACGTCTCCACTGACTCCGCAACCGGATGACGACCGTGATCACGGCCAGGGAGATCAGGGCGCGAGTACCTTCTGTGAAGAAAGGCGTAAACGTCGACTCCCAATTGACCTGCGCCAGAGTCATGTAGGCCAACGCCCCGAGAGGTTGCCGCTCGCCGTACACGATCAAGCGGGTATAGAGCCATCGCAGACAGGCGCCCATCAGCATCATCCCCAAGATCACGCCGGGCCATCGGAAGTTCCGGTAGAGATCGCCGATGACCGTCGGGCCGTTCCAGCTGTATTCCTGCGACTCGCGGTAAATCCGAGTGAACTCGAGACCGAAGTTCCCGGTCAACGGCTTGTCGGGCCAGAGAAGCCGTGGAACGAAGGCCCAGGAGAGCTCCTTGGGAATGTTCATGTCGGTGCCCGCGACCCGCTCCTGCGGGGCGAGCTCCTCGGCGCGGCCGACGGCGAGCGCGAGGTTGTCCAGGTTGCACAACCTCTCGATCAGTTTCTCGCCGACATACTCGAGACTCCGGCGTCCACCGATTCCGAACGCCTCGTTCACGCTTTCGGTTGTCAGGTCAAGCGAGCGCTGAAGCGAGATCGACTCGGAAGGCCCGTGCCGGAACATTCTCTTCTCCCGATAAATGCTGATGACGAGGACTCCCGAGAGGAGCGCGACGCCAGCCGCGCTCAGCGCCAAGAGAATCGGCCGAGCCCGTCGAATCGGATATCGCGCGAAGGTAAACGCCGCCGCCATCCAAAGAATCTCAAAGAAGATCGCCGAGCGGGAACCGGAGACGAATGCGAATCCCAGGCAGATTGCGGCCGCCAGGAAAACGCCAACGAGCCGAAGCCGGAAGCGGTGACGCTTCTCGGCCAGAGTAAAGATCATGAGGAAGAGGGCGGCATCCTTCCAGGTGCTCAGGGGCCGAAGCCAACTGATCCGCGTCCAGTCCAAGACCACGGCTCCCGCCAGGCTCGATCCGAATCCGCCGGCCGCGGCAAGAAGCAACGTTGCCACCGTGCCGCATCCGAAGAAGATCCAGAGGGTATCCCAGGGAATCGGTCGGCGCAGCGTCACGGCGGACGGGGGGCTGGGTCGGAATCGAATCACCCGCCCGATGCCGTAGAACCGGAGCATCAGACAAAGCCCGCCGAGAAACGCAAAGCCAAGCGCGTGCTCGAACGCTTCAACGGGATCGTTCATCAAGCCGAGAACATCCGATTGGCCTCCCAGGAGGAGGTACGACCCCCGAACGAGGATCATGGGGCCGATGAAAAGAATGGAGAAGAGGACCATCGGATGAAACAGATCGTAGACACGGGCGCGCCGCTGAATCAGCAACGGGATCGTGAAGAGAATCGCGTTGGCGACCAGCAATACGAATCCGAGGTCCGAGAATCTCTCCAAAGCGATCATTCCGTTTGTCCCGGATCGCTGGTCACGTTCTTTGGTACCTGGCCGACCACCATTTCCGATTTCGCTCCGTCCCCAGTCCACCCTTCTGGTCGAAACAGATACGAGCGCCCGCGTGCCAGGCCGACGACATAGACCAGCAGGCTAGTGGAAAAGGCGACCGATGCTCCGAGCGGGACACCGCCGAAACCAAGGGACTTCTGAAGCCTTGGAGTCAGCGTGAGATACACGGCTACCAGCACGACCGACGCGAGGACCATGAGACGTCCCTTCTTCGCTGCCATGGCTCCTCGGATGACGACAGCGCCGACCAGGTAATTTAGCAACACCCCGGAATACATGCGAAAGGCAAGCGATGTCATTTCAGTGGATGCTCCCGTAAAGTGACCCCGCTGCAGAATGATCCGGACGACCGGTGTCGCCAGGACCAGAACGAGGCCGATGACACCAATGGAAAGGGGAAGAACCCAGGAGAGAGCCTTCCGATTGACGCGCGCTGCGCTCTCATACTGTCCGTCGGAGAGCCTGCGCGAGAGCAGAGGGACCAATACAGTGCTCAGCCCAAAGGTCAGGCCGCCCGCAAGCAGGTTGACGAGACGCTGAGCGTAGCCCAGGGCAGAGATAGCGCCTGGCCCGTTTTGAGATGCCAGGTAGCGCTCGAACACCCAGACGAAATGTGTCAGAAGGCCTGCGCACATCAGAGGTAATCCGATTCGCACCAGCGATCCCCAGTCCGGTCGGGAGAGCCGACCGGGCAATAACAGGCCGGCACGGAGTGCAGAGGCAATCATGACGCCACATCCGATGATCGCTCCGGCGGTAAACCCCCATCCGAGTGTCTCCGGTGTCCGCCTGCCTCCCAGAAGCAGAAAGATTGGCAGCAACCCAACCTGCAGGATCGCCCCCACCGAGCAGATGTAGTACTTCTGGTTCGCCTGCAGGAGACCTTGGACAATCGTTGAGACTGCGAGAAACGGCACCGTGTATGCGGTAAGCCGAAGCACGCGGCCCGCGGCGAACCTCGCTTGCTCCGATAAACCAGGACCGATGAGATCGACAACGTCGGCGGCGGCGACCACGAGTGCGCCGGACAACACAGCACTGACGAGAACAGTCCAGCCGCAGAGAACGGTAACCTTCCCGAGCGCCGCTGATTCCCCGGATCGAATTCGGGTTTCGTTGAAAAAACCAATGACCGCGACACCCAATCCCGAGCCGAGCACGAGGAAAGCCGTGTTCGGAATCGCGATTCCGACCAGATAGCTGTCCAGCGCGACGCCGGTGCCATAAAGAGCCGCGATGTAGATCTGGGCCGCGGCCGATATCAGGACCTGAACGGCCCAGAAACTCGTCAGGACGAGAACGACTCGTCTGGAAGAGAAGACCTTCTTCGCCGGTGCGTCGATCCCTCCACCGAGCGAAAAGCCGTCGGACTTATCGCGCATCCGATGTGGTTCCTCTGCTCACTTGTCCGCGATTCCCAGGATGTTCTGGCTCAGCACCAGCCCGGGGTCGGCATCACCGGTTTCAAAGACATAGATCAGGCGAAAGAAGGCCCGGACAAATCTCCATCCCAGATATCGCACCAGGCTTCTCGGCCCATGGGGAACGGGGCTGTCCTCGGCAAACCGGATCCGCCGAAAGCCGGCAATCCGTAGAAGTTGTCCGAGGCTTTGTCGCGTGAAACATGTCTCGTGCGTCAGGTCGCCGTACAAGATACGCGCTGGGAATATTCCTTCCGCGTTCGGCACGTGCAGAATGAGCCGCCCTCTTTCGGCGAGGACACGAGCCGCCTGCTCCACGAAGGCGAGAGCCGCAGGCTTGGGAAAATGCTCCAAGACGTCGAACGCAATGATCAGGTCGTAGGAGCCCGAAACCGCGGCCTCGAGAGTCTCCAACAGATCGCCTTGCCGAACACAGTCGAGGCCGAGGAGAGCCGATTCCGCTACCTGTTCCGCTGAGGTGTCGACTCCCGTCAGGGATCGGTATCCTGCCTCCTTGAGCAAATAGAGAAGCGGGCCATAGCCGCACCCCAGGTCGAGAATCCGCTGATTCCGATCTTGGGGGATCCAGCGCTTGAGCAACCGACGCAAATAGGGTGCTCTTGCGGCAAGGTCCTCCCGCGAGGTCCTCCCTTCTGGAAGCGCGTGCGAGCTGAGGTAGCGATCGTACAGTCGCTTTTGAAAGTCGCTACTCACGCGAGCCCCGAAGCGCCCGGTCCCGAGTTCTCGATCAGGAACGTCAGGAGCCGTTCACCTTCGTTTCGAAGCCCGAGATTCGCAGGAACTTCCAGCGCCAGCCGAATTCCCGGAACCTTAAAGGGAGGACGATCCAGGCAGACAGCCGAATTATCAATCACCCTCGTGTCCGCCCCATGCGGCTTGTCGCGGTTGTACTCCGTCAGCCTTCCATGCGCCGGATAGTGCTCCGTCACCAGGACATAGCGGTAAGTCGACAGTTTTTCCAGAACCGCCAGAATCTCGGAGTTCGAAAGGTGTTGGAAGACCTGGCGCACAAGACACAGTTCACCAGGTGGAAGCTCGTCTCTGGAAATATCGAGACAGAGAAACTGAATCTGGCTTGTCCCGTGTTGCTCGCGGTTGTGCTGGATCAGGGAATCCACCACATCAACCCCTATGTAGGAGATGCGCGGCGTGGCGATCCGGGAACCCACCCGAAAGTCGCCGCATCCGAGGTCGACCACTCGGGAGATTTGTTTTTCGCGAATAAACTCTCGTACGAATCGGCAATATGCGTCGGCGACGGCGGGCTGCGAGCCGGCACCAGAGCAATAGATCCCTTTCTCTCCGCCCCAGGAGTTGGTCGCGTAGACTCTCGTAAAGACCTCCCGAGCAGAGAGTCTCTCGTTCTTGCGCCTCTGGAGTGCAACGCGTGAGGAGACGACCAATCTAACGAGACGGGGAAACAGCTTGGGGATCGCGCGGCGCAGACTCAATCCGAACCCAGATATTCTTTCAGTAAGCACTTGAACCGGGCGAAACAGTAGACGCTGTTTACGCGCTCACGGGCTTGCCGGCCCAGCTGTTCGCGCCGGTCTTTGGAGCTCAAGAGCTCGATGATTGCGGCAGATAGACTCTCGATGTCGCCGGGATCGATGAGCAGGCCGGTTTTTTCGGCAATGACGACTTCGGGTGATCCGCCGGCGATCGATGCGATCGAGGGCTTTCCGAAGAAAGCCGCCTCGAGGAAAACGATTCCGAACCCTTCCCGGGAACTCGGCATCACAAATACAGAAGCCGAAGCGTAGACCCTGGCCAGTTCCGTAGCTCCGATGCGGCCCAGAAACTCGACCGTTCCCGATAGACCGAGTTGCCTTGCAAGCTCCTGCAGCCGAGCGCGATCGTCACCGTCGCCTACAACCAGGTATCGAACTTCGGGGAATCGCTCTCGGACGCTCGGAAGCGCCTTCAGGACCTCCTCCACGCCCTTGTATCTCTCCGACCGAATCATCCGGGCAACGGTCAGGAGAGTCGCATCGTCCGGAGTCGCTCGGTTCTCTGATCCGACCTGGCCCGCGTCTTGCGCCCAAACCGGGTCGAGGGCACACGGAAGTAAGACTAGCCGATCCGGGTCGAGCTGATTGTGCGAAATCAACTCCCTGCGTGTGAAGTCGCTGACCGAAAGAACTCTCTCGGCCCGGCGGACCGCCGCACGATGGCCTCCGCGCAAACGAGTCCAGGCTTCAATACCATGAGCAACGAACCAATGCTCCGAACGCGGGCTGAGCAACCGAAGAATCAAGGACATTGGACCAAAGTTCAGCAGCCCGAACAGAACAACGTCAGGCTGCATCCGGAAAACTCGGTGCGCTGCTGCGCTCGAGAATCGGAGTCGGGATCCGTCGAAAACGCGCAGAGCGATGGAGTCGGTGTAGCGCGGGTCGACATCCGACGCCGAGTCATTGAGAATCACCGCTTCCCAACGCGCGTTGCCCTCGGCCGATATCTCGCTGCAAGCCTTGAGGAGCAGCCTCCCGTATCGTTGGATTCCGCCGCTACCGCTGAACGCCTCCGATAGGATCAACAGTCCACTCTTGCCGCGGGATCGAGCCGGCGATGCGAGATCAAAACGATTCAAGTTGGCCATGGCGTGCGCTCGCCTAAAAGGTGACTCGATTCTCCGCCGCCCACCTCGAGAGAACCGCCAGGCACCAGACCCTCGAGTAGGAAACGAGTCGCTCGCTGCGAAGGAACGCGCTCCAGAGTCGACGTACACCCCGCGCCTGGAGGAACCCGAGGCGGGCGGTGCTGTCTCCTAGGAGGCTCTCCTCCATCCAACTCTTGAGGGGACCTCGAAGCCAGTCACCCATCGGTAGATTGAATCCCATTTTCGGCCGATCGATCGCGGCGAGCGGAAGATTCCCAACTGCCGATGTGAGAAGCGACTTGTTCTGCATGCCGTGTATCTTGAGGGAGCCCGGAACCCTCGCCACCCGCTCCACGACGATGTGGTCGATCAAGGGAACCCTGACCTCGAGAGAGTGCGCCATGCTCATCGCGTCCGCGTCCCGCAGCAGGGTGTTTCGCATGTAATGGGACATCTCAAATGCGGAAAAAAGGTTCACCGGGTCTGTCCCTTGGCCGTTCGACGTCGCGCTGACGCCCTCCGGCCCGAAGTCTTTCGAGACAACGGCAGCGAGGTACTCCGGATGGACGAAATCCCGCACCTGACCGTCCGTAAACATGGCCTTGAGAGCGCCGTATGCTTTCCATGGATCTCCGCCAGCGCCGGAGAGCGCTAATGCCTTTCTCGTTCTCGTGTCCAACCACGGGAATCGCCCGGGTGGAAGACTTCGTTCCAGCGACGCACCGGAAAAGAACCGCGTCCACCGGCCGAGCCGCAGAAGGCGCCCGAAGTTTCTAAAGTGCGGATAACCCGCGAAGACTTCATCGCCCCCGAGCCCGGAGAGCGCGACGGTGAGGCCCGCCAGGCGCGCGGCCTGGGAAACAAAATATGTGTTCAGTCCATCGGCAGACGGCTGATCGAACGAGCGAATGGCCGCGGGAAGCTCCGCCAGGACCCGTTCCGCCGAGAGCTCCACGTTTCGGTGCTGGCAGCCGAATCGGCGCGCCACAGCGGCCGCGAATTGTGCTTCGTCGTAGGCCCTTTCCGCGAAGGTCACCGTGAACGTCTGGACCGGCCTGGGCGAGGATGATGCCGCAAGCGACACCACAGAGGAGCTGTCGATCCCACCCGAAAGAAAGACACCTACGGGGACATCCGACACGAGCTCGAGGCGAACAGCCTCTTCGAGTGTCGTCCTCAAGCTTTCGGCTGTCTCCATCTCGCCGACTTGATCCTCCGCACAAAGAGTCGGAATCGACCAATACCGCCGAACCCGACCCTCGCCGCGTTCAAATTCCAGAGCCGTCCCCGGACTAAGCGATCTCACTCCATCGAGCACCGTGTGGGGATCGATCACGGAGCCAAACCGCAGATAGCCGGCCAGCCCCGAGACAGAGAACTTCGGCTTCGCCGTTCCCGTTGCCAGCAGAGTGCGTATTTCGGAAGCGAAAGCCAGGCCGCCGGGGCGCAAGACGTAGTACAGCGGCTTGATTCCCAGCCGGTCGCGCGCGAGGAGGAGCCGGTTCTCGACCCCGTCCCAGATTCCAAAGGCAAACATCCCTCGAAGCCTGGCGACACACGACCCTCTCCAGCGTCGAAACGCCTTCAACACGACCTCGGTGTCCCCCTGGGTCAGGAAGCTCTCACCGAGGCTCTCCAGCTCTTTTCGAATCTCGCGAAAGTTGTAGACCTCGCCGTTATACGCGATTGTGAATCTCCCATCCGGCGTGCTCATTGGAAGGCTGGCTGCGTCCGAGAGATCGAGGATTGCCAAGCGCGTGTTCGCCAAGACGCAAACGAGTTCGCCCCGCCCTGGAACCCTCGATTCGCCGCGGAAGGTCCCCGCACCATCGGGGCCGCGGTGCCTCAGGGCAGCGAGCGCGGCCTGAAGATCAATCCGAGAGGCCTCTTCCCGCGACCCCACGAACCCGAAAATTCCGCACATGGTGATTGCGGCTCAGGTTACTCGGAAACGGCCGGAGCCCCGGGGCGGCATATGAAAATGGCGGAGATGATCTCCAAGGATTCGATCGCCATCGTTCGGAATCGGCGCGCGAGCTTCGACCGCCGGATCGGCCCGGCCTCACCCCCCACTGTGTTCGTCTCGCACGCCATAGATCACCCGCAGCCGTTACGAAGGACGAAAATCAGGGTCCTGACCTGAGGCAAAACACGAAGACCGATGTTGGAGGATCACCGGATTCGACAGCTGTCCCACACCGAACGGCATTGCCCCGCAAACGGGCAACGCCATCCCCGCTCCCGTCTCAGGAACGCGTTCGAAACCGGAAAAGTAGCAGAGGAATCGTGGAATCGCAACATCCTCCGGGAGATCGCTCTGGTCACGACGGTCAGCTCCCGAGGACGTAGCGGCTTCCCAAGACAACAATCGCCGTCCAGACGTGAAGAGCCACGCCGACGGCAAGTGTGCGGCGAAGAATCCTCTTGCGACCCGGTGCGCACGTCATGATCACGACGGGAAGCACAATCAGCGGGAGGTACGGCAGAAGGAATCTGCCGATGGTGTTCGCCGGCAAAAAATACCTGAGGATTTCCGTCGCGAAGCTGAACGAAATGGCCGTTCCCGAGATCAGCAGAAGCAAAGCAGCGATCCGTGGCTCGGATGAAAGGCACCGGACACTCAGAACCGGGAGCAGGATCAGGAGGGCAACAGCCAGCCACCGCGCCAGCGCGTAGAGCCAATCCGGGTAAAACGCGTCGTGCCAGCCGAAGGCGCCCCAGTAGAATTTCCAGAAGAGACGATCCTGGTCCCAGGAGAAGTTGTTCGACCAGAAGGAAAGATTGTGCGTTGGGACGAGGCCTCCCAAATCAGGCCGGCTGCGCTCGAAAGGGACAACCGTGTAGGGCGTTAGGAGAAATCCCACAACCAGGACGACAGCAACGCCGATCGAGACACGGTGGAGATCCCGTTCGATACGAGGGAAGCCACGCCTGCCCAGTCGCGCGACCGCGAGCGCGGCTAACCCAGCCAGTAGAAACGGAGCCGCCACCGTCAGAATGATTAGGGTCATTTCGTGGCTTCCCAATCGAGGGAGGTCGAGCGGCATGCGCGTGCCGATGTTGCCCAGCTTGAGCCGTGAGAATCCCAGGAGGCCCGCGAGAAACAGAAGAACGAGCGCGCTTCCCGCAGCCCAGCGCAAAACGCCGCCGATCCTCCCTCCCGAAGTCTGCGCCGCGTGATCGATCCACCACGCGAGAACGACGAGCGTCGAAACCAGGGCAGCGAAGATGAAGTCCGGCCAAATCGGAACGCCAAACCAGCTCCCGGAAACGAGAAGGACGGCCCCGAAGGCCTTCTCTCGGCCGGAGGGGGCGAGGACGGTTGTCAGCGCGGCCGCGGCCAGGAGGGAGCCCAGGCCGATTGCCGGCGCGTAGTTCGAGCAGCTCGCGGAGGCCCCAACCATGTAGGGTACGAGGAACACCAGGCCGTAGAGCAGAGTGGCCTGCTCGGAGAGCCTCGCTCGCCGAAGGAGCCAGGCCCCACAGCAGAAGAGGAAGAGACCGGACACGGTCGCGAGAAGCCGGTAGGAGCTCATCCGGTCGAGAACCGAGAGCTTCCGCAAGAGCGGCGCCGGAACGCGGAAGGGCCTGAAAAAAAGCGGAGCGCGCGCGTCGATGGACTGAATTCCTGTGGCTGGAGGCAGGGGCCCGTCTCGGACCGCCTCCTTCGCGAGGCTCGATTGCAGAAGACTCCGGAGACGAGAGCGATCGGCCGGGCTGCCCAGAGGAAGGGGCTCGTCGGGATGGTGCTGAACGCGGTTCTGTTCGAGGGCCTGAGCGACGAGAGAGATGGAGCGGGGATAGGTCTCGAGCTTTGGCGGGATCTCTCCGAAGACGATCTTTTCCACCGTCGCGATGTGGGAGGTCTCGTCGGCGCCCTGGAGGGGCGGCAGGCAGATGGCATGGAGGAGAACGACCGAGGGAATCAAGCACGAGACCGCCCTGGCGGCTTCGCCTATCGCCAAGGCGCGCCAGCCGACGAACAGCAGGACCAGGGCCGCAATACCGGTGATCTGGAGGACTCGGCTGATCGAGATGAAAAAGAAAAAGCGGGCGAGGGTCTCCCCTGCTTCGACGGGCGCCGGCGCGATGATTCGATAGCGCGGAGCGGTCGAGAGCACGGTAAATTCCGCGACATCGGGTCGCCAGATCTGGAGACGCGAGAAAACAGGATTCGCGGGCGAGTCGAGCTCCGCGAACCCGAACGGACCCGGCAGCAGGCCCACGAGCTGAACTCGACTTTCGCGGCTGGGTGCTGGAGGGGGGCCCAGATCGATCCACCCTCGGTCGGCGACGATCTCGAGCCGAGCCGAGCCGCGCGCGAGGTCCCGCAGAGCATCGCGCCTCGAACCGGGAGGATGGCCCGGGCGGGCCACGATCAAACGGGTTTTTCCGTTGGACGAGAGCTGAATCCGCAGGCGAGAGCCGGAAGGATACGAGGCGGCATCGGGGCGAGCTGTGAAGCTGAAGTCATAGAGGCGGCCGAACGTGGCCGTCGGGTGGACGAGATCCACGATGCGCTTTCCGGTGGAATTGAGCGGCGTCGGAAGATTCTCGGCGAGCACTCTCGTCGCGCGCTTGCCGACGACGACAAGCTCCGCAAAGGAGAGGAGCAACACCGCCGCCGGAATCCAGACGGAACGTTTGACCAACGCGGCCGGAAGTTTACGCTGGGGACTCGCAAATCGCCGTTGTAAACTCTGGCGACGAGACGTTCCGACGGTGGTGGCATCAGAAGACTGGCGAGGGCCGGCTCCGAAACCGATGACATCGGCCTCGCGGGAGCCGACTAAGCTGGCGGGCGCGGGGAGGTTTTTTTGAGCGCGACTCAAACAAGCTCGGAAGCGGATACGAGCGCCGCCCGCCTCGGCCGAGCCGAAGCAGAAGCGGTGGATCTGCGTCTGCGATTGAAAGAGAGCCAGGAACGCGAGCAACGGTTGATCGAGAGGGTCTTCGAGGCCGAAGAAAAGTATTATGACGCGCTGTCGATGGAGCACGACCTGAGAATCCAGGTCCATCGCTATGCGGAGTTCAATCGGGCCGTGCAAAAATCCCGACCCTGGCGCCTGATCCAGTATCTCCGCCGGCTTGTGGGGCGCGAATGGTGAACGGCGGGGTCAATCCCGTGGAGATGGTCGAGCAGCTCGAGGCGCGCGTGGCGGCGCTCGAGCAGCTGCTCGCGGACCGCTCGCGGCTGTTGCGTCAGCTGGCGCGCGTCATCTGCGAAGACGACCTGATGAGCCTGTCGCGGCTGACCGTGGGCCAGCCTCCGATCCCGCGAGCCGGCTTCGGCCTGCGCGGCTGGCGCGAGACGACGTCCGTCTCGTCGGGTGACGTGGACAAAACGATGGCGGAGCTCTGGCGCACCGCCGCGCCCCCGGCGCTCGACTGACGAAGATGCCTCGGAAAGCGACCCTCATCGTCCTGGCCTGGAACCGCTGGGATCTGACGAAACGTTGCCTCGACACGCTCCGGCAGACCGATTTGACCGGCGCCGAAGTCCTCGTCGTGGACAACGGATCGGAGGACGAGACGCCCGAAGCGTTAAAGATGTACGGCTGGCTCCGGGTTCTGCGCAACCCGGCCAACCTCGGTTTCGTTCGCGGGAACAACGCGGGAATCGCGGTTGCCGATCCGGATTCCGACATCGTTCTCTTGAACAACGACATGGAGTTCGAGCAGAAGGACTGGCTCCAGCGCCTGCGGGACTGCGCGCATTCGGTGCCCGGCGCGGGCGTGGTCGGATGCCGCCTCCGCCTTCCCGACCAGCGCCTGCTGCACGCGGGCACCTTCATCCTGCCCGACTCGATGTGGGGACAGCAGATCGGAGCGCTGCAGAAAGACGTCGGGCAGTTCACGTTCACGCGGGAAGTCGAAGGGATCGTCTTCGCGTGCGCCTACATTCGGCGGGAGGTCCTCGCGAAGATCGGAGGCCTCTCGGAGGATTACCAGTCGTACTTCGAGGACACCGACTACTGCCTCCGGGCGCGTCAGGCAGGCTTCAAGGTCCTGGTCTGCGGCGATGTCACCCTCGTTCACCGAGAACACGGGTCGACCGAAGCCGACGATGGCCGGTTCATGAGTCTCTTTCAGGCCAGCCGCGAGAAGTTCCGGAAGAAGTGGGGCAAGGCGCTGGAGGCTCGCTACAAGCGCGAGGTCTTCTGGCAATCGATCATGAACTTCCCGACCGGTTACGCGATGAGCTGTCGCGAGATCCTCCGCGCGCTCGATCGCCAGGGAGTTCGAATCGTCTATCGATATGCCTACGGCCCGGGCACGGTGTTCCCGGTGCCGGAGCCGGAAGCGAGCGGCGACTTCCTGCTCGATACGATCCGGGAACGCCGGGACGGTCTGCGGCCGCAGCTCTCGGTCGTCTACGGCCAGGGGGATGTCTTCAGGAGGAACCGCGGCCGCCGGCGGGTCGGTTACACGATGCTGGAAGTCGACGGCTTCCCTCGAGACTGGGTCCGCCAGGCCAACCGCATGGACGAGGTCTGGGTTCCGACGGAATTCAACCGCGAGGCGTTCCTGCGATCCGGCTTGAAGCGGCCCATTCACAGAATCCCGCTCGGCGTGGACCCGAACTACTTTCACCCGCAAATCCAGGGGCATCCCAACCCGATGGGCGAGTATGTCTTCCTCTCCAACTTCGAATGGGGTGAGCGCAAGGAACCGTGGATGCTCCTGAAGGCCTTCAACGAGACTTTTTCCGCGCGCGAGCCCGTCCGCCTCGTCTGCAAGATCTTCAACAAGGACAACATGCTGAACATGCGCGAAGAGATCCGACGCCTGCGGCTGAGAGAGTCGGGAGGCAAGATCTCTTTCATCTTCAACCGCGAGTTCCCCTACTACCAGCTCGGCTCGTTCTACCGTTCGGCGGACTGCTACATCTCGGCGGGACGGGGCGAAGGATGGGACATGCCGCTGATGGAAGCGATGGCCTGCGGCCTGCCCACGATCGCGACCGACTGGGGAGCGCACACCGAGTTCGTCCACGACCGGATCTCGTATCCGCTGCGCATCCGGGGAGTCGTGCCCGCCGAAGCCAAGTGCCCCTACTACGAGGGTTTCTCCTGGGCCGATCCGGATCCCGAGCACCTGCGCCACCTTCTGCGCCACATCTTCGAGAACCGGGACGAGGCGCGCGCGAAGGGCGCCTCCGCGGCTCGCGAGATGGCGGAGAAGTGGACGTGGGAGCAATCGGCGCGACGCATCGTCGCGCGCTTTGAGGCGTTGGAGGCCTAGGGCGCTTCTTCGAATCCGACGCGAAACACTTGAACCGTGAGCTCTCGGAAATCCTGGCTGTCCGCGATTTCTTTGGCCGGAATCCACACGTTGCTCGAACGAAGGACCACGCGGATAGACTGCCCGTATCCGAGTGATGCAAAGCGGTTCGGGACTTGAAGAGTCTCGCTGATCTCACGGGCGCTCCCCGCCACTCGAATGGGCTTGAGACGTGTCGCCCGACCTGTCGATTCCTCGATCAGGCGCACCCGCACGAGAGCGGGGCGGCCTCGCGGAGAAGGGTTCGCGAGAACGACGCGGAGCCGATTCGAGGTCATGCGAAGGATCAACTCGCCCCGGCGGCTCATCCACCGGCTCGTTCCCTCCCAATGATGGAAGCCCGAGACCAAGGCGGCGGAATGCGGCCCTTCCCTGAAATCGATCACGTCCGCGGTAGCGACACCTGGCGCGAGGGCGGCGGGCCTCACGAGCCTCGTGAAGGTGTCCCGGATCGCGGAAATCCGCGGAAGGTGAACGAAGCGGAATAGCGAGCGTTTCTTGCGCATCGCCATGACGGTGAAATCGCTCGGAAGAACTCCCGCCCGAATCAGGATGTCTTCCACTCGAGCCAGCAGCCGGATCGCGGCCACATCCTTCTCGCTCGAAGAGTCGAAGTTGTGGACGATGTGCTCGAGCAGGAGATCCAGCAGCGTGCCGCCGTAGTCGATCCGCTCGACGACCTGGAACCGCCTCTCCACCTCGGGAATGATCCTGTCGGAGCGGATCGCCTCGGATGGATCGGCCCGATTCCAATGCTCGACGGGGAGCCGCACGTATTCTGTTTTGATCTCTCCTCCCCGCTGCCGGCGCCATGCCGAAGGGAGGTCGTCGAGGAGCTCCCGCACGAGGCCGAGCTGGAGGTCCGTGAACTGGAACTGCCGCGGCCCGACGAACTCGTTGATGAGGAAGAGGCCGGCCGGGCGTAAAGCCTGGTCGACCTGCGAAAGAACGAGCCGCAGCTGCTTGACATGGTGGAGCGACATGTACATCAGCACCACGTCGAAGGCGGAAGGGGGCAGGTCCAGAGAGTCGAGGTTGACCGATCCGAACTCGATGTTCGTGATTCCAGTGGCGGCCGCCCGCCGGCGCCCTTCCTCGAGCGACTGGGCCGAGGCATCCAGAGCCACAAGAGAGGAAAAGAGCTGAGCCTTCGCGGCAATGATCTCCTGTTCCCCGGTGCCGCACCCCAGACTCAGCCAGCGGCCACCCCTGGGAATCCGGAGGCGTCCTGCCAGCCCGACCAACCAGTTCACACTGGCGGAACCGGAGATTCTCGGCTGAATGTACTTTTCCAGAACGATGGGGGAATCGAGCCAGCCTTGAAGCGGGTCGCTCGCGCGCTCTTGCGCCGCGCGGTCCCAGCAGCCTGCGGCGCGGCGAACAGCGAGCTCTTCTTCGGCTTTGGTCAAGCGCGGATCCGAAATCCGTCTCGTTACGCCGGAAGAGCCGCGATCGCAATTCCCATGAGAGACTCTCGCGTCATCATACCGAGATCGACCGCCGGCGCCGGCGCATAACGAGGATTCTCCTGTGCCCCAAGTGCGAAACGCGTTCCGCCTGCTGTTCGCGATCGGCCTGCTCGCAACTGCCGGCGTCCACTGGGCCCTGGGCTCGACGGAACAGAATCCTGTTTGTGCGATCAACCGGATCGATGGTGCGGTCTCAACCGGCGGATTCCTTTCGATTACGGGTTTCGCGGTCGATCCGCAGCGAGGCGCTCCAGTCGAAAAGATGGAATTCCTTCTCGATGGCGCGCTGACAGGCGAATCGTCCCTCTCCGGCCTCCGCCCCGATGTCGCAACTCATTTCCATAGGCAGGACTATCTCTGGTCGGGATGGTCCGCCTCGATTTCGCTGGAAGCTGTCCCGGCGGGAAAGCACCTCGTTCAGATCAAGGCCATTGGCCCCTCGGGGAAGAAGGCTTCCTGCGGCATCTGGGAAGTGGAAGTTCTCCGTGTTCCGCGCGTCCCCAGCCCTCCCGCCTGGAGGATCGCGGCCGTTATTCTCCTCCGGACTTTGGCCTTCCTATTCTGGCTTGGTCTGATCGGCTGGTTCCCGGCGAGGGTTCTCGGGTCGCGCCCGGTCGCGCTCTCCGCGCCTCTCCTCGGACTCGCTCTCTTCGCGATTTTCGCCGAGGCAGGAAGCGCGCTCAATGTCAGACCCTTTCTATCTGCGTTGGCGTTGACCGCAGTCTCCGCTCTGGCGCTGCTCGTATCGACTCTCGCGCGCCGCATGCGTCTTCGGCGCCCGAGCCGCACGGTCGCGCTGACCTTGGCCTCCTGCGTGGTCTTCGCCGCGATCGGAGTCATCCCGCTCGCATCGCACGGAGAGGGAGCTGTGCTCGGAGACATCGATGACGCCATCCGGGACTGCGCCGTCGCCGACTCGATCTCGCGCGACGGCTGGCAGTCGCATCCCAACCCGGCCGGGTATCCCGCCGCAGTGCGTGCGAGCATGGACGCGGCGCAGGTGAGGAGGGGCGAGCCTTATCTGCTCTCTGCTCTCGCCGACGCCTTGGGGCAGAAGGCCTACGCCGTTTACTCGGTGGCGATTCTAGGATCGGGGATGCTCATCGTCCTGGGAACAGGCCTCCTGGCTTTCCGGGTTCTTCGGCGGTTTCCGAAGTGGCGCTGGATCGCCTCCGCTCTGGCCGCGGCTAATTCCATCCTGCTCGCGACGCTCTACGGCCAACACTTGGGCAACCTGCTCGCGGTGGCTCTGTTCGTGGCCTTCCTTTCGCAGGCGCTCGTATTGATCCGCTCGCCGCTGGCCAGAAGCGTGTGGGCTGTGGCTCTGATCGCCGGGGCGGCTTTCACGCTTTATCCGGAGACGACCCCCGCCTGGGGGGCGGCGGCGCTTCTCTCGCTCGGAATCGCGGCAGCCGGACGGCGAATGAGGGCCGTTCGGCGATATGTGATCGCAGCGTTGCTCGCGGTCGCCTTGAACCCGGTCGGGCTCGTGAGATCGACCCGCTTCTTTGCCGGGACGACTTCCCGGTCGCTCGAAATGTCGTCTCCGTACCACCGCCTGATCGCGGGCGACACCCATTACTTTCCGAGCCTGAATGTGGTGACCGGCCTGGAGGCCTACCGCGAAGACGCGCCCGCCCCGCGAGGACGCGTGAGGAAAGTTCTGATCCCGTTCACGAGCTTTCTGATTCTCCTGACGTTCCTCTTGGGTCTGGTGCGTCTCGACCCGCGGGAAAGATGGCTGGTCGCGGCTCTCTTGGTTCCCATCGGCGCCGCGCTGGCCTGGACCTACCGCCTGAGCTTTCCTTATGGATTTGCGAAGTTCCTTCCACTGGCGGTTCCCGTCTGGCTGGTCGCGTTCGTGCTGACTGCCCTGCGAGCCAGCGAAGGTCAACCCGGCCGCCTGCGCCAGTGGCGGCGCGTTCTGGCACTGGCTACCGTGGCGTTGGCCTTTGTTCTCAGCCTGCCCGCCGCGCGGCACGTCGTCGCCCGGGCGAAGCGGGCGATTCCCTCCTACGATCCGGAGTTTCGCGTCCTTCCGGATATGGCGGCAGCGAGGATCAGGCCAGACTCGGTCATCGAGATCGACGAGCCCCTCGTAGCTCGCCGAGATTGGATGCGGTACTTCCTCGGCGAATGGGAGACGGAGGTCGTCGGGACGGCGACCGAACTGCCACCGAGCCGATCGGGCCGTCCCCGCTACCTACTTCTCGACCGCCGGAGGCCGGATCAGGCCCCGAAGGTCACGAAGCCCGAGACGCTCGACTTTGCCTTGGCGCCCGTTGCGAGTACCTTAGGTCCCGTTCGATGATCGAAAACAAGTCAGTCGCGGTTGTCATCCCCTGCTACCGGGTCGAGAAGCAGATCGGCCCGCTGCTCGCCCGCATTCCCTCGTACGTGGACCGAGTCTTCGTGATCGACGACGCGTCGCCGGACGCAACGGCCGCCGCTGTCTCCGCGGTCGCGGACCCCCGGATCACGCTGCTACGGCATGGTCAGAACCGCGGGGTGGGAGGAGCCATGGCCACCGGCTATAGGGCCGCGCTGGACGCCCGGGCCAACTTCATCGTCAAGGTCGATGGGGACGGCCAGATGGACCCGCGCGACATCGAGACCCTCCTCCGGCCTCTCGTAGAGGAGCGCGCCGAGTACGCGAAGGGATGCCGGTTCCACGACGCCGACTCTCTGCACGCGATGCCGCGCGTCCGCTTCGCCGGGAACATCGGGCTGACGTTTCTCACCAAGCTCGCCTCCGGCTACTGGCATGTCCTCGATCCGCAAAACGGGTTCGTCGCGATTGACGCGCCGACCCTCGCTCGGCTGCGGCTGGACCAGCTCGCTCGCGGATACTTTTTCGAGAACGACATGCTTCTGCGTTTGAACGCGATCGAGGCGCGCGTGGCCGACGTGCCGCTCCCAACGCGGTACGGCGACGAGACGAGCTCCTTGAAGCCCGGCCGGATCGCCCTGGAGTTCCCCTTCCGGCTGATGATTGGCCTGTTTCGCCGGATCTACTGGCGCTACGTTTTCTACGACGTCTCGCCGATTGCTCTCTTCGTCCTCTTCGGCCTCGCGTTGTTCCTCTTCGGCGTCGTCTTCGGCGCATACCACTGGATCACCAATGCGATTCGCGGCGTGGCCACGCCGACCGGGACCGTCTTCCTGGCCGCGGTCCCGTTCATTCTCGGCTTTCAATTGCTGCTGCAAGCCATCGTCCTGGATATACAGAACACGCCGCGGGCGCCGTCCCGGAAGACAGTCCGGCCCCAAAGTGACACGGAACATGCCCCCCCGCTGGACAGAGAGTCGCGAATCGGACGGGTCTGAGTCCGTTGGCGTCCACTGGTCCCCACGCCGTCTCGTTTACGTATTCTCGCCATCCTGGCGGAGCCACTTCCTCGTAAACGGCGACGTCTTTTGAACGAACGTCTCGTAGGCGATGCCGAATCGCCGTTCGTAGAAGAGCGGTCCTGAATGGGGCCGGCGATGAATCTCCTCCACATTGCAAAGATAGCCACCCAGAGCGCGACCCACAAAGCACTTCGCCAAGAATTCGGGCGCCAGTCCAAGCCAGGTTGTCCACTGCGAGGGATATGCGAACGCCAGCCTCGCGACCTTCATGCGCTCCGATAGCGAAACGCCTGTCAGGGGCCGAATTGCGAGGCCAGGTAGCGCCTTTGCGACGCGAAAGAACGGTCCTTTCAGGCCCCGGCCGTTATACAGAAAGAATCCATGAACGTTTTGCTCACAGCCTTTTCGGCGAGCGATCGCCAGCGCAATCAGGTGTGTCGCGTCATGATCCGGATGACCACCTTCGCGCGCCAAGCATAGGATTTCCGACACTTTCAAAGGGTCTGTAACCCGCGTTACGGGAGCCATGGACGACTCGATTACGTCGATGAGTCTGCCGTCACGGTAGCCGTTCTCGATTCCGATGAAGTGGATGTCGCCTGACAGAACGCCGAGTCGGGCGAGCGCGCGCCGGCTTTCGTCGGCCCGGCGAAGCGGTGTGGCACCTCGTGCTGTGCCGTCTGTCAGATAAAGACAGTGAACGCGACGGCCTCGATGCCGCGATTGGAGGATCCCGAACGCGACAGCCGCTTCATCGTCCGGATGAGCCAACAAGCAGACCGTCGATGTCCGCTCCGGTTTCTCTTCGCACTCCCTCACCGCCAGTTCCGACGGTCTTCGCCGGCAGAAGCTCGATTCGCCAGAAAGTTCTTGAGCCTCTCGATCGACGTCACTTCAGCGATTTCTTCAAGGCCGAGCCCAACGGCGAAGCGCTCTTCCACAGCCAGGCAGACCCTGAGATGTCCTAGTGAATCCCATTCCGGCGGATGACCGACCTCCGCTGACTCGGTGACCGCCGACTCCTCGACGCCGAGAGCGCGTGCAACGATCGCTCTCAGATCCGAGTTCTCTATTTTCATGCAAGATCCTTTTCGAAGAGCCCGCCGCCCGTCGAATCGGCCTCGAGCAGCCGATATCCATGCCGCAAAAAGACGTCGGCTGCGGGAGCATTCTTTTTGGTGGGTATAAACCGAGCCCGAATGGTCCGCCCGCCTACTCGCCGAACCGCCCCCTCCACGGCTTCAAGCAGCCGGCTCTCGATATCGCGCCCGATCACTCGGCAACTCAGGAGAAGCGTATCGATTTCTCGGCGTTCGAGGTCAACGATTGCCAGCCCGACAATCCCTTCCTTGCCGAACTTGTCCTCGTAGTCCACGGTCACGACGCGATGACAGCCCGACCGGACAAACCGTTCGATATCCGCGGCAGAGTAGCGCCGGGTCGTGACATTGAACTGGTTTGTTTTCTGAGTCAGTTGGCTGACTCTTGCAACCTGGTCGGGTGCGTTTTCGGTCACTCGCAGACGGATATCCAGGCTGCGGAGGAAACTTGTCTTGTCCAACGACGTAGCTAGCTCGGTCCTCTTCGCGCGCGCGGCATACTGGGATACCTTGCCAAGATCCTCGGCTGTCACGTGGGTGCGGGGAAAGTACGCCTCGACGACCTCCTCGTAAAACCACCGGACCAACGTCTCGGCGTGGTTAGGAAACTCCGGGACCGTGACGCCTGGCAGGGCCGAAGAGACGGCGGCGCGTTCGACAGGGCTATCGTCGAGCATGACAAAGCTCTCGATGCCGACGTTGAGCGTGTCTGCGATTCGATGCAGATTAACGATCTTGTCCTCCCAATTGATCTCGACGGCCGAGAAATCACTCAGTTTCAGCACCATCATGTCGTTAGCCTCAAATGCCTCCCGCACATCATCGAGGTTGTTCTTGGAGTTGATGGCGAGGAGCACACCAATCCGGGACAAACCCTTGATGGCCTTTTGAAGGTCCCTGAAACACTTCCCTCGACCTTCCTCGGAAAGTCCGATCCCAGACGGCCCGAGCTCGCCGACGACTCCGCTCCAGAGCGTGTTGTCGAGATCCGTTACGAGAACCTTCTTCGAGTTTCCGGCGGACGCACTCAGCGTCCTTTTCACAAGCGCCGCCAATTCACGGAACATCAGGTTCGAATACGGAATCCTCCCCGCGTACCACATACCGGCGCTGAGAAGCTTTTCCTCACCGAATCTTCGGAAGAGGAGCTCCATGTCGAAAAGTAGCAGGTTCGGATGCCGATCGGCTGCTGCACGCAGCAGCTCATTGGCCTCCCACTCCCGGCTCCGCAGGGACGCCGGGCTGGTCAAGTCCGCCCCCGTCAAGTAACGATGCGATCCAAAACAGAAGAGGTTCGCCACGACCGTCACGGCACCCCGCCGCGCGCAGAAACCCTCGATGGCTTCGATCAGCACCCGCTCTGCCCCCGCGCCCTCCAGGCCAAAGAACTCGTCGCCAAGCAGCGCGACCCCGTCGGTCAGGCAGAAAATGTGAGAGTACGGAACCGTTGAGGCGAGTGATGCCGGATCGGAAAGCTCCGCAAGAATTGAGTTGAACCCGCCGACTTCAACGCTTCCCGCCTCAAAGAACTGCACCAGAGGATCGAGATTGACATTACTCAGGAGCCGCGCCTTCATGCCGACTCCAGCAATTCCACGAGCCCGAACGGTCCAAAAAGAAAGGCGACACGGCGATTCGAGAAGAGCACCGCCTCCTTCGGAGGGGAGACGACGAGCATTCCGCAGGCTTGTAGCCCCGCTATCGCTTCTTCTAGAACTGGCGTCTGGAAGCAGACGTGGTAATAGGTCCCGTTCGCGCGAAGAACACCCTCGACCACGGGTCCGCTCACCAGTTCTATCTGAAGGTGTTCGTCGATCTTCAAAAGCCGAACCGAGGCGTTCTGGTTTGGGTCGAAAACCTTTCCTGAGTCTTCGCTTGCCCCGAGCATCCCCACAATGGACGACGCCGTCTTTTCCAAATCCAGACAGGCGATGCCGATATGGTGGAAAGTCAGTCGCATCTTCAAAATATATCCAGATCTGCCAGGCTCATTCGCGGGACGGGCAGCTTTGCCAGCTTCTGTTCGGCGCTCGACCAACGCAAGAAGATGGGAGTGCCGTGAGGAAGCCACTTCTGCCTAATCCTGAGAAAGGGCAGCCCGGTGCAAGAATCCGGAGGCATCACTTCAGACGACGAGACGAGATTCAGAACTAGATCGAACTCTTGTTCCGCAGCTCGTCCCAGCATGGCTCGGCGAAGACTGAGGCGCTCGCGCCCATTCATTCGGCGGCTCGAAATGCAATCGACGATAAAGAAGCATCGGTAGTTTTCGAACTCTGCCCCACGCGTTGCAACCCAACCGACGAGTTTGCCGGCCTTCCAAAGAAACGAAAGCTCGTAACGAAAGACAGGGCTGTCAAGGAAGCGCCAGGCAAGAAATCCTCGGGATCTTTCCCCGCGCCAGCTGTTCTCCTCTTCGGCCACGAGCGATTGGAGGTCCTCCGCATTCGGCAGCTCCTTCTTCCATTCCAATTCCGTCTCGCCCGTTCTCGAGAGGGTCGTGGCAGCGGAGGACCACGCACGGTCGACCGCGATGAGCCGTCCGAGAAAACGCGATCTAACCCTGCGACTCAACAGGCTCATCGGTCGGAGAGGGAAGGCAAACGCCTCCAGGGAGCCACGAATGGGAAGCTTGGCAAGATCGCGCCAGACGGCCGCACCGATCTCGTTCGGGGTGACAAGAAGACAATCGAAGCCCTGGAGCCGATCCAGCGCACCGACGAGCGCCGCAAGGCTCGCCACGCCTCGCGCGCGCGGATGAATAACGAGATCAACGAGATACGCTGCCCGAACCTCGGCATCCCGCTGGACGAATCGCCGTGGCATCGCGACGAGACGCCCGATCAGCCCGCCCGTGTCTCGCAACGTTGCCGCGAGGGCGGGGCCCTCGGGGTTCGAAAGGAACTTCCAGGCGAGATGCTCTATGTTCGAGACGGCACAGGGGCCATAAACGGCTTCCGAGAGATGCGCATGGTCGGCCAGCTCTGACCGCGAAATCACATTCCATTCGATCCGCGGGATCACGACTTCGCCGGCGTCGGCTCTTGACCGGGCTGCCGTCCGAAGGCGGCGATCAGATTAGTCCCGAGGCTCCAGGGAAGCACATTCAGGCACTT
>Ga0070706_100000236_pt1 | contig 67504 bp, 56 predicted proteins | sample KBSK5501metaG_FD_65476 | JGI IMG/M metagenome (GOLD analysis project Ga0070706, IMG submission 65476) | Corn, switchgrass and miscanthus rhizosphere microbial communities from Kellogg Biological Station, Michigan, USA - KBS K5-50-1 metaG | ecosystem: Host-associated > Plants > Roots >...
GGCAGTGTGCCGAGCGTGTGATCGAAAACGCCGGCTCGCGCTATTTCAGCGTGCCAGCTAGAGCGTGCCTCAGCCGCCCCGCCATTCGTCGACGGCGGTCCGCCAGCGAGAGCCATTTCGGTTGATACATGGCAGCGCCTTTTCGGCGAACTGCGGAGAAAAGGCTTTTGTCGAAACGGGCAGCGATATAGGACGTGTTCAAAACAACAGGAGGGGATTCGATGGTCATCACGTCGCTGCTGTTCCTTACTTTGTATGGACAAGCGCCCGCGGCGAGCCGGACCGGAAGCGATGATGCCGCCACCCGAGCCGCTGCTGCAGCCGAGAAGGCGGCCGCCGCCGCGCAAACAGCTGCGGAAGCTGCAGCGAGAGCTGCGGAGGCGGCGGCACGAGTGTCCGGCCAAGCACAGCCGGCCGCGACGGCTGCCGCTGCCGCGGCGGCGCCGGCTCCGTCCGGGTGGACCGGCTCGGTGGGGCTGGGTCTCATCTATCTGAGCGGCAACTCGAAGGCGGTCACTTTCAACGCCACGGCGGTCGCCGAGCACAAGTCGGAGCATTGGATCTACGGCCTCAAAGCGCTCGCGGTTTACGGGCAGAGCCGCGCGGCATCCGCGGATCCCAACTCCGACTCGCAGGTGCTCGCGCTCGGCGCGAGCCTGCAGCTGCGCGGCGATCGCCGGCTCACGCAAATGTTCTCGGTATACCTCCTGGGAGGCGCCGAAACAGATCACGTCAAGAGCGTCGAGTTCCGCGGTTACGGTGAAGCCGGCGGGAGCATCATCTGGCTGGACACGAAGGAGGGGGAGCTCAGCAAAACATTTCTGCGAACCGACCTTGCCTTCCGATACGCGAACGAGTCGCGGTTTCAGTATTACCCGTCGGGGATGTCATTGCCGAACGCGACGCTGTACGCGCCGCGCTTCGGCCTGGCGTTCCGCTACAACCTCTCCAAGGAAGTCGGATTTCTGCAGGATGCCGAAATCTTGCCCAACGTCACCGGCGACAGCCGGGTGTTGGTCAATTCGCTGTCCAAGCTCACGACTCGCCTCCGTCAATCATTTTCATTGGGCGTTGGATTCACGGTTGCCTTTGACAGCAGTCCAGCTCCCGGAAAGAAAGACACGGACACAGCCCTGACCGTGGGATTGGAGTACTCGCTATGAGCCTGCTCGCTGATTACAAGGCCTTCCTGCTGAAACAGAATGCCCTCGCCCTGGCCATTGGCGTGGTGATCGGAGCCGCCGTTGGGAAAGTAGTCAGCGGCATCGTCGATGACTTGATCATGCCGGTGGTCGGCTCGCTCCTTCCCGGGCAGGAGTGGCGTACTGCGGAGCTGGCGTTGGTTCGAGGCAATGCCATCAAGTACGGAGATTTCATTGGCCGGGCGATCGATTTTCTGATCGTGGCCACGGTGGTATTCGCGATCGTGAAGGTTTTCGTCAAGGAGGAGGCCAAGCCGCCGCCTCCCGAGGTGAAGAGCTGCCCCTATTGCCTGGAGAGCATTCCAGCCGCGGCCAAGCGCTGTCGGGCCTGTACTTCGAATCTCTGATTGCTATCGGGCGCCCACTACTGCGTCCGTCGCGCGCTCCATCCACGCGTGCAGCGCAGTTGGCTCAGAGGGTAGATCGTCGGACCAGACTCGGACCGTTCCGTCTGCGCTCGCCGAACCGACCGTCTTGCCATCCGGCGAAAAGGTGACGAACCGGACTTCCGCCGAGTGACCGTGGAGGACCCGCGACGCGCCCGAGTCGCGGTCCCAAAGCCGCAAGGTGCTCAGGTGGTTGTGCTGATACCAGCTCGCTGATACGAGGCGCACTCCATCGGGCGAAATGTCCAGCGAGGTGATCAGGGATTCGTGGCCGCTCAATGTGTTTGTTGTGCCCGAGCTCGGATCCCAAACCGTCAAGCGTTTGTCGATGCCACCTGAGACGAGCTTGCCGTCCACGGAGAAGGCGAGATCGACGGCTTTAAGCCTTTGGCCGGGGAGATCCTGGGCCTTGCCAGTTCTCAAATCCCAAAGTCGAACCGGAATGCTTGCTGCAGCCAGGAACCGTTCGTCCTTCGAGAAGGCGACGCGTCGGACCCGACTGTCCATCGTACCCACCAGCTGCGTCTGGTGCGTCAGAAGATTCCACAGGCGAACCGTCATGTCGCGGCCGGTCGAAGCGAGCAATCTGTTGCTGGGCGATAGCGCCAGACTGTCGACCTCGTTGGTATGCCCTCTAAGCTCCTCGCTCTTTTCCGACCTGACATCCCACAGTCGAATGCTCGCGTCGGAGCTCCCGGAGATAAGCGTCTTTCCATCCTTCGTAATGAGCAACGTATTAACTGCGTCCGAATGGCCCTCCAGTACGCGCGACGCCCCGGTCTCGAGACTCCAAAGGCGAATGGTTTTGTCGCTGCTGCCGCTGGCCACAGTGCTCCCGTCGGGAAAGAACGCAACCCAGTTGATTGCGCCCTCGTGTCCAAGCAGCTCCCGCAGTTCGCCGGAGCGCAAATTCCAAAGGCGCACCGTCCGGTCATCGCCGCCGGAGAGGAGCAGGTCGGAATCAGGCGAGAACGCGATGTGGCGCACCGGCTTCGCGCTTCGCAGGACGCTGGGCCTGCGAGCCACCTCCCAGACCCGCAGGGTGTCGTCCTCGCTCGCCGAGGCGACGGTATCACCCGCTGGAGAGAACTCGACAACGCGAACCGGGCCGGAGTGACCGCGAAGGACCCAGCTCTCGCCGTCCGCCAAATTCCAGAGCCGAACAGTTTTGTCGGTGCTGCCCGACGCCAGTGTCCTCCCATCGGGAGAGAATGCGACGTATTTCACCGCGTTCTCGTGACCGTGAAGCACTTTTGTGGGGTGGCCCTCAAGATCCCATAGCCGGATCGATTTATCTTCACTCGCGGATGCGAGGGTGCGGCCATCCGGCGAGAAGCGGATCTCGTTCACCCAATCTTCGTGACCTCGCAAGGTGATACTCGAGCCGCTCGCAAGATCCCAAAGCTTGATCGTCTTGTCATCGCTGCAGGATGCGAGTTGGCGCTCGTCTGGAGAGAAAACGGCTCGGTTTGCCGAGGCCGAGTGGCGATCTAACTCGCGTCCGCGGCCGCTCCGCAGGTCCCACAGCCGGACGCTGCCATCCCTGCTCGTTGATGCGAGCTTGCTGCCGTCCGGCGAGAAAGCGACGTGATAAACCCGATCGGGATGGTTTCCGAGAACGCGGGCTTGACCGCTCGAGAGGTCCCAGAGCCGGACCATTCCGTCGTCGCCGCAGGACGCCAAAGATTTCCCATCCGGTGAAAACGCGACGAACCAGACCCGCTTCTCTACGGGAAGAGCCTGAATCAGCGTTCCCGTCTCCACATCCCAGATGCGCACCAAGAGGTCTAGGCCGGCGGCGAAGGTTGCCAGCGTCTTGCCATCAGGCGAGGCAGCCAGGAGCGTGACCACGTCTTCGTGCCCAGTGAGCACGCGCGACCGACTCGAGTCCAGGTCCCAGATCCTGACCGTGTAGTCGAAACTCGTGGAGGCCAGTCGATCGCCGCCGGGAAGAAAGGCAAGAGCGGTCACGTTCCCTTGGTGGCCTTTAAGCACGTGCCGCGCGATGCCGCGCTGTTTCGCGTCCGCGGCGATCACGCGAAGCGCTCCCCAGCCGCCAATATTGGTCGGGTACGTCTTGAGCCAGGCAAGGGTCGCCGATGGATCCGACTCGAGCGAGCTGCGCGCCTGCATGAGGATCAGCTCGTTGGTGCGTGCCTCGGCCCGATTTCGCTCTCGAACGATCCGTTGCACGCTCACCACGGCGGTCGCGATCAGCGCGAGGGCCAACACCGTCGCCACGGTAACCGTCGCGCGGTGGCGGGCGATCCAACGGAGCACCAGCGACAAAGGCGAATAGACGTGGGCGCTGACCAGCTGCCCGGTCTGAAATCGCTTTAGATCCGCCGCCAGCTCGTTGGCCGTCGGGTACCGGTCGACCGGATTCGGCGCCATCGCCTTACGCACGATTGCGCAGAGATCCGGGGGAGCACGCGGCTGGCTGTCTTCGACCGGTGTCGGCGCGGAGGCCAGGGCGACCTTCTGGAGCACTTCCTTGGCCGAATTCCCCGAGTAAGGCGGACCGCCCGAGAGAAGGTGGTACAGCATGGCGCCCAGCGCGTAGACATCGCCGCGCTGATCTGCGGGCGTGCCTCGCGCTTGCTCGGGCGCCATATACGCCGGGGTTCCGAGGACCGAGCCGGCGATGGTCAGATCCTGGGTAGCAACCGGATAAGGCAGGGTCGGATCGCCGGAATCCCCCGCCTCGGCGATGTGCTTGGCCAGGCCCCAGTCGATCAGCACCGTTTCGCCGAACGAGCCGACGAGCACATTCGCTGGCTTCAAGTCCCGATGAACGATGCCTTCGCTGTGCGCGTAGGCGACCGCCTCGGCGATGGCGATCATGTTGGGCAAAAGCGCCAATCGCTCCTCGAGAGAGCGGGTCTGCCCGATCACCTCCTGCAGCGATCGGCCGGAGACGAGCTTCATCGCATAGAAAGGCGAGCCATCGGTCCAGTGTCCTGCTTCGTAAACGGGGACGATGGCGGGGTGCTGCAGCCGAGCGGTGACCAGCGCTTCGCGGACAAACCGCGCCGCCGCATCGCCGCTGGTGTGGAGCAGCTCTTTCAACGCCACCGAACGGCCGAGACGGCGATCGTATGCCTTGAGGATGCGCCCGAGCCCTCCGCGCGCGACCTCGCCGACGATGGCGTAACTGCTGGGCGGGACCGTGGGTGGCTCCGCCGCGCCCATTGCCTCCGGCGAGACCTCATCTCGGGTCATGCACTGGCCGAGCGGCTGGGGCGTCCGCGGCTCCGGCTCGACCTTCCACTCGACGGTCGGCTCGAACACGCCCGGTGTGACCGGGCCGAGCTCCATCCGACCTGCCGGTGTTACCACCGCTTCGGGGCTTCCCCCTGGCGTCCCGAGCGCCTCGGAGCTCGACCTCGCAGTGGTGTCCTGGGTACCGGTCAGGGTTTGCTTTTCGGGCTCGCGACTCATCGGGGGCAGCTCTTGGCCCTCTTCTTGCTGCGCCTATACACCGAACTGGAGGCTGATCGCCATGAACGGAACCAAGAACCAGAACCGCGTCGGGAAGAAGCTTTCGCTGAGCAGGGAAACATTGCGGACGTTGTCGGAGACGTCGCTGAGCAACGTAGTCGGTGGCATTTCCAGCCAGTGCCAGCCAGGCGATTCCGATAATAGTTGCGACAGGATGTGTCACACAGCTCTCTGGATGTAATGGTGGAAGTGCCTGGGGCTGGTCTCCAGTTACTCCCGCCGATGCTGATGAGCGCAAAATGGGCGCGCCCAGGGCGCGCCCATTCATTTCACTCAGCCCTTTAGGCCAGCGGTGGACGCCGGCATGTGACGAACGCCAGCCGTTGCCGCGGCGGCAACATTTCGGGCTCGGATGTTGCCGAATTGCGACGTTGATGCGCGCGGCTGTCAGCGCGTCGGGTTCTGAATTCCGTGCCGCCGCAGCAGCCGCCAGAGGAAGACGCGGTCGATGCCGGCCGATTCCGCCGCCTTGCCCACCTTCCCCTTGTGCGCGCGCAGCAAGGCTTCCAGGTACCGCTTCTCGAAACTGGCCACGATCCTGTCGCGCGCTTGCAGGAACGGAACGTTGACGTCCACCGGCTCGCCTCCCGAGGGCGCCGAGACTATCTCGTTCTCGTGCATCGGCATCGCCGAGCCGAATACGGTGCAGCGCTCCAGGTAATTGCGCAGCTCGCGGACGTTGCCAGGCCAGGCGGCGTAGCGGATGGTGGCCAAGAACTCCGGCGTGCGCAGCCACTGCGTGTTCTCCGGCGGTGCGCCCAGCAGTGGAAGGAGAAACTCGACGGTGGCCGGAATGTCCTCCGGGCGCTGCCGCAGCGGCGGCAGGACGACCTTGAGCACCGCCAACCGATAGTAGAGGTCGGGACGGAATCGCCCCGCGTTCACCTCGGCGCGCAGGTCGCGGTTGGTCGCCGCGATCACGCGCACGTCCACCGGCCGGGTGGTGTTCGAGCCGATCCTGCGGACCTCGCGGTTCTCGAGCACGCGCAGGAGCTTGGGCTGCAGGTCGGGGGAAAGCTCGCCAATCTCGTCCAGGAAGATGGTTCCGCCCGAGGCCTCCTCGAAGGCGCCGATGTGCCGCTCCGTTGCGCCGGTGAACGAGCCCTTCTCGTGGCCAAACAGCTCGCTCTCCAGGAGATTTTCCGGAATGGCACCGCAGTCGACCACCATGAAGGTGCCATTTCGTCGCGCGCTCTCGCGGTGGATCGATTCAGCGGCCACGCCCTTGCCTGTTCCCGTCTCGCCCTCCAACAGGACCGTGGCATTGGTGGCAGCCGCTCGCTCCAGCAAGGTGAAGGCGGTGCGCATCACCAGCGACGAGCCAACCAGCGAGCCGAAGTGGGTTCGATCCGAGACCGGGAGCTGATTGCTCTCCGAATCGAGGTGGAATCGCGCTGCCGAGGCGCCCAGCCGGAGAAGGCTGCCCCCGCGCAAGATCCCCGAGAGGACCTGCACGCCGTCGAGAATCGTTCCGTTGCGCGAGTCGAGATCGCGCACCACCGTACCCTGCGGCGTGATCCGGATCTCGCAGTGGAATCTCGACACCGTTGGGTCTTCGATCACCAGATCGTTCGAAGGATGGGAGCCGATGGAACAATTGTCCTGGCGCGACTGGTAGGAGAGCCCAACTCTGGGACCCTCGACCACAGTGAGGTGAAAGCGGCGCACCGTCGCAACGGGCATGCGGATCGCATCGCCGGCCGGTAGCGTCTCGAGGGCAGAATGCTCGCCCGAAGCCTGGCCCTTGGCCAATCCTGGCTTCTCCCCAGCGCTCACGCGGTCAACGTAGCACACCAGGTCCGGTTTGCCGTAGGGCTTGTCGTGGGTGCGCGAGCTGGCCAGCACTCCGGGACCGCCTGGTCGCTCGTTTTGCTCGTGCACCCTCGCTCCTGAGGCGCCCGGCGCAACCATTCCGAAATCATCCGTCCGAGCACGGCTCATGCTGTGGGCCGTTTCTGCACAAACCGAACCACCCGTTGCGGAGGAGAAATCGGATGGGAGGTCAGTCCTTCCCCTCGCACGAACGAGTCGGCAGCCGGACATGGACCCGGAGCTTGTTGCCCCGCTGAAACGAAACCGAGGGTGCCGTTGCCAGAGTGCAGCGAGGCGCCCAGCCGTCGCGGGTCACGCGACGGGTTGAAGAAGGACAACCGAGTAACCCACCGCGGCGCGCCCGCCGACATTCCCGTAGGAGTGCCGCTGGTCGCCGCGAAAGACGAGCACGTCGCCCACTCCGAGACGCCAGCTTTCTCCGGAAGCAACCAGCTCGATTTCACCTGCCTCGCAAGTCAGGTACTCCCGAGTCCCTGGCGTATGTGGCACGCCGGTCATCCGCACGCCCGCCGGCAGCTCGATCCGCTCGATCAGGACGCCCGGGACGGGGTCGGGAAGGAGAGAACGCAGGATCGCGCCGCCGCGCCGCCGCTCCGGAAGCGTGCCGCGGGGATAGTGCTTGGCGCCGGTCCGCTGGGCAGCCACGATCTCCTCGATCGGCACTTGCAACGCAAAGGCGACGCGGTGCAACACGCCGAGCGTCGGGTTGGCCGTCCCCGATTCGAGATTTGCCCAGGTCGCCCGCGGAAGCGAGGCGAGCTTGGCCACCTGAGCCTGGGTGAGGCCACGCGCGGTGCGCAAGTGCCGGAGGTTCTTCGCCAACCGGGAGGGGAGATCGTCGAGCATTCCAGCCAATTACCTTTGTTCCAATCTATTGTCACGCCCGCCATTTGATTGTCAGAGCCCCGGTAATTTTCACTGCCAGGAGATCCGATCATGGCCAACTTGAACGGGACGTCGGCGCTGATAACGGGCGCCAGCCGCGGTTTGGGAGCAGCGCTCGGTGAGGCGCTCGCCGAGCGCGGAGCTCGGGTGGTTTTGGTGGCTCGGCACCGCGAAAGCCTCGATCAAGTCGTCGGTCGCATCCGGGCCCGGGGCGGCGAGGCGCACGGTCTCGTTGCGGACGTCGGCGACAAGGAGGCCGCGTACCCGCTGGCCGGAGCGGCGGCTGGACTGGTGGGCCCGATCGATCTGCTGGTGCACAACGCCAGCGAGCTGGGCCCCACGCCCCTGCCGCTGTTGCTGGACACTGAGTGCGAGGACTTGGAACGCGTCCTCGCCGTCAATCTGATAGGGCCTTTTCGCCTCACCAAGATCGTCGCAGGCGCGATGGCGCTGCGCGGGCGGGGCACCATCGTCCACGTCTCCTCGGACGCTGCGGTGGATGCGTATCCGAGATGGGGAGCCTACTCCATGTCCAAGGCCGCGCTGGACCACCAGAGTCGGATCTGGGCGGCAGAGCTGGCGGGCACCGGGGTGCGCGTCTTTTCTGTCGATCCCGGCGAAATGGACACCGAGATGCACGCGGCGGCAATGCCCGATGCCGCTCGGGAACGGCTGGCCCGACCGGCCTCCATTGCCGCGCGGATCGCGACCATGCTTTCCGTCTCTGAGCGGATCGAAAGCGGGGCGCGACTGATCATTGCCAATTGGGGGGTCCCGTGAAGCCCGCCAACTGGCCGCGACAGCATCCGGAAGCGGAACGCCTGCTGGTGATCGACCGCCGGCGCTCAATCTTCACGGACGCCACCATCGGTCGGCTGCCCGAGCTCCTCGGTGACGGAGATCTTCTTGTGCTCAACGACGCGGCGACGTTGCCGGCGTCGCTCTTCGTGACCGACGACGCCGGACGCGCGCGAGAGCTGCGCCTGGCGCGCTTCGACGGCCGCGGCGCGACGGCCTGGGTCGTCGTCTTTGGCGAGGGCGACTGGCGAACGCCGACCGAGCGCCGCCCTCTGCCGGGCACCTACGAGATTGGACAAGGCTTTCACCACGGCAACGCGCTCTCGATGAGAATCGAAGCGGTCAGCGAGATTTCGCCGCGTCTGATGCTCGTGTCGTTCGATCGCGCAGAAGCCAGCTTGTGGCAGGCGCTGTATCAAGCTGGCACGCCGGTGCAATATGCATACGTTGGCGCGCCACTCGCGCTGTGGCACGTGCAGAACCGTTGGGCTGCGCGGCCGTGGGCTGTCGAGTTTCCTTCGGCTGCCCACGCCCTCACCTGGTCCTTGTTGCTTGCGCTGCGGCGCAAAGGAGTGCGGCTGGCGCGATTGACGCACGCCGCGGGCCTGTCCTCCACGGGAGATGAAACGCTGGACGCCGCCCTGCCACTCGACGAGTCCTACGAAATCCCGGGCGACACTGTTACGGCCATCGCCGACCTCAAGCGGCGCGATGGACGAGTTGTCGCCGTGGGTACCAGCGTGGTCCGCGCGCTCGAGGCATCCGTGGCGCAGCACGGACGGCTGACGCCAGGCAGCGGAGAAGCAAAACTCCGCATCGGCCCTGGATACAAGATGCGGATCGTGGCCGGGCTGCTAACTGGAATGCACGAATTGAGCGCAAGCCATTTCTCAATCTTGCGCTCAATGGTGCCGGGCGCGCTCATCGACGCCGCGTATGCCCATGCGAGCAGCTCGGGGTACCTCGGCCACGAGTTCGGCGACTCAACGCTCATCCTGTAGAACTATTCGTTCTCGTTCTCGATTTCGTCGTCTCCTTCGTGGCGGGGCAGCGCGAAGGCGATGATCGCGTCTCCGAGCTTTCCGCTGTCCGGATCCACGAAGTCGAAGTTGTTTCGATCGGGTACGTTTCCGCCAAACATATTGACGATGAACTCACGCCCGTTGGCGACATAGGCGATCGGGGCAGAGGCAGCGCCACCCACGTTGCGAATGCGACTGCGCCTCGGATCGAACGTAAAGAGAATCCTGCCCCGGCGGGCGTCCGCTGCGTGGAATTTGCCGTTGCCTTCGCCGAAGAAGACCAAGTCTCCCGCGACGGTCATGCCGGACTTCGCTGGCAGGGGCACTCTGATGCTCCAGGCGATCCGGCCAGTCCTCGTATCAGTCGCGCCGAAGAGGCCAAACGGATGTGATCCGGGAACCCGATTGACAAAAGTGGAACCCAGGTGCAGCTGCTGGTCCCCGATTAGCTTCCTGTTGCCGGACCGGGTCTGGAATGTCGTCGGTTCATATCGGGTCCCGTAATAAATGAACTTCGTGCGAGGGCTGAAGGCTGCTGGATTGAATTCACATCCGCCGTCGTCTCCAGGTACCATCACGAATGTTTCCTCGCCGGGCGGCGTGTACTGCGGCATCGCCGGGAATCCGGTGTCATTTGCCTCGACGAAAGTGAGCGGGGTCAAAGGCTCGACGGCCGAGAAAGGTTGCGTTGGGGAAACGTGTTGGAAGTCGGGGCCGCCCGGTACATCCATTTCGGTCACCGGGAATATCGCCTCGCCGTTGCGCCGGTCCAGAATGTAATATTGGCCATTCTTGCTGCAGTGGCCGAGCGCCTTGAAGTCCCTGCCGTGTCTCCTGAGCGGGAATAACACCGCTGGCTGAGCGCTATCGTAGTCCCAGATGTCGTGGTGGACTGCCTGGAAATTCCACACGGGCAGACCAGTCCTCAGGCCGAGGGCGACGATCGAGGTCGCAAACCGATTATCGCCGATGCGGTCCTCTCCGAGGATATCGGGAGCGGCATTCCCGGTGACGACATAGATCAATCCCAATTCACGATCGATGGCCGGCGGATTCCACACCGCCGCGCCGCCTCGCAGATAGGAGTCTCCCGCATAGCTTTGGGGATCCGTGGTATCGAAGTGCCACAGCTCATTGCCGTTGGATGCGTCGAGTGCGAAGACTTTACCGCGCACTTCGAACTCACCGCCGGACAAGCTGATGATCACCATCCCGTCCACAAACTGCGGAGCATTGTTGATAACAAAATGATCTCGGAAGTCGGCCAGCGTCGTCCTCCAAACCACGTCACCGGTCTCGGCATTCAGGGCCAGGAATACATCGTCCAGCCGGCCATAGAAGATCTTGCCGTCGCCGAAGGCGACGCCCTTGTTATTGCGGCCGCAGCAGACTGAAACGTCGTCGAGTGACGGCATCTCACCTGGTATCTCGATCGGTTTGTAAGCCCAGATCTGCCTGCCCGTTGCCGCGTTCAATGCGAAGACATCATCGTGCCCGTCGGTGATGAAAATTTTGCCGTCGACTACGATCGGCGACCCTTGCAATTCCCCCAACGGGTCCAGAACACCGGTATGGAAAGCCCAGGCAACCTGGAGATGTCTCACATTGTGCCGGTTGATCTGGTCGACGTTTTGATATCGCGTGTTGGCTAGGTCATTCCCGTGATGCCGCCAGTCGACATTCTCGCGCTCTCTCGCCGAAGGACTGGACGGGCAGAGCCAGACCGCCAAGATGACAAGCGGCAGCAACACGGTGCTCAGACGAATGGAATGCGAAACAAGCGTCCTCCTCTTCATGGCGATTTTTCCTCCGCGTTCTCTCCTTCGGGCGGGCAAGCCGACGCCGAGCCTGGATCTCGCTGACTTCGCTTAGTGCGGCCCCCCGTCGCGTGGAGGACTTGCGCCGTGCGCTCATCGAGGCTGACTGTCAAGCAGGGAACCGAGCCGTCGTTCAAAAAAGATATCTGGGCTGCTCTGCCAGCTCGGTCATCGACTAGGCACCTACGCCGGATCTTCCGTTCGAGCAGCCGGGTCGATCGCGTCTCAGCTTACTCGTTACTTCGCGCGCGCCGCCTCGCGGCGATCGGAAAGCTGCTCTCGAAAACGCGAAGCAATCTCTCGAGCCTTTGGCCGCTGCGTTTCCGTGAGCAGCGCCTCCGCTTCCAGGTAGGCTCGGGTGTCGTTGTCGTCCATCAATTGCATCGGCGATTTCGGCCGCGGGTTGTCACTCGAGTTGCCCTCGCCTCTCGAGCGCCTTCCTCCACCGCCGCCGCGGGAGCGCCTCCCCATGCCACCCGCAAAACCGTCTGGCCCCGGCTGCCCGGAGGCTTGTTTGCCCTGAGCCAGCTCCTTGCGGATCGCAGCATTTTCCTGCTGGAGTTTCTCGTCCAGCTGCTGCAGGCGACGGACCTGATCGTCGGTGAGCTCCAACTCGGCGCGATGTTCCAGGACGGCCGCAATGGACGAGCGCGGGAGCGGCGAAAGCTCGGTGGGTGACTTCGAAGGTTTTGGATTGGCCGCGCACGAGGCGGTCAGCAGCGCCATGGTGAGCAGAGCTCTGTTGATCACAAGGCCACCTTCCTTCCACGCCTCAGCTCGAGGGCCACGCCGGCCACTGCAATTGCGTTCTGACCCTATCGCCATCCTTGTTAATAAATGCTTTCGGGAAACGAAGAAGTGCGAATCGACATCCGCATTCCACCCGCTTGCTAGGGCTGTGACGCTTCCAGTATCAGATCTGCGTATCGATTCTGTGGATCTCGAGGCGCGGTCCCGTCGCGAAAATAGAACGTATGCATATCCCAGTGATCTGGCCGAGCGTCATAGGCAAACAGCCAGGGAGCAGCCCCCGCGAGCCCAGCCTTCCGCGCACAGCTGAGCCATCCGCGATACATCGCGCGGCGCTCCCCGAGGGTGAAGGCGCCCTGGTTTCGCAGTCCAAACTCGCCGAGGATGAGTGGCTTTCCCAGCCCCCGCGCTATCGTTGCATGTTCACGGAGCCATCGAGCTCCCGCTGAGGCGGCGTGGTCGGATGAAACTCCCCATGTTTCAGGGAAGAAATGGATACTGCCAAAGTCTATCGATTGAGATTGCAGGTTTTTCCGAAAATGGCCCGCGTGGTTAAACAGCTGGGAGCCAGCGTCGCGCCAGAACGCGGCATCGTACCCGTCGAATGAGGACTCGAAGCCCTCCTCGCCGGTTCCCACCCACTTTCCTGTCGACAGCGATTTCACATGGGCGGCCATCTCGTCGATCCAGGCGCGAAGGGCATCGCCCTCTTCGTCCAGTCCCCGATTGCGAGGCTCGTTCAGAACCTCCCAGGCAAGCACGGCAGGATGGTCTCCGTAGCGGTGCCCATCCAGCGTGTTGATGCGATTCAACAGGCGACGCAGATGTTCCTTGTAGTGGTCGATCACCGATGGCTCGGTGAAAAATCGCGGATCGCCCTCCACCGGTCGAGGAAGCCCAGCCCAGATGACGTACTGCCGAGCCCCGCCGTAGTCGTTCCAGTAATTCCCCAGAGGCATCACCAGTTGAATCGCATGAGCCGACGCGCGAGAAAGGATCAGATCCAGCCCGCGCAGCGCCGTCTCGTCGTATTCCAGCGGCCCAGTCTGCATCGCCGTATCGCCGACCTTTTGCGGCGCATCGTTGAATGCCCAGGTGCGCAGGACCGAAACGCCCAGCGCATTGGCCTTGGAGAAAACTTCCTCGACGCTTGAGCTGGTGGGAAGACCCGCGCGAATTGCTCGGGCTCCCTCTTCTTGGAGATAGTAGGCGTTCAGCGCGACGAAATACCGAGCCGGGCCAATTGTCGCGGTCGGCTCCTCAGGACAAGCCGATGCTTCTGATTCCAGTTGTTCGGGTGTAACAGCGTGACAGGCGGCCAACGTCAGGCCGAAAAGCACTGAGAGGAATTGTCTCAAGCTCAGCGACGGCGCCCGAACCCGCCGCCCATTCCCCCGTGCGCCGATCCGCCGAAGCCCTTTCCAACCTGGACGCCGCCGCTGCTGTGGAAGCCGCCGGCTCGCGGGCCTCCGCCGCCTCGGAAGCCCGCGCCCCCGATGCTCGCAGTGCCATGGGGCGCAGTGAAGCCATGGAAGCCACCGCCGCCAAAAGCTCTGCCGGCGCCGTAGGTCGCGCCTCCGCGGAAGGCACCGATGCTACCCAATGTCCTGTTCGAATGAGAGGCGCTGCCGGCCCCGATTCTTCCGGCGGAATGAAATGCTCCGTTTCCACGGAAGCCACCATAGCTACCGGGTCCACCGTTGCGATAGGCAATGCCATTGCCGACGGATGGCCCGCCGCGATGGAAGGCTCCGTTCCCACGGAACGCGCCGTTGCCCGGCGGCGGTCCAATGCCGCGGAACGCACCATTGCCGCCGAATGCTCCATTTCGAGGGGCAGCGATGTTTCCTGGGCTGGCCGAGTGGCCGCGAACGCCGCCGCCCCCGAACGCATTCTGTTGAAAGCCACGTCCGCCCTGGAAACCGCCGGCGCGGTGAAAGCCCGCCTGCGCTCGGGCCGATCCGATTGCGCTCACCGGATGGGAAGCCCGGATGATCGACGCGGAGTGCACCCGTGGAAAGAGATGGAGCCCGATCGGGCGCCTGAAGTGCCCGGCCCGAATCGCTACCCAGCCAGGCCAGTGATGCCCGAAGGCGAACCCGACTGGCGCAAATGGCGACCAGCAGACGAAACCGGGAGAGTAACGCCACGCGACCCAAGCAGGAGCCCAGACGAATCCCGGTACCCAGAACCAGCCGAGCCCAGTCGTGAACCCCCACCGCCCATAGTGGAACGCGGCCCAGCCCCAGGGAACGCTGGAGGCAAACGACCAACCCCAATCGGTGTCGACCCACCGACCATCGGTGTACGGTTGCCAATCCGAATTCACGCCGGACGGTACCCAGACTCGTCCGTAATCGTTGGTGTCCACCCACTGCCCATACGGAGACAGTTGCTCATCGAACGTGGATTGGTCGGGCGGCTGCGCTGGCGGGACCGAGTCGGGCGGAGGCGCCTCGGGCTCACCCTCCTGATCATCGGGCGGCGGCGGTGGAGGAACTGGATCCTCCATGGCCGTTTGAGCCCTCGCCGCGCCCGCAAAGACAGTCGCGCTCAAGGCTCCAATCAGTAACAGCGCAAGCGTCGACCCACGATGGGTGTGGTGGCTCTGCACGGCATCCGCCTCTAGCACATTGCGGCCTTGGACGCTAAGCCGCCGGGCAGCATTCAATCGGCATCGCCTACGGTGGAATCCAGGCGGAGCTTGCATAACTTGTCCAATGACAACAAGGCATTGTGGTTCATTGTAGCAATGGTCCTCGCACCCGCCCGCCCCTCGCTCGCGATGAAAGGATGGTCTCTGGCCGTCCGAGTGGCAACTGAGGGGGCCGCAAGGGAGGCGGCGATGATTCAGCGACAGATTTTGATCACGACGGATGACGGCCGCGTCTTGGAGGGCGACCTCGACATTCCCGAGGGAGCCGGCGGCATCGTGCTTTTCGCGCATGGCAGCGGCAGCAGTCGGCACAGTCCCCGAAACCGGTACGTGGCCGTGCAGCTTTGCGGGCTGGGCTGGCGACGCTGCTGGTCAACCTGCTCACGGGCCGAGGAAGAGCAGGCCGAGCGCTGGACCGGCCATCTGCGCTTCGACATCGACCTGCTCGCGGGGCGTCTGCTCGATGCTACCCACTGGGCGCTCCAGTTTGAGATCACTCGAGGGCTGGCCATCGGATACTTCGGCGCCAGCACCGGAGCCGCTGCCGCGCTGGTTGCCGCGGCAGATGAGCCTGACCCGATCGCGGCCATCGTGTCGCGCGGCGCCGGCCGGACCTCGCCGGTGTGATCATCGCTACTTCGTTACGACGATCTGCCCGTTCATGTCTTCGTGGCCGGTTCCGCAAAATCGGTTGCAGTGAAATGCAAACGTCCCGATCTTGTCCGGAATGAAACGCAGCCGGGTTACCTCTCCTGGTTTGATCTCCGCTTCGAGCTTCAGCTCCGGAACCGCGAAGCCGTGGGTGCGATCGAGCGTGGTCAGCTCGAGCACGACCGGCACGTTGAGCCGGACTGAGATCAGATTCGGGGTGAAGTCGAATTTTTTCGCGGTGACTTTTATCACCTGATCATCGCGCGCGTCGTTCGCCGCAAAAGCAGCGCTGGCTGCGAGGAGAGGGAAGGCTACCAGCAGAGCTCGAATCGATGGCATCCCTTACTCCTTGGAAATTGCAAACTCGCGCAGTTGATATTCTGCGCCGGGGCGCGCGCTGATTCCGCGGTAGCCGAGCCCCTTGTTGGGATGCGCCGGATCCCATGGCACCGGGGCGCGCTTGGGGACCGATCCCGGTGCGGGCAAGGGAAAAATCAGCGATCGCGCAGAGTGATGAGCGATTTGTCCGGTCATGTAGTGGTGTTCCTGGTGGATGTGTCCGTAAAACACGGTGACGTTGCGATAATTTTGAAGGATGGCGATCGCCGCCTCACCATCTTGAGTCGCCCAGTCCCACTGCGGAAAAAGAGGAAACAAAGGGCGATGCGTGAGCACGACGATGGGCTGTTCAGCATCGAGCCTCTGCAAGTCCGAGCGTAGCCACGCCAGCTGGGCCTGTCCAATCGAGGCGCCCGGATCGGAAACGTTATCAATGACCACGAAGTGAACATTCTTGTGATCGAACGAATAGTGCAGCTCTCCAAAGAATTCTTGATATGCCTTTCCGGCGTCGAGTGAAGCATCGTGCTCGCCCGCCATGAAACGAAGGCTGGTCACCTTGAGCCCACCGATGATCTGCTTGAACTCGGCCATTCGTTTTCTCCGAAGATCTTCGTCATCGGTGGTGTGGGTGAGGTCGCCGGTGAAGACGATGAAATCGGGCTGCCGATCGAGCGCATTGACCAAAGCGACGGTATTCTTGAGCGTCACGTCCGCTTCGGGATTCGGCGGACCCTTGAAGCCCCAATGCGTGTCCGAAAGCTGGAGGAAATAGAAGTCCTCATCGCCCTGGCGTTTCACTCGCGACGTGGCGCAAGCGCCAAGTCCGCCGAGCCCTGAAGCAAAGACCACGCCCCCAACTCCCATTCCGATCAACTGCAGAAATTCGCGGCGATTCTGTGACGTGAAATCCACGTGACCTCGAGGAAGCGGTGTACGAGCTTTCGGCGATCAGCCGAGTTGATGTTTCAAGTACACCGATGCGTGGTTTCTGGATTGCCGAGGCGGTTTGCGCCAGCGAGAGTGGCCGGGGTCTTTTGATTCAGGCCGCGAGTTTTACCAACCTGGCGCTCTGCTCCCAGAGGTGCTTCGCCAGCCGCTCGTCGCGCGCGAGGCGGGAAGGCGTCTTCGGTTGGTTTTTCTCGAAGTACAAACCGGTCTTGCCCTCCACCTCGGGACTGGTCGCCAGATATACGATGGTCTTCGCACCCTCGGCGGGCGTGAGCATCAGAAGGCGCGTCAGCGCCGTGAGCACCGGCCGGACCCAGCGCGGTGCGCCGTTCCAGATGTTGGTTGCGACAGCCCCGGGATGCAGGCTGTTCACCGTGACTCCGGTGCCCGCGAGCCGGTCGGCCAGCGCGCGCGTAAACAGGATGTTGGCCAGCTTGGAGCGCGAGTACGCGCGCATGATCCGGTAGCCGCGCTCGAACCCGAGGTCCTCGAAATCCAGCGTGCCTTGGTAGGAGGCGGCCGAGGCGACGTTGACCACCCGGGCGGGAGCGCTTTTGATCAGCAGGTCGAGCAGCAGGTTGGTGAGAAGGAAGTAGCCGAGGTGGTTGACCGCGAACGTGGACTCGATGCCATCCTCGGTGACGCTGCGCTTTGCGAAAACAGCACCGGCGTTGTTCACCAGGATGTCCAGTCGATCGTGTCGAGCACGGAATTCGTCGGCGAGCCGGCGGATTCGCGCCTGCGATGAAAAATCGCAGAGAAGAGACTCCACCGCCGTGGAGCCGGATCGTTTCCGCACCTCTTCGACCTTCTCAGCAGTCTTGGCGGGGTCTCGCCCGATCATCACCAGACGTGCGTTCATTCGCGCCAGCACGACCGACGCCTCGAGCCCGATTCCGCTGGTCGCACCGGTGACCAGAACCGTCTTTCCCGCAAGATTCTCCATGCGTCCGAGCTTAAACAGATGCACGTCCCCGGCAAAAGCATTCTCTTAAGCGCGCCCGTGGACGCCGTTCGGCGAGCTTGTCCGCTATCGCCTCGTAGTGGCCCTCACCCGGATCGATTCGCCGTCGCGTAGCTTGACGATGGTGACGTTGTTGGGCTCCGCAGGATCCGGCGAGGCGTCCCAGACTTGCAGCGTATGTTCTGGCGCCGCCAGCTCGTGGCGCCGTGCTGATCTCTCTTGCGAAGAACTGTGCCCGTCCGCGAGAGCGGACCGACAATGCCGCACATTTTTCAGAAACGTCACCTTGCCTTGACTCCGCGGGCACAGGATTATTTGCTGGCGACTGGTAGAATCCGTGGCATGCCCGCAAGAACGCTGGCGCACCTGTCCGATCTCCACATCGGCTTATCTTCTGGAACGGAACGCGTCGCGGCGAGGATTTGCGAGTCGCTCATTTCCTCAGACGTGGATCACGTTGTGGTCACGGGCGACGTTACGCACAGAGGTCGTGCTTCGGAGCTCCAGCGATTCTCGGAGATTTTCCAGCCGCTGCTGAGCCAGGGAAGAATGTCTGTCATTCCGGGCAATCACGATCGGCTCGGGCGGGAGTCGGGAAGCACTTTGATGACCGCTCGCGCAGAAGCGGAAAACCTGGAGGGCCTCTACCTGGTGAAAGTGGATTCCACCGGGCCGCACAATCGCTCCTATCTGGCGGGACATGGTGAGCTGAGCCAGTCTCTGATCGACGATGTCGAGAGCCTGTTACGTAATGCGCCGCCAGACGCGTTGTGCGCGATCTTGATTCATCATCACGTACTTCCCTTGCCGGTGGAGACCTTTGTCGAGTGGTTTGCCATGCGGATGCGTTGGCCATTTGCCTGCGAGCTCTCCCTGGGTCACCAGTTGCTGCGCCGCTCGATCGGCCTTTGCGATGTCCTGCTCCATGGCCATCGGCACGTTCCCCGCGAGACTTGTTTCTCACCCGGGGCTCGGCCGCTGCATGTATACAATGCAGGAAGCTCCACCGAGCTTTGGGCTTATCGCGTCTTCAACCACAGCGACGGCAGACTGGTGGGCTCGCCAACGTGGGTTGACGTCGGCTCGGCCGATGCACGCCGCCAGTGGCGCTGCCCGCCGATACCGGTCAGCAGCGAGGTGGCCTGAGGCAAATCGAGTGGGTGATGCTCGGTCCGCGTCGATTTGGCCTCAGAATATGTACCAGGCAGAGAATTGAACGCGATGGTTTGTAGCATTGACGTTATCCACGAACGTCTGGCTGAAGTAGGCGTACTCAAGCCCAAACCGAACCGCGGGTGTCAAGTCATAGAAAATATTCCCATCCGCCCACCAGGAGTGATTGAAAACTCCTGACGCTGGCCCAAAGCTCGCCGCATTCGCTGAATACATTTGAGAGAAATTACCGGATGCCCAAAGTTTTCCGTCGGGCGGCAGGTAGTATTGAAGCCCGACCAGAAAGGCCCGCCAGTCAACCGTCTGGAGCTCTCCGGTGGGCGTAAAAATCGCCAAGCCGGTGTCGATGTTGGCGTTGTAGGTCCCGCCGCCGGGAAGGCCGGGGAAGCGGGTGCCGCCGTTCAGGCCGGTAAACAAATCTGCGAAACCGCTTCCATTCGCAAAGGATGCATTGAGCGTGAGCGCATTGCCCCGCTCCTTGAGCGTCCCCGGAATAATCGGAAGCAGCAGGTCGATCGAATAGGCCGAGCCGCTGGTGGAGACGTCGGTCGCGGGCATAGCGCTGAACTCCGGCACATCAAAGCGTCGCAGAGCTCCCGATACGCCGATGGCCAGGGGATCCACAGAGGTTCCCGTGCCGCCTATGGTATGAACGCCCTTCCATCCGTTCCACATCACGCGCACGCCCGCCTGCCCATCCGGTGCAAACGCATCGCGCTGAGGCGCCCTGGAAGCAGCAACCGCTACCTCCACGCTGACCGGCTCGCTCTTGAAAGTATGTGACAGACGGATTTGCGGCGAGCGAGAGAAAACCTGCCCGGGAACTCCCTGAATCTCGACAGTATTGGGATGGAAGTACCCCTGGAAGCCAAACAGTTGCCAGGTCTGGCCGATCAAAACGTCTATGTAATCCGTTTCCATTTTCAAGAAGGCATGCCGAACTCGAAAGGTCGGATTGACGAATAAGGCGCTCTCGGTGATGCCGGGCGGCTGATTCCCCAGGAAGTCAGCTTCGATATTTGCGCTCGCGCGAATTCCACTGAACTCGGGGGCGTTGATCCGGAACCCGATCCGGGAGTGTCGGGCACCCATGGTCAGCCGCTTGTGACCACCGGCGTAGGTCCCCGGCCGGCTGATGATGCCGTTCCCAGCGGACTCGTTGAAGCTCTCGGTGGAGTCGGAGATGACGTCCACCTGCACGAAGCCGTAGAGAGTGGCGTTCCATTTTGTGGTCACAGGCGGGGAGGTGGGCGCTGGAGGGGTAGGAGCCTTGGGCGCCGCCTCGGTCGTGGTGGGTGGGGGCGCAGTGCCGCCGGTCTGCGCCAGCGCAATTCGACAGAGGCATGAGCTGACTACGAATAGGGACGGCAACAGTTTGTGCACGGCGTCCTCGCTGGGTGGAAATGACCACCCAAATGGGGCGGCTTTAGTGCACTGCAAGAGCGGCCAAAGTGACATTTGTGTAAATTCGCCTCGCAAAAGCACGCTGTGTTGAGGACTAGCGGCCATCAGACCTGCCGGCGCGCACCCGAAGTCGGCGCCATACGGCGCGCTTCAAAAGCCTCGAAGACGAGACTCAAGGCCCAGAGAAACGACAACGGCGTGGGGGCCGATGCGAGAAGCGAAAGCAATCCCGGTCGCTGCCACGCGTCGTGGGGATTGCGCTGCCGATCATCAACTGACCAGAAATCAATCGACCACTTGCGGAGATTTGTCCCGAATCAAGAATTGCGACTGATACAGTTCTCGCATGTCACACGACGATCACTTCATTGTGGAACGCTTCAGTTTCAATGCGCCAGGAAATACCGCCGTCTTCATTTGCCCGCGCGTTCGCCGCGGTGCTGCGATTCTTTACGTGTCGCACGAGAGCGACGGCGACTGGCAGTTCCTCTGCGGGGGTGAGCACGCCGATGCCACCGACGACCCAGCCTCTCTCGCATGCCTCGAGTGCACCGTCGCTCGAGACCCCTCCCTAAACGAGGTGGCCGATCTGTGTGAAGGCTTCTCGGCCGAACGCGAACGGCCCGGCGCTGAGTGGGTCCGGCACGATGCACACGAAGATTTCAGTTGATATGGCCTGACAAGGCCGGGCGATTCCCTGGCGAACCGGGCGCAGAGCCGACTCTTCGGTTGCAGCAACCGCTCCTCTGAGCGGACCGATCGGCGCCGCAAGATTTGCTGGCTTCCATTCAGGTACAAAGTCCAACGAAAAGTCCTCGTTTGGAGTACTGTGCCGCCTTCGGGGTCGCTCCCCAGGAGGGAAACATGGGGAAGGCAAGCTTGGCGTTCACCACCGTTTTACTCTGGGTCTCTCTTTCCGGGACAGTTTGCGCAAAGGAGAAGAAGAGCGATCAGATGACCGCGCTGGACAACGCATTCAAGGCGGGAGTTCTGACAAAAGAGGAGTACGAGGCCAAGAAGGCCGCGCTGGAAAAAGCGAGCGCCCCGGGTCCCGCTGGCACCGGACGAGCAAACGCGGAGCCGGGAAAGCCGCAGAATTCGCCGAGCGCCGGCGCTGCCGCCGGTGGCGCTCGTGGCAGCTACTACCGCCTGAAGAAGGTCCAGGTCATCGATCAGTATGGCTTCGAGCGGCCCATGCCTGCGCTCAGCCTGTTGATCCCAACCGACTGGCAATTTCAGGGCGGGATTCAATACCTGCAGGGCGGTTGCGGCTTGGCACAAACCACGTTCCGCGCCAGTGGGCCGGATGGCCGTTCAATCGAGTTGCTTCCTGAATACAACTGGCAATGGTCCGACGATGGCTTCACGGTTCAGTCCTTGCGGACCCAGAGGGGCTGCGACGTGATGCGGCCGATGGCCGCGGGCGACTTTTTGCGCCGGATCGTGGTTCCCAAAGTTCGGCCCGGCGCGCGAGTCGTCGGCGTCGAGCCCATTCCCCAAGCCGCCAAGCAGATGCAAGAGATCGCCCGTCAAGCCGAAACCATGTCCGCTCAGGCGGGCCTGCGGATCAACGTTCGCTCGGACGTGGCTCGCGCGCGTTTGCAATACACACACGATGGTCGCGCTGTGGAGGGTTGGGTGACCGCGGTAATGCTGGTCAAGGCCTGGCCGTGGCCTACCTACGATGTGCAGACCATGCGCCAGGGGCAGGCGCTCTACTACAGCTCCTGGGCGCGGATGTTTGACCTTCGCGCCCCGCCGGGGCAGCTGGACGCATCCGAAAAATTCTTCCAGATGGTCATCTCGACGATGCGGGTCGAGCCGGAGTGGGAGAGCCGGGTCGCCGCCGTACAGAACAACATCGCCGCGGCTCAAATCAAGGGAGCCGCCGATCGTTCCAAGATCATCAGCAAGTCCAACGCCGAGATCAGCAACATCATCATCAAGGGCCACGAAGAGCGCTCCAAGGCTCACGACCGGTCGATGGCGAATTACAGTCAGGCGCTCCGAGGAGTCGAGAGCTATCGAAATCCGAATACGGGCGAGACTTTCGAGCTGAGCAACCAGTACGGCCATGCCTGGGTGAACAATAACAACGAATACATCCTGAGCGATCAGGAGGGTTTCGACCCGAACGTGTCCCTCAAGTCAGGAAATTGGACGGCGCTCCAGCGCGTCAAGCCGTAGCAACCAGCAGCGAAACGGCGGCTGCGCGTTCAGGCTTGCTGTAGATTGCCCGTTGGTTCAACTTCTGGAAAAGCCAACCGGCTTCGAAATTCCCGCCGCAGCAGAAGGACGTTGGCGCAAGCCTGCAAGATGACGGACGCAACCGATAAGTACCACACGTGTTTGATTTGGAACCCGGGCATTCGGGAGAGCAGGGTTGCCGGCAGGGCGAAAAGAGCCAGGCGTGTCATCGAGGTCGCCAGGGGAGGTACCGTGTTGCCAATGCCCTGGAACACGCTCGAGCTGGTAAAGACAATTCCCACGGCGATGAAATTCAGCGAGATGATTCTCAGATAGTCGCCGCCGAACGCAATCACGCCGGAATCGCTCGAAAACGCGCGGATCAGCGAGTCTCCCGCGAGCTGGGCGACCATGGTGAGCAGGAACATGGTGGCGAGAGCAATGCGCACTGCGGAGTAGAAGGACTGACGAACGCGCTCTGCCTTCCGGCCGCCGAAGTTCTGGCCCACCACCGGAGCGACGGCAAAGCCAAGCGCCATGACCGGCAAGAACATCGATTGCATCACCCGCAGTCCCACGCCGAAGCCAGCCTGCGCGGCAGAGCCAAACTGTCGAATGATGCCGTAAACGATCGCCATGTAAACGGATACCAGCGCAAACTCGGCACCTGCCGGCACGCCGATCCGAAGCATGCTCCACCAGACTCCCGGTTGCGGACGCAGGAGCGCGGTGCGGAATCGCAAGAATCGGTAATGGAGCTGGTAGTAGACGACAAAAAGCGCATTGGCGATCAAAATAGAGAGGAACGTCGCCACAGCGGCGCCCGCCACCCCAAGCCTCGGAAGCGGGCCCACGCCGAAGATGAGCAATGGAGCAAGGATGATGTTGAGCACGAGGCTGAGCACCTGCAGGCCTACCGCGGCCTTGACTACTCCGGTAGCGCGAAGCGCCGCGCCGAGCGAAACGAGCGGAAATTGCAGCACCAGCGCTGGGATGAACCAGAGCAGATACTCTTTGGCGAGCCTCGCGGTGACGGCATCCGCGCTCAAAGAGTTGCAATACTGGTCCCGTAACGCAAATGAGCTGGCTCCAAGGAGAAAGCCAACCAGCAACGACAACAATAGAGACTGATTGAATGCCAACTCGGCTCGAGCCTGGTCTTTTCGTCCAATGGCCTGAGCGATGAGCGTCGTCGTTCCCACGCTGAGCGCCTGGGTGAGCGCCAGCACGACCATCATCAGGTTTCCGGCGACTCCCACGCCGGCGATCGCCTCTTTGCCGAGCCGACCGACCCAGTAAAGATCGGCGAGGAGGTAGAGCGTCTGCACCAGCATGCTCACGGCGAGGAATGACGCCATGTTCAGCAAGTGCCCGGTGACCGAGCCCTGGGTCATGTCTTTCATCGCGCGTGACGTTTAATGACTTTTCACCGTCCATTGCAACCCCCGCTCGCCCCGAGCGTAGCGAACCACCCGCTCACCCCGAGCGTAGCGACGTCAGTCGCGGAGTCGAGGGGTCGCCCCGAGCCGCGTAATCCAGATCTCGGATCCGTCTCATCGAATACACCTCGACCTCCCAGAAAGTGCACGGGAGGTCGGTGCCATCGGAGTAATCTGTTGCTCTGCGCCCTCCCTGACGCTACAGCGCACGGGCGCCGCGACCGCGATCGCTGATCAGGGGCAGACGAGAGGCAGAGACGTATAAGACGTTGCTGCCCAGCCATTGCCTCCCGAGAAGTTGCGGTCGATGGCCAAGTCATTTCCCTGGTAATCGAACGTCGCCAGCACGGCGCGCCCACCATCGGTTGCATAATTAAGACTGGTAAAGAGGATCTGGTCGTCATATCCCGGGTCGCCAAAGAGAAAGTAGCCGTAATAGGTATGCGTATTCATGCTCACGGCCTGGTAGCCGGGTCGTGAGAAAGAGCGCCCATCGATCAAGTCGTAGCGTGGCGGTGCGACGCTACCGTTCCACTGAGCGCGGAACGTCCGGGCGCTGCCCTGATTGTCGCGAAACAGCATTTTCTCGTAGGCGTCCGCACTCTTTCCGAACCAAAGCGCGGTTGCTCCGGCGAACGGCTTGTCCTGCGTGGTCGAGCGCCGCACGTAGCCGGTTCCATCAATCAGTTGCACCGTCACTTCACCAAGCGGATGCGACCCGTAGCCCGGCGTGTCCCAGGTCACGTAGTAATTTTGTGTATCATCTGTAGACAAGCATTGACCCAGATAGGTCTGTGCTACCGACAAGCCCACTGCGCGGGTCCCGTGTGAGGGATCCGGGTTGGCGAGCCAGTGAACCGTTACGAACTGGCCGTTGGCATCCATTGTCCACAGCGACGTTTGGCCATTGGTCTGCTGCCACAGTATGCGGTTTCCCGCGACGCCCGCCGGGTACCAATGCGACGCCTCCGGAAATGTCCTCGTCTGGTTGTAGGAGTGGCCATACTGGTCGAGCAACCAGAGCGCCCCATCGCCGCCGCCGTTCCTGACCCACATCAGCCGATCGATCAGCCCCGGGTAGGGCACGAGCGGTGGAAGATCGGGAGGGATTATTCTATCGTGCGGGAACCCGATCCCCTGCTCCGCCTTGCCCGTCATCATCTCGGCCTCTCCGCACGCGCCGAGAGCGATCAAGATTGCCGCCAAGCACCACAAGCTCCTGGTCTTCATTTTCCTCTCCACGCTGCCGTCGGCAGCCAAAATTGAACCGGTGAAATCGCGAGCCCGGCGGGCCCACTCAAGCGGTCCCCAACGCATCAAGCGCGCCAGCAGATCCGGCTACTGAATTCGAGAGATTTCGCGAGATTGAGCGATCTCAGGGCGGCCAAAAGGCAGGGCACGCCCAGGGCAGGTCAAGGGCGCGCCCAGGGCTTGCGAACGGGAGTCGCACTCGGGGCAGTTGACTCGAAGGCTACAGCTCGCCCTTCCTTGTCGCGAGAATGCAACCGCTCCAGCGCAGCAAATTGCCCGCTCGTAACTCATGCCAGATGCGCCGCTTCTGAATTCGGGTGCTTTCAATCTTGGCCCGCCAGGTCCGCAGCTTGCAGACGGGCTGAGTTCCTCCAAAGGAGAGGCCAATGTCAAAACTCGCAGACAAGTGCCGTATCGGGTGGGTCTCAAGGATCGGCGTGGTAGCGGTAGCAATGCTTGCAGGCGCGTGCCAGCCCGAGGGCGCTCGCGAACCATCCACCCAAAGGCTGGAGTCGGGTACCGCTGCCCTGAATGACGGCGATCCATGCGTGCCCGATTGGACGTCCTGCAGAGACATCGGGCTCTGTGGACCGCAATTCGACGGCTGCAGAATGGTCAATTGCGGGCCGTGCACCTGCACCAGCATCCCTTGCACCGACTGGACTCTCTCGTGCGAATTGCCGCCGATCCACTGTTACGCCGAGGGTACTGATTGCTGCGGTTACGGCCTGTAGCGTTCGGACCGAAGAAGCTGTCTCGCCAGGTCAATGACCCGGCCGCCTCCACCCGCGGCCGGGGGTTCGGAGCAGAACGCGTAAAGGTCGGAAGGTTGTGCTGTCCTTCCGACAACTCGAAATCGTTCCTAAACGCGCCGCCGGCTCGTACGCGCACGCCAACTGCTTGACCTGCGGAAATCCAGCACCGCCCCGAGATCGCTCGGCGGACGGCAAATACACACCCTTTGACGGCATCGAAAATACGCGGAGCTGTCGGAACATTGCAAACATCTTCCGACATTCTCGCGTACGTCCGCGAACCCTTCCGCCCGCGAGCCTTTGGTTTTTCCGAGGGTGTCGGAAACGACGAATGGGCTCGCTTCAGATCAGATGCAGCACTCGGGTTACCTCAGTGGGAATGCTATTGTTGCACTCGTGCGCGTCCTTCAGCTCGCGATTGCGGCCGCATTCTTCGCGTGCAATCGGGACAATCCCATTTCAACAGAAGGGTCGCATCAGCAATTGGATGCGGGCGGCTCCCGAGCCCACTCGCGACTACCTGAATCCTGGAGCTATCCGCAACCAGCTACGCCAGAACCTCCGGAGAGACGCCATGCTGTTTCCGTCCTGACTTACCGCGCGGACGGCGGGCAGCTCAAATCAACCGTTGAAGGAGCAGCAGACAGTTCCGGAGGGCACCGAGGGAATGACACCCAGTCAGAAATTCAGGAAGCGCTTGAGAAGATGTTTCCGCAGGGGGAGGCGGACTGCGTACTCAGTGGCACGCGAATATCTTTCGCCAGTCGTCTGGAAGCACAGAAGCTCCTGCGCACGAAGGATGAGTTCGTTTCCGCTCTTGGCCGCTTCGACCGTTCTGCTCTGCTCAAGACCAATGCGAATGTCGACACAGCTGAGTACCTGGCCTTCGTAGGTGATCAAGCAGAGGAGTGGAGCTCGAGCGAAAAGCTAGTCCTGGGAGAACAGGTATGTGATCTCGTTGAGCGCATTGCAAAGATGCACTGGACGCTCTCGCTTCCCTCCTCGGTAATGCTGATCAAGACCAGCGGCCGCGAGGGTTGGCACCTTCCGTACACGCGCAGCAACGCGATCATCTTGCCCGTCGACCTCTTGTCTTCAGGAGAGCCGGTTGCGCGTCTTCTCGCGCATGAACTATTTCACTTGTTCAGTCGCGAGCTTGCCCGGGCTGCTCCCTCCCGCCGTGATGCGCTCTACGCAATCGTCGGATACTCGCCCCTCGGAGCGCCATTCGAGCTTGCGTCCGCACTGCGCGACCGGAAGGTTACCAATCCCGACTCGTGGGAGATCGCGCACAGCGTATTGGTCTCTAGTGCGGGCCGGAAGATCCGGGCGGTTCCGTTCCTGCTGGCTTCCCCGCCGCGGTACGACCCAGAGCGCGGCGACAAGCTCTTGCGATATCTCCAGTTCAAGCTGCTGGCGGTCAAGAAGAGTGGCAAAGGTTGGACCGCGCAGATCGATGAAGATGGCAAGCCACTCTTGATTGATCCCGGCTTGACGAACTACCTCGAGTTGGTGGGCGTCAATACCAGCGAGCTCTTTCAGGCTGACGAGGTTCTGGCAGGGAACTTCATGCTCGCTCTAGGATACGGTGAGCTGGATCACCTGCCGAATCCCGAGCTCCCGAGAAAACTCGATGCGGCATTGAGATAGTCTGTTTGTGTAATCAAACCGGATGGGACAACACAGCGTCGAGCAGCGACTCAGTTCGCCGGGCGCCCATCGTCCGCGACGCCTCGAGTGGACGGACCCCCGTGGCCTGACCGTGGGGAGAGGCGCCCCGAGCCAACAGCAGCTCAACCACCGAGAGGTGATCAAACATCGCGGCGAAGGTCAGCGGCGTTCTGCCATCAGCCGTTAACCCGTCCACCTCAGCGCCGCGGTCGAGCAGCAACGCAACCATTGCCTCGTTCCCCTTGAACGCCGCTCCGGCGAGAGGCGTCTGGCCGCGGTCGTTCCGAAGCTCGGGATCCGCTCCGCGTCTGAGTAGGAGCTCCGCCGCTTCGAGGTGACCGTGGTAAGCCGCCAGCATCAGCAAGCTGTCGCCGTTTTCATTGCGAGCATCGACCGGCATTCCGGCATCGAGCAGGGCGGCGAGTCCGGCGGCATCGCCACCTCGCGCGAGCTGAAACGCGCGCCGGGCAATCGAAAGAGCTTGTTCGTTCGCGTTCACGTTATTTCCTCTTTGGCTGCCGTCGCGCTGCGACCCCGTCCGCGATTCGCTGACCGTACTCGGCGGCCGCGCGACGGAAGTGCTCGATCGATTTGTCGATCACCTCCGCGCGGCTGACCTGCGACAAGCTGGAGGCAATGTTCTCCACCAGCCGGACGCGCCCTTCCTCGCCCATTACCCGGTAGAGTGCGCCTGCCTGCCTGTAGTCGTCATCCTCGCGATGCAGCTCCGGCAGTTGCGCCGCAGCCAACCCAGTCACCGGCAAGCCAGGATAAAGCGGATCGCCTGTTTCGACTGGAGCGTCGTAGCTGTTCGGTTCGTAGTTCTTCGCCCGGCCGCCGTTGTCGTCAAAACGCATCGCTCCGTCACGTCCGTAGTTCTGCGGACCGCTCTTCACCGCTTTCGGCGCATTTACCTGCAACCGCGTGTGATTGATACCCAGCCGATATCGATGCGCATCGCCGTACGCGAACAGCCGCGCCTGCAACATGCGATCGGGCGAAGGGCCAATTCCCGGAACCATGTCGCCGGGATTGAACGCGGCTTGCTCGGTCTCGGCGAAATAATTTTCCGGTAATCGGTTGAGCACGAGCCGCCCAACTTCGGTGAGAGGGTAGTCGGCGTAGGGCCAGACTTTGGTGACGTCGAACGGGTTGAAGCGGTAACCCGGGGCGTCGCGCTGGGGCATGATCTGCACCTTCAGCGTCCAGGACGGAAATTCGCCCCGCTGGATTGCGTCATACAGCTCCTGATGCAAATAGGCCGGGTTGCGACCGCCGATTTGCTCCGCCTGTTCCGTGGTGAGACACCGGATGCCTTGATTGGTCTTAAAATGGAATTTCACCCATACGCGCTCTCCGCTGGCATTGTTCCACTGGAAGGTGTGAGAGCCGAAGCCGTCCATCTGTCGATAGGAAGCGGGAATGCCGCGGTCACCAAAGAGCCAGGTGAACTGGTGCGTCGCTTCCGGTGAGCGGGCGAAGAAGTCCCAGATGTTGTCTGGCTCCTGGCGATTGGTGAACGGATCGTATTTCTGCGAGTGGATGAAATCGGAAAACTTGATCCCATCCCGGATGAAGAAAATGGGCGTGTTGTTGCCGACCAGATCCCAGTTGCCGTCCTCAGTATAGAATTTGACCGCGAAGCCGCGAGGGTCTCGCGCGGTATCGGCGGCGCCTTTGGACCCCGCCACGGTCGAAAAGCGGACGAACACCTCCGTCCGCTGACCCCTGGCTGAGAACATTTTCATCCGCGTCCATTGCGGCACGTCAGGGTTGGTCACCTCGAAGTAGCCGTGAGCACCGGTGCCCACCGCGTGGACGACCCGCTCGGGAATGCGCTCCCGGTTGAATCGCGCCAGCTTTTCGATCAGATAGTGGTCCTGCAAGAGCACCGGCCCTGACGGGCCGGCGGTCTGCGAGTGCTGGTTGTCGGCGACCGGAGCGCCGGCCTCGGTGGTCAACTGGGATCTACGGCTCATGCTGGCTTCCTCCTTTTTGGGCAAGGCGTCCATCGCCTTCGGTTCGCTGGTAATCTGCGCCGCTGGCGTTAGATAAAGCCAACACATCTTTTCTATCGATTTGATAGATAAAAGCTTTCAGCGATGAAACCGCACAACTTCAGCCTTCGGCAGCTGCAGTACCTGATCGCCGTGGCGGACACGGGGCGGTTCCGCCGCGCCGCCGAGCTGTGTCACGTCTCTCAGCCCGCGCTGAGCGCGCAACTCGCCCAGCTGGAATCCGTGCTCGGGTCCGGGTCTTCGAGCGAGACCGTCGCCGCGTCTTGCCCACTCGGGAAGGCGAAGAGCTGATCGCGCGGGCGCGCAGCTTGCTCACCGAGGCAGACGATCTCATCGCGGCCGCCGCGCAGCTTGGCGATCCGCTGGCCGGCACCGTGCGACTCGGCGTCATCCCCACCATTGCTCCCTATGCGCTGCCCGAGCTGGCGCCTGCGATCCGAAAGAAATTCCCGCGCCTGCGGCTGCTGTGGCGCGAGGAGAAGACCGATGTATTGCTGCGGTCTCTCAACGCTGGCGCACTCGACGGGGCGCTGCTCGCGCTGCGGTCCGACGTAAGGCCCTTCGAGCGCGAGGTGATCGCGAAAGATCCATTCGTGCTCGCCGCTACTCCCGGCCATCCGCTGGCGCGAAAAAACCGGGTCCGCTCCGAGGAGCTCGAAGGCACCACTGTCCTCCTGCTCGAAGATGGCCATTGCTTCCGAGAGCAAGCCCTGGCCCTGTGCCTCAAGCTGGATGCGCACGAGGCCGACTTCCGGGCGACCAGCTTGGCGACGCTGACGCAGATGGTGGTGGGAGGCGCAGGGGTGACGCTGCTTCCCGCGCTCTCCGTACCCACCGAGAATCGAGCTGGAGCGCTGGTGGTTCGAAGCTTTGCCGAGCCGTCACCCAGTCGAACCATTGTCCTGATCTGGCGTCCTCGATCGCCGGCGGCAGGGGCGCTCCGCGAGCTTGCGACAGTGATCCGGAGCGCGTGGCCACGAAACACCCGCGCACATTGACAGCTGTTTCAGAATCGCAGGCATACATGCCTGTGTTCGACCGCAAGCAGTAGAATGCGGACCATGCCGGAAAACGTCAAGCCCGCACTTCACGGCGAGAGCTGTCTGCACTGCGGCGCTAAGTTGGCTGCGCTGTTTCGGTGCATCGCGTGTGGAGCGACCTCCCAGGCGCGGGCCTATCGCGTCGCGCGGGTGATCGCCCAGACGCCACACTCCCGGATGTACCTGGCGGACGATGGCCAGGGCCACAAGGTCGCCCTCAAGGAGCTGATTTTCTCGCTCGTGCCCAGCATCGAGGCGCTCGAGGCTTTCGAGCGCGAGGCGGCTTTCCTGCGCCGGCTGAAACACCCGCAGATCCCGCGGTTCGTCGACAGCTTTCAGCTCGGCGAGGGCGTTCACACGCGTCTGTACCTGGCACAGGAATTCATCGAAGGAGAAAGCTTGGCCGGCCGGATCGAAAAGGGTCCATTGAACGAAGCACAAATTGTCGACATTGGCAGACAAGTATTGAAGATCCTGGTCTATCTCCATGGGCAGGTTCCGAAAACGATACATCGTGATATCAAGCCGCAAAATTTGATCCTTCAGCCAAGCGGCCAAATCGCCTTGGTCGATTTTGGAGCGGCCCGCGATCTCTCGGCCACTCAGACCCATGGCTCCACTCTGGTGGGAACCTTCGGTTACATGCCTCCGGAACAACTGGGTGGCACGGTGGACCAGACAAGCGACTTGTACGCGCTGGGAGCTTCGCTGCTCCATGCGGCAACCGGCAAGCGGCCGGATGTCTGGATCCGCGACGGAATCGCCCCGGACCTTTCGAGGGCGAAGCTCCCTCTGTCCCGCTCGAGCCGGCGATGGTTGCTCAAGCTCGCCGAACCGAGGCGCTCCGCGCGCCACCAGTCGGCGGTCGATGCACTGCGGGAGATAGATGATACAAGCCGCGGAAAACGCCGAGCGGCATTGGCAGCGCTGGCGCTTGGGGCCATCTTCGCCATCGGCGGTGCCTGGATGATCCTGCGATCCATGGCCGATGCAATTTCTCCGGCCTTCGAGCGCGGGAACACCCAGCGTCTTCTGACCGAGAGCATCGAGCGGCGGCTCGAAGGGGCGGCGCCGAGCAGCGTCGGGAGCGAGCCGAGACCGGGCGAGCCGATTACGGCAAGCGATCCCCTGGAACAGGAGGCGCTCCGGCAACTGCGCGCGCTCTTTGTCGCGGAAATGGCCTATTTCGCCGAGAAGGACACCTACAGCGACGAGATGCGAGCGATTGGCTTTGAGCCGGATCCCTGGTGTCCGGATGGCGCTCGGCGGCAGATAAAGAAAAGCGGCGCCAAGAACGAGGCGATCGGCTGCCACTTCATTTATTCGGTTGAGCTCGACGGCAGCGGACCGGGCGGAAAATTTGTCTTGTACGCGCGCGGCGCCGCAGCTCCAGCGCTTGGATTGAATTACAGCGTCAGGTCTGACGGCGAGAACCGCGGGATTCCGCAGAAGGTGGCGGGGCACCAGTAAGCCTGGGCGAGCGGAAGTGGTCGCGAATTGTCACTCCGCGTGGCAACCCCCGCCGGCCGGCTCGTCACCAGCCGGGGCCGACCTGTCCCGAGGCCGTTGAGCCGGTTGCGTCGTCCACTATTTTGCGCCGCGCCATGAAGCAGCGGATCCATCAAGTAAAACGAAGGAGGAGATACGATGAAGCGAAACCTCGTTTTGACGCTCTCATTGTCGGTAGCAGCTTGGCTGGTGTTCGCGCCGTCGGCGGTGGCGGGCCAACAAACTCTAAGCGCGAGTGAAAAATCTTACCGCGAGGCGCGCAAGGTGCTGGATGCGGGGATTCAGGCAGTGGGAGGGCTCCAGGCCTTGCGAGAGGTGAAGGATGTCACTCGCAATGGCAGTGGAACCGCGTACAACCAGGGTCAAAGTCTCAAGCCCGGTGCACCGTACACGACGCGCCCGGTGAAGATGACGACGATCACGGATTTGGCCGGCAAGCGGAATCACCTCGAGCTGACCACGGCATTTCAGGGTGGATTGGACGTGCGGATTCTGGGAGTGCTCAAGGGCGATACAGTATCAAGTGTCAATCTGATCACGAATGTCGTCACTCCCTTGCCCACCGCAGTGAGCACGCAAAAGACAGTCTTGCGTCGGGACCCCGCGGCCCTTCTGCTGACGGCTTTGAGCCGAGCTGACACGCTCCGCTCTTTGGGAGGTGGCGCGATCACCTTCGCGGATTCCGATGGATCCCAGCTCGCTCTCTATTTCGATCCGCAAACACGCTTGCTCACCAAGTATGAAACCCTGGGCGACAACCCGGTCCTTGGAGACACACTGACAGAATTTGTCTTTTCGGACTATCGGCGCGTCGGCGATGCGAAGCTACCATTCCGGGTGATCAATCGAACGGCGGGGGAGCTCGTGCTGGACCTGGAGTACAGCGAAATCCAGGTCAATAGCAATCCGAGCGACAGCGTTTTCGAAGTTCCCTCAGGCGTGGAAAAAGCGGCCGCCACCGGACCAGCGGCCACGGTCGAGATGACCCAGCTCTCGGACGGCGTCTATCTGGCTGGCGGCAGCTCTCACAACAGCTTGGTGGTGGTGTTCAACGATCACGTGCTGCTCGTCGAGGGGCCGCAGAGCGATGAGCGGTCGCAGGCGGTGATGGCCAAGATCGCCGAGGTGGCGCCCGGAAAGCCCATCCGGTATCTGGTTTCCACGCATTACCACTACGATCATGCGAGCGGGATCCGCGGTTACATCGCCGCGGGAGCGACCATCGTTTCGACGGCTGGCGACAGGAGCTTTATCGAGAAGATGGCCGCCACACCGCACACCATCAAGCCAGACAGTTTGTCCCTGAAGCCGCGCAAGCCGGTGATCGAGACGTTTACGAAAAAGAAAGTCTTCAGCGATGGAACCCACATCGTCGAGCTGTACGACGTGGGACCCAATTCCCACGTCACCGAAATTGTCGCCGCTTATCTGCCCAAAGAAAAATTGATCTTTGTCAGCGACCTCTTCTCCATCCCCATCTCTGGCCCGGTCCCCGAAGCGAGCCCCACCACGCGCGAGTTCGCGAGCAAGATAAAGGAGCTCGGCCTCCAGGTGGAGCGAATCGCCCCGGCTCACGGCAGGGTCGGCACCATTGCCGATCTGAACAAGGCGCTCGGCGCACGCGCAGCCGCCAATTAGATTGTTACAAGTGCGCGAGGTCAGCGCCCCGGCCCGCCGTAGCGGGTAGCGCCGAAAGCAGTTCGCAGGATGTCGTAATACGAAGGATTCGTAGCGCCGATGGTCTGGAGATCTCGGTACCAGCAGACCCAGTCCGAAGCGTTCACGTCGCAAAGCGTCTCCATTTTCGCTGCGGCGGGATCCGATGGGAACCGTCCGTTTCCCATCTCGGTGTTCGGCGGAATGCCATTGTGCGTGGCGACTTCGCCAAACCACTGGGTCAAACCATTTTGCCGGTACTCCTGAGTCCATTCCGATCCCGGGAAGTAGCCGAGCCATTGATTATCAAACCAGGCCCACCAATTTCGGTTCCAGAAAACCCAGCCGGAGTACGACTTGCGCCCGATCAGCGCGCTCAGGTCCATTCCCGGGAAATAAGTCGGGCTCTGCTGGACCCAGCCGCAAGCGTCGTAGCAGGTCGGCGTCCATCCAATCCAGTGAAACACAAACAGGTGGGGATTGGCATTTCCGTATTGATTGGTCGACACGTTCCAGCCCACCTCGACGATGTTGCCATCGCCCGGCCCACCCTGCACCGCGATTTCCGCCAGGCTATGCCCGGTTCCGCCGCTCCCATCGTAGAAAGGTCGCTCGATGGTGAAAGTCATTCCGCCGCCGTCCGCGTTCCGACGGTATGAAGCATTGGCGTAGTAGTAGCAGGCTCCGAAATGGGAAATGCCCGCGCATTCCGGCGACCCGGGGCTGTCCGTACCTTGGTTCCCGTCTCCAGCTCCGAGCCCATCAGGCGGCGCCAGCGGGTTGCCCTTCGTGGCGCTGGGGTCGATCCAGGTGGGAGCGGGGACCAGCCCCGGCGGACAGAGCGGATCCTGGAGCACCGGAGGATCAACTTGCACCGGGATCCCTTCGGGGCTGATGATCCTCGGCGGATCGAACGGCGGCCGCGATGCCTCGCCGCGGGGTTGAACGCACTGATAGTCGCCGAACGGACCGCTGAGGATTTCGCCGGCGGACGACGGGTAGCCCAACAAAAGCAGAACGGATATCGACAGCAACGCGGCCACGCGGCCGAAGATGCGAACCATGGAGCCTCCCTCACGTGTGTTGAGATGCGGGCGCCCAGAGCAACAACTGCGCCAGGGCGCGAGCGCAAGGGCACTTCCCTCGTGACCTGATGGCGCGCGGGGGTTTACGTCGGCGATGAAAAAAAACAGTACCGGGCTCGCGGCTCCACGCCAGCGCTGCCCGGTTACCGTGAGGAAACAGCGTGGCAGGAGTTGTAGCCGCAGAGACCACGCTCGCGGCTCACCGGATCCGCGTTCTCCACGCTTCCACAGCGTGTGGTTCCGCTGAATAGACCGAGTCTTCCATCCACATTGAAAAATCGGCGAAAATTCTCGCGCCGTCACTTGACGACTCCTCCAAAGCAAGGGGTTACCAAAATGCGTTTCGCGCGGTGCGCGGGGCTTGCCGTCTGCCTGATCACTTTGCCTGTCAGATCACTGGCGGCCGGGTTTGATCTCGAGCGGCTCGAAATTGACCCATCGGCCGTGGGCTCGCTGATTGTGCAAAGTGGTACCACGTTGCCGGAACATGGATTCCGCTTGGGGCTGGGGGTTCACTACCAGCGCGACCCCCTGGTGGTCGTTGTCGACGGGCAAAACGCCGGCGCAGTGATTCGCAATCGATTCGTGAGCCACCTTTTTGGCGCCTTTGGCTTGACTTCCAGCTTCGAGCTCGAGTTTCAGATACCGATTATCTCCTACCAACGCGGTCAGGACCTCGGGGCGTATTCGCTGACCAGTCTGTCCAGCGCGGGTCTCGCCACGCCTTTCGTGTCGGGCCGGTTGAAGTTGCTGGATCAAGATGTTCACCCGTTTGACTTTGCGGCCGAGTTGGGGGTCGGAGTGCCCATCGGCGGCAAGGATGCGCTCGGCGGCGATGGTCGTCTCTCGGTTCGCCCGCGGATCAGCGCCGGCCGCGACTTCGGAGAGGTTCGAGCTTCAACCGATCTGGGCGTATTGGTTCGACCGAATGAAAGCGTCGGCACGGACAAGCTCGGCAGTCACTTTTCCGCCGACGCCGCGCTCGCGTACACGGGAGCGAGGCTGCGGCCCGAGCTGATCTTTCGCGCCGCTGTTCCGTTCACCACGCTACCCGCGGGATTCGAGTTACTGGGAGGGCTTCGGTACGCGCTGGGCCACCACATCGAGGCATTCGCTCTGGGTGGTCCTGGATTTGGCGAGCTGATCGGAACGCCGAAGGTGCGCGCGATGCTCGGGCTTGCCTTTCTATCCGGGGCGCCGCCCGCGCCGGCCGTGTCCATCTGCTCGCGCGGCCGTCCGCACCGGCCGGAAGACTGTCCCGACCTCGACGACGATGGCGATGGAATTCTGAACAAGGACGATCAATGTCCGCTCCAGAAGGGAGTGGTCGAGTATCACGGCTGCCCGATACCGGATCGCGATCACGATGGCGTGCCGGATGCCGAGGACCGTTGTCCGGATGAGCCGGGACCCAAGGAGCGCGCCGGTTGTCCATTCCGCGACCGCGATGGGCATGGCGTGGAAGACGCGCTTGACCGGTGCCCGGATGTACCGGGACCGGCGGAGAACCAAGGCTGTCCGATCAAGGACCGCGATGGGGACGGCGTTCCAGATGATGTCGACAACTGTCCCGATACTCCGGGACCGGCGAGCAATCAAGGCTGCCCGATTGAAAACAAACAAGCGGTGGTCATCACGCGTGAGCGGCTTGTCATCAAAGACAAGATTTACTTCGACTCCGGCAGGGCGACCATTCAAAAGAAGTCGTACGGCCTGCTCAAACAGGTCGCCGGTGTCCTTCTCAGCCACCCCGATCTTCCGCTGATTCGAATCGAGGGACACACCGACGACAGGGGAGGCGCGGCATTCAATCTGAAGCTTTCACAAGATCGAGCCAAAGCGGTCCGCGCCTTTTTGATAACGAATGGCGTGGCTCCGGAGAAGCTGGAAGCGCTCGGCTACGGATTGACGCAGCCGATCGACTCCAATCGGACCGCGTCCGGCCGCGCCAATAACCGCAGAGTTGAATTCACCATCGTCAGTCCCGAGCCGGGGGCTGTGGAATCGCCGTCGACCATGACTCGTCAAAAGCCGGCCGGTGAAGAGGACAAGCGATGAAGAAAGCAATCCGTACCAATTGCCGTTCGGAGGGCGCAGTCCGCGCTGCGCTCTCGCTCGCCATCCTCGGCTCCTTGGCACTGCCGAATCCAGGGTTCGCGTCGCCCGACACCTTCGGACTGGGCGATGGACATACCGGGTCAGTCACTCTGGTTGCCAACGGACCTGTGAATCAATACATCGCCTTGAGCGCGCCCGCCGCTACCGGCGATACATCAGTAACGGTTGCCGATACAACAGGTTACGTCGCAGGCGACCTGGTGATGATCCTGCAGACGACCGGCATTGTCCCTTCTTTGCCATCCGGGGATGGAACCGGCGGGGCGGTCGACATCTCCACTAATCCGGTGGGCACCTTCGAGTTCGCCAGGGTCCTGTCCGTGGTTGGAACGGTCAACGGGACCCTGAATCTGACCTCGGGGCTTGTAAACAATTTTGCCGCGAACGTTACACAAGTCATTCAGGTCCCTGAGTATACGGACCTGGATATCAACGGGATGACAATCGATGCCCCGGCATGGAACGGATCGGTGGGTGGAGTGGTCGTGTTTTTCGCCACCGGAACCGTCACCAACAGCGGCGCAATCGACGTGTCCGGCCTGGGTTTCCGCGGAGGCGTGTTCGTCAATGAACCTGCGGGCACCATGGGCTGCACCAGTCTCGATCAGGCACCGAACCGGGGCGCGCAGAAAGGCGAAGGGATTCAAGTCGACCGGTACGGTCTCAGCGGTACCAATTTTACGGGCTATGGCGTCGTCAGCAATGGGGCCGGCGGTGGTATTTGCCACAACTCTGGCGGCGGCGGAGGCGGAAACGGAGGACTCGGTGGGAATGGCGGAAATACCTGGATTGGAGATGGCGCGCGCCCCTACGGAGGCCGAGGCGGTCGCCAGCTAGTCTATTCGCAATTCGACCATATGTCTGTCGGCGGTGGGGCGGGATCGGGACACGGCAATAACAGCGTTGCTACAAATGGAGGCGCTGGTGGAGGCGCGATTTACATCCGCGCCGGAACCTTCACCGGAACCGGATCGATTGTTGCGGACGGACAAAGCGGCGCTAACACGCCAGGCGGCCCGGTTGGTGGCAATGATGCCGCGGGAGGCGGCGGGGCGGGAGGCACCATCGCCGTTCGCGTTAGCAACTCGCTCGATTGCACCGCTGTTTCGGCGCAGGGAGGCAACGGCGGATCGGTCACGTTTAACACTGGAGGTCAACGAGAGCACGGACCCGGGGGTGGAGGTGGCGGAGGAAGGATTTTGCTGCAGTCATCCAACATCGAGGCGAGCCCCAGCGATTGCCCAGCGAACGTCGCCAGCGGAGTGGCGGGGACGACACACCAGAGTAGTACGGGCAATCCAATCAACTACGGTGCCACCCCGGCTTCGTCGACCGGAAGTTATGTCGGCATCATAACCGTGCCATCTGGAGGCGGGTTCGTTCCGGTGCTTCCGGCGCCGGTGATCACTTCTCCGACTGACAGTTCGTTTACCAATAACAATCGACCGCCGATTTCCGGGACGGACGCGCAAGCGAATTCACAGGTGGTTGTCTACATCGATGGAACAGTGGCTTGCACTTCAGCGGTCGCGGCGGGCGCGTGGTCGTGCAGCCGGTCCGCCGCGCTTGCAGAGGGAACGCACTCGGTGTCTGCAGTCACGGTTTATCAGGGGACTCAGAGCGCCTCGAGCACCGTTGTCACCTTCACGGTCAAGACCATCCCGCCTCCGGCCCCCGTGATCACGGCCCCGCTGAATAACTCATTCACCAACAACAACCGGCCGCCCATCGAAGGAAATGCCGAAGCATTCTCGACCGTCGTGGTCAGGGACTCGGGAGGAAACCCGATTTGCTCCGGGACGACCTCGGTTGCCGGCGCATGGACATGCACGCCGGCATCCGCGTTGCCCGATGCCACCTATGTGATCGCTGCACGAGCGACCGACCGTGCGGGTAACACCGGGCCCGCCTCGGCCGCGGTGACCTTTACGGTGAAAACAGTCCCACCGCCCGCGCCGGTGATAACCAGCCCACCGAACAATTCATTCACCAACAACAATCGGCCGCCGATTTCAGGAACTGCCGAAGCATTCTCTATCGTTGTCGTCAGGGATTCGGGCGCGAACTTGATTTGTTCCGGGACAACCTCCGGCGCCGGTGCTTGGACGTGCACGCCAGCATCCGGACTGGCGGAAGCGACCTATGTGATCAGCGCTCGCGCAACGGACCGGGCGGGTAATACCGGCCCGGCGTCGACGACTGTCACGTTCACCGTGAAGACAACCCCGCCGCCGGCCCCGGTGATCTCAGGTCCGCCGAATAATTCATTCACCACCAACAATCGCCCCACCATTTCCGGGACCGCGGAGCCATTCTCCACCGTCACCGTTAAAGAGTCGAACGGAAATACCATTTGCTCCGGGACGACGACGGTCGGGGGCACATGGTCGTGCACGCCCGCCTCGGCGCTGCCCGACGCAACCTACGTGATTACTGCCAGGGCAACCGACCGCGCGAACAACACCGGGCCTGCGTCGAATGCGGTGACCTTCACCGTGAAAGCAAATTCGCCGCCTGCTCCGGTAATCAGCGCGCCCCTGAATAACTCCGTCTCGGCCAACAACCGCCCCACCATTTCAGGCTCCGCGGAGCCGTTTTCCACGGTGACCGTGAGGAATGGCTCAGGGGCCGTCGTTTGCTCGGGCGTTACCTCGAGCTCCGGTGCCTGGAGTTGCACACCGACCACGGCGTTGGCGGATGGCCTCTACACGATAACGGCTCAGGCGACGGACCGCGCCAACAACGTCAGTCCATCATCGACGGCGGTAACGTTCAGGGTAGACACGAGCCCGCCCGCGGCGCCGGTGATCTCCGGGCCAGCCAATAACTCCTATGTTCTCGTGAGCCGTCCTCCGATTAGTGGGACGGCGGTTCCCGGAGCGACCGTGAACGTGAGCGTGGATGGCGTGGTGGTCTGTTCGGCAATGGCAGACGCGGCAGGGAATTGGTCCTGTGTTCCAACCACGCCCTTGTCGAATGGATCGCATACGGTGGTTGCCACGGCGACTTCGTCCACTGGGCGAACGGGTCCGGCATCGACACCGGTATCGTTCAACGTGAACACACTCGCGCCAGCCGTGCCGGCGATCACGGGTCCTTCGGATGGATCAACGACCAATCAAAATCCGACGACGATCTCCGGGACCGCTGAGCCGGGGTCGACGGTGAATGTGTCCGTGGATGGCAATCCCGCTTGTACCGCGACGGCGGACGCGAACGGGAATTGGACCTGTACGCCGGGCAGTCCGCTCGCGCCCGGGCAGCATGTGGTGACCGCCACCGCGACCAATTCGAACGGGACCAGCGGACCGACGTCTTCTGGATTCACGCTCGAATCCGACCACACGCTGCGTTATCGCGGCAGTGGCTTCGGCTGCAATGCAAGTGGCGGTGAATTCCCCGTCGTGGCATTGTTTGCGATTTTGGCGCTGACGCTGCTGAGAAGTCGCAGCCCGAAGCGCGTACCACAAAGAAGTAGGAGTGCTCGCCGGCGGTAGGCGCGTGGCGAGATAGCCCAAGTCGACTATCGAGCTTCGGGATTAGCACAATGGCCGATCTTGTGCTCCAGAGCCTCCAGACGTGCCTTGAGCGCCTCAATCTCTTCCTTTTGTTCGATCGTCCGTTTTTCCAACGCCTGCGCTGCCACCATCAAGATGCCCTCCATATCGGTTGAGGTGATGGTGATGGGGGTTCCAATTATTCCGATAGCGTCGTGGCCGAAGGCGGCGAAGAAGTCCTGGGCCGCCGGGCCGTAATGGCGGAACTGCTTCGGGTCCTGGCCAATAAAATTCCAACTCTTGAGGGTCAACCCGCCGATCTTGGTGAGGACCTCTTCACCATCCACGGGCTGGAAATTCTCCTTCTTGTTGCGATCGGAGCTGGCAGTAAAGCCCACCTGCCCTTCGATGACCGTGACTGCATCGTTGCCCAGACGAATTTTGTTGCTCGCATCGACGATGGCCCCGGCACCGACCGCCGTCGCATTGTTCAAGTGGTCGGTGGAAACATTGGCCGTATACCCGATGGCCGTGTTGTTACTTCCGGTCATGTTGCCAGAGAGCGCATACGGCCCGATTGCCGTATTGTTGCTGCCGATCCAGTTTAGGTGCAGTGCCCTGTAGCCCATGCCGGTGTTGAAGCTGCCGGTGAAACTGGCCAACATCGCTTCTGTCCCGACGGCGGTATTCTTGTTTCCGATCGAGTTACCGCCCAACGCATCGACTCCAAGGGCCGTGTTCTCGTTGCCAGTGGTGTTGCCGTACAGGGCACCGAGTCCAGTGGCAGTGTTGAAGTCGCCGGCGAAGTTGTTACCCAGCGCGAATACACCGGTGGCCGTGTTACCGCTGCCGGTCGTGTTGACCAGCATCGCCGCTTCCCCTGTAGCGGTGTTACTGCCGCCGACAGTGTTGTTTTGGAGTGCACTGAAACCTGTGGCGGTGTTGGCACCGCCGGTAGTGTTACCGCGGAGGGCATTAACGCCGGCCGCCGTGTTCTCGTAGCCGCTGGTATTGCTGGACAGCGCAAGATCCCCGTTGGCGGTGTTCAGGCCTCCGGTCATCGTTAGATTGCCAGCATTGGTTCCCAGGAAAGTATTGCGGAAGCCGAAATTGTGTATGAAGGGAACGCCATTCTTCACAATGTTGCCCGCTGTCTCCGTGGAATTTACCATCATCAGATTGCCGGGGACTTCAAGGTCCTGCGCATCCGCAGCTAGAAGCGGTAGGCCAAGAAGTACAACAGAAAACCTAAACGCGTTCGTTCTCATGTCACCGCCTCTTTGTCTGTGCAGCCCATTTGAGGTTTGAGCAGGTGCGAGACCACTCGGTGGTCGAGCAACACCACGGCTTGAAAGTCCCTCCGGTAAAGCTCATTCAAGGCAGCCGAGAGGATAGCGCAGGCCTCGTCGGAGCTCGTGATTCCCGATCAGGCAATGAGAAACTCTTTTTCGAGCGCTTCTGCCGAAGTGATCCAACAAGCTTACAATTCACCGGGGAATTGATACGCGAAGTCTCGCCAATTTCGAACCATCGCCCGCCCGGGTGCGCAGTTCGACCCAAAGACTTCGTCGCGTCGCGGCTTCCGGACGCGGGAGGCTTGCTCCACCGCCTAGATGTCCAGCTCCATGAGATCTGGCAGCTCAATTGTCGACCTTCTTCGGAGCGGCAAAGACGATCGGTGTTGCTTCGGCTTGGGTAAATTCCTCTTCGTTCAGAATGCTCCAATCCCTCATCTTGACCAGCAATTCGTGAACTCTTTTCTCCCAGATCTCACTCAGCGCGCCCTGCCGGTAGTACACGTGATACTTGATTGGGTTTGGGATGATGCTGGCCAAGAATGCCGCCTCCTTTGGAGTGATTTCACCGACCTCGCGACCAAAGTAGTGCTGGGCGGCCTGGCCTACGCCGTAAATTTCGGGTCCCCATTCGATGATGTTCAGATAGATTTCCAGAATTCGTGATTTGGGAAGCGATGCTTCGAGAGTGAGGGTGGCGATGGCCTCTCGAATTTTGCGCGCATAGGTTTTCTCTCGAGAGAAATACAGGTTCTTCGCCAGCTGCTGCGTAATGGTAGATGCTCCGCGAAATCGCTTTTCTTCCGCCGCCTCCACCAGGCTGTCTTTGATTTCCTGAAAGTCGAATCCCCGGTGGTTCCAAAAACCTGCGTCCTCACTCAAGACCACCGCAGCCACGAGAAAGGGAGGGATTTGCCCCAGGATCACGTAGGTGGGGTTTTTGGCCCCGACGACAACGGTTGGACCCTGGCCGTTTTCTCGGGCAGGCCGGTATTCGAATGAATTCATCAAAGGCACGGAGGAGCTCTGCACCGGACGCAAGCTGGTGAGATCCAGCTTAGCCGTCAACTCCAACCTCCCGGCGTCAAGCGCAGGCCCTTTGAGCCCGAATTGCGCACTGACAACACCGGTCATTGCCGGTATCTCGTCGCCGGGCGAGAGCCGAGCAGGTAGAGCGCGAAGTAACCGCGGGAAGTCTAGTTTGTGAATCGCGGCCTCGAGATCAACATTGTGTTCGGGCCCCAGATCCAGTCGTCCGGTCATCTCCAGGGGAAGAGGCGCATAGCCTGAAATTCCCACCTCTGTCCCGGTGAGCCGAATTTGGCTCCCGTCCCAATCGACGGTTGCCCGACCGCTCAAGTCCAGCGGGCCAATGGTCTTGGAATCCAGCCGATCTCCCTCGAGCTGAAGCTTCTGCATTCTCACGATCGATGTAGTCGTCCCACGGCGAAAATTCTGATCGGCATCCACCTTGAGGTCGACGAGCAGCTCCCCGTCCTTGACGCTGAATGGCAGGTCCTCATACCGGTCCACCATCTGATCGAGATGGGGTGCATCCAGATTCATCTTCAGCTTCAGCGTTCCAGCGCTGTCTCGTTCAGTGTCAAACTCAGAGTGTCCATCTTTCCCGAATCGGAGATCTCCTTTGATCCTCCAATCGGTTGCAGATCGACGCACGCCAAATCTTCCGGATAGAGGGTCGAAGGCGCGCAAGAGTTTCTGCAACCCCGGCCGAGCAGTCCGGATCTGGACTTCATTTGCCCGGATGCTGATGTCCAGTACGGCTCGGTTCCCAGATTGATTCGGCACATGCAAGTCTTCACGGGGGTTGTCTAAAAGACGCTTGAATGCCTCCCGGGCGCGATCCAGGTCTATGTCCACTTTGTCCAATGTTATTGCTGCGGGCTCGACCCGTCCGATCAGAAGGCGGCGATACGCCGGTCTGACTGTTACCGACGCCACGCTGAAGATGGGCCCCTTTTCGCCTACGACAGTGAGCGGCCCGGCTTTCACTCGGCCAATCCAGTCCACCGAGAAACGATCCCCGAGCTCAACCTCGCCGAGTTGGGCGACAAGATTTTTCTCGATGCGCGAAAGTGCCCAAGCTCGAACGTAGCCACTGTTCAGGTAGAGGTGCAGTGCGACGAAAAGGAACAGGGCGAAAAAGCCCAGGCCGGCGAGTCGCCATTTCCATCGCCTTAACGTCATTCGTCTCTTTAGCTGTAGAACGAAACGTTGGCAAGGGAAGCGATGGCCGTATCTGCTGGTGCCCATTTACGCCTTGATGCGCCTCGTTCCGAGTACGCGCGAATCGGCGCGGCGATTGGGGCTGGTGACGCTGGCCCAGATGGTCGCGGCGCTGACCGAAGCCGTCGAGCATCCGCCGGAGGGCGTGCGGGTCCTGTCGGTGCCGAACATCTGGCACGCGGGTCGCGCAATCCAGCAACACTCCGCCAGCTACAGTCGTCGCGCTGCCCTCGAAGGTCGTAGTCTGCCCGTCGACCGTGGTTTCAATTATTAAAATAGATTCAATACGTGAAATGAGTGGTTCAAATGTTGAAAGCTGTTCGTATCGATGACGCTTTTTCTTGACCGGCAGAGCCCAAGCGATCTTGTATCGGCGGGTCGATTCCATCAATTGGGGAAGTGATGAGAAGCATGATCGCCAGAATCGCGCCGGCCTCGATGAGCCAGCTGGCATTGATCGGTCTTCTCGCGGTCGGCCCAGCGCAGGCGGATCCAACCGACGATGCCACGGAGTACTCTCCCAGCTACAACGTGCAGAACAGGACGAGCAGGCCCTTGGATCAGGTGTACGGGACCTATCTCGATTCCTCGGACGGCACCCTGATCACCTGGACCAACGTCTGCGCGGGCGAGGAGCGCACAGAGCTGCGTTGGCAAACCTGGCCAGGGCAAGATCGAACAAACATCCTGGATTACGACATGATGTTCGACTCCGATACGCAACGGACGGCTGTCTCTCAGATCAAGAGCAACACCGGCGGCGAGCCCGTCTATCTCCAGGTGACGGTACCCGGTACCATCCGCAACGACAACGAGCGCACTCCCCTGGTCGAGGGGATTGATGGCGAATGGCATCACTGGACCATTCTCTTTGATCCCCCCACGGGTCACGGCGAGATTTGGTATGACTATGCGCTGATCAGGAGCGTCGAGCGTCCCACCGCTTCACGTGATTGGTACTTCAAGAACGGAACGTACAATAACGGTCTTCCGTCCGGTCATTGTTCCACTGCTTATTTCGCAAACTTCAGACATTTTTTTCGCTAGAGAGGTTGGCCATCTGCCTTGGTTGCAATGAGAGGCAATCCATGCCCAGCCTAAATCGCCCGAGGCCGGGGCGGCTTTGGCTGATATCGAGAAAACGCTCGGCTCGGTGCCCGGCTTCTTCCGAGCTTTCCCGGAGGAGCGAATCGCCGGGGGCATGGGACGAATTCAAGAGCGTGCAGCTCAACCCCAACAGCGCGCTACCCAACAAGTACAAGGAGCTGATCGGCCTGGGGCTGGCTGCTCAGATTCCCTGTGGGTACTGCAGCTACTTCCATACCAAAGGAGCACAGGCAAATGGGGCGACCGAGAGGGAGATCAAGGAGGCGGCGGTCGCGCAATCGTCGCGAAGTAGGTTGATGCCCGGCGCGCCGAGAGATAGGTTTGGTCAATTGATTGTATTTCGGCGCGTCTTCGCCGACGCGCTTTCACGGGAGGTATGCCATGGCAACAACAAGCAAAGAAGCAATGAAAGCGGGTACCGGAGCAGCGGGGAAGTCTCGGAAAGTTGCCGATTGCAGACTTTTTCCGAGCGAGAAGGGCTGCAGTCTGACCATCGCCGGGACGGAGGAGGAAGTGCTCGAGGTAGCCGTCCAGCACGCCGTTGCCAGCCACGGCCACAAGAACACGCCCGAGCTCCGAAGTCAGATCCGATCGATGCTCAAAGACGAGCGCTGAGAACGGTTGAACGTTGGACGGTCGCCGAATGGCCGGGATCGAATGGCGAGTGATGTCTGCGATCCGTTCGTAGCTAACCGAGCTGGTCGACGCGGTCCGACCGATCCCGCGCAGATCGCCTATCGCCCCTGAGCACGCGGTGATATCTGCGCCTTCGGACCGCGCATGAAATCGCCAATTGCCCTGATCGGCGTGCTCCTTGCCGCCGCGCCGGAGACGGCGTTCGCGCAGGCGAACGAGCGCGCAGTCGAGCCATTCGCGCTCACGATTACCGGCGGAGTGAGCCTCGGCGCCTACGAGGCAGGATTGAACTGGGCATTGGTGACCTTCTTCAAGAGGGCCAATGCCTTCGAAAGTGAGGCCGGTCTACCCCGGCCCCGACTCCTCGCCGTCGCCGGGGCATCCGCGGGAAGTATCAACGCTCTTCTCGCCGCTGCCGTCTGGTGCCAACGGCTCAACGAGTCGGAGGATTCCACGGTAGATCACAATCTGCTGCGGGACACGTGGATCCCGGTCGGGTTCGACCAACTCCTTCCAGATAATCCGTCCGGCTACTTGAGGGAAGATGCGTTGCTCTCGCGCCGCGGGCTAATCGCCGAGCTGGAGAACGTCCGGCGGAAGATCTTCGATCGACAGGGCGACTACGCCTTTGTTCCCGGCTGCCAGATTCCCGTCGGGTTCACGGTGACGCGCACCGCGCCCCGGGAGACACAAATCGGAGGCCTGAGCACGCTGACGCAGCGATTTGTCATTCCCCTCGTTTTTGAAGTCACGCCCGCCGGCTGGGTTCGGCTTCGTCCCCAGACTCTTCTGTCCGATCGAGATTCCTCCGACTACCTGCTCCGTCTGGCCGAAAGTCGAGAGGACTCTGGGGAAACCTCGGTGTCCGGCGAACAGGTGAGCCAGGCGATCCTCGCCTCGGGCGCCTTTCCCATCGCGTTCAGCCCGCGCCAGTTCTGTACATGCGAGGCGACCTGCCCCGAGGAACGCGTGGTTTCCAACGGGAGATGTCGGGGCATCGATTCCGCCCATCCCCTGGACGGCTTGACCTGCGCCGGCCTCTCGTCTTCGGAACGGAATCTCAAATTGTGCCGTTGGGAGTATGTCGACGGGGGCATCTTCGACAATGGACCGCTGGGGCTTGCCATCGACCAGGTGGAGTCATGGCAGTCCCCAACTCTGCTCCACCCGGTTCGCTACGGCTTCGTGGATCCGGACGTCCGCCGATCCCAGTCCTCTGGGAGCAAGCAGAGCACCCCCGGGTCTCAGCGCGGTCTTGCCGGCAGTCTGCAGCTGCTCGGAAATCTTATTTCCACGTCGCGAAACGTCGACCTGGCGCGAGTCATCAAGGCGAAAAACTGGAATCGGACAACCGAGACACTCCTGCGAGAGCTCGCGGTGACGCTGTCGCAGTTTGTCTTTGTCTACGACTTGCTTCAAAGGCTGGCGGATGAGAAGCAGATCGGCGACGACGATAGCGTGCCGCCCAAGTCCGTGGAGGGGCTCGGCGATCGAGCGCGGCTGGGCCGCCTTCTTTATGAGTGCTTTGAGCAGCTTCAGGATGTCCGCCGCATCCAGCGCAATCTGGCGCTGCTGTCCCGCTGTGCCAACCGCGCTCAAGAGCTGCAGACGAGCCGCAGACCGGGGGATACCCCGGAGAAATCTCGCGTTCCGGAGCCTCTTTCCGCTGTTGAGGTGACAACCCTCGCGCGATGGCTGGGCGTATTCAGTGGCGTCGGAGGCAGCACGCCAGACACGCTCAGCGCAATCCCCCCAGTTCGTCAGAGCGCAGTACCGGAGCGCGCGCGCCAGGAGCATTTTACAAACGCCGTAAAGTTGGCGGCAGTTGGTTTTGATTATCTCGCCCGCGAATTGCCGCGTGTCGCGCGCAGCCAAATTCCGGAAGACAAAATCCGCGAATTCAGGGACGGGCTTCTGGGCGCGATGGCAGTTGGCGAGCGGCTCTCTGTCAGCACCAAACAGCTGGCGAATGCGATTCTGATCGAATACCTGACCCGCGTGGGGCACGGTTCCGGTGCATTCTCCGCGAAAGCGGTCGCGGCGCTCGAAGCGAGTCGAGGATTGGGGCGCGGCGAGCTGTTCGATGCGGAGACGTTGGCGCCGGTAATGGAGAGCCTTCGCGCCGCCGCCGCGGGTTCACCGATCGACCAGGAACAGAAGCAGCTTGGGGCGTGGCTGCGGCAGGGCGAGCACCTCGAGAAATTGCGGCCCTTGCTCCAACAACTCGCCTCAAAGGTTTCGACCCTGGTCCAGAGCACAAGCGAGCTGCAGCAGCAAAGCGGCGGGGAGCGCGAGCTGCTGACCACCACCCGATTTGCGCCGCTGGCCGGATCGCAGCTCCTCAACTTTGCCGCTTTTCTCGATCGCCCTCTGCGGGAATTCGACTACTACGCTGGCGTCTACGACGCGGTCCACGAGTTGGCAGACAGGCTATGCGCTGGTCAGGACCCGTTCCTGTTCAATTTGCCTTCCCCGACCTGGCGCCTGGATGCTCCCAATGAGCTGGATCCGAAATCCATTGCGACGCAGCGCTGTATGGGAGCAGGAATGAGCCGGATCGCCGATGCGCTTCGGCTCAGAGATTCAGCGAAGGCTCGACGGATCGTCGGCGCGCTCGCCTCCGCGGAGCTGGCGGTCGGCCTGGGCGACCAGGCCGCTGCCGAGCGCCTCCTGGGAGAGAACGAGTGGCTGTGGTTGCGCGACTTCTCGGTGGTCGGTGGACGCGATTCGCTGAGAGTCGTCTTGGAGACGCTCCTTTCGCGAAGAGAGCCCTGTAGCAAGGATTCGAAACAATCGCTGTGTATCGCGGAGATGTCATTCGACGACTTTATTGCTGCACTGAAGGTGCGCGGGTACCAACCAGAAGAAACCAACATGCGCCTGGTGCTCGACGATCCGGACCGCTTTTGGAACGGCACGCTCAAGAAGTTGGCGGATCGGTCGGCGGTGATCGAGCTGAGCAGAACCGATCCCACCTCTTCACTCAAGGAAACGGTGCTCTTCGGCCTTGGCGCGGGTGAGCTCTGGACGCGCCGCGCGCTGGGGAAATCCAGTCCTCCGCGGCTGGTCGTCGATCCGTCCTCGTTGCCCGCCCAGCCGCTACCTTACGCGCGCGAGTGGACTGTGACCGCCGCCCACCTGATTCCGTATCGGATCGCGCTCGATGTTTCGCGAGGAGGCGTGGCGGTTGCCTGGCTCGAGCCCGAGTTGTTGCTCACCCGCAGCCTGTCGATCGTCTCGATTATCGAGCCGGTGGATTTTGAAAGTCAGGGCGGACGCTTTTCGAGCACAATCGGGGCGCTCCCCAGCGTGCACTGGGCGGGCATCTCGCTCGGCGCTGGCCCGCGCTTCTCGCTTCACTGGCCCACGAGCAAGGGAACCGATCTCGGCCTGGAGGCGCGGTTTTCGGTTTTGCAGGACCGATTCTCAATCGGCATGGGCGTGCGCCAGATTGAAGGTGCGGATCTGCTCCGCAACTGGTTCGTGTTCCTGGCGGTCAGCGACGTGAACGGGATGATCTATTGGCTGGGGCCGTGGAAGAGCAAGCCGCCATAGAGACCGGTTCTTATACATGTCTGTCTTTTACGAGAAAGCGAGGAGCATTCGATGAGTAATTCAGGAGCAAGTACGGAACCCGCTGATGCGGGAGTCGTAGTCGTTCGAGGGAACGCAGCAGGATTCGCGCAGGAGATCGTCGCTGGTGGTCACCACCTGACCGCGGACGAGCCCGCTTCCATGGGCGGAACGGAGAGCGGGCCTTCCCCCTATGAGCTTCTGCTCGCGGCGCTCGGTGCTTGTACGTCCATGACGGTTGCGCTTTACGCTCGACGGAGGGAGTGGCCTCTTGAGGAAGTTTCGGTCCGGATGCGGCACGCGAAGATTCACGCCGAGGACTGCGCCGACTGCGAAACGAAGGAGGGCATGCTCGACCGCGTCGAGAGCGAAATCGAGCTGACCGGCAATCTGAGTGAGGAGCAGCGCGCGAAGCTGCTGGAGATCGCAAAGAAGTGCCCGGTTCGCCGGACATTGACGTCAGAGATCGACGTCCGGACGAAGCTGGCGTGATCTACCGCGACAGGCTGTTCCGACTTCGCACTTTGTGAAGTGGCCGAGCGCTGCTTCTGTTGGGCCGAACTTTCTTGCTGGACCATCACGCCATCATCGAGATGACACTACGCTCATCTGGCTGCTCCATCTGGAAAAGCGTCTGACAAGTCGCGTTTTCATCTGCTATTTATCAACTGAGCAAACGGCCGATCTCGATTCTCGAATGCCTGACGCAGAGAGACATAGTTGCCGATGTTAGCGCGTTGGATGATTGAAAACCTAAAGGCCTGCGGGGCGGAAGGGTTCGCGGACCCGCGCGAGAATGTCGGAAGATGTTTGCAATGTTCCGACAGCTCCGCGTGTTTTCGATGCCGTCAAAGGGCGCGTACTTGCTGTCAGCCGAGTGATCTCGGGGCGGTGCTGGATTTCCGCAGGTCAAGCCGTTTGCGTGCTCGTGCGAGCCAGCGGCGCGTTTTAGGAGCGATTTCGAGTTGTCGGAAGAACAGCACGACCTTCCGACCTTTACGCGTTCTGCTCCGAACCCCCGGCCCCGGGTGGGGGTCAAGACCTTTCGCGGACCAAACCCCGAAGCGGCGGCTGTACGCCACGGCAGGAGTTCCGCGGCCCGTTCGCCTAAACGGCCGTTCGTGTTTTCGATCGAGACAATTAGGACGGTTTTGCCAATGCTTCCGGCGAAGGGTACGTCATTTGGTGCCGCGCGGCACCTAATTGTCACACACTTCCCATGTTCGGAGTGCCTCGTAGATATCAGCATCACGCTGAGTAGCCGTCTGAAACATGCGCATGTTGCAGGCGTGAGACTATTCGGGAATCACGATCGGTGATTTAGGCGCGCCTTTGGCTGCCCGCGTCTACTTTCCTCGCTTGGCCTCGATCCGGCGGCGGAATTCAGCCGGCTCGAGCCACCGACCCTCTTTCTTTGCCTCCTCCCATACCTCTCGAACGCCGGGTGCCTGCGCGTCCCAGTCCGGCCGGCACTTCATCGATATCGCCCGAAAATCCTGGCGTAGGTCCTCCATCGTGGGCCGGCCCCAAAACCAGTAGCCGTTGTATATCTTATGGATGATCAGCCCCGGCTCGAGGAGGAACGCGTAGGGAATGTACGGCAAATGTTTCTGGTCCGTGTACTCCACCAGATCCAGCTCCCGTTGCCACTGCCTGCCCTCGTCCGACAAGATCGGAAAGTGCGCTTTCAGCGCCTTCTTCGTCTCCAGAACAGTGGCCGGCGGGTCCACGCTGATGGCCACCACTTTTGTGTACGCCACTTCTAATTCTCGTTCGAGCTCCACGAGCCCTTCCAGCTCACGCTGGCACTTCGGTCAAAACCAGCCCCGATAGAAGATCACCGCCATCGGATCGTTGCCCTGGATCACCGACAGGCGATGGATGGTGCCCTCGCCGTCAGGCAGCTCGATGTCTGGAAACTTGGCGCCCACAACGATGTCTGCATTCATGTTTGTTCTCCCTCTGGTCCATCTTTCAGCATCACAAGCGAGCCAGTATCAGCACATGCGAGCGAAGGGTAATTTGCCTCGAGCCGACGCGCCACCCGGAGTGCTCGCACTTGGCGCACAGGGGGGACGTCGTTCCGGGTCCGCCGGCGGTGGAAGTGGCGCGGCGCTCTCGTCGCATCGTCTTCTTACCGCAGCTAACCGGTTCTTACCGCCCGCCAGTTGACAGCGGGCGGCGAGACGGGCACTTGCTCGTTCCCGGGGGGAAATCGACCGAGGAGGTTTTATGGCCAGCCTGCGAAGCGCGGGCACCGCGCTGCTGGCAAGTAGTTTGTTTGCACTGGGCGCCTGCGAAGGAAGGCGAAGCATTTCAGCGCCGGAAAATTCCGATCCCTCGTCTGTTCAACGCGCGCGAGGGCAGGGACTGGTGACGCAGCTCGAAACGACGACGCAGTTTGTCGGTGCCTACCGCGGCTCGGAATTGGAGCTCGAATTCGAAGCCCTTTCTCGCTCGCCGCTGGTGGCTGAGAGCACCATCGTCCTCGACGGCAAGGTCTTTGAGTGGCTCTGGGACGGGGAAAACGGAAGGTTCATGCTGGATGGTCATGACAACCCGCTCACGGAGGACGAACAGACCCTGCTGGCCCAGGCGCTCAACGAGATTGAGACGCCGTTTGTTATCGACCAGGATGAGTCCAGTTTCGGCGGATTTCCGCTGCAGGTGGCTGTTTTCCTCGGTCAGCTGAAGTGGCTTTCGGAGTACACGCCGGACGAGCCCGTGGGCCAGTACGCCAGGGTCGTTCCTCCGATCGACGAAGAGCTGCCGCCCGGCGCGCTCGGGCAAGGGAGCTCTGCCAGGGGCTACAACTACGGCACGGACGTGGAATGGGTTTGGTGGCAGCTCCGCTATCTACCCGCCTGCGCGCCGAGAGGAACGTGGCGAACCGCGTACATCTGTCCGAATGGCCGTTGCAATCAAACTCGCGGCGCGCTGGTGAATGGTACCGGCGGCACCGGACGCTCCTGCGGCGGCAATAACAAATGGAACATTGGCGGAAACAACTGTGGCGACTGGACATGCCAGGGTCAGTGCGGCGTGGGCTGCCAGGCCTGGTGGCACAACGGGACCTACGTCGACTGTTTCGAGCACGACGTCTGCACCGACTGGTTCCCCGATGCCGCCTGCAACCTCGACAAGGCGTTCGCGGCCTGGGCATTCACGGATTCCTACGTCAACATGCGCTGCCGCTAGCTTGAAACTGTTCAAGCTCAGACTTGTGCTTGCGGCCTCGGCCCTGGCTTGCTGTAGCATCGCATCGGCGATTGTCAGCGGCGAACCCGATTCGGCGGATGGTGCGGTGATCGCGCTCGTCCGCCGAACCACCATCTTCTGCTCGGGCGCGCTGATCAGCCCGCGCGTGGTAGTCACTGCCGCGCACTGCTTCGAGGAGGGCAGCGATCCCAAAACGATACAAGTCGTGTTTGGGAACATGGTTACCTTCGACGACCGAGCCGAGCCGGCTTCGATTGTCGACATCCGGCTCCATCCTTCCTTCGAGCGTGCCACCTTCGGGCATGACATCGCTTTGGTACTGCTCGCCAGGGATGCGCCGGTTGCGCCATTTGCTTTTGCACGTGCGCCGCCGTCCCAGGCAATGCTCGATGCTGAGGTCCGGGTGGTTGGTTTTGGCGCCAACGGGTTTTCCGGTCGCACGCGAGAACGAGACAAGCACAGTGGAACGGCCACCATTGCGGCCATCGAGGATCACCAGATTCGTTTTTCCGCTGTTTCGGGGAACGCATGTATCGGTGACTCGGGCGGCCCGGTGCTTTCGAGGCTCGGTGAAACGGAAACAGTGATAGCCATTACTTCGTTTGGAGCGGCCAACTGCAACGGTGGCTTCCACGGCACCCGGCTCGATGCGTATGCCAACCACTTCATCGATTCGTACTTCAGTGAGGCCTCGAGACATGTCGTGGAGCCGGGTGCGCGGTGCTACGCGGATGATAACTGCGCGCTTGGCCGGTGTTTTCGGCCGGAAGATGCTCCACGCCGGGGATATTGCGCTCCGAGCTGCCGCGAAGAATCGGAATGTCCTCGAGGGATGCGCTGCGACGCGCGGACCGGTGCGTGCCTGCACCCCACGCCCAGCCCCGGAGCAATTGGAGCAGCGTGCGAGCTGCCGTGGGATTGTGGTCGCGGGGTCTGTGGGCGCGCGGAGGCATCAGGCCCGTCGCGATGCTCTCTCAGCTGCCTTGGCTCGGATATCGCCTGTCCTGAAAACTTCGCGTGCCGTCCCAACCTCTTTGCTACGGCGGAAACCGCTACCCGGAACGCTTGCTTTCGCAGGTCGGAAATCGTCCATCGGGCGTCAAGACTGACGTCAGGATTGAGCTTTGCAATGGCGATCCTCGGTGGCGTCCTCTGCATCTGGATGTTTCGCGTCAGACGCGCGGCAGCTACCCGGCGAAATGAATCCAGACGGCCAACGGCCACCATGAGCTGAGCACGTGCGCCGTGGCAGCCTGCCAGGCTAACGAGTCTGCGGGATTCGCAGGCGGAAACTTGACCATCTTGACACGCGGTTTCACCGAGCGTATGGCGCGCTTTATGGGGGCCTTTCCGTCGATTCGGCTTGCGACTGCCGGACTCGTGCTTGCCTTCGCCGCTGCGTGCGGCGGCAAAGGAGGCGGCGGTAGCGGCAGCGATGGCGGCGATGGGGGTTCGACGCCGTGCATCTGTTTACCCGACGGCGGATTTCCAGACAGCGGATATCCAGATGGTGGACGCCCAGACGGCGGACCCTGCGTCTGCCCACCGGGTGATGGATCATCGGGTGACGGAGGTCTCCGGCTCTCGTTTGCGCAAGTACTCGAGTCGTTTCACGACCTGGAGCTGACCGGGGAGTTCGGCGATATCACGACGCTGCCGGGCGGCCGAACCGTCAGGGTCGACACGATGGACTATCAGCCTCCGAGAGCTGAATGGCTCTCGCCGAACCAAATCCGCGTTCACAACTTCCCTTCGGCCGGCCCAGGTTCGGCCGGCGACATCCAAGTCATGAACGGCAGTTTGAGGAGCAACATCCTTCAGCTCACCGAATGGCGCGGGCGTTTCACGGTGACCCAATTCGGCCCGATGATTCCGGGGGCAACCGCGAAGATTGTTTTCAACTGGTCGGTGCACATCCGCGCATCGATAAACGGCGCCGCCGCGCGGGAGCTCCCCGGTATCGGTGTAGACGGCACGACCTGCACCTTCGACGCGGACGGTACCTACGACACGCTCGACGGCCGCAGCCATGTGACTTGGGCCCGAAATGGGCCGCCTAACATCCCCTACGACATCTCGTTGACTACCCAGCCCGGCTCTCAGACGATCTATCCCGTGCTCGATCGCGAGCGCAGAGCGCTGCAGATTCGCTTTACCGCGTATGTGACCAATGGCCTTTCGGTCACCGTCTTGGACAGGATGACCGGCAGCATGACGACTCATCAGGAGAACATCTCCTTCAGCGACGGCGTGCGCGACTTCGGGATACAACTCAACCCGAATTGGATCATCCCCGCGGGCATCTATACGCAGCCGATTTCCGGGGTCTTCAGAGTTGAGTGGCCTGACATCGTCCCGAGTTACCCGCCGCGCTGACCCTGCGCTCGTCACGCGATCGACCAACCCCGCAGGAGGGCGCGCGCATCCTCGGCAGCGTGCATGCAACACGGGCTACTTCTGCACGTATTTTACGGTGGCATAATCACCGGAGTCGTCTACGTTGGAACTGGTTCCGGTTACGTAGACATTGCCGCCAGCGTCCAGAGCCATGGCGTGGGCAGCATCGAACCCACTGCTGGCCGGGTTGTGATAGCGAGCCACCCATTGCTCATTGCCCGCGGAATCGTACTTCACGGTCACGTAATCACTGAGGCGGCCGGCGCCCCGGCTGTATCCCGTCACATAGACGCTGGCTGCTGTGTCCAGCGCAATGCTTTTTGCGAAATTGTCGCGATCGTCGGGGCCGCCGTAACGGGTGACCCACTGCTCATTGCCCTCGGAATCGTACTTCACCGTAGCGTAGTCATAGTGGGGGCGCGTCCCGTGACTCATCCCTGTCACGTAGGCGTTACCGTCCGTGTCCACGGCAATGGCAAAGGCACCTTCTTCCCCGTTCTCTGGGCCATGGTATCGGGCCGCCCACAGTTGGTTGCCATTGGAGTCGTACTTGACGGTGGCATAGTCGAAGTTGATGCCCACGCCCTGACTTTCTCCCGTCACGTAAAGGTTGCCGGCGCCATCGAGCCCAATGGCTAATGCGATGTTGTAGCCGTCGGCCAAGCCGTTGTAGCGGGCCACCCATTGCTCGTTGCCGTTGGAATCGTACTTCACGGTGGCATAGGCGTAGCTATCGCGGCTGGCCGTGCCCAGGCTCTGTCCGGTCACGTACACGTTGGCCATGCTATCCAGCACCATCGCGAAGGCCGTGTCCGCACCATTGCCGGGGCCGTTGTAGCGGGCTACCCATAGCTCGTTTCCGTCGGAATCATATTTCACCGTGGCATAATCTTGCCTGCCCATTGCCTGGCTCGGCCCTGTCACGTACACGCCGCCGGCATTGTCCACGGCTACGGCGTTTGCGGAATCTGCCAGGTTGCTCGGACCGTTGTACCGGGCGACCCAGATCTGATTGCCATCGGAATCGTATTTTACGGTTGCATAGTCGAAGCTGGTGCCGTCGCCCAGGCTGGCTCCGGTCACGTACAGATTGCCGGCTGAGTCGCGCGCGATGGCGGTCGCATAATCTGGGCCGTTGCCTGGACCGTTATACCGGGCCACCCACTGCTGGTTGCCGTCAGGATCGTACTTCACGGTCACATAGTCGCGGTCGGTGCCCTCGCCCTCGCTATATCCGGTGACATACACGTTGCCGACGCCGTCCACGGTGATGGCGTTGGCAGAGTCTTCGCTGTTCCCCGAGCCATGGAAGCGCGCCACCCATTCTTCCCGCACTTGCGGCCAAACCGTGCTTGCTCCCAACAAGGACACCCATAAGACAAGACACTTCACAGCGTTTTTCATCGGTCTCTCTCCTGCCCGAATGTTGGGCCGTCAAGTCCATCGTCGGTTTTTCCGCAAGCACTTGCATGATGCGTTCTCGCAAAAGACGTGCCGGGCAACGCCATGATATTGAGCATCAATCGCGATACCCTTGATGGTGTGTCAATCGCCTTGGCGAGTGCATTGCACATTTGACTGCGCACTTGTGAAACCGACTGCGCAAACTCAGGACGCCGGACCAGCTCGGTCCGCTTGAAATAAATCGAGGTTGACCAATGCATCCTTGGCCGACATCCTCCGCGGGGTGAGCTCGACCCGATTAGCCTGTGCCTGCAGCCTTGCGCTGTTGTCCAACCTCGCCGCGGCCTCTCCCCAGCGTCCGGCGCAGCAGCGCGATGCGGACCTGCAATTCTTGCGAGACTTGGCAGAGACGCGCAGCTACACCCTCGGGCAACCCACCTCCATACGCCCCCTGCCAGACGGGAAAACCGTGCTCTTCCTCCGCGCCCAGCCCCGAAAGGCCGAGCTTCGGCTGTTCGCGTTCGACGTGGCCACCGGCCACACCCGAGAGCTGGCGAGTCCCGAGCAGATTCTCGGAAGTCGCCCCGAGCAGCTCAGCCCGGAAGAGAAGGCCAGGCGCGAGCGGATGCGCATTACTGCTCAAGGCTTCACCTCCTTCGATCTCTCGGAAGATGGGGCCACGATGCTCGTCACACTCAGCGGGCGCGCCTTCGTTCTTCCGGCCAGCGGTGGCCAGATTCGGGAGATTGCTCCTTCCGATTCGAAGCAGGGCGCGGTGCTCGATCCCAAGCTCTCGCCGGACGGCAAAACGGTTTCTTACGTGAGGGGTGGAGAGCTCTGGGTTGCTCCCGCGTCAGGCGGCAGTGCGCACCAGCTGACGCGAGGCGCGCGCGGCGCTATCACGCACGCCCAGGCCGAGTTCGTCGCTCAAGAGGAAATGTTTCGTTACACCGGCTACTGGTGGTCGCCGGACTCCCGTTGTCTCCTGTTCGAGGAAGCCGACGCTTCCAAGGTCGAGACGCTGTTCGCCAGCGACCCGGTGGATCCGATGGCGTCCCCTCGGCCAATGGCTTATCCGCGACCGGGGAAAGCCAATGTCGACGTGAAGCTCAAGTTGATTTCAGTGAAGGGCGGGCGGAGCACGCCAGTTGAGTGGGATCGGTCGCGCTATCCCTATCTGGTGCGAGTCGTCTGGGAGAGCGGTTCACCGCTCACCTTGGTGGTCTCCACCCGAGATCAGCGCGACCTCTCGTTGGCGGTGGTGGACGAAAAAACGGGCGCTACGCGAGAGCTCGTCCACGAGCACGACGATGTCTTCCTGAACATCAACAATCCCTACGAGTGGCTCCGCGATGGCTCGGGGTTCCTGTGGGGTACGGAGCGTTCCGGGGCCTGGCAGTTGGAGCTTCGCGCGGTCGACGGAAGCTTGGTGCGCACGTTGACAGAGGTTGCCTTCGGCTTTCGAGACATCAAGCACGTCGATCTTCAAAATCGCCGCGTGATCGTCACCGCGGCGCCCGAGGCGGTCGAGCAGCACCTGTACGCTATCCCGTTGGCCGGCGGTATGCCCAAGGCGCTATCGGAGGGCCGCGGCTTTCATAGCGGGTACTATTCGCGAGACAGTGGGACGTATGTTCTCACGGCCACCAGCCTGAATTCGCCTCCGCGAAACGAAGTACATCGGGCCGATGGCTCGGTCGCTGGTGAGCTTCCGAGCGTCGCGGAAACCCCGCCGTTCGTACCGCGGGTGCAGATTGCCAAAGTGGGCCGCTCGACTGAGCTGTGGACCGCTTTGGTTCGCCCACGCGATTTCGACCCGAAAAGGAAATACCCGGTCATCGTCAATGTCTACGGCGGACCCCATACCAATTTGGTTTCACCTTCCGCGCTCGCGTACATGCGCGATCAGTGGATTGCCGACCATGGATACATCGTGGCGCGCGTCGATGGTCGCGGTACTCCCAGGCGTGGCCGCAATTGGGAGCGCGCCATCTTTGGGAAGTTTTCGGAGGTGCCGCTCGAAGATCAGGTGATCGGCTTGCAAGCGCTCGGCGAAAGCGAAGGGGCGATGGACCTGAAACGGGTTGGAATCATGGGCCATTCCTTCGGCGGGTACATGGCGGCGCTTTCGGTAATGCGTCGGCCGGAGGTGTACAAAGCCGCGGTGGCGAGCGCGCCGGTCGTGGATTGGCTCGACTATGATACCACCTACACCGAGCGCTACTTGGGAGTGCCGGACACAAACACCTCGGTTTATGAAGCCAACGGGCTACTTCGTTACGCGTTCGAGTTGTCGCGGCCGCTGCTGATCATTCACGGCACCGCCGATGACAATGTTCACTTCAATCAAGCGCTCAAGTTGGCGGACGCCCTTTTTCGGGCGGGAAAGACTTTCGAGTTGCTTACTTTGGCTGGCCAAACGCACCTGCTCTATGAGCCGGACCTGACCTACCGTTATTGGCAGCGAGTCTTTGGATTTTTCAGCAAGAACCTTTGATGAGGGCTTTCACATGGGATTTCGAATCAGGGTGGTAGGGTGGTGCTCGTTGGGCTTCGCGCTTCTCGCGACGTCGCCGTCTTCGGCCTCCTCTCAATCCGATCACCACGCCGTGGATGTGGTTTGGAGCGTTGGGATTCCAATGCGCGACGGCGTACGGCTGAACGCGGTCCTCTACAAGCCCATGCACCTCACGTCTCGAGTGCCGGCGATCTATGCAAAGACACCGTATCTCTCGGATCGAGAACAATTCCACGAGTGGGGAACGTACCTCGCCGAAAACGGTTACGTGGTGGCAGCCGTAGACGCGCGTGGACGCGGTGACTCGGAAGGTGTGTTTCGTGCTCTGGACGGCGACGGGCTGGATGGCTACGACGTGGTGGAGTGGCTGGCGAAACAGCCGTGGTGCGACGGGAAGGTCGGGAGCTTCGGCGGCTCATACGTTGGGTATGATCAATGGGCAACGATCAAACAGCTCCCGCCCCATCTCCGGAGCGCCGTGCCGACCGCGTCCGTGGGTGCCGGAGTCGACTTCCCGATGAGCAGAAACGTCTTTTCCTTCTACGCCCTCCAGTGGCTGACCTATGTCAGTGGCAAGACCCTCAAGCGCAATGCCTTCGAAGATACGAGCTTCTGGTTGAGAGGCATTTTGGAGTTTCAAAAGAAACGTCTGCCTTTTCACGAATACAACAAATCCATGGGCAATCCCGCGCCCATGTTTGAAGAGTGGGTGTCGCATCCCGATTTCGACGACTATTGGCAGTCGAAGATGCCCGGGCCGCGGGAGTACCGGCGTATCGATTTCCCGATTTTGACGATCACCGGGCACTTCGACGGCGACCAGTTCGGCGCGTTCCACTACTACGACGGGCACATGCGCTATGGCACGGGGTCGGCCCGCGCGCGCCATTACCTGGTGGTGGGACCATGGGACCACGCGGGAACGCGAAAACCCATGAAGGAAGCGGGAGGGCGCAGTTTCTCCGAGAACAGCGTTGTCGACATGAAAAAGCTTCACAAGGAGTGGTACGACTGGACGCTGAAGGGCTTGCCCAAGCCCAAATTTCTCAAGGACCGCGTCACCTACTATGCGATGGGCGCCGATGAATGGCGGTCCGCGCCTACGGTCCAGGCGGTGACGCAACAAGTCCGCAAGCTTTACCTCGGTTCGCGAGACGGACAACCGATCGAAGAATTCGAGTCGGGTACGCTGACCGACCAAAGATCGTCTTCGCCAGCGCCGGATCGCTGCACCTTCGATCCGACCGTGACGCCGGAATGGCTCACCCTCAGTCCCCCAAAGCTAAGCGAGGCTTCCAGGTGGATGGGTGACCAGCTCGTCTACCACACCGAGCCTTTCGAGGAAGAGCTGGAGGTGAATGGATCGGCCAAGCTGGTGGCGTGGATTGCACTCGATGTTCCGGATACCGATATCGAGGCCAGTTTGAGAGAGATCAAGGCGGATGGAAGCAGCCTCGCGCTCGGTCTTGGGGCTCAACCGATGCGGGCGCGCTATAGAGAGTCCGTCGAACAGCCGAAGCTGGTAGTGGAGGGCGAGCTGCACCCGTATCAGTTTCAGTTCGGATTCACGGCGGTCCGGCTTGCGAAGGGGAGCAGAATCCGGTTGACGCTTCGAGCTCCCCTCGCTTTTAGCCGCGAGCGCAACTTCAACCGGGGGGGTGTGGTGGCGGACGAGACGGAGAAGGACGCGCGGCCAGCGCATCTGGCGCTTTATCACGACGTTACACATCCCAGTTATTTGGAGTTGCCCATCGGAAAGCGGATGCGCGCGGTTCACGTCGCGACAGGACCTTGATATGCGACGCCGCCGATTCTTCAATGTCACGTTGGCCGCAATCGTCGGGGCGACCTTCGCCCGCGCGGCCTCGACGCCAGACGGAGGGGTCGCCGAGACTACCGTTCCCCCGCCGCTTCCCGACGGCGGCGTCGCGTTGTTGGCGGACGGCGGAATGCCGCCGGAGGTGGAGGTGGTTTGGGACCTGCAAATTCCCCTTCCAAACCGGGAACCGCTCAGGGGAACGCTGTACAGACAAAAATACAGCTCAGGAAAATCGCCGGTCGTGTTGGCCCTCACCTCCCGCGTGGCGGACACGTATTATCCTCTGGCGCTCGAGCTCGCTCGCAGCGGCTATGTCTTTGCGGCCATCGATCTCCCCGGCCGGGGCAATTCTCCAGGCGAGTTTCGCCCTTTCGACGCCGAGGGCCGCGAAGGGCGTGAAGTCGTGGAATGGCTGGCGGGACAACCGTGGTCCAACGGCTCGGTAGGAATGTGCGGATCCGTTCACGACGGTTTCGTCCAGTGGTCTACCGCCGGGGAAGGCTCGAGCCATTTGAAAAGCATGGCGCCTGCGTCTGCGATGGCGCCGGGAATTGATTTCCCGAGTGTGAAGAACGTCGTCCGCTCCGAGGCCATCGAGTGGCTCGTGTCGACAATGGGCCGGTACGATCACGAATGGTCGCTGAGCGAACGTGCCTGGTGGGGAGTGAAGTTGGGAGACTTCGTCAAGAGCGGCGTTCCGTTTTCCGGTTTCGGCAGCATGCTCGGGCCGAGGGCCCGAATCTTCGAAAGCTGGATGGAGCACCCGGCATTCGATTCATACTGGGAGGCCAAGCTTCCCGCCTCGCATTACGAGAAGATCAAGATGCCGGTGCTGACCGTCACCAGCCAGTACGATCCGCGCCAGGCGGGGGCGTTGCACCATTACCAAGCGCACCTGCGAAACGCCTCCGCCATCGCCGAGAAACATTTCCTGGTCATCGGCGCCTGGACGCCCGACGCGCTGTGGCGCCCGCCGAAAGAGGCGGAGCTCGGCGGCGTGAAGCTGGGGCCGGCCAGCCTGATGGACATCAGGAAGCTCCATCGAGAGTGGTTCGACTGGACCCTTCGGAGCGGGAAAAAGCCGGACTTCCTCAAGCAGCGCGTGGCCTATTACGTCACCGGCGCCGAAGAGTGGCGATACGCCGACAGGCTGGATGCGATCGGGTCAAAGAAGAGGCTCTTTTATCTGAGCTCGCACACCCATGGCGCGAGCGAGGTCCTCTCTTCCGGTCGTCTGGCCGATGCGAAGCCGGAAGGCGGATCTGCAGACGCGTATGTATACGATCCCAAGAAAACCGCTGGAATGGAGCTCGAACAACGGGAGATCAAGAATTGGCTCACCGACGCGCGGGCGGAGCTCGACCTTCGGGGAGATGGGTTGGTTTATCACACCGATGTTATCAAGGACCAGTTCGACTTGGCTGGGTTTGCCAAGCTGAGCGCCTGGATCCAGATGGACGTCCCGGATACGGACTTTCGGGTTCTGCTCTACGAGGTCCTCTCCAACGGGACCTCCGTGCTCCTGGGAGAGGATCTTCAACGGGCAAGATATCGCGAGTCCTTGAAACAGGAACGTCTCGCGGCCGACCGCCCTGAGCGCTACGAATTCAATTTCAACTTCATCGCTCGCCGGATCGCGAAGGGCAGCCGACTTCGACTGGTTCTTCGTGCACCGAGATCGCTCTTCATCCAACGCAATTACAACAGCGGCGGAGTTGTCGCCCAGGAGACCCCGGCGCAGGCCCGCGTCGCGCACGTGAAGTTGTTGCACGACCTGCAGCATCCCAGCGTGCTGGAAATTCCATTCGGCGGCTAGCGAAAGAGCCGCCAATGCAACGGAGGTTGAGGGGCCGCGGCGAGAACGCTCGACTAGACGCTCGGTCGAATTGGGGAGAATAAATAACCGGGAACGGGTCCCTCCCGAGCGAGCCGGATTCGATAGCGAAGATGTCGAGCTCGAGTCAATTGAACCAATGGGTTCCACACCGCGTGGGTGAGGCGATGCTGAATGAGAAACTTCCACAAGCGGTTGGATCGCTTGTAGAGCAGCGACATGGCGAGATAGGCCGGAACGGCGGAAAGTTGACGAGGCTTGCGCGCCCAAATGGATCCTAGAGAAAACAGCTTCTTGTAAATCCAGACATAGCCGGCCTCGAGTTGCTCGGGAGTCAGGTACTTTGGCTGAAACACGCAGTGCGCGGTGTCGTAGAGGGACCAATCCTGGTGGAGGATTCGACCCTCAGCCTGCATTCGCCGAAAGAGCGGCGTGTTCGGGTATGGAGTGAGGATATGAAAGGTGGCGCATTCCAACCTGTTTCGCTCGATCCAGCCCGCCAGATTCTCGAAAACATCCGGCCGATCGTTGTCGAATCCCAGGACGAAGCTTCCATTGACCTGGATGCCGTTGCGGTGAAACACCTCTACCCGTTGCGCGTAATCTTCGGCGCGGGGGCTGCGTTTGCCCGCCGCACGAATGTTGTCGTCGGAGAGGCTCTCGAAGCCAATGAATACGCCGGTGCATCCAGCGAGCGCCATTTCCCGCACCAGGTCGGGCTCATCGGTAACGTCCAGCGTAATCGCCGCACTCCAAATTTTGTCGAGCGGCGCGAGCGCTTGACAAAGCGAGCGAAGGTAGCGCTGACTTGAGCCTAAATTGTTGTCGATAAATACGCCGTACGGCGCGCCGGTGTTTAAAAACTCCGATGCAACCTGTTTTGGGGGGCGCATTTGATACTTGATCCGCGTGTCACCTGTTGCCAGGTAACAGAAATCGCAACGATTGTGGCAACCCTGGGTTGCGATGAGCGAAGCTCCGGTGAGGAACCCCCATTTCGGAAGAATGCTTCGATTGGGCGGCGGATCGCCGGCATAGTCCCGATACTCTGCGAAGTACCGCCGCTTGAGAGCACCAGCCTCGATGTCGAAAAGGATTTGAGGCCAGGTGGGAACGCCGTTGCCGATAGCGATGGCGTCTGCGTGCGCCTGGACTTCATCCGGACAGGACAAGGCATGCAAACCGCCCAGAACGACGACGCACCCGTGCGCTTGGAACCACGCGGCCAATTCGTAAGCGCGACGTGCGAAGGTGAGATGAACGGTGATGCCGACCACCTGAGGCAGGGGTTCGATCGGCGGCGGACCCTGCAGCAAGTTCTCGTCCCAATAGCGAACGGTCCACTCTGGCGGCGTTGCTCCGGCAATGCTGGTCAGGGCAAGCGAGGGCGTCAAGACGTGTTTGCCGAAGCTGGCATTCACGTCCTTTGGATAGAAGGGATTGATCAGAAGCACTGTTCTCTGCGTCGGAACACCGCGGCGCGCTGGGGGAAGCAGAGGAGCGACCTGCATCGGGTCGGGGCGTCGGCCAAACCGGCGCATCGTTGTTTTCATGGTCAAAAGGGTACGCGACCCACCGATGATTGTTTTGTCTTTTGGGCTGAGCCGTCGGGTCCCGCAACAGAGCGGTCGGAAGAGCTTATCGATGGCGTTTGCGACAGACACGGCGGAACGCCGCGCTTTCCTCAACGAAGGACGGCGGCAATCCTGCTACGCGATGGCGGGCAACAAAACCGAGGCCCGCGGCCCATGGCGCCACGCCCGCCTGTAGTGGTGAATCGTCTATCGGGCGAAGTAGTACGAAAGCTTGACCAGGAAAAAATTTTCGCTGGGTCCCCGCCCGAGCGCGCCAAAATCAAGCACCGGGGTCGAATTGGCAAACCATCGGGATCGTACCGTGCCGGGCCAGCCCCCGGGCGTGGGCCGCACCGGCCTAAAGCGTGCCGATGAGCGGACGAATGTCTACGCTATGAGACAGGCTCGCCCCGCGGCGATAAGGCACCAAGGGCTGCCCAGAGGACTTGATAGTTTCGTGGCAACACAAAATTATGTAAATGATTGAAACAATTCATCAAAGTCAAAAAGTTGTTGCTCTGAAAGTGTCAAGTCCTGTGGGGAGGCTGCAAAACCGTGGAAGCGATGCAGCGAAAACCGAGGGAAGTTCCTATTGCGGGACTGATTGCAGTTGTCCCCACGGCGCTGACGCCAGGGCAACGCTGCTGCAAGCTGGTCGAAGACCCAAGCTCCTCGGTCAGCGCCGCCGCCTGCACGTCTTGAAGGATCACCAGCTCAGCTCCCTCGAGCTCAGCGACCTGGTGGAGAAAGTGACTTCGGGCAAAACGGACCCGAGTCTGGATTCGCTGCTGCTGACGCTCCTCGCATCGCAGGTTTTAGAGGGCGAAGGGTCCACAAAGCTCCTCTCGTTTCTTCTCGATCGGAATTCGGGCGACGGCTTGCTCCAGGCGAGGATCCGTTCGCTGCTTACGAGTCGCGCTCGAAGCAGCCAATCAGGGCAAGGTGGCTGATGGTGGAGGGACTTCGACCGTGATGGTCGTGACTGGCATGCGCCTCGCTCGATAAATCGCGCGTCGGCGCCGCCGTCAACAGACAATCAGCGGTTAGCTCAGAGATGATGGTGCGCCGCCTAAATCAGGGCAGCAGAAGACGCGCTCTGGGAATCGCCTCGGATGCCTTGGAGGATATACGAACAAAGTTAGCGCTGGGCCGACCCCGTCGTCGGATTCAGTGTCACCCTGGCGACAGTCGTCTTGGTGGGACTAGTTCCGTCGTCGACAGTGCGCTTCTCGTAGGAAATTTGCAGAGGGCAATTTCTGGTGGGGATAAATCGTTTCTGGCCGAGCTCGGACATCTCTTTCGCGCAGACGACCGAGGCCTCTCCCGGCGCTTGATACACGACGGCTCGCGATGCTTTATCGTACGAAAGCCCATCCACCGCCTGTCGTGCGTTGTCCCTCGTCGGCTGGAATTCTGTGTCAAATCTCTCGATGTTGATCCAAGCGCGGCCGAGCTTGGTGTCGGCATCGAACGTCGCCTGCAGGGTCTGAAACTCATTGATCGGTCGCTCGTAGACGACGATCGGAGCGGCTCGTGCTAATCCAGAAACACAGGTCAGCGCTGCAAAGGATAGAACCGCCTTACTTAAGGTCTTCATTTGCTCCTCCTCCATTGAGGTCGCTTCACTGACTCGGCACCATCTTTTTCGTTACAGGCGACCCGGCAAAACCCCACGTTGTCCCAAAGGACAAGGTTCTGCTGCAGACCGTTGGGGAAAGCAACGCCGTAGAACGTGTCTGGATTTTGATCCAGCGGAGCCGTCAGGTATTGCTATCCCGGTCGTCCATCGTCCTTCGGAACCACGACCGCCTTAGGCGGCGAAGCAAGTTGGGAAGCGATTTCGGTCGCAAGCCCGCGGCTCGACTCGGAGCCCTTCTTATACCCTTCCCCTTGCGCTCAAATTCAGCATTCTATACATCGTGGGGTTGGGGCGAAGCCACCGTCAGAGATCATCCTGAAGGTTCCCCGTCTTGTCCCGAAGTACAAGGCGGTACGATTGAGCTGGTCTATTATCCTTGTCGTCGATGCGTTTGAACTCAGTCAGCCGGTTCTTCGGCGGTTCAATGCGCTCCACTATGTACGCATCATATTCGACGGTTTCGCTACGCCTTTCTATCCTAACGCTGATACGCCAAACGCCTTTCTCGTCTGGCTCGACATAGTACCACGCTGTGCTTGCTTCACCCTCGATGCTACTTTGCGTGCTCGATGCATATCCTCGCTGATGCCTGATCCAATGGCTCCACAAGAATTCTCGCATTGCTGCCGCTATCTTCGGGTTTACTTCCCCACGACGGAACTCAAAGACGTAAGGTCCTGCCTTGTCGTACATTTTCAAGTCTCGAAGCTCTTGAGGGCTTGCCGCGAGCCCGATCGTCAAAAGCAAACTAACACTTGTGGTCATCTCCATCACCGGTCGCCTACTGAGGCATATCTACGGCACCTCCAAAGACGCACTTCTCCACTTGGAAACCGGTGTTTTATCAAATTTCGATGTGGGATCTCCGTAAGTGCGTGCGTTACCGTCGTTCAGCTTTGCATCGAGTATGTTCGCGGCCTCGTGCAAGAACACAGCAAAGACTAAAGTTATTGCGTCCTCCTGGCTCTGCTCCGCGCACCCAGCGAAAGCACTCGCGCAGCTCCTGTGTGAAAAGAGCCGGCTGCTCGAAGGCGGCGAAGTGGTCGCCCTTCTTTAGCTCGTTTTCACCTCTGCGTCGCGCTTTCGGAAGGCGGCTTCTCCAGCGTCGGACAGCTCGACCCACTTCGGGTTAGGCGAGGCCTCGGCGTCGTAGTTGTCGTGCCAGTTCCACCACTTGTACGGCGGGGTCTGGGGGTAACCCTTTGGCGAGTCCTCCCAAGTCTCCTGACGGCCGAGCGGCGTGATGTCGAGGTAGCTCCAGGTGGTCCCCATCGCCTCGTCGCCGCGGCCGTTGATGAAGTATGTGCGGAACACCCGCTCGCCATCGCGGAAGAACACGTTGTGGCCGTGCCATTCATCGACGCCGAAGTCCGCGTCGAAGCCGTCGGTGATTGTGTACCAGGGCATCTCCCAGCCCATCCGCGCCTTCAGGCGCGCGATCTCCGCCTGCGGCGCGCGTGAGGCGTAGGCGAGGGTGGTGTCGCGGGCGTTCAGATGGGCCAGGTGGGCGACTTGATCGGCGCCCAGGGAGCAGCCGCGGCAGGCGTGCTCGGGCCAGCCGAATACCCCGGGCTCGAAGAAGGCGCGATAGACGATCAACTGACGGCGGCCCTCGAACAAATCGAGCAGGCTTACCTTGCCCTTGGGTCCGTCGAACTCGTACTTCTTGTCCACAGCCAGCCAA